>TBL_comb47_HYPODRAFT_10001610_pt1 | contig 29082 bp, 29 predicted proteins | sample TroBogypolimnion_40_FD_10682 | JGI IMG/M metagenome (IMG submission 10682) | reverse complement strand
GACGCCGGCCCAGCGCCAGCCGCCGGTCGGTGTCTTCACATAGAGATCGAGTCCGCTGACGCCGATGGCGGTCATGTTCGGGATGGCGAGATTGGACGAGGTGAGCGCCCAGCGCGCCGAAATGCTGGTGGCGTCGGTGACGAACCGCACCAACATGCCGGAACTGTGCCGGCTCAAACTCCAGACCGGCGGCCGCACCAGCTTCTCCGCCTTCGCGGGCAGGCGATCGTAAAATTCCTTGGTCTCCTTCCAACCGCGGCCTTCGATGTCGAACGTCCGGATGTCCGTCCAATGCGTTGGCATCGGTTCGGCGGATCTAGCTTTCAAGTCACCGGCGGCAAGGCTGGTGAAGCCCGCGAGCAGGATGAGCCCGCTGAGGGCGAATTGAATTCGGGAAACAATTCGCAACCGGCGAAACCTCGTGAGCGGAAGGGAAAAGGTCATCAGTGGTGCGGGTTATTTGATCGAGGTGAAGATGACGACGCTGCGGGCGGGCAGGCTGACGTTCAGGCCGGATGCCACATCGGGATTCTGCAAAATCTCTTTCGGCAGCGGAAAACCGTTTTTATCCACGAGCCGGTCATCGGTGAAATAATTGTAGCGCGCAAGCCGGGGGGGGGTCTTGCTGTTCGGCACGGAGACGCGCAATTCCTGCGGCGTGTCGGAGTCGTTGACGAGCGCGAGGGAAAGATCGTCGCCCATGGTTGCCGCGAGCGTGCGGAGTCCGGGGATGAGCGTGGCGGAAGTCTTGATAGTGTGGCAGCCGGGCGGAAAACTCCGCGACATAAGCGACCAGGTGAAAAACCACGGACGCAGGTTGGCGTCTTCGGGATGGCCGATCTCGTTGGCGAGGCTGTTGAAGAAGCCCCATTTCTTGAAGAGTGTTTGGGTGACATCCGGCCACTTGCTGTCCTTGTCCTTGTTGATATGCATGGCGTCATCGAAATCCCACGCGACAGTTCCGGCCATGCCGGCGCGGGCACACTGGACGTTGTAGTCGGCCATCCACACGCCGTAGTTGTGTTCGTAGATGTGCGGCTGGCTGTCGCCGCCGCCTTGCGGTTTGACGGGGCCGCCGGTCATCCCCGCCTCGCCCATGAAGAAGGGTTTCGACCGGCCTTTCGGATCGAAGCGGTCAATGTAGTCCTTCTTCATCCAGCAAAATTTTTCCAGGTAGCCGGACTCCAGATCTGCCGCCGGCGCGTAATAGTGAAAGTCATACGCGGCCACTTCGGCGGGACATTGCAGCGTCGTGAGTTCAATCCAAAATCCATCGCGCGGAAGGAAGGTTACGTCGGGGCCAATGATCTTGACGTCCTTGCCCAGACCGCGTTTCGCTAATTCCGCATTGAGCGAGGTGATGGCCGACTTCCATTTGTCGAACGGGATGCGACCGGAGGAATTGCTATCCGGTTCATTCAGCAGGTTGTAATAAACGATGCAGGTGTAGTGCTTATCATTGAGCAGATGTTCGACCAGGTCCGCGATGATGCGATGCCAGCGCGGATCGTTCTCGTCCATGTGATACTGCTGGAGTTTGTCAGTCGCGAGGTCGGGGCGATCCTGCTGTGAAGAGGGATGATCCCATTCGCCGAGGATGACCTTGACGTTGTGCGCCTGGCAGTAGTCCAGCAGGCGATACATCTTCTTCATGCGGTTGTTGTCCCATTGATAGATGGGCTTGCCCTGCGCATCGAAGCCGTCGCAATAAGTGTAGCTGCGCGTCATCAGCCGGACGATGGGCACGCGCATGAAGTCGAGCCGTTGAAAACACTGCGCCCATGCCTGGTCGGTGATGTCGAACCAGGGATAAGGACTCCACTGCACGCCAAAGCCGAGAAAATTCGTGCAGATCGGCGCGGTGGTGTCCACCGTGATTTGAACGGGTTCGGCCACAGCGTTCAGAGTAAAAAAAGCGGTGCTTGCAACGATTGAGAGAATCAGGCGGTTCATATTTTTTGATCTGTTGGAGTGCGGGGACTTTCGAGAGCCGGGATGGCCAAGGAGGCTGGAAGCTTGAGCACCGTTTGACCCTGCTTCGCGAGGGTGTCCTTGAGTTCGTCGTAGGGCAGAGATTGGGCGGGGCGTCCGGACTTCGCGACAAGGGCGGCAGCGGCGCCAGAGGCCTGACCCAGCATCATGTAAACTGGCTCCATGCGGATGGTGCAATAAGCCACGTAGGAGGCGGACATGCAGACGGGCACAAGCAGGTTTTCGCATTCGGCAGCCTTCGGCGTGAGGCTGCGGAATGGGATTTCATACGGGCCTTTGAGCCATACTTCGAGGCCGCCTTCGTTGAGCACGGAGCCGTCCGGCGTGAGCACGCGGCGGATGTTGTGCGAGTCGATGATAAAGGAACCCATAGCGATGGAATCAGCCTTCTCACGGTCGTGGCGCACGTCCTTCTGGGTCATCACGTATTCGCCCAGCATGCGCCGCGCAACCCGCACATAGAACTGCCACGGCCAGTGCCCGTGGTCCGCGAACTCGCTGCGATCCAGACCCCACGCGAGCGTCTCCTCGCGCAACGCCGCCGGCACGCGCGGGTCGTGGCCGAGGAACCACAGCATGCCCTGAAGAAACTGGCGATGGTGCGCGGCGATGCGGTCGCGCTCCGGCCAGTCAGCTTCCGGGTAAGCCCACGCGGAGCCATCAAGCAGGTCAGTCGAATATGGTCCGCTCGTGTTGAGGTCCGTCGTTTGGTTCGGCAGTTCCGGGACGTGAAAGAGCTTCTTCAGGGTGATGCCCGGCCACTTTTCAATGTATCGAGCGAGCAGTTCGAAATCGGCTGGGTCGTAACCCTCGGGCTGGGTGATGGGCACTTTGTTGGCCGGATCGCGCGTGAGGCAGAGGCGATAGTTGTAGGCCATGAAACGACGGTCCGCCGCCCCCGGCGTGCCCGTGGGTTCTGCCGAAACGCCGGGAAGCGGCTTGCCGTCCGCGCCTTTGCCGTTCACCGCCATCGGCCACTGGTGGGTGTTGAGATATCCTTTCCGTGACTCATACCATGCGACGGTCGGTTTTATCAGCGAGGAGTAACCACCCAGCTTTTGAAACTTGGTCACCAGCTCCGGCGAATCGAGGAGCGAGTCCAACTGATGCACGTCCTGGATGCCGGCGAGTGACTCCTTGTAGGTATCGCGCGATTCACGGCCCACGGTGTAACTCACGCCCGCCTTCGCCATGAGGTCGCCTTCATAGGTCGCGTCCACAAACGCCCTTGCCTCGAAACGATTCCCATCGGTGCATTCCAACGCCGTCAGCCGTGCGCCGTTCTTCGTGACCGATTTCAACGTGCGCCCGGTCAGCAGGCGCACCTTGGTCTCCGCCAGCATCTCGTGGAAAACTTCACTGCCGACATGTGGCTGAAAGTTGAAGGTCTGTGCGACGCCATACTTCGCGCTGATGCGTTTGAAGACCTCGTTTGCGAGTCCGCCGATCGTGTGTTTGTCCCCCACATCCGTGTTTCCAAGCCCGCTCGCCATCATCCCGCCGATGTGAGTGCCATGCTCCAGCAACACCACCGAAGCCCCGGCGCGGTCGGCAGCGATGGCCGCCGTGATGCCAGCGGGAGTGGCACCGTAGATGACGACGTCGGCGAAATTCGAGACGGCGCTCGCGTCGAGGACCACGGCCATAACCAAGGCAACTCCCATGGTGCCAAGCCATGCGGATGAGCGTTTAAGCATTGGGATGCACTGCATTTTGGTTTAAAGGGATTACGCTGGAAACTGGAGGACGTAATTCACCAATTCGTCGAAGTCTGCCGTGGCGACGCCGATGTATTTGTCCGCGCAGCCATAATAGACGAACAGCTTGTCGCCCACGACGACGTTCGCCGTCGGGAACACGACGCCGTGCGGGTAGAGTCCTTTCCACTCATACTCTGCTTCGGGCGACATGATCGGCTCCGGCGTGCGGGCGATGACTTTGCGCGGGTCTTTGAGGTCGAGCATCATTGCGCCGACGTGGTAGATGCCCTTGGCGTCCACCGCGTGATAGATCACGAACCAGCCTTTCTTGTGCTTGAGCGGCGGGGTGGAGCCGCCGATTTTGCGCTCCCAATGGAACTTGCCTTTCGCGAGCAGAGTATCTTTGCCCCATTTGAGCGGATCATCACCGAAGCAAATCCAGATGGCGGGATACTTGGTGCCATACTTTTTGCCGGCCCACTGCATCGGGCGGCGGAGCAGGGCGTATTGGCCGTTGATTTTTTCCGGGAACAAAATGACATCGCGGTCGTCAAGTGTCGGGTCCGTGATGCGGCCGAGACGGCGAAAAGTCTTCAGGTCTTTGGACAGGAGCAAGCCGGAGGAAGTGAGATTTTCGCCGAAAGCTTTGGGCTGCGTCTTGTCGCGCGGATTGTAAGCGGAGTTGNCCGGCGNGAGCCAATACTTGCGCGGAAAGTAGGGACGATAGGCATAGGTGATCAGAAACTGTCCGTCCATCTTCACGATGCGCGGATCCTCGATGCAACCGGCGTCCTCGCCATCCACACTCGGCGAAAGGATGGGTTCGGTCGAAGAGCGCTTGAAATTAAAACCGTCTTTGCTGGTGGCTAGACCAAAGCGGATGATATGCGTAGCGTCGTTGCCCGCGCAGCGGTAGAGCATGTAGAACGTGCCCTTGTCGTAGATCACGCCGGGATTGCAGACGACGAGACTTTCCCAAGGCTGCTGGGGATTCGGCGAGAGGACGGGATTGGCGGAATATTTTTCGAGTTTCATGTTTAAAATGCTTTTTAATCAGGGATGGCTCACGGGAAAAAGTATCTGCGGTTTCCCCGTCGTGGAAATCCAGCCGAGGTGCAGGCTGGCCGGTCCGGTTTCGTGAATGTATTCGACGGTGATAATGGCGGACTTGCCGGGAGCAAGCTTTGCCTCGCCGATGGCCTCGGGCGCAGCACCTTTCGCCTTGTTGATCACAAGTTGGCCGTCAACAATCACTTTCACCGCGCCGTCGCTTTTCACAAACAACTTTGAAGTTCCGTTTTCCGGCGGGGCGATTTCACCCGTCCAGCGGATGGAATAAAAATCTTTTGCCAGATGAATCGAAGTGTCGGGCGAGCCGTAGCCGATTTCATCCTTCAAATCAAAATCAATAGCCGGCGTGATGGAAGTTTTGGCGGCAGCCATGAAAGTGGTGTCGCGGAAATAAGTCACCTGATAAACCGGCAGCTTCGCGTAAGCCTCCGAGCCCAGCCACACGGCGATGTCGTTGGTTGACCACGGATGACCGTCGGCAAAAACCAGTCCGTGGAACGGTTTTTCATGCTCGTCGGCTGCGGGTTGCTCGACGGTTTCGCCCCAGTAAAAACGGCAGTCATCGCGACCAATGCCAAATTCCCAGACGATGAAACCGGTCTTGCCCTTCCAATGCGCGACCAGGTCGGGCACACTCTGCTGCTTGCGGCACATGGATTCCGTGTTGAGCGCGTGAACCGGGTCGGCCCGAAAGCTGTAGTCGGGATTGTAATGATGCCAGGAGAGGAAGTCCGAAAAAGGGTCGCCGCAGTAGTGGGCTTCGCCGCCCGTGGCGGTCACGGGAATCTTGGAGCCGGTTTCGTGAACCCAAATTTGGGCATCCCGAATGAGCGGGAGAATGCCCGGCGTTTTTGTTTTCGGCTCGTTGTAGGTTTCCCAAAAAATAATCCGCGCATCATCCCTGTGCGCCGAGACGATGTCCTGCACATAAGCCTTGAGGCGATCACGATGCTCGGCGTAGTGCAGTAACACGTCGTGGCCGGGCGAAAGCAGCCAGCGGCTGTTGTGAACACCGAAAATCGGATTGGGATACCGGTAGTTAGGTTTCAGAATTTCTTTTTCCGGCTCGTGCCAGCAGTCGTCGAAGAAGACGAATTCCACCTTGATGCCGTAATGGTCGGCGCGCGTCAGAAAATCCTCGATGCTCTTCAGCAACTTTGCCTTGTCCTTCAGGTAAATGAAATAATGCAGATAGACCCGCACGCAATTGATGCCGTAAATGGACGCATAGTGCAATTCGCGGTCGTTGATGACCGGGTCGTATTCGTCCCATTGCTGCGCTTCATTCACCACACTCGTCGGCACAAAGACCGCGCCCTGCACCCAGCGCCAGTCCGCTTGGTAAGTCGGATTGGGCTTCGGCAAGGCTTCATCGGCAGGAAAAGCTGCCTGCTGGCTGAAAGCAAGCAGACAACCTCCGATGACAAGCAGTTTTTTGAAATTGGTTCGCATCATTTTTCAACGCCAGATATAGACGAAGAGGGCCGTGACCAGGAGCAGCAGCCCGGACAGGATGCGATAGTTCTGATACCAGGGCAGCGCGGCGATTTCCGCCGACTCCTCGGCAAAGGCACTGCGCTTCCAGACGTAGTTGGCCACCTTGGCTTCGCTGGGCGGCGTGGTTTTGAGGCTGACCAGCACGATGATGACCGACGACACGACGAAGATGATCGGCGCAACATAGAGGAAGTGCATGCTCCAGATTGGCGTCGCGTGAAATACTTTCCGGTCCAGCGCGAGCAGAATCGCCATGCCCAGGCCGCTCATCAGGCCGGCAAAGGCGCCCGTGCCGCTGGCGCGTTTCCAGAACAGGCCCAGCACGAACACCGCCACCACCGGCGGCACGATGAAGGACAGCAGTTCCTGGAAATACTTCACCACGGAATCGAACTTCTGGATTTGCGGCGCCCACAACGCCGCGATGCAGATGATGACCAGGCCCGCGATGTTGCCGACCACCACCTGCTGTTTGCTCGTGAGGTTCGGCTTCAGCTTCCGCGCGATGTCCATGGTGAAAATCGTCGCGCCCGAGTTCAGGGTCGAAGCCAGCGCGGCGGTCAGCGCGGCGAGGAAACCGGTGACCACCAGGCCCGTCAAGCCGGGCGGGAGAATTTCAAACACCATTTTCGGATAGATCTGGTCGGGCTTGTCGAGGTTCGGAAACAGCACGCGCCCGCTCAGGCCCGGAATGACCATGACGAAGAAGATCACGAAGTTCAGCGCCGCAGCGAAGAGATTACCCCAGCGGCCGTGATTGATGTTCTTCGCGCTCAAGGTGCGTTGCACCATCGCCTGGCTCGTGCCCCAGTAATAAAATCCCAGCAGCGGCAGCGTCATGATCAGCGCCGGCCATGGCACGGAAGGATCATTGACCGGGCGGATCAGACTCGTGTGGCCCGCCGGCATCGCGTGCATCACCGCCGCCCAGCCGCCGGCTTTATCAAAGGAGATCCAAGTCAGCACGATCGAACCGATGAACAGGATCGCCGCCTGCAAGACATCGGCAAACATCACCGCCGAAAGTCCGCCGACCAGCGTGTAACTGGCCGCCACAATCGCCAGGCCCCAGATCAGCAGCCGCAAGTCCACGGTCGGAAAAATCATGTGAATCATCAGCGAGCCGGCGTAGAGCGTTACGGCCGAGTCAATGAAGGTGTAGCTGATCAACGCGATCGTGCAGAGATAATAGCGGCTGCGCACGTCGAAGCGCCCTTCGAGAAACTCCGGCAGCGTGTAGATCTTGCTGCGCAGATAAAACGGCAGGAAAAAAATCAGCACGAAGATGATCGGGATGATCGCCGCCGAGATGCCGTAGTTGAAGACCGAGACGCCCGTGCTGTAACAGTCGCCCGACCAGCCGACCAGCGACGAACTGGAGACGACCGTGGAAAACATCGAAAGCCCCACCAGCCACCAGGCCATGCCGCGCCCGCCGAGGAAATAATCCTCCGCGTTCTGGCGTTTGGAATGGTAAAGCCCCCACGCAATCAAAACGACGACGTAGAGGGCCATGACAATCAGATCAATCGACTTCAGGTTGACGTGGGGCATCGGGCGCCATCATGCCGGAAAAGCGACCGCCGTCGCCATACCCCATTAGGGTTATGGTCGTCATTGCGGCGTTGTGTTATTTTCGCTGGGCACCATGTTGCGATCTCCCCCACTAACTTGCCGGCTCTTGATGGCAGCCGGCTCATTGCTTGTCCTGGCTGCCCGGGCGGAGCCGGACCTTTTCGCCACTTACAGCAATCGGGTTGTGCGGTTTGAAAACAGCGGCGTGCTGGCCGGCTGGACGGGGGCCAATCAGAAAGCCAAGGTGACCGAAACCCTGGGCGAAGACCACGGCGGCAACGGTCGCAGTCTGCTCTGCCTGATGAACCGGCACGAGACGGACACGTCGCACGGCGGCTGTCATGCCGAGGTGCATCTCAGCCGGTTTGCGGACGGAACGCCGCTGGGACTCAGCCCGCAATTCACGGTGTTCACCTCGCATTGGGTGAAGTTCGACACCAACTGTGCCGCTCTGGACGTCGGCTTCTGGCAGTTGAAAAACCACGAGGGCCCGCAGCAGTGGCATTACCTGGCGGCGCTTTGGCGGGAAGCGCGGGGCGGCGGCGACGAAATTATTTTTGAGGTGAATCCCGCCGGGCCGGATCAAAACATCTACGCGCGGCTCAGTCGGGACGGCGTGCCGTTGTTGGCGCCGGACCGCTGGAATCATGTCGAGGTCGCAGGCTGCTACACGACGAATGCAACCGGCTGGGTGCAGGTGCGCATTAACGGCCGGGTCGTGACGTGGTATGCCGACCGCGCGGGCCGGCAGCGGATCGGCACCGTCTGGCGCGGCGCGGCCTTGCCGGATCTGGCCGGGGCCGGCTGGCAATTCCAGGTGGGCGGCTACGGATTTTTCCATCGCCCAGGCGTGGATCAGGGAAAGGTCTGGGTGGACGACATTCGCGTCGAAACCCTTGCTGAACCACCTGCCCACCCTTCTGCCTCCACCGCGCGTCTGGCGGTGGTCGGCCATTGACGGCCGCGGGGACTTGAAGCATCACGCAAGCCTGTCCGACTTGAAATTTGGGCTGGAGCTTTCATAACCTTTTTTTTCGCCGTCGGGCTGGCGAACAAACCAGGTGTTCTGACGAATGACCAGGCCGCACCGGGTTTGCGGGCGATGAGAAATGATCCCGCTTCGGCGTTGCCGTCATGAGGCGTGGCGGACCGCGCTGTCCGTATCCGGTGGCTTTTTGCGGCTCGCGCAGGTTCGCTCCCGGCCGGATCCTGTTTTGCCGGCGGCGGCGTAACTGGATCGCGCCAGTCCTTTGGAGGTCGCAAAAAAACCGTTTTGCCGCGGCACCCATCATCGAACCGGTCACTAATTTTCGCGGCCGATTCCAGCAAGAGGCTTGCGTCCCTCTCAGCCGCAGGATTGGCATCGCCCGGCGCATTCCGCTTTCACCGCCAAAGTCAGGTTCCGGAAACCGGCTTGATTTCCCGAAAAATGCGGGGAAAATGTCACCCATGGCATTACCTACCGAACCCGTCATCCTGAGCGTTGAGCAGATCAAGGAATTAAATGACCGGCTCTCCCAGATGCGGCATGATGTGAACGGCACCCTGACCCACATCACCTTGGTCGTGGAATTATTACGTCGCAAGCCTGACGACAGCGAGCACCGCTTGAATCAGTTGGCGGAGCAACCGCAAAAAATCATCGATCACATCACGCAGTTTTCCCGCGACCTGGAGGCGAGCCTGCGGATTACGCGGCCGTGAACCGGTAAATTCAAAACGGCTTTTGATTTTGGCTTTGGTAAAATTTTCCGGCACACTCGCCTGATGGAACGGACGGAAGCCGAATTGATTGCTGCGGTGCTGAAAGGCGACGCCGCCAGCTTCGAGCCGCTCGTCCAGAAATATTCCCCGCGCGTTTTCGCCACCTGCCGCCGTTACGCCCGCCGGGAAAGCGAGGTCGAGGACATTGCCCAGGAAGTCTGGCTCAAGGCGTTCTCCAAGCTTCCGGGTTTCCGCGGCGAGGCGCCGTTTGAACACTGGCTCATGCGGATGACGGTGCGGACGTGCTATGATTTTTTGCGCGGTCACCAGCGCAACCGGGAGTCGTCTTTCTCCGAATTGAGCGAGCCCGAAAGCGACTGGCTGGACCGTTTTGTGACCCAGCCGGAAACGCTTACGGACCATGCGGACGCGGCGAAGCTGCTGATTGGGCGCGTGATGGACAAGCTTTCCCCGCCCGCCCGCCTCGTCATCACGCTGCTGGAAATTGAAGATCGGTCCGTGAAGGAGATTGCCGAACTCACCGGTTGGTCGGTGCCGTTGGTGAAGGTCCGCGCCTTCCGGGCGCGTGGCGAAATGCGGAAAATTCTGGCGAAAATGGCCCGGGAGAAGTATCTGTAACCCGTCGCCGCAAGATGACGTCTGAAAAACCGGAACGCTTTATGAACCTGGTTGAACTGCAAAAGATACTGCTCGCCGCCGGGCGCACGAATGTGCCGGGCGACCAGGTGCCGTATGCCTTTGAAAAACGCATCACCGCCCTGCTCGCCTCCCGCGTTGCCGCGGAGAACATGAATTTATGGGTGCGCGGACTCTGGCGCGCGGCGGTTTCCTGCCTCGCCATCACCCTTCTGCTCGGTGCGTGGGCGGCCTTCAATCCCACAACCGCCGTGACCACCGCCGACGACCTCTCACAGAATCTTGAAAACACGCTCCTGGCATCGGTGGATCAAAGCGATCAAGTGCAGTGAACTATTGGAAAGTCATTCTGGCGACCGTGGTGATTTTTGGCGCGGGAGTTTTGACCGGCGGCCTGCTGGTGAACTACGTTGAGCATCCCCACTCCAAAAGTCCGCACCGGGCGCAGGCCAGCGCCGCAACTCGTCCTGCGACCAACAATGCCTCCCTGCCGCGTTTGCTGGACATACCACGACCTCCGCTGGCGGAAAAACTGGGCAAACAATTTGTGCAGCAGCTCAACGAAACGCTCCAACTCACCCCGGAGCAGCGTGAAAGAATAGAAAAAATCATCGCCGACGGACAGGATCGCAATCGCGAACTTTGGACGAACGTTGCCCCGAAGATGCGCGCCGTGATGCAGGAGGTGCATCAGCAGATCCGGGCGGAACTCTCGTCGGAACAATTGAAGTCGTTTGAAGAATTGCTGAAACATCCTCCGCACCGTCTGTCCAGCACGAACGCCGCGCCGACGAACCTTTCCCTGCCGCCGCTGACGAATTCGCCCAAAGCTTGAATCTTAGCCCTCGGCCAGCAGCGCCCCGATTTTCTTCCGCAGTTCCTTGGTGACGGAATCCACCGAGCGGTTGCCGTCCATGATCGTGAAGCCGTAGGTCTTCTGCAACTGCCGGAAGGCCATCTGCATCGCGGTCTGATATTTCAGAAAGCTGTCGAACACGTCGCGGGACAAGCCCAGATCCATCCCGCTTTCCCAGTAATCGAGCGTCGCGCTTTTCGCCAGATTGCGCTGCACGAGTTCCTCGGCCTCGACGGAGAGATAAAAGACCGCGTCCGGTTCGAGCGCGATGCCGTAAAGGTTTTTTAGCCACGCGCCGTTCATGCCGCGCACCATGTCGCGCGCCATCAGCGTGTAGATGTAGCGGTCGGCCAGCACGATGAAGCCGGCCCGGAGCGCGGGCAGGATGATGTTTTCCAACTGGTCGGCAAAATCCGTCGCGTAAAACAAACTCAACGTCGAGCGGCTCAAAATGTTTCCGTTCTGGGCCTGGTTCAGCTCTTCGCTGACGAGGGTGGAACGCTTCAAGCCGACCTGCACCGTCGGATGCCCGCTGGTTTCCAGCCATTCCACCATGCGCGCGATCTGCGTGGAGCGGCCGGAGCCGTCCGCGCCCTCAATGGCGATCAGCTTCCCCTGAAGGTCTTCGAGTTTGACGCCCGGAATGCCGTGGCCGTAAAAGCGGCGGCAGTTTTTTTTGGCGGCGGCAGTTTTTTTCATGCGGCCATGTCCTCCCCGACCCGTGAGGTCTTGTCATCCGCGCGCACCGCCGGCGGCAGCGGCAGCGGGCTGCGGCGCTTGAATTTTGCCAGCGCGATTTTTTCGCTCACCAGTTTCCGCACCAACACCTGCTGTTTTTCAACATGCTGGTTCGCGTCCATGACCATGAATTTGAATTCGCCGCTCATCGCCATGTATTGCTCCAGGATGCGGCCCTGGAAAATGCGGAAGCTTTCATACGGATCACTCGACAGCTGCAAATCCATACCCGCCTCGAAAAACTTCAACTTGGGCCGTCCGTCCAGAATCCGTTGCAGCGAAACCTCCAGATCCGCCTTGAAGAAGAATGTGAGATCGGGCAGCGCGGCAAAGTTGTAAAGGCCGCGCACCCATTCGGGCGGGCAGCCGCGCACGACATCGCGGGCGAAAGCGGTGAAAATATAGCGGTCGCACAACACGACGTAACCGGCGCGCAGCAGCGGGAGCAGGTGTCGCTCGTAACGGTCGGCAAAATCCGTGGCGTGGATCAGGCTGAACGTGGTGGGGGTGAGGAGTTCGCGCTTCTTGCCCTTGCTCGTGGCGGATTTGACCAGCTCCGAGGAATTCCATTCGCTGAAATAGACCTTGATGCCCTCGGCTTCCAGCCAGCGTTTGAGCAGATAAATCTGCGTGGACTTGCCCGAACCGTCGAGGCCCTCGACGGCGATCAGTCGCCCGGGAAAATTCAGTTCCGCAAAAGTTTTCATAGTCCGCGCCAACCGCGTTTGTCAATTGTCATGCAAGTCGTCGCCCGTCACAAGCGCAACTTGCAAACACAATTCCAAAAAGCGAAAAGATAAGGCGCGGGGAGGGTCATCCGCCTTGTGAAAAAAATCACAAATTGGCTTGCCGGGATTTTTGGGCGGCGTTAGGCTCACCCTGTTTAGAGTTATCAAGAGCAATAAATGCAAACCCAAAGCGAAATCGGCTACAATTCCAAGATCGAAGGCGACGTGGTCATCACGCGCATCGACGCCGCCCTCGCGTGGTTTCAAAAGAACTCCGTCTGGCCAATGCCCATGGGTTTGGCGTGCTGCGGGATTGAATTGATGGCCGTCGGCGCGAGCCGGTTCGACATTTCACGGTTCGGCTCGGAGGTCATGCGTTTTTCACCGCGCCAGTCCGACTGCATGATCGTCGCCGGCACCGTCACCTACAAGATGGCCGGTTTCGTGAAGCGCATTTACGACCAGATGCCGTCGCCCAAGTGGGTAATTGCCATGGGTGCCTGCGCCTCGACGGGCGGGATGTATCGCAGTTATGCCGTGCTGCAGGGCGTGGACAACATTATTCCCGTGGACGTTTACATTTCCGGTTGTCCGCCGCGCCCCGAAGCCGTTCTTGACGCGCTGATCAAGATCCAGAATCAGATCGGCAAGGAGCCGATTTTAAAAAAAATCAATCTGGTCGCCAAACTGACCGGTTCCCCGAAATCCTGAATTTCCCGTGTTAACCCTCGATTTAGCCAATCAACTCAAAGCGAAGTTCGGCGATTTAATCTCCGAGCCGGCGCAATTTCGTGGCGAAGTCACGGTCAAACTGGCAGACGCGCAGCAAATCGCCGAAGTTTGCGCCTTCGCCAAAACCAAGCTGGGTTTCAATTATCTCGTGGATATTTCCAGCATTGATAATTACGGCGAAGACCCGCGCTGGACGTTGATTTATCATCTGCGCAATCTCGCGAACAACGCCGAATTGCGCATCAAAACCGACGTCAGCGAGGAAAAATCCGAGCTGCCGACCGTTCTGGGCGTCTGGGCCACGAGCAACTGGCACGAGCGGGAAATCTACGACATGATGGGCATCCGCTTCAGCGGCCATCCCGATCTGCGCCGGATTCTGATGTGGGAAGGTTATCCGTATTTTCCGTTGCGGAAGGATTTCCCGCTGGCCGGCAAGCCGACCGACGTGCCGGATGTGGCTTTCACCCGAGTAACTCCGATGGAAGGCGGGCCGTTTGTGACCTTGCCGAGCAGCAATGATTCGATTGCGCGTGAACCGCGCGTGCGTGTTCCGGAAGATGCCGAGCCTGGTCTTAGCGACAAGCAACTCGCTAAAAAATAATTTTCATGGCCACTGTTCAAGACATTGAAATTCGCGATTCCGCCGCCCGAACGGCGGCGGCGCTCGAAGACCTGCAGGACATGCAGGGCGAGAAGATGGTTCTGAACATGGGGCCGTCGCATCCGGCCACGCACGGCGTTCTGCGCATCGTGCTGGAGTTGGACGGCGAATTGATCACGAAGGCCGCGCCGGACGTGGGTTTTCTGCATCGCGGTGACGAGAAGATCGCCGAGAACATGACCTACACCCAGTTCATCCCTTACACGGATCGGCTGGATTATCTGGCACCTTTGGCGAACAACGTCGCCTACGCGCTCGCGGTCGAAAAACTGCTCGGCGTCCACGACAAGCTTCCACCGCGCTGCCAATACATCCGCGTGATGTGCGCGGAACTGGCGCGGATTTCATCGCATCTGCTCGGCCTCGGCGCGTTCGCGATGGACATGGGCGCGGTCACGGTGTTCCTGCTGACCTTCACCGAGCGGGAAAAAATATACAATCTCTGCGAATCGCTTACCGGCGCGCGGTTGACGACCAGCTACACGCGCATCGGCGGCGTGTCCCGCGATCTGCCGCCGGGTTGGACCGATCAATGCCGCAAGTTTCTCGAAGAAGTCATCGTCAACATCAACGAATGCGAGACGCTGCTCACCCGCAACCGCATCTGGGTGGATCGCGTTCGCGATCTGGCGGTTATTTCCAAGGCGGATGCGATTGATTACGGTTTGAGCGGGCCGAATCTGCGCGGCAGCGGCGTGGAATACGACGTTCGCAAAGCCCAGCCGTATCTTTGTTACAAGGATTTGGATTTCGACATTCCCGTGGGCGCGACCGGCGATTGCTACGATCGCTACCTCGTTCGCATGGAAGAAATGCGCCAGAGCGTCCGCATCATTGATCAGTGTCTCAAAAAGATTCCCGGTGGCGCCGACAACAAGACCAAGGAACCGATCAATGTTGACGATGGCAAGATCACTTTGCCGTCCAAGCAAAAGGTTTTGTCGAGCATGGAGGAATTGATCCATCAGTTCATGCTCGTGACCGAAGGCGTGAATTGTCCGCCCGGCGAAATCTATTTCGGCCACGAGAATCCGAAAGGCGAACTGGGCTTTTACATCAACAGCAAGGGCGGCGGCACGCCGTATCGCATGAAGATCCGCTCGCCCTCATTTGTGAATTTGAGCATCATTCCGAAAATTTTCCCCGGCTGCATGATGAGCGACACCGTGGCGATCTTGGGCTCGCTCGACTTTGTGATGGGAGAATGCGACCGATGAGCTTTCAAGCCACACCCCAACTCGAAGCGGAAGTGAACGAATTGATTTCGCACTATCCGGTGAAACGCGCCGCGTCATTGATGGTGCTGCACGCGATCCAGGAACAGTTCGGCTGGATCTCGTCGGAGGCGGTGCAATGGACGGCGAAGAAGCTGGAACTCCAGCCGATCAACGTTTTTGAGATCCTGACGTTTTATCCGATGCTCCGTCAGGAGCCGATGGGTAAGTATCAGATCAAGGTCTGTCGCACGTTGAGCTGCGCGCTGGGCGGCGCGTATGAGCTGCGCGAACATTTTTGCCAAAAGTTCGGCCTGGACGCGCACAAGCACGGCGCGCAGACGACCGCGGACGGAAAGTTCACCGTGGAATTCGTTGAGTGTCTCGCGAGCTGCGGCACCGCGCCGGTGATGATGGTGAATGATGATTTTTACGAAGGCGTTTCCCACGCGAAGGCGGATGAAATCGTGGAAAAATGCAAATGAAATGGTTGCCCGACGAGGATTTGAACCTCGACAAACAGATTCAGAGTCTGCTGTGCTACCGTTACACCATCGGGCAGATGGGCTGATTAAACTAGAGAATTTTGGGTGAGAGTCAATTGCTGATATGGCGCAAGAATACAAATTAATTTTGAAGCATGCCGATGAACCGGGTTACACGCCCGACATCGAGTGCTATTTGCGTCATGGCGGCTACGACGTCTTGAAGAAGGCGCTCGCCATCCAGCCCAGGGATTTGCCCGATGGTAAAAAGCTTTCCGGCCCGGAACAAATCCGCGAAGACGTGAAAGTGTCCGGCCTGCGCGGTCGTGGTGGTGCCGGTTTCTCCTGCGGCCTCAAGTGGAGCTTTGTTGACCGCAAGAGTGGCAAGCCGATTTATCTCATCTGCAACGCCGACGAATCCGAGCCGGGCACGTTCAAGGATCGGCAGATCATGTATAAGGATCCGCATCAGCTGATCGAAGGCATGATCATTTCCTGCTTCGCCAACGACGTGAAGCTCGCCTACATCTACATCCGCGGTGAGATGGCCGAAGGCGCGAAGATTTTGAACCGCGCCCTCAAGGAAGCCCGAGCAAAAAATTTCCTCGGCAAAAATATTCTGGGCAGCGGTTACGACCTGGAGATGCACGTCCATCGCGGTGCCGGCGCTTACATCTGCGGCGAAGAAACCGGCCTCATCGAATCGCTCGAAGGCAAGCGGCCTTATCCGCGCATCAAGCCGCCGTATTTTCCGGCCATCCTCGGTCTCTGGATGTGCCCGACCATCGTCAACAACGTCGAGACGCTCTGCAACGTGAAGCACATCGTCGCCATGGGTGGCGCGGAATTCGCCAAGCTCGGCACGCCGAACAACACCGGCACGCGTATCGTCAGCTTGAGCGGCCATGTCAAACGTCCCGGCTACTACGAGATCGAAGTCGGCAAGGCGACGCTTCGTGAATTGCTCTTCGACCAAAATTTTGGCGGTGGTTTGCGCGACGGGCGTCAGTTGAAGGCCATCATTCCCGGCGGTTCATCTTCAAAAGTTTTGAAGGCCGGCGAGAAATTCAAGCTCAAGAAAAAGGACGCCGAGGGCAAGGAAGTCCTGGTCGAGACCGACATGCTGGATCTGCCTTACGATTTTGATTCGCTCGCCCAGGCGGGCACCATGAGCGGTTCCAGCGCGATCATCGTCATGGACGATAGCGTGGACATCGTCGGGGCGCTGGCGAACCTCTCCGAGTTTTACGCACACGAAAGCTGCGGCCAGTGCACGCCCTGCCGCGAAGGTTCGCTCTGGATGAGCAAGACGCTGCACCGCCTCACGCACGGCGAAGGCCGCGCGCAGGACGCGGATTATCTGGTCAAGATTGCGGACAATATTCCCGGTGGTAAAACAATTTGCGCGTTCGGCGAAGCGTGCTCCTGGCCGGTGCAAAGTTTCGTGGCGAAGTTCAAAGACGAATTTGTCGCCAAAGGCGCCGCCGATGAGGCGCGTCGCGCGAAGGAAGTCGCCGCGCCGGCTGAACTTAAACAATTGGAAGCCGCGCATCATTGAAAACGCCATGCCAAAACTGTATGAATATCTCGGCATTACGGTATTCTTTTTCGCCGGCGAACACTTGCCAGTGCATGTGCATGGCCGCTGCGGCGAGTTGGAAACGAAAGCCGAGATCATCACGCGAGACGGCAAGATTGTGGCCATCCGGCTTTGCCGGGTGTCAAACCGTCGTCCGTTGACGGGCACCGCCAGAAAACATTTTGTCGAACTGGTGAACGCGAAAGCGGAAGATATTTTGAGGAAGTGGAATGACGTTTTCGTCATGAACAAAGCCGTGAAACCTGAAATTATTACGCGGAAGCTGAAATAAAATGTATTTGCGAGTGAAACAAGCCAGCTATGTTCCCCGCTACAAGGTGGACATTGAATTCAATGACGGCCAGCGCCGCGTCGTGGACTTCGGGCCGTTTCTGAAAAAGGCGCAGAATCCGATGTTCTCCAAATACCGCCGCGTGAGCCAGTTCAAGTCGTTTCACATCGAGCACGGCGATTTGATGTGGGGTGATTTTGAAATGATTTTTCCAATTACGGATTTGCATCGCGGAGAAATTTGAAAATGTCAACCGCCGCCACAACTGAAACGAAGCCCGCGCCGACGGCGATCGAAAAGATCAAGGTCAAGGTGGACGGGCGCGAAATTGAAGTGCCGCGTCTGATCGCGGACTGGTCGGGCAAGCTCACGCCCACGACGATGATTCAGGCGTGCGAACTGGCCAAGACCGAGGTGCCGCATTACTGCTGGCATCCCAAGCTGCCGGTCGTCGGCAACTGCCGCATGTGCCTCGTTGAATTCGGCACGCCCGCGCTCGGTCCGGATCGCAAGCCGGTGTTGAATCCCGACGGCACGCCGAAAATCGCGAAGTCGCCGCGTCCCGCGATTTCCTGCGCCACGCCGATTTCGGCGGGCATGGAAATTTACACGACGACACCCGCCGTGAAGCAGATGCGCGAAGGNGTTTTGGAATCACTGCTCATCAATCATCCGCTCGACTGCCCGATATGCGACCAGGCCGGCGAATGCAAATTGCAGGAATACTCCGTGGACTACGGTCAGAGCGCGAGCCGGTTCGTCGAGGCGAAAGTCCACAAGCCGAAGGCCGTTGATCTCGGACCGCGCATCATGCTGGATGCGGAACGCTGCATTCTCTGCACGCGCTGCATCCGGTTTACGAAGGACATCGCCGGCGACGACGCGCTCGGCATCATCAATCGCGGCAGCTTCAACACGATTGCGACGTTCCCGGGGATGCCGTTCGACAATAATTACACGCTCAACACGGTGGACATCTGCCCCGTCGGCGCGCTGACGTCGAAAGATTTCCGTTTCAAGATGCGCGTCTGGTTCCTCAAGGAAACCAAAAGCGTCTGCACGAGCTGCGCGACCGGCTGCAACGTGCTCATCGGTTCGCGCGAAGAAAAGATTTACCGCTACACGCCGCGCGAAAACGACGCCGTCAACGGTCCGTGGATGTGCGATTCCGGCCGTTTGAATTACCAGTGGATTGGTCACGCGGATCGTTTGAAGGACGTTCTGGTGCACGGCCAAAAATCGACCTGGACGGCGGCACTCAACGAAATTTCCGACAAGCTGAAAAAATCCCAGGCGGGCTCCGTCGCGATTATTGCCTCGGCGCGGCAGACGAACGAGGAGCTTTGGCTCCTTGCCAAATTGAAGTCGAAGCTGGGCGCAGTCAGCGATTCCCTCGCACGCATCGGCGCGGAAGACAAGCTGCTCGTCAGCGAGGACAAGAACCCGAACACGAACGGCGCGCGGCTCACGGGCATCTGCTACACCGAGATGGGCATCAACCTGGTGAAGATCGCCGACGGCATTGCCAGCGGCAAAATCAAGACGCTCATTGTGTTTGGCGAGGACGTCATCAAGCGTGCGGTCAGCCACGAACAATTGCGCGAGCGCGAAACCACCAGCGAAGTCGTGGACGAACACGGTCTCACGGCGGAGCTGCTTGCGAAGTTGGACACGCTCATCGTCAGCGATATTTTGCCGAACGAAACGACGAAGCTGGCGCACTACGTTTTGCCCGGCTGCGCCCACGCGGAAAAGCGCGGCACGTTCACCAACGTCAACGGCCGCGTTCAGAAATTCATGAAGGCCGTCGAGGCGCCCGGCGACGCGCGGGCCGAGTGGGAATTCTTGCATGACCTGGTTTTCCACGTCACCGGCCAGAACGGTTTCGTGACGATTGAAGGTTTGTTCAACGCGATGGCGGCGGAAGTTCCCGCGTTCAAAGGCTTGACCTGGGCGGCTCTGGGCGACACCGGCGTGACGGTGAAAATTTAAAATGGATTCCATTCTCAATCATATAACCAATTGGTATGGCAGTCTCTCGCCGACGAGTCTGTTCTGCCTTTGGGCTTTGATCAAGATTGCCGTCGTCATCGGCGTGGTGCAGGGCATGGTCTCCTACACCGTGCTGGCGGAGCGCAAGATTTCCGCGTGGATCCAGGACCGCACCGGTCCGAACCGCACGGCCCCGCCGTTCGTCAAAGACATTCCCGTCATCGGCCCGTTTCTGATCCGATTGGGCATATTCCAGCCGCTGGCCGATGGTTTGAAGTTCATGTTCAAGGAAGATTTCACGCCGGCGGGCGTGCGAAAAATTTATTTTTTCCTGGCCCCGGCGGTCGCGGTGATTCCGTCCATGCTCACGGTGGCGGTGATCCCGTTCGGCTCGATGCTCGGCGCGCAGAAGATGGTGATCGCGGATTTGAACGTCGGCATCCTCTACACGTTCGGTATCGTGTCCATGGGCGTGTATGGCATTGTGCTGGCGGGTTACGCGGCCAATTCAAAGTTTCCGTTCCTGGGCGGCATCCGTTCGAGCGCGCAGATGATTTCGTATGAAATTTCGATGGGCTTGAGCGTCATCCCGGTGCTGTTGATCGTGGGCAATCTCAACCTGGGAGGAATCATCAACTGGCAGGCCGACCATGGGTGGCTGGTCATTTACGCGCCGGTGGCCTTCATCATCTTTCTGGTCGCATCGTTCGCCGAAACCAACCGGACGCCGTTCGACTTGCCGGAAGCGGAAACGGAACTCGTCGGCGGCTATCACACCGAATACGGCTCGATGAAATTCGCGCTGTTCTTCCTCGCCGAATACTCGAATTTGGTGGCGTCATCGGGCATGATGGTGACGTTGTTTTTTGGCGGGTGGACGCTGCCGTTTTGGGGCCTGGATCATCCGGCGCAGTCGCTGGGCATGGGCGTGGCGCATATTCTGGTGTTTCTGGCGAAGATGCTGTTTTTCGTGGTGCTGTTCATCTGGGTGCGCTGGATGTTCCCGCGTTTCCGCTACGATCAATTAATGGACCTGGGCTGGCGCCGGTTTCTGCCGCTGGCGTTGGTGAACATTCTGGTCACGGCCATAATTTTGTGGATGATGGCGTAGAAACTCGGCATTTGAAATTTATCAGATGATTGTTAATCGCAAACCATTGACGTTTTGGGAAAGACTTTATCTGCCGGCAATCGTCGGCGGATTCAAGGTCACGCTCAAGCACGCCTACGCCACGCTCATCCAGGGCAAGAAGGTGACGATGGAATATCCCGAGCAGAAATGGGCGGTGCCGGCGGATTATCGCGGCGCGCCCTATCTGGTGAAGGATCAGGAGGGCAACACCAAGTGCGTGAGCTGCCAGCTCTGTGAATTTGTCTGCCCGCCGAAAGCCATCCGCATCACGCCGCCCGGCCCGACCGGCAAGCCGGCTGATCGCACCAACGCCGAAAAGATGCCAGCGGAATTCGAGATCAACATGCTCCGTTGCATCTACTGCGGCTTTTGCCAGGAAGTCTGCCCGGAAGAAGCCATCTTCCTGCAGAAGGATTATTCACTGGTCGGCAGCAACCGCGCCGAGATGATTTACAACAAGGAAAAACTACTGGCGCTCGGCGGCACGCATGGCGGCATTCAGAAATGGAAACTGAAACTGGAAGAAGCCAGGGAACAGGAAAGCTTTCCAGTCAAACTCTGAACATGGAACACCTCCAAAATTTAATCAGCGAGACGACGCTGCCGGACATGATGTTTTATGTCTTCGCGACGCTGACGCTCGGGTTCGGCGCGCTCGTCATCGCGAATCCGTTCAGCCGCAACCCGGTCACGAGCGCGATGTTTCTGGTGCTGACGATCATCTCCATGGCTGGATTGTTCGTGCTGTTGCACGCGTTCTTCCTCGCGGCGGTGCAGATCATCGTCTATGCGGGCGCGGTCATGGTGCTCTTCCTGTTTGTCATCATGATGCTGGATTTGAAAGCCGAGCAGCATCGTAAGATAAAAAAAGTCGCCATCGTCGCCGGATTGCTTTCGGTCGGTGCCATCGTCTGCATCTTTTTGAAGAGCCTGCATGCAACGAACTTTAACGCGCATGACTCGCCCACGACCGAAGGCGACACCGCTTTGCTCGGCAAGCTGCTGTTCAGCCAATACGTTTTGCCGTTTGAAGTCGTCTCGGTCCTGCTGCTGGTGGCGATGGTGGGCGTGATTTTGCTGAGCAAAAAGGATCTGAAATAATATGCACGTCGGACTCGAACATTATCTGACCGTCAGTTTCCTGCTGTTCGCGCTGGGCATGCTGGGCGTCATCATGCGGCGCAACCTGCTCGTGATTTACATGTCGCTGGAGCTGATGCTCAACGCGGCCAACCTCGCGCTCGTCTCTTTTTCGCGGTTCAACGACAACCTCAACGGCCAGGTGCTGGTGTTCTTCATCATCACGGTGGCGGCGGCGGAAGTCTCGGTTGGCCTGGCGCTGATCGTGGCGCTGTATCGCCGGCGCCAGTCCGCGCACGTTGAAGACCTGACCACGATGAAACTCTGACGGATGAAATACGAAATTTTACCTTGGCTGATTTTGTTTCTGCCGCTGCTCGCAACGGCACTCATCACGCTGTTCACGTTGCGCTGCCGCACGAATAGCAGCCTGATTTCCATCAGCGCGGTCGTCACCGGCTTTGTCCTCACCGTCATTTTCATCGCGGCCAACGGCTGGCATCCGGCGGTCAGTGAATCTTCCGTGAACTGGCTTTCCATTGGCGATCTGCACGCGGACTTCGGCCTGCAGCTCGATGCCTTGAGCATGATGATGATGCTCATCGTCACCGGCGTCGGCGGCACCATTCACATTTATTCCTATAGCTACATGGACGAGGACAGGAGCAAGGCGCGCTTCTTCGCATTCATGAGCCTGTTCACATTCTCGATGCTCGGCATCGTGCTCTCAAACAATTTTCTCCAGATGTTCATCTTCTGGGAACTCGTCGGTGTGTCCAGCTATCTGCTCATCGGGTTCTGGTTTGAGAAGCCCAGCGCCGGCGATGCCGCAAAAAAAGCCTTCATCACGAATCGCCTCGGTGACTTTGGCTTCCTGCTCGGCATCCTGATGGTCTGGGGCCTGCTCGGCTCGCTGAATTTCGGCGTGCTGGATTCTGCGATCAAGGCCAATCCCGCCGCGCTCGGTTGCTGCGCCACGATTGCCGGACTTTTAATTTTCTGCGGCGCCATGGGCAAGTCCGCGCAGTTCCCGCTGCACGTCTGGTTGCCGGACGCGATGGAGGGCCCGACGCCCGTGTCCGCCTTGATCCACGCCGCGACGATGGTGGCCGCCGGCGTTTACATGCTGTGCCGGACGTTGTTCTTGTTCGATGCCGACGCGCTACACGTCATCGCCTATATCGGCGGCTTCACCTCGCTGCTCGCGGCGCTCATCGCCGTCCAGCAAAACGACATCAAGCGCATCATCGCCTATTCGACGCTGTCGCAACTCGGCTACATGGTCATGGCCGTCGGCTTGAACGGCCCGACCCCGGCGATGTTCCATCTGACCACCCACGCGTTTTTCAAGGCGCTGCTGTTCCTGAGCGCCGGCTCCGTAATCATCGGCATGCATCACGAGCAGGACATCTGGCAGATGGGCAACCTGCGCAAGAAAATGCCCGTCACATTCTGGACGTTTCTCATCGGCGCGCTGGCTTTGAGCGGCATTCCGCCCTTCAGCGGTTTCTACTCGAAGGATTCGATTTTTGCACAGTGCCTGGACCAGAAAAATTATCTGCTCTTTGGCGTCGCCGTTTTTGTCGCCGCTCTGACGGCGTTTTACACGTTCCGCCTGTTCTTCGTCGTTTTCTTCGGCAAGGAAAAATCCGACCATGCCAAGCACGCGCATGAATCGTCGCTGGTGATAACGCTGCCGTTGGTGGTGCTGGCCGTGTTCGCGGCCGTTGGCGGTTTTATCGGCATCGTGAACAATTACGGTTCGCAATTTGCGCCCGATCACGAAACGCTTTCCTTTGTTCAGCAATTGACCGAACCGTTGAAAACCCCCATGCCGATGCTTATCGGTATCGGCGTAGCGTTGCTCGGAATTTTTCTCGCGTTCTCGCTATACAAAAATGCCGCCTCGGATCCGCTGCCCGCGAAACTCGGCGGCTTGGCGACGGCGATGAAGCACAAATTTTATTTCGACGAACTTTATGAAGCCACGTTTATCCGGGCGCATGATTTGATCGCGTCGGTTTGCGATGTGTTTGACCGTTGGATTGTGGAAGGCGCGTGCATCGGCTTCCTGCGCGGCGGGACGGACCTGACCGGACGGGCGCTGCGTCTGGTCCAGACCGGCAATCTCCAGACCTACGCGTTCCTGTTCGTGCTCGGCGTGGCGCTGGTGCTGTATTTCGTTTTGGGAAAATAAATGACGACGTCGATTTTAACTTACATCTTGGGCATTCCGCTGCTGGCGGCGGTGCTGCTGGTCTTTGTGCCGGGCAATTACCGCGTGATCATCCGCGCGATCGCTCTCGCCGCGACCTTCGTCCCGATGGTGCTGGCTATCAAAATGTTCTGCCAGTTCGCCGCTGTCCACACGGGTTATCAATTCGAGCAGCAGATCACGTGGGTGGAATCGCTGGGCATGAGTTACCACGTCGGCGTGGACGGCTTGAACGTCGGGCTGGTCTTGATGGGCACGATCGTGGCATTCGCCGCCGCCTGCTGCTCCTGGGAAATTCAGACGCGCGAAAAGGAATTTTACATCCTGCTGCTCGTGATGACCGGCGGCATCCTCGGCGCGTTCGCGTCGCTCGACCTGTTTTTCTTCTACGCCTTCCACGAGTTCGCGTTGATCCCGACGTTCATCATGATCGGCGTCTGGGGCCGCGGCGAACGCAAGAATTACGCAACTTTTCAGATCACGATTTATCTGAGCATCGGCGCGCTGCTGGCGTTGCTCGGCCTGATCGCGCTTTACCTCCAATCCGGGGCACACACGTTTGACATCCCGGCGCTCGTCACCTATATCGGGGCGCATCCGCTTGCTGCGAAATCGCAGCACTTCATTTTCCCGCTGCTCCTGTTCGGCTTCGGCATTCTGGTTTCGCTCTGGCCGTTTCATTCCTGGGCGCCGCTGGGTTACGGCGCGGCCCCGGCTCCCACGGCGATGCTGCACGCGGGCGTGCTGAAGAAATTCGGTCTTTACGGTTTGATCCGTGTCGCGCTGCCGCTGATGCCGCAGGCGGCGCAAAGCTGGATGCAGATTCTCGCGTGGCTCTGCCTCGGCAACATCCTCTACGTCGGCTGGGTCGCGATGAAGCAGAAGGATTTGAACCTGCTCATCGGCAATTCCAGCGTGGCGCACATGGGCTTCATTTTCCTCGGCATCGCGAGCCTGAACCTCATCGGCGTGACCGGCGCGGTGCTGGTCATGATCGCGCACGGTTTCCTCGCGGCGCTGACGTTTGCGTTAAGTGGCTACATTTATCAAAAGACCGGCACGCTCCAGATCAGCGAACTCGGCGGCCTCTGCCGCCCGCTGAAATTCATCGGCGTGGCGATGGTCATGGCGGCGATGGCGGGTTGCGGGTTGCCGGGCTTCGCGAATTTCGTTGGTGAAGTCTCGGTGTTCTTCGGTGCCTGGCAGGCGCCGGCATTGCGGGTGGTCACCGTGCTGGCCGTTTGGGGCGCGCTCATCATTGGCGCGGTTTACATGACGCGCGCCATCCGGAATGTCTTGCACGGGCCGGTCCCGGAAAAGTGGAGCAAGCTCGCCGACGCGACGGATGTCTGGCGCAAATTGCCCTACGCATTGCTGCTCGTGAGCCTGCTGGCGTTTGGCTTCTTCCCGAGCCTGCTCACGGAGAAAATCGTTCCGGACGTGAAGCTGATCGTTCAGATGGCGAATCCAGTTTCGGAAAAACCCGGCGTGGTCGCCGTTACTGACATCCGAAATCCGAAATCCGAAATTTCAAATTGATGAACGCTTCCTTGATGACCCTTGAAGTTTGCGTGATGGCGCTCGGCGTGGTGCTGATGCTCGCGGATTTTTGGCTGCCGGCCGAGCGCAAAAAGTTCGCCGGCTACTTGGCTGTGGTGGCGCTGGCTGGCTTGCTGGTCGTCAGCTTGAGCGGTTATGGCACCTGCAGTTTGAGCGGCACGGCGTTCAACGGCATGTTCGTGGAGGACGGGTTGGCGGTGTTCTTCAAACGTTTCTTCATCGTCGCCGCGATTCTGGTGCTCTTCATGGCGGTGGAATTCTCCGACCGCATCGCCGGCGGCGTCAGCGAATATTATTCGCTCATCGTCTTCGCGCTGTCGGGCATGCTGTTCGCCGCGTCGGCGAACGATTTCACGATGTTGTTCGTTTCGATCGAACTCATCACGATCACGTTCTACATCCTCACGAGTTTCCAGCGCGGCCGGCTCGTGTCGCTCGAAGCGGGTGTGAAGTATCTGATCCTTGGCGCTCTCTCGTCATCGTTCATGGTGTTCGGCATCGCGCTGGTCTGGGGCACGACGGGCAAGCTGAATTTCAACGAACTGGCCGCGGTCGCGGCGCAGTTTGAGACGAACAAGATTTTCTTGCTCGGCGTGCTGTTCATCCTGGTCGGACTCGGGTTCAAGATCGCCGCATTTCCGTTTCAGATTTGGGCACCGGATGTTTATCAGGGCGCGCCCACACCGACGACGGCGTTTCTCGCGGTCGGTTCCAAGGCGGCGGGATTTGTCCTGCTGCTGCGCGTGCTTTTCACCGCCGTTCCGACGGTGACGGCGCATTGGATGAATTTGCTGATCGTCATTTCCGCCATCACGATCCTTTACGGCAATCTTTGTGCGCTGCCGCAGCGCAACCTCAAACGCCTGCTGGGCTATTCGAGCATTGCGCACGCGGGCTATCTGCTGCTCGGCGTGGCGGCGTTGACAGCGAGCGGCCAATCGGCGCTGCTGTATTATCTGGCGGGCTATCTGTTCACGGTCACCGCGGCGTTCACGGTCATCTGTCTCGTGACGCGGCATCTCGACAACGACGACGTTTCGGCGCTGGCCGGCTTGAATCGGCGCTCGCCCCTGCTGGCCGCGACCATGACACTGGCCATGGCGTCGCTCGCGGGCATTCCTCCGCTGGCGGGATTCTTTGGAAAATTTTTGCTGCTGAAAGCCGTCATTGAACAGGGCCCGGCGCATCCCGGCTACTATTGCCTTGCGTTTACGGCGGTGGCGGGCGTGGTGATTTCTTTTTACTACTACTTCGGCGTGATCCGCGCGATTTACTGGAGCAAAAATGTGGCGGATGTTTCGCCGATCGTATTGTCCGGGCCGATCAAGATCGCCATCTGCGTCTGCATTGCCGGCATGTTCTGGCTCGGTCTGGTCCCAAACACCGCTTTCAATCTGGCGGTTCAGGCCGCGTCAGCATTGTCGCGTTAGTCTGCTGCCCCCGATCTGGTTTGAAATTTTGATTGGTTTCGTGGCCGGTCAAATTGGACTCGTATTTAAATGAAGATGGGAACCAGATTCTGGCAGGAGCAAACCCGGGTCAAATGGCTGGGACTTCTCGGGATTCTTGCGTTGTTCGCCGCCTTGCGCTGGAACAGTTATGACGCGCCGTTGACCCGTGATGAGGGTGCCTACGCTTATTCCGCACGACTGCTGGTGCAAGGCTTGATGCCCTACGAGCACGCCTTTGAACAAAAACCCCCGATGGTGATTTACAGCTATGCGCTGTCGAATTTAATTTTGCCCCAGTCCTTTTGGGCTCCGCGTCTGCTGGCCTATCTGCTGGTGGCGTTGGCGACGGCTTTGCTCGGTTACATCGCCCGGCTGGAATTTGGCCGGGGTTATGCCCTGCCAGCCATGTGGCTGATGACGCCGATGGTTCTGCTGCCGGGCATCGAACAGTTTTCGGCCAGCGTGGAAATGTTCATGCTGTTCCCCATGCTGGCGACGGTGGCGATTTATTGTTACAGCCGCCAGCACGGATATGAGCCGCAACACTGGTTCGGGGCGGCGTTTTTTGCCGTCACGACACTGTTATACAAATACACCGCGCTGCCGGTGCTGGCGTTTGTTTTCGCCGTCTGGCTCATTGAAGGGCGGCAAAGGGCGGCAGGCGGAAATTTCATCTGGCGAAGTGTCGCCTTTGCCATTGCCGGAGCGGTCACTGCAGCGGCCTTGGAACTCGGATGTTTCCTGCTCCATGACGGCGGGGTGCAGTTCTGGGAATGCACCGTCCTCTTCAATCGTTATTACGTCGCCTCGGGGATTTTTGGGCCGGACAAACTTGTTCCCGCGTTCAAATTTTTCTGGGGAAACTGGTGGCCGCTTTTTTTTGTTCCCTGGGCGGGCTTGCTGCTGAAAAATCGGCGCGTTTGGTTTTGGCTGGGCGTTTTCATCTGCGCCGTCATCGCCACCAGCATGAGCGCTTACACGCAGTATTATGTCGTTTTAATGCCGTTTTGGGCGCTGCTGGGCGCAGTGGGTGTGCGCGCGTTGGCTTTGCGGTTCAAAGAACCAGCGGCTTGGGTCGGCAGTGTGCTTGCGGTGGTGGTTGTGCTGTTGACCCTGCGACCGGACGTTCCCTGGTTGTTCTGCTCGCGAGAGCGGTTTGCGGAGCTAAAAACGATTGGCCTGCCGTTCATCGAATCGCAGTTGATGGCGGCACGGGTGGCCCAATTGAGTTCCCCCGATGATTTTGTGTTCGTCGCCGGTTCGGAACCACAGATTCTCTTCTACGCCCGCCGTTTCAGTCCGACCCGGTTCATCACGGCCTATCCGCTGATGGTTCCCGGCCCTTTGGCACGGCCTTGCCAGGCGGAGGTCATCGGGGATTTGCTGAATCGGCCGCCGGCACTGATCGTCTTCGTGAACACCGTCAACAGTTGGACCCGACATGAAACAACACCTTTGGATTTGTTCATCTTCTTGAACGGATTCATCCAGCAAAACTATGAGCTGGCTGGCGGCTATGTGTTGGAGGATCAAAAAAGCCGCTGGTCGGAGCTTCGGGCCGCCGGCGCGGTTACCAACGCCAGCCTGGTGCTTTATACGCGCAAAAAACCCGCGCCTTGAATGCCATCAAGCGACCCTGCCTCAAGCCCCCGCCGTTCCAATTTGAAATCATCTGCCTCTTGCGGCTGGGGATGGTCGCCCGCCGGGAGTTCGGAAAGGGATTGCACTGCCAGCGAGGTGGAGCTGGTTGCCGGCGTGATTCGCCTCGCCCCGCAAACCACCGATCCCGGCCAGCTTTCCGGTGGCACACCGATTCCCGCGCCGCTCACACCGTCCGCATCTGCACGGCGTCCACGATCTCCGTGCCAACGGAAATGGCGCCGATGATGACCACGGTCGAGCCGGGCAGCAGCCGGCCCTGTTCCGTCAGATTTGTCAGCGCGGTCTCGATCGTGTTTTGCGGATTGATGAAATCAAACGCCATGACGAAGGGCGTGACGCCCCAGCACAACGCCATTTCGTTCGCGGTCTTTTCTGTTTCGCACAGCGCGTAGATCGGCGAGTAATGCGGACGCATCCAGCTCGCGTATTGGGCCATGCTGCCGTGGCGGGTGAAGACCAGCAGCGCGGCGGCCTTCAGTTCGTTCGCCATGACGACGGCGCTTTTG
>TBL_comb47_HYPODRAFT_10001609_pt1 | contig 29094 bp, 25 predicted proteins | sample TroBogypolimnion_40_FD_10682 | JGI IMG/M metagenome (IMG submission 10682) | reverse complement strand
AAACGCGTATATATCAAGGAATACAGGAAATTAACGAAGAGCCAGTTGTTTTTCGCTGGAAATATAAAATGGATGAGGCTGGTGTTATTTAATAATACATTATTTTAAGAACGAAATACTAGACAATAATCTTTCCGAACGGAATATTAAAGGCGTATGCCTTGCGCGCAAGAACTTTTTGTTCGTTGGCAGCAAACGCGGCGGAGAAACTGCCGCCATTTTTCTGAGCTTCATTGCCATCTGCAAAGCCAATGACATCAATCCGCACGAATACCTGAAAGACGTGCTCACAAGAATCAATTCTCACCCTTATCGCCAGTTTGCGGAGTTGCTGCCGCATAACTGGAAAGCCGCCAGGGAAAACCAATAATTTTCGGTTGTCAAACATCTCTGGATGAATCCTGTGTCATGGGGCAGCCGGGGGCTTACCTTCAACCTTCTTTTTTTAGCTATGACTTAGTTCTTAAAGAAATGCTTGCGTCTGGTCAAAACCTGCGTCTGTGTCATGGGTTCGCAGGTGGCTTACGGTAATTCCGCCAATGACAATCTTCCTGGTTTTAACTTGAATGGAAAAGAGCACATAGTAAGTAGCCAATCCGAAAAGAGTCCAAACTTCAGCAGTAAAGAAATCCGTAGCCCAAATTACATCTTTATAAATTTTCAAAAACTCAGACCATGACATGCAGCCTTTCAGTCTTTCGCCGGATGGGTTCAAGCCGTTACGACGCATGATATTGGCAACTGTAGTACCGGAAATATCATAGCCAAGGTTTTTGATTGCTTCGGCAAGCCGATCATATCCCCACGTTTTATTTAGTTGGGTTCAATACCCCGCCCCTTGGGTCAGCTTTAGGTTTTAGGCTTTTGTTTTTGAATCTCCGGCCCGCCCGCAGGGGTGGAAGGTCCGTCCGTAATACCCCGATTGCCTCGGGGATAGGCTGGACGGGAGGAGATTCTTTATTCCTTGTTTTGATAGAGCAGATTTATTTCGTCCGCAGTCAGTCCTCGCTTGTAAATTCGCGCATTGCTGATAATTCCTTTAGAATAATTGCTCCAGGTTCTTCCGAGCATTATAGTATATGCTGCTTCGTTGTGATGATTAAGATAAGGCCCGACGGTACTGCCGTCCTGTACGCCGTCCAAATATACTTTCATATTTCCGCTTGCATCGTAAACTGCGGCAACATGATGCCAGGCATTGGGCGTTAAAGCAGTGGAACCGATACAATATCTTTGAGTTGCAGAATCTGTCAGGATTTTAAATCTAAGTTTACCGTTATATATACTAAGATAAGCATTTCCTTTTAAAAAGACCGCATCATGTTCGGCAGGAAAAGCCCCGTCCGATTTAATCCACGCGGCAAAAGTAAAGCCATTGCTGCCGTCCGTCTTGAAGGCCGTGTCGCTTCCGGCAATCGTTACATAGTCATCAACTCCGTCAAAGTAAAGCGCCTTGTCCTGCCAGGTTGCGCCAGTGATGATCGCCTGCCGGGATCTGTCAAAGTTATCATATGCCGTGGTCCCGGCACCTTCATTCAGCGGCAGACTATAGGCAATTACAGCGCTGTCTTTTAACTTGCGGATTTCCTCGTCAGTACTGCCTTTCCGGCATATTTGCACATCATCGATTATGCCGTTGAAATAGGATGAGTTATACATGGACTTGCCAATGGCAAAGGAATTGATATTGCTGTCCGGATTTAAAAATGCCCCTGACGTACTGCCATTCTGCCGACCGTTGATAAATACTTTCAATCCTGAACGATCATAACTGCCGGCAATGTGATACCATGTATTAACTGTTAATGCGGAGGAGCTCAAGGCACAATGCTCTACTCCGCCTGTGATAATTTTAAAACATACATATCCATTGCACAAAGAAAGGCAATGGCCGCTTCCATGGCAGAGTACCATATTATATGCCGAGCTTAAAGAGCTTGGTTTAATCCACGCTGAAAATGTCACGCCATCATTTGAAACCGTAAATAAATCATTGTTCGGGATGTTGATATAACTTGTGCTGCCATCAAAATTAAGTGCATGGTTGCTCTGTCCATCCACCCCGTATACCCAGGAAGTATTTGAAGCTGTTCCGGTAATGTTCGCATATCTGGCTGTTGCTGCAACAGAAGAACCGTTTCCTTCATCAAATTTCCAATGAGTAGCGGTGAATTTGGATCTGTCCCGCAGCTTAATATCATCCACGGATCCGCTGCCCGCCACGATGATGTTGTTAATTTCATAGAGAACAACGCCTGGTTGGGCCTCCTGCAAGTCTGCTTCTGCGTCACGTTCGAAGGTCTGCCAGGTTCCGTTTTTTGAAGCTGCGCCTAATCCATGATGAACATACTGTCCCGCTCCAAGATAATCGGTATTGTCCGGGCCGTAGTATATATATCGCTGACCGGCAGAAGTGTTGACGTCAAGATAAATTTTGAAGTCTTCAGAAAACTTATGGCTCCACTCGAAAACAAATTGTGTGCTGCTCAGGTTGCCGCTCGCCGACCAAGTGCCGGTTTTGTTGAGTCGATAGTGACTATTAAGCCCGTCACCAGTGAACTGGATAACACGACTGTTGCGCCCACTGTCGCTTACGTTGGCAATAGCGCCACTCGGGTAACTCAGCCATCCATCTATGTTCGCATCCTCCGCATTCTCATAAATTGTATCCCCTGTTATTAATTTAATATCATCCACGCATCCACTGCCCGCCACGATGATGTTGTTAATTTCATAGAGAACAACGCCTGGTTGGGCCTCCTGCAAGTCTGCTTCTGCGTCACGTTCGAAGGTCTGCCATGTTCCGTTTTTTGAAGCCGCGCCCAATCCATGATGAACATACTGTCCCGTTCCCAGATAATCGGTATCGGCTGCGGTGTAGTCTATATATCGCTGACCGGCAGAAGTGTTGACGTCAAGATAAATTTTGAAGTCTTCAGAAAACTTATGGCTCCACTCGAAAACAAATTGTGTGCTGCTCAGGTTGCCGCTAGCTGACCAAGTGCCGGTTTTGTTGAGTCGATAGTGACTATTAAGTCCGTCACCAGTGAACTGGATAACACGATTTCCACGATCGCTGTCATATATATTGGCAAAAGCGCCGGTCGGGTAACTCAGCCAGCCATCTGTGTAGCCATCCTCCGCATTCTCATAAACAGTGGAAATGTGTATATTGCTTATTGAGTTTTTCAGAGTGTTCGCACAAGCAATTATCATCGGCGAAGGAGAACCGGTTCCGTCAAGAGCATTCTTCAATTCCGCGAGCGCGTCCTGATCCCATGGCGCATAAATATGCCCGTAAATAGAGCCGCCTTCGTCGCTTACGGTATTGCCCGTTTTGACCAGACTGCGTGCCGCATCTTCAAACATCCAACTGGTTGGCCATACTGTAAAACCCTTCTTCGCGAACATCCGCACAGAGGGAAATTCGTCTTGGGCGGGGTCGTACCCGTATTGCGAATTCCTCTCATAACGCCAATCGCAAATGATAATATCTTTCGGGATCAGGTCAATAGCATCGCTGGTACCCCAGAGATTCGCATCCAGCATGTCGCCCCACATAGCAATCTTCATGCCGGGATGATTATTCTTGATATGGTTATATGCATTAATAAACCCTCTGGCATAAGCCACCGCAACCGTATCTCCATTTTGCAGGCCGATTCTTTCATTGAAATAAACGCCTTCATCTCCACACAAGTGAACACCATCAGGTTTTACTCCGTTCACAGTGGCGGCATCAATGGCGTCGTCTATCATGCCGAAGAACTTAGCGTCACCGGCTTCATTGTAAGGATCTCTCAGATGACGGTATGATTGTATCCAATATATGTCACGGTCTGCCCCGCTGACGGGATTGTTGGATGCCGCTGAAATGTAAGTGTCATTAGCCAAGCTGCGGTAGACCTGGCCGTCCACCTCTACAAAGCTATAGATTCCATATGTCTGTCCAGTTCCCCATGCCGGTTCAGGCAGCATATACTGCGGATAAGCCCTCGAAAGCGCCTGCCCCTGACTATTCTGATGAGTAATCGTAGCTAGCGCAATGAAAACTTCCATCCCCCAGTTACGTGCATATGTTACCATTTCTCTGATTTCCGCTTTGGTAAATCCCCTTGCTGGTTGATAATACAGATTACCCATGGTCTGGTCAAACTCCCACTTGTAACTTGTAGAGTCAAGATTGAGAATGACCGTGTTAACGTGATGTTTCTGGGAAAGATTCTCCATCAGGGCGTTGAAATCGGAGATAGCACGGGGATGAGAGGTGCCGGGCCCGGTACCGGCGTCATTTAGAGTCGCACATGGTTCTATAAACACCGCATTTCTCCCATCAGCCCATAAGGGCGACTGACAGAGAATGAACAACAAAGCGGCGCAAATAAAAAGTCCTCCACGTGAAATGCATGATACCGATTGAATGACCATTTTTTTGTAATAGTTTGATCCACAAGAGCTGTTCCCGCTGAAATAAAACAGCTTTTTTTCAGGTCTGCCAGCTTGTTGTCCAAGTTCTTTCATTTTTTGCCTCCGTAATTGTGATTTTGTCTTCTGAAAGTTAATACTTGTGAAAAATATTTTTCCCGACGGCCATTCATTTACGCTAAGAACTGTTCAAAACAACCTTCACATCTTCGCGAATCTCCCGATTCGCTTTTGACGTAAAGAGTTTATCTCCCTTGTTATATGCTGAAATCATTGTTTTTAACTATTGGCCTTTCTGCTCTATTTTTATTAAACGGAATTCTTTCAGCTCATTATATCATTTAAAAGTATTATTCGCGAAGCAAAACAGATGGCCACAGATGAGGATTATTCCAGCATCCTGTTCCGTTCGGGGTCGTCGTCAGTGAATGATATACTTTGCCGCCATTTTCATCCTTGTCATTGACGAAAATTCCCAGGCCGAAACATGCGCCTTCTTTCAGTTGGATCGGGAGGATATATTTCGCCGGGAAAAACACCTCGTAAACATACCCGTCAGAAGTCAGCTTAAAGGCTGATGATATTTCCGGCGCTATGCTGTTATCAGGCGGCGCTTGTGTTGCCAGCGTTATTTGCGGATCCGGCGACTTATAGCGGTAAACAATAGACTTTGTCCCGTCATGAGAGGGGAAGACGGCGTAATCATAATCATTGTCATCATATTTTCCTGTTTCTTTCATTCTGGCGTCGCAAAGAGTGTCAAAGTATATTTGAAGACTGTCATTTTGCCATCTGTCGCCGACTTGCTTGAACTCTTCATGGACAAATTTGTCGTCGGTTATTTTTACGCAGATATAAAAACCGGCGCTGTTCCAGCAGGTTTTAAACCAGCCGCTGAAATTATCAGGTTTCACAAGTTCTGACGGGTTGGATTTCTTCATGTTCGTGAATTTAATTTCAGGAATTTCTTTCCAGTCGTCAATATTGCCGTCGACTGTGATTTTCATTTTGGTTTTGTTCGATATGAAACCGGAAAAATTCAATTCGGGCGAAAAAGAGCTTTTTCCCGCAGTTACTTGAGCTGTGATATTTTCCTCGGTTATTTCATGGTCATTTAGTCCTGCCGCGAGCGGCAGGATGTACTCCGCCTCTTTTGAAGGCGGAACCATTAATTCAATTTCCTTGCCTGAAACTTTCATTTTTCCTTTAAATTCTGCCGAAACCATATTTTTTACGGTCACTTGCATTTCGGTCGAGTTAAATGGCTTAGCGCTTAAATTAACTAGTGTTACTGTATTGCTATTTATAATCTGCGCGTTTTGGAATGACTTTATAAAATTATCAGTCTGCCCCTTTTGCCCTACGAAAAAAAGCGGGAATGATGACACCGGGAAACGGATTTTTCCGTTATCGAGACTGGCTTTTCTATTGATTTCCATTAAATCAATGATTTCAGGAAACTCATTTATTGCAAAAGATATTTCCGCTTCCGGAGGCACCGCTATGCCGGCGTCAACTTTTGGATGATAACTCCAGACCGCCGCAACCGGCCTCTTTTTACCGTCCTCGAAAATATAACATCTTGTGTATGGCGCAAATCTTATATCCTTTATAAACTTAGAGTCTCCAAGAAGCCTGCCCAGCGTGTTGGGGATTTTTTGGAAGGCGTAAGGTGTTCCATTAAGGTCCAGCGCATAATTGTTCCAGTCGCTTCCGGCCGTGGCAGTGACAATTCTGTCAGAGTGCTTTAATGCGACAAGCCAACTGCGCGCATACCATGCGGCGGAGATTTTTTCAGTCCAGCCCATATCATAGGAGAGGGAACCGTAAAACCAAAAATCAGCAGCTCCCCAGCTTGAGCTTTTTATTCCCCACTGCGGGATATTATAAGGACCATAATGCATGCCTTCCGACCACACCACTGGAGTGTTGCCGTAACCATGTTTGTCAAGAACGCTGAACAAAGCATCCGCGTCCGCATCCAAATCCGGAGATTCCGGTTTATCTCTGTAAATATGAGCGCCTATGCAGTCGTATTTTATTTTGCCCTTGGTGGCGTCCAGCAATCTGTCAATAATTTTTATGCCTGACGCAGTGCTCATATTGCATGGCGCGCCGCTGAAAACTTTTATTTCAGGATTTGTTGCTTTGACAGCTTCATAAAATGCAATTTGGATTTTCACATATTGAGCGAAACTCTCATTGCTTGCTGTCATGCCGGCCCAGTCTGGATATCTTGCGTCATCCTCACATCCGAACGCCCACATCTTTATATGCGGATATTGGCGGACGTTTTGTGCCACAGCCGCTTTAAATCTTGTTAAATATTCATCCGTCACTTTCCCGTCCTTGTTTTCGAGCCGGAAATCTTTGATTAGATTCACAACACCCGGTGCATAAGGATCTTTAAAATTATCCGGGATATAAAAATAATAAGTTCCGTTCTCTTTAAATCCCCAGGACATATACGCGTTTGTCACATCTATTCCGAAAGAGTCGTATATATCGCAGTTCTTCTTTTCCCACCAATGCGGATATGGTTTAGCCCCAATTCCGATTTTCTTCCATCTGACAAAAGTTTTTAATGCGTCGGCGAAACAAAGCGTGTCGCCGTAATCGATTGAAAAGATATTTTTAAGAGGATGTTTATTTTCAAGGAAATCCATTATTGTAATTCTGAAATAGTCATAGGATTTCTCGCCGCTTGAGAGAGTGTATTCCGTTTTCACAATATTTATTCCGCGGGGCAATATATTCTCCAGCGGAAGGCTTATTGACGCTCTGCCGTCTTTGCCGCATTTGAAATCAAACTCTCCAGAGTATAGCGCATCGCCAAAAAAACTTTTAATGTCAATTTTGACTTTGCCGGTCGCCTCCGGCTTTGACAATATTTCAAGACGCGCGTTGATTTTGTCTGAAGGGCTCAAGAAGTTGTCCGGACTGGAGCTGATTATATTTCCTTCCACTGGACGGCATGCGAATTCTGTCGATGCCGCGCCTTGTTCAAGTTGTAAACCGTCAAGCCAGACATAACCGGTCCCGTTTTTTGATGTCGCGTTGAAGTTCAATATCAGCGGCATGCTTTGCTTGACGTCAAATGTGAAAGAATATCTTTCCCATTGCGTGGACAGCGTGAATGACTGCGAGGTTTTTTCTACTGCCGAATAGAAGCTTTTACCGGCCCATGCGATATCAGAACACCAGAGATTTATTTTTTGTTCTCCTGCAGAATCGCCTTTTGCGTAAAAACTGATGGTGTAGGCGCCTTTTTCAACCGGAACAGGGCTTGTGCTGAGATTCCCCGGCGCGACAGTATTTAAAGGAGCCGGCTGGCTTTCCTGATGTTTGCACCATGTTTTTATTTTCAGGCTCTTGCAGCCGAATTTTGCCTGGCTGTTGTCAATGAAAATTGAGTCCCATGCTTCCGGGCTGACGCGTCTGCCGCCGAGTCCTCTCTGTATGATAAAATCCTTAAATCCCTGCTCGAATGAAGGGTTGTTAATAAGATTGCGAGAGGATGAATAGTCCGGCATTTCCAAAGCCTCTATTTTTTTGAAAGCAATGCCGCCTGTTTTATTTGATGCCGCGGATGGCTTATATCCTTTTCTAAAGTCTATAACAGCGTTTAGCACCTTATCTTTTTTATTGTCTTTCAACCTGATATATGTCCGGTGTCTATAAGTCCAGCCGACTGCCATGCCGCAACCATTAAGTTCAATGGAAAATGTTTTGCCAGGCTTGTCCGGGCATACGGTGATGCTTTTGGGGGTACGTATCTCGAAAAATGCCCATTTGTCCTGTTCCGGGACAATGTATTCCTTGCCGTCAATAATTATTTTTTCATTGGCAAAAATATCCGATGGTAATTCAATCCACAATTCGGACTCTCTTACTTTTGATTCTGATCCGGGGGGAACCGACCAGTTAGTCTGTAAACTTATCCTTCCGTCATCCAGAATCTTTACTGATTCCCGAAAATCAAGCGTTTCCAGAGACTCTTTGTCAAGCGGTACTTTCATGTCAAAAATGGAAGATTTGTCTTCCTTTTTTTGCGTTATGGATTTTAATTTTGTTTTCTGCAGAGAAAGAAAATCATAAGTTTGGAAATAGAAATATAATGTTGCCAGATCACTGCCGCCGGAAGTTATGACTAAAGATCCGTTTTCATTTATTTTCAACTCTTTGTCGCCGTAGACAATCTGGTTGCCGTTGATTACAGGATTGTATATATTAAAATCCTTTCCATCATTTGTCGGCAAAAACGGGGCAGTTACGGTTCTGAGCATAAGAGGTTTAGATTCGCCGGTGGCCTGCGCCGCAAGCCTCATCTCAGTAATGCAACACGCTGTCAACATGATAATCGCCAAAACTTTTTTCATTCACAAATCTCCTAATTATTTCGTTAATTGCCCAAAATTACAGTTTTCTTAGATATGAAAAATCAAGCGAAACAGGAGTTTTCTTCTCCCAGGATTCGATTGCGCGCCATGCTGTAAGGTTTGCAACCGCACCAGCGATGACATCAACTTCAGATTTTGTGTTTTCCAGAATGCATCTCCGGAAGAATTCAATCTCGTTATAATGTCCTTTGTCAACCTTTACCTGGCATCCATAATAATATCCCACATCAATTTCTTTCTTTGTGACTGTTCTCCTCCAGTCGCGTACTTTCTCTTCGGCGCATCTGCCGTCGGTGTTAAAGGATTTTCTGCCGATCTTATAATCAAAGGTTTTTCTCTCATAGAAATTATCGAAGCCTGCGACGACTAGCTCGGTGAAATGATCCCCTGCAATCGTACCGTAATTTGTATTTACTTCAATCCTCTCCTTCGGGTAGCCTGCCGTTGAATTATCGCCGGAAATTATTACCGCTGTGATATTTTCAGGATAATTCAGCGTGATGATATTATCCATATTTCCTTCGCCCGCCGTATATACTCTTTCAGGCTCAAGTCCGGTCAGCCAGTTCAGAACATTGAATATATGTGTTGTCTCGTGGATTATTGTTGATTCCTTATTTATAACAACTGCGTCATAATGGTGCTTCGGCCATAGCCTGGCTTCACCTATTATCCTATAAATTATGGTTGTATTTCCTTTTTTATATTTGTTGTAAACGGATTTAAGCTCTATCATCAGAGGACTGAACGGCCGATTGAAGCCGACCATGAATTTTAGAGGAGCGTTTTTCATCAGTAAAACCATTTCCTCTACTTCATCTTCTTTATAACACAAGGGTTTTTCAACAAAAAGATGTTTTTTATGTTTTACCGCAAGTTTCATTATGGGAAGCCTGAAATCAGGTTTTGTCGCGCAAATCACCATTCTTATTTCAGGATCATTGAAGATCTTTTCCATATCGGAAGTGATATATGCCGGCTTATATTGGTCTTTCAGCTCCTCAAGATATTTCTCATTCAAGTCGCAAAACGCATGTATTTCAAGGTTCGGGTTTGACTTAGTATTGGGTATGTGATTCCCGCTTGCAAATCCGCCGCACCCTATGAATCCAACTTTCATCTTTTCCATTTTCTTATGTTCCTGATTTAGCCGGTCGTAAATTAAAATTCCATTACTATCATCGAGTAGCCGATGGACTTGCCGATATTAACTTTTGCGTAACCGTCTTTTGCGACGAATTCAAGCGGCGTTCTGTCTGGAGCCAGATAAACTTCTTTTGGAGCCGGACCGTCGAGCCTTAGAGATACGCTGAAGTCGAGTATCGCAACCGCCTCCTCGATGATTGACCTGTTGTTGCCGCGTGTTTCAGGCAGATATGAGAGAACATGAATGATTTTTCTGCTGCTCTGCTCTGTGACTGTAACTCTGCCGAAAGACGGCATATTCTCCGTTTTGATCATCGGCGCGGCGAGAAGACGATGAAGCGCGTTTGTAAACATGTCCCGGAGATAAACAGGCGAGTGATTGCGGTAAATCGTGAAAATCGGATGAGTGAAGTGAATAACGCTTCCAGAGTCTGTTACAGCCGGAAGCCCGCTCGCCTTGTCCTGCGGTATGTAAAAAAGCGGGTTCTCGTAATCCCATCCCAAATTATAATATGGCGATATTATTTCAGCTAAAACTAAAACGCTGTCGGCGGACGAGATATTTATTCCGCCCTCATAGAGTGTCAGCGGCATATCCGGGATATTAGCCGACAGTTCGGGGCCGGTTTTGATGAACGCGGGATTAAACTCGGATTCCCCGGTGTATTTTATTCCCCACTCGGCAAGCGGGAACGTATCCTTATTTTTATCAAGCCCGGAATGGTATGAAGAGATAATCTTGCCGCCGTTTTCGAGGTGTTTGTTAATTTTTTTCGCTCTCGCTTCATCAAGCGTGACGAAATCAGGGAGGACAATAACTTTATAGCCGCCCCAATCGTGTTTGTCGGAAAGAACGTCAAATTGCGCGTTAGCCTCGCAGAGCATTCTGGACGCCGATTTTAGAGCGCCGAAAGTTTTTTCATAATGCTCTTTGTCGGGACTGTTATATCCTGGATAAAGATCGCTCATAATAAGCGCTATTTCAGTTTTTGGCTTGGCTTCATTAATCCATGGCTCAAACTTTTGCAATTTTTTGTAAACATTTTTGACCATGCTGAAAACTGGTTTCATGATGTCGCCGCGCGGATGCATGTGGTCGCCGATGTTCGGCCTGAGTCCATTGGCCAAGCCGTAAAGAGCGTCATATTCAAGTCCAGCTTCTGTCCTTATCCCGCCGAAATCTCCCCATGTTTCGTTGAAGCGGCCTGTCATGTTCAAGGCTGGCTTTCCGAAATTTCTTATGTAGCGGCTCATAACAGGCAGAAGTTCGTAACCCCAGAAATTTCCCATGGGCAGACATTCCAGTTCGAAATATGTCGAGAGGTCAGTCTGCTCCTCATGGAGCAGCCCGTTGAAAAACAGATACGGGTCATTCACATGCTTTTTAACTATGTCCGCCAGTCTTTTTGAGATGCGGAGTTTGCTCATTATTGAAAACTCAAGCCTGTCTCCGGGGCTGGCGCAGTCCATCCCGAGCTTTTTCATCTCCTGAATGCACTCCACTCCTATGCATGGCGGAACAGATACACAGTCAAAGAAAAATCCCCTTACCGGATAGTTTGAAGCGATTTCATCAACCATCGCCGCAAGATGGTCCCCATAGCCTGTGTTGTAGCATGTCCTTTTAATGAACGGGGATTTTACGTCCTGGTAAAGTGAGCCGTCCTCATGCACAACTGCCCATTCCCGATGAAGCAGTGTCTCCTCATTTGATATGCCGCTGTTCACATACGCGGAGAGCGCTATGCCCTTTTTAGCGCATGACTCCGCGAGTTTTCCGAACAGGTCATATTTCAGCGACGGATGTTTAACTCCGATTTTAGTGTCATAGTAAGCCAGCCCCATGCAACAGCGTGCGGGAAAAGTCACGTAGTCAACCCCGCACTCAAGAAAATGATCGGTCAGTCGCTCAACGTCAAAGTCCTTTCCGACATCGGGACATGCCCTGTGTGTGTGAAAATCAAAAAAAAGACACCATTTTGGGATAGGCATAACGATAAACTCCTGTTGTTTCTATCATATTAATAAAAAATCTCCTCCAGTCCATCCTGTCTCCACCGCAAACAGCGGAGTATTACGGACGGACTCACACAACTTGTGTGTGGGAGATTCAAAGACAAAAGCCAAAAACAAAACCAAGACAAAAGACCCAATCCGCCCCAAAGGGCAAAGAATTCACCACTGGAAAGATTAATAATTTCTTTTTGCGGAGTGCGGCGCCAGTTCTATTTCGGTATCCAGTTCGCGTCAATATAATTGTTCCACTTGATATTTTTCACCGAGCCGGCGGCGAAAAGCATGTTGGCTGAATTTAAATGACAATAGTCAGGCGAGTATGCTGCGTTAAAAGAACCAGGCGCAGCGTAAGAGTCGTCGTGATAACGGGTTCTCACACTATTGAAGGCACCCACGTAAAACTCCGTGACAATAATTGAACTGGCAGGTATTGATGTGATCTTTTTGGGATTAAACATCTCGGGGCTATTATTGGTGCCGTTACTATTAAGATAATATCCGCCTGTACTTGTTACAGATGGCGATACGTTGCAAACAGTCACATCATAACTAATTGCAAACGAAAAATTACTGACAGGCTGCGCTTCCCGCCTGGAGTCGCAATAAAAAATATTTGATTTTGCCGCAAATAAGGGAACCATCCCCAAATTAGCTAAGCCATATTCAGTTTTACGCATATTGACATATTCGGTTAAACTATAACACCAGTCAATAGCAGGCGGAATATAACTGTTCCAGTCATTCGCGTACATGTAAATACTTTGGCCTATTGTTTTCATATTGCCCGAGCATTTGGCAGTTTTAGCCACCATCCTGGCCTTGTTCAGGGCGGGAAGAAGCATTGACGCGAGGATTGCGATGATCGCGATCGTCACGAGGAGTTCTATGAGTGTGAATTTCGCTGTAGTACTGAACCCGCGTCTATCCTTCCGAAGATTGTTTGTTTTCATAAGGGACCTCGTTTTATTTATTTGTGGTGCTGTTGATTTATTAAGAATAAGCCTCAGAGATTTATATTTGTTCCTCTGCTATTTCTTTTATCCAGTTGCGTGTCCATTTCACGGTGTCAAGTCCCATGTCAGCTATGCAATTTGAGCAGAAGATGATTCCCTCAATGTCACCTTTTTTCAGCCATTGATAATATTTTTCGCACTGCATTTTCATTAAATCCATGGTTAATGGCTTTTTTTCACCGTAATTCCACATATAACATCCGGCCAGACGTCTTTTTGCGGGAGTTAAGGATTTGACTTTTTCAAAATTTTTGTCAAGATTGTTAAGCTCAGAACCCTTCCATGTCCAAAAAGTCGTCACATCGCAGTTATCCAAATGATTTTTTACCGGAAGCTCTAGCTGGAACTCATAAAGCACAACCCATAGATCAAGGTTCCTTTCCGCACCAATGCATAATTTATCTTTTATTTCCTTGAGTCGCTCAGATGTGAAAACCTGCATGCGTTTTTCCATGAAAAAATCATCAAGCACCGCACCGGTTATATTGGGATATAACTTTGCCTGCCGTACGACTTCATTCAAGTCTCCCCAGCCGTCGTTATTCCTGGCTGAACCGAATGATCCAGTTATCGACCAGACAACTTGCTTCAGCGGCTCAAGGGCCATTGACTCCTGATCAAACGGCGGAATGGGCTTGTTGTCCATGACTACTCTGCAGCAGTTGCTCACGCCTAAATAATATGCGCCCTCCGCTGCAGTCATTCTTGATTGGCATGGGAAGTTGTAATGATTGTTATTTTCCTCGTAATGCGAATTAGGCGACTGTCCCCAAATCCAAAGTTTGTCTCTTAATTTAGCCATTATCCGTTTCCTTTCAAATTATTAAAGTTTTATTGGATGATATTGATTTTATCTCACTATTGACATAATTGTTTTTCATATATATATATTATAGGGATAAAAGTGGATGAAATAAATGCCAGAAATGGGCTTTTACATGTCAGATATCACCAAAAATATTGTCAACCGTAATTTATCCGTCCTTCTTTTGCCGTGTCTTTATCCGAGATGAGTAGCAAAAAAACAATGAATTCGACACCATTTACTCATTCAGAGCTTTATGTAATAATTCACATCTTCGTGGTGAATATTGAAGCCAACCCGTTCGTATGCGCGGCGTGCTTTAGCATGGGCTTCATCTAAACCAGTCATTACCGTTGCATAAAGCATTCCCTCTGCACGGAAAATATCCAGAACAGCCTTATACATTTGTTGGCCTATGCCTTTCAATCTGCATTCCGGATCTACTGCATTATAGCTGATGCGTCCGATCTTTTTATCGCGGTCAATACTGAAAAGCACAAACCCAATGATCTTCCGACCTTCTTCTTTGCATATCCTGACTAATTCCGGATGATCTATGCAATACAATTGTACACGCTCTCCAATATGAATATGTTCGTCAGCTCCGGGATAGATGATGTTAAGCAATTCCTCTCCATAAGTCTGCTTGAACATTTCAAGGATATTCCGGTATGCCCGGTTGGCAATATCTTGAATAAAGGGTAAATCTTTCTGTTGATAGTTTCTGATTATTATTCTCATTATATGTCCCTTTGTTGTTATTTTAAGATAAATTTCCGGAACAGTTTCGAGTTTTATGCGCGAGGAGACTGCGAGGGAACTGCATGTGGTAACTCTGCCCGACGTCGGTATCGTCATCAAACACAACAGCGCTGAAACCCAAAAAAAATTCACTTAATTTTGTCATTTAAAAAAATCCTGATAATTGTCTGAAAATCTTTTTCATAATCTGTTTTCACATATTATAGTATATATTATAAAGGAAAAAGTTGATAGAATAAATGCTTAAAATGAGCTTTTGCATGTCAAATATCACCAAAAAATATATTGTCGGATATAATTTGCCTGGCCCCGGCGTGAAAATTATTCAATATGGGTATGTACGGAATTTTTCCAATTGGAACTGTCCCTATCGCAACGCCCCTTTTTGGTATCTCTATTGGAATGATACGCCGGGAGCGGTTATTCATTGCAACGGTACGACTTTGCCGCTGACCCCGAATATTATTGTTTTAATTCCTCCCCATACCACTTTCTCCACAGAAAATTATCAGGAATTTGATCAGTTTTATATGCATTTTAATGCGGATCCGCCTTTTGACCGGCTCGCTAGTGAAATCCTGGTTTTTCCAGCAGAATGCGGCAGTTTTTTTATTCCGCAGTTGCGCAATTGGTTTAGTGATGAACGATTGGTGAAACTGCGACTTTATTCCGTTGTTTATGAGATGTTGTTAAATATTCCACATGCCTGTTTCATGGATAAATCACTTAAGACGATTGACCCGCGCGTTCAAAGGGCTGTTGACTTGATGTCTAAAAATTTTGATGCCAACCCCAACAACGAAGTGATTGCCCGCGCTATCGGGATGTCGGTGAATAACTACATCCGCCGGTTCAGGCAGGAAATCGGACTGTCGCCGCAGCGTTATTGCATGAACCGACGTTTGGATAAAGCCAGAAATTTACTTCTGAATACTGAAAATTCTATCGATGAGATTGCCGCGAAAACCGCTTTTGCCAATCGCTATCATTTTTCCAAAGCCTTTAAGAATTTCTTCAAGATATCACCAAGCGCTTTCCGAAAGGAACATCTGCTTAATTATCCACCGGATGCGCCATAGTGCAATAATAAGCAAGATTGGCCTGGCGCACATCCATGCGCCCGTATTGGACAATTATTTTCCCCGTACTTCTGACCCGCAATGCATATTGTGTCGCACGTGGTAATTTATAACCAAGTTCATCCGGATTATCCAGGCGCAACGCATTAATTCGTTCGGCCCCGACTTGTAATTTCAGTCCCTTGACCGGTTCGCGATCAGAAAAATAAATATCAATTTCAATCATGGCCGGNTTTGTGCCGGTATTGAGCAGCATTAACGATTCATGGTTTATCAAGTCCCCTTCGCCGCCGACCGGAGGCAGCCAGCCGTCGGGCACAACCCAGGTATAATGTCCTTCTGCTTGATTCATCATAATGCTAAAATCCTTTGCGCGTTAAGACCAAGTATTTCTGCTTTCGCCGAATGCGAAATTTTCAGTTTTTGAATTACTTCAATGGCAAATCGCATTTGCATCGGCCCCTGGAGCGGCACATCGGTGCCAAAAACAATCTGGCCGGGAGTCGCTAATTTTACCATCTGCTCCATTACTCCGGGATAGACATACATTAAATAATGGGCGGTGTCAATAAAGATATTTTTCAGTTTAAGTCCGGATACCGCTTCGCACCCTTGCAGATTAGGGAAGTAAGGGTAACTGCCATTCTGAAAAATTCCGGCCATGTGTGCCAGGATAAAATTTGTTTTGGGATGACGTTTAGCCAACTGTGCCACTTCAAGCGCCGGCGCAAAGCCGGTTCCCGGCATGCATGATACATGAAAAAGCATCAGCCCGGTTTGTTCCGCCACCATGTCAAGGAATTTCAATACTGCCGGCGAGGATAAATTATAGCCGTGATAATCCGGATGTACTTTGACTCCGCGGAATTTAGGATTGTCCGTTAAACGCTGCAACTCGTTGATAGTTTCCGGAAAAATTGGATTAACGACGACATATCCTAAGAGTTTATGACTCTTTTTGAGCGCTGAATCGAGTTCATTATTCCCCTCAACCGTGTCATACATTAATGACCGGGCGGAAGATACGCACAGCAAATCTACTTTAGCTTCCGCGCAATAATCCTCCAGTTCGGGTGCATCCGCCGCCCAGAATGGAGCCTGGTTAATATTTCCCAGATGTCCATGAATATCAATAATCACTTTAGACCTCCAGAATATTCAATTTGCGCTTGTAGCTGGAAAGCGCCTCCGCCGCTCCTTTACGGATAATTACTCCATCCTCAAAACGAAAACCCATCGCGTCCTGAGCCAGGAAAATATCCACCATAAAGGCCATATTTTCTTCCAGAATAAATTGAGATGATGTTTCAATGAAAGGGTATTCACACTCCATTTGACCGCAACCGTGAGCAGGACCGTAAAGGATGGCTTTCCCGTACCCTCTATTACGGATGGCTGTATGAACTTGCTTAGCGACTTCCGAAGCGGGAGCCCCTGCCTGCATTAAATCAATGGTCATATTTTCGGCATCTAACCCCACTTGAAGAAATTTTCTGGTTTCCACCGGACATTTGCCTAAAACTACCGGCCGTCCGAGACTGGCGCTGTAGCCTTCCACTTTAGCGCCGACACTGAAATGAATGATTTCGCCTCTTTTCACCTTGCGGTGTGTGGGGCGGCTGATAGCTTGAATTGAATTGGGACCACTGCAGCACCAGATCGGGTATCCCGTGGCTTCAGCGCCGTTAGCCAGCATGGCGCCCGCAGCGACTCCAGCCAGTTGAATTTCCGTCATCCCCGGACGAATTTGATCTAAAACCGCTTTAAAGCCTAATTCCGATATTTTAGCCGCTTTGCGCAGATAGGCTTGCTCAACCGGACTCTTTTTTAGCGTAACCTGACGGATAAGCTGGTCGGCATCGGAGATGTTCGCTTTAGAGATTGCCGCCTCGAGATTATGCATAATTGCATAAGGGAACATGTGCCAGCCGGCAATACCTAATTTCTTTATTTTATGCTGTGACAAAACGTCTTCCCAGGTAGCGAGTTTTGATCCCGGATAATCAGGTTGGGAAGATTCCCGGAAATCTTTCATGCGAATAATATTCTTTAACTTCGAGTGTCCTTGGGCATAAGTCAAACTTTCAGGCCCGATGAGTAAAGAGACTTCACCTTCGCGCGGAATTAATACTCCGGTCGTCTCAAAGCTGGGCCAATAGTCGGCAAAATAACGAACTCCGTAAGGTTCACTTTCAGTGGAAAAAACAAGAACACCATCCCGCTGGTCATTTTGCAATAATTTCTGGACTTTCTGAATTCTGGACGAAAACTCTTCTGTGATAACGGCTGAATTAAACATTGAATGATAACTCCTTTTAAATTTTATTTACTGCTTATATACTACAGGATTAAATATCTGAAAAAAATGCCAGAGATATGCTTTTATATGTCAAATATAACTAAAAGACATAATTCCACATTACCGTAGGGTAAAAAACTCATCTAAAGCGCCTGTCAAAGCCGGTGGCAGATTGGAGTTGAATGTCCTCCTAAGGATTAGCCATCCGCCGGAGCCCCGAGTGATGCATTGGCGTACCGATCCATTTAGTGTTTTGCCCAGAACGATCTGGAGCTCAATCGCTTCCTGTACCTTCCGTATCCACTGCTTGGGTTGCCAACACGTTCTCCAATAATAGCAAAAACAAAATTATTCCCCTTTCGAACGAATATCACGGCAGAGTTCAATTGCCTGCATTGAACTTGTCGGCAGACAATGTTGCGGCGAAATGCGCTTGGAGATACACTCGGCAAAGTATTTTAGCTCCTCGCAATATCCATCTCCGCTGACGGTAATCACTTGAGGTCCATCGTCAGTACCGGCATGAATCACATCCGGTTGCAATGTGCAGAAGCGCAGACTGCCGCGTTCAAAGGTTGCCGCGTATTCTGCGGCGAATGCCGTATTGCGATGCAGAAAGCCGCCTTTGATACTGATTGCGGCTTCATGCTTATATTGCAGCGCCGCCTCCCAGTATTCGTCGCAATGCAGGTTGACCTTAACATCATCCGGAATGCCGAAACAATAATTGACAAAATCCAAGTCATGAATCAACAGATCAAGCAGCGAGCCGCCGCAGGTCTTCTTGATCTCCGGGTTCTGCCAGACTCCCCAGGTCGGCTCGCCGCCCATTCTGGATGTACTCAACCAGCGCAGCTTGCCATAACGCTTGTCGCGAATGCATTGCGCCAGGAATTCATACTGCGGCGCGAACCGAATACAGTGTGCCACCATCAGAATCCGCCTTTTTTCTTCCGCCATAGCAATCAGTTCCCGGCATTGTCCGACTTCCGGACAGAACGGTTTTTCCAGCAATACGTCCAGTCCGAGGTTCAAGGCCTCCTTGGTCAGGTCGTAGTGCAGAAACAGCGGTACGCAAATCACCACCGCATCGGGCTGAACCTTGTCCGCGCATTCCTTCAGCGTCTTGAATACCGTAGTCTGTCTGAGCCGCTCCAATGGCAAGTCCAACGCCCCCTGATTGCCGGTTTTATCCAGTCCGGCAAAGATATCGCCCTGCCGGTTATCGACGATCCCGCACAGTTCCAGTTTTCCGGAATTAATGATGTTTTTCGCGTGAACCACCCCCATGAATCCAAACCCGATCACCGTTATCTTTTTCATAAAATGCTTCCTCTGCTCTATAATTTATAAGAATTTTAATATATCGAAATGAATACAATCGTGAAACGCCATTTCGCCGGTAACCCAGGCTGCCGAACTGCTTAATTCCCGCCCCCGGACGGCATCACCGCGCGGTTTGACATCATGTTTGAAAGATGTCCCGTAATTCTGCCTGGCCATGTTGAACCGCCACTCATCGCCGTACTGCGGCATTTGCATGTTAATCGCCTTCAGCGGCAGGCGCATATTCACCCGCCAGCTTCCTGATGGCGATGCTTCCGCCTTGCATTGCAAGTCTGATTCGAAAACTTCCCGGCCTTGTCCGCCGGTACCGGCAAAACGGGCGCTCCAGGTGCGGCCATCGCATGTCGCATGAAATTCGTAATAAACATTGCTGCTTGCCGACGGCTGGAAAAATAACTCCAGTACATCACTTTCCCATGTAGGCTCAGATGGACTGGCATAAAGTTCGCTGCTATCAAGTTCGGCTGTCAAATAGATAAAGCTGTCATTCCATAACATTTTGACTCGTGTCTGTTCCACTGCGGCAAAGCGCGTCCGCGCCCATTCCAGGTTGTTTTCCGGCAACCGGTAAAACGGCCAGAGCGATTCTGCTTCGCTCCAGACAGCGTCGTCAGTAAAAGCATATTGCGACACCAGATCCGCAGCTCTCCGGCAATGATAAATCTGCGGAACAAAATGGTTCGCCGCTGAACTCATTCCGCATTCTCCCAGTCGATGATGATGCCCATGTATTGTGAGCGATCTTTGAGCAGTTGATAATATACTTCCGGCGCGTTTTTATAGTCCACCCGGTGGCTGATCATCCGCTTAACGTCGAGTTCATCATCAGCGACCAGATCGAAGAACAGTTCACAGTGGCGTACTGCCGTCCACGGATTTTCATAAGTGGCAAATTTCGGATGCGAAAAATTGTGTGCTCCGATGATCGTATGGCTCGGACGGTTGCAGAGATCGTGAAAGTCGAAGTCGGTTTTATCGCGCGGACTGCTCATCACCACGAAACGGCCCTGCTCATGCAGCACTTTGAACTCGTCGGGAATCAGTCTGGCGTTGCCGGTAACTTCGAAAACAATATCAGCCATCCGTCCGGCAGTATGGGTTTTGACTTGTTCCGGCACATCGCTTTTCAACGGATTAATTCTTATCAAAGATTTATCGTCCGGCATCAAGTCAAGCCGGAAGTCCGCAGTATCCACCGCAAATACCGGCTTAGCTCCTGACAAACGGCAGAAACACGCCGCAAAATGTCCCAGCAGGCCCATCCCGAATACTACCGCCGTGTCCCCCCAGCCGACTTTTGACATGCGAATCCCGCGCATCACGATCTGGGCGATGATGTAGAACACCGCTTCCTCGTCGCTGATTTCAGCACGGTGAACAATACGTACATTTTCCACCGATACCATTGCATACCGGCAATGCGGGGCCATGGTTCCAACCCGTTTACCCAGCCAGGATTTATCAACGCTTTCGCCAATGCCTATTACCTCGCCAACCGTCGCATAACCCGCATCAAACGGATACGGGAAAAACTTCTCCCACACTGAACCATCCGGATAATCGCCGCTGAATGCGGTCATTTCGGTGCCAATGCTGATCAGCGACTTATGGTTTTTGATCAGCAATTCGCCAGGGCCGGGCTGCTTGGTTTCGCGGTACTGGATTTCTGCCATCTGCTTCTTCGGAAAAACGATAACCGGATTTCTGCTCATCTATCATAACTCCTTATAATTTTTATCAATGAAATTACTCAATCCGTTTGAAAAATTCTGTATTCATTATTATTATAAACGTTATTAAAACTTAATCTCCCTGTATTTGAGCAAAAAACTATGCGAAATCGAGCATCTATCGCCGGGGTGGAGTTTTCCGCCATCAAATTGAATCCGGATTTTCCGGTGACAGTGCCTTCGCATCTGCTGCGTGGCGAAATCTCCTCCGACCCGCCGCATGTGCATGACTGTTTTGAAATCGGCTATTGTTTCGAGGGTTCAGGAATTTTTACTATCGAAGAAAAAATCCTTGCCTATGGTGCTGGCGATATTGTTGTGATCAATCACAGAGAAGTCCATCAGGCGGTGAGTTCGCTAGGGAAAGTCAGCGTCTGGAGTTTTATCAATCTCGACCCGGTCGCGCTACTGGCCGGATACGTTCCGCCAGAAGAATACCCGCTGGAAACAGATTCGTTATGCGGCTCCGCGTTCTCCAATGTCATCAAAATCGCGGAACATGAAGACATCTGTACGGTTGTTCGCAATATTATTACCGAATTGCGTATGGAAAAGACTGGCTATCGATCCATCGTGCGGTCACTGGTCGCTATTCTGCTGGTTCGGCTGCACCGTTTGAATATTGCAAATGATCAAGTCGAACCGGACATGCTCCGGCGTGACAGGATGGTTCGGATCAGTCCGGCGATCCGCTATATCGCAAACCACTTTTCCCAGCCGGTGTCGATGAAAAAAACAGCCGCAGTCTGTGGTATAAGTACTCCGCATTTCCGTCGGATTTTTCGCGAAGCCACCGGGATGCCGCCCGCCGAATACCTGGTCAAATTCCGCATGAACGCCTCGGCCGTAATGTTAAAAAATACCGACATGAAAATCATTGATATTGCCTATGCATCAGGCTATCCGACTTTGTCCAATTTCAACCGCCACTTCCAGGCAACCTTTCACGCTGCACCACGCGATTACCGCCGATTACCGTAAGGTAAAAAACTCATAGGAGCCGATCAAAGCCGATGGCAGATCGGAGGTGAAAGACCTCTATCCGGTAAGGATTAGCCATCGAACATGTTCTCTCGATGATTCCATCCATAACTTTTTTATTGGTCTTTAAGTCGTAAAAACGTTCCACGATAAATTCTTTTTGATTATGTCCAACAGAACTATTCTTTTACGATATTGTCGCCAAATCTCAGCGCCTTCCTCTGCTTCACCCAGTCATCCGGGAATCCCTCAAAAAACCGCGCCAGAGACAGCCCATCCGGTTCTCTGCCATAGACAATGGCTTCAACAATATCCGGGGCGAGATTGACCAGGGATAATATCCGCATGACATAGGCCCGGCAGAGTTTTACTTTCCGGGCCAATCAACCTCGCAGGACTTCAGGAGCGAGAACGTTCTTACGTCCTGCGTCCATTATTTCCCATTAAAGATTTTGCTTCATGATGAATTAATTGATTTGCAAATAGGACCGGCAGCTTTAAAATAATTGTTGAACTATTTACAGGAAAGATAAAAATTCAAACTAACTGAAAATCACAACTGAAATCTTATAGAAGTCATTTTTTGACTTTCGACTCGCTTCGACCATAAAAACCGCCAGTTTTTTTAATGAAGAAATGATATTGAAAGTACGCTCCATTATGGGCGTTCTTTCACATTCTTCGTTGGGTGCATGGCGGTACCTGTGGTTGGGTGTGTCTGAGCGCCCTCTGTTTTTCTGGGCAAAAGACACTTATTTTATAATGATGTTTTAGTCATGGTTGAGTAAAGAGCAAGGAAATAGCGTATGAAGGATGCTTATCTGACATCACTGATTCTGTCCATTGTATCGTTGTTCCACTTTTGTCACCTTTTTCTTATTGTCATGCCTTTGCAAGATGTAATTCAATAGCTACTCTAAATAGTAACGAGGGAAAACAAATAAAGGAATGATATGAAGAAGTCAACCATGCTATTGATCGCCGGAATTATCGCCGTGGCAGTATTAACCGGCGGTGTAGACAGTATCAACCCTCCCGCACCGCCGGTATCAGAATGCTATAACTGGCCCTGGTGGTATTTGAAATGTACTGGAAATGATTTAGCATACGGCTGGAACCATCCTTATAATATTGGCACAATATCACCGGAAAGCGGCGGGATGGAACAATCCGGATATTAATATCAACGATGTAAAGCCGAACGCATACGCTTCTGGTGTTGGCATGAACCAGTCCAGCGGAGCGGTTAAAACAGTACCCGCAAATTGATTCCAGGCGTATTCCGCCTTGTAACACAAATTGAAAAAAATAAAAACGGTCTCTGGTGTACCCTCCGCAGTGCCCAGCCCCCCCCCGGAGTCTGTCCCCCCATGCCTTTGTCTCCCGCCTGGTCAGTGGTCTCCGCTTTTCCGCTGGCAGTAATGAGTTAAATGTTTGGCAACTTGCCCCCATAGCAATGCCGCAGCGCAAATCTGGATTATAACAAGATTCAGCGCGGGAAACTGTTATGGGTTGGAAGACCGGATGGCGAAACCTCAAGCCGCAAGCCTTTTTGACGATCCTGGAAGCGGTTATCAGCCGGTCAGCGTCAATGGTCAGCCTCCAGGCATTCATCAATGAAACTGTTGAGAAGCTGAAAGCAAAGGAATAATTCAAAAACCTGGACACCCGCCGCCCTGCTTTAAACGGCAGGGCAGGTTAATCTCAAGGGCTATATACTGTAGACCGTTAACGTTACTCTTTCACAAAAAAAGGCGAAAAATCAAATTTTTCCCTAAAATAGAGATCGAGAGATTTTAAGAGCGCGCGCAATCCGGCATATTCAGCGGCATTTTACCAAAAAAGAAAATGGCAAACCGTTCTATTCTGTCACTTGTGTCACCGTCACAACTAAAAGATATATCAATAGAAAAGCGATTCTGTCACTTGTGTCACTGTCACAAGGGGGAGGCGTTTTTAAAATTCCACTCAAATAAATTACTGAATAATTTACAAAAGATAGACAGGGGATAGACAGAGCATATTTTAAAGATGATTATTAAGGGGGTTTTAAGCTGTAATATACTTATTATGAATGAGTTGAAAAGTGGTACGCCCGGAGGGATTTGAACCCCTAACCTTCTGGTCCGTAGCCAGACGCTCTATCCAATTGAGCTACGGGCGCACATCATCATTAACTTCTGTTAATGAAGGGAAATAAATTACCAGATTTCTTTGAAATTTCAAGCCTCATAACCGCCTTTTTAGAAATTATTCAAATATTCAGCGTTAAAAACGGAATAATTTGATAATTGAATTGATTTTTTTCGCACGAAGCCTATGCTTATTGCAGATTATTTTTCAGTATCATCCCGCATGGGATGATACAAGGCGCACAGCGTGCGCCCGTGAGCTTAGGAATTGAATGCAGTTCAAGGAGCATCGAATGAAAGCCGCCCGGTGATTGAGGGTGTCTGCGCCTGAAGACGCGGACATTACGGACGTACAGGCCACGATTAAAAAAGATAACCGTACCTGCACAAAAATCAGGAATTGGTATTTGATATTGAAGTTGAATTTTGAGCCTGACGACAAATCAAAATCGGCAAAATATAAGAATTATGGGATGATAGTGATTATTTTTAAAGGATGATGCAATGTTTTCTGTATGGAGCAAATATTATATTGTCTTTGCCGCACTGGCAATTATGGCGGCAGCGCCGTGCCGTGCTCATTCCGCCGTGGATTTTATCAAGTCCGTCAGACTGGAAAATGCGTCCGTCAACGACGTTTCGGCGCTGCTGCATAAAAAATATGGCTGGAACGTCGTCTTAACCGATGAAAAAAATGAGATTTATAAGAATCCCGGAATAACCCTGGAATTCACGCAGATTCCGGCATGGGTGCTGGTCAGATATTCCTGTATGGCAACCGGGCTGAAATACCGTTTTGACGACAATATGATCCTCATCGGCAAGGATGTGGAAGAGTTGAAAGAATATTATCCTTCTGATTACAAGCGTCCAAGCAAGCTGGACAATATCCCATACGGAACAAGCATGTCCATCGGCACGACTTATTATTTTCCGGTAAATTATCTGCCGCCGCAAATTACCGTCTCCGGCAATACGATAACGACCACTTCGCCCATGCCGATATTCCAGCGTTTTGATAGCGGAGTGGCAATGGTATCGCGAGATGAACTTCCGCCCAAAGCAGCTCAAGCAGAACCCCCAAAGCGGATAACGGAAATTGCGGATGAATTGACCGGCGCTCCGTTCCCGTTGATGGAAAGCAAGCTCTATGATTTGAAAATTACTCTCGATCTGGAGCAGGTTTCGCTGTGCGAAGCCATAGACACTATCCGCAAGTTAAGCATTCAGGCCGACCCTAAAAAGACCGGGATTAATTTTTATATTAAGCCTTTTCCCGGCATGGATGACATCCGGGTTGATATTATGCTGAATAACTTCTCCATTCACCGGATATTGCAGTATATCTGCGAATCATCCAACTTGAAATTTCACGCCGCGCCTTATGTTGTAGTCATTTACAACCCGCAAAGCGAACGGAAATCCGGCAAGTAATCCGTTTTATGCTTTATCCGGACATGCAATTTTAACTTTTTTTTCACTTTTTTTTAATATCTCATGTGAAATTTCCGCAGTTTGAACTAAGTTAATAGTCTGTGATTTGGTAAAACTGAATTATATAAACTGTTTTACTTAATACTATAAGTAAAAAAAGGGGTAGCAAATGGGAAATCTTAAAAAGAAACGCCGGAAAAAGATTGCAAAGCATAAGCGCAAAAAGCAGCTTAAGGCTTTGCGTCATAAGAACAAGTAAGCTTGTAATCTTTGATTGAAATTGTTGCCCTCTTGCCTGTCGCAATACAGGCATGAGGGTTCTGTTCTTTTTTATGAAAAGCATTCTGGATGCCGGAACGCCAACTGGAACAGTATTTCGATGAAACGAATGAATTTTTCTAAAAAATCCGCGACTGCGTTATTGCTGTTTATCTGCCTCGCCGACTATTCGTCGGACATCCGTTTTGACTTCGAACCGGAATACGCAAGCTGTGGCAACGGTACCTTAAACGCCGCTGAAAAACGCAAAGCGGACGCTTTAGCCTCATTTGCAATGGCGCTTACCTGTAAAAAGCCGGAAGAAACCATCGTCCGGCTGCTCGAAACGTTAAAAAACGACCCCGAAGCTGAACTGCCGATACGGCTGTTGCTGAATCAAATCTCCAACTCCGCCGACGCTGATAAGATCGCCAAAGCGCTGGCGGAGACCGCCCAAACCAACCCGCAGGCGCTGACGCTGAACCTGACGGCAATCCTGCTGCTGAAAGACCAGGATAAAAAGCGCTCCATTGACCTCGCCGAAAACTGCCTGAAAAGCTGTCCTGACTGGAAAAAACTCAGTCCCGCCGAACTGAAAGTTTTCTGCAGTATCATCAGTGTCCTGGGTTCCATGTACAGCACGGATCAAGCGGATTTTTCCAAAGGCGACGCCCTGTTTGAAGACTATCTTGACAACAATGCCATCGGCCATAATTATACCGCGCTGGAATCTGCCGCGCTTTTTTATAATCAGGCTGGAGAAAAGGGAAGCAGCAAGCCGTTGCTTTGGGTCTTTGAAAGCGATAAAGATAAATATCTCCGGAAAAAACAGGAATACCTGAACAAAATAAAAGATTACTTTCCGAATACTGAGGATAAAAATATTCTTTCCGCCATGGTTGCGCTTTACGAATCGCTCGGGCTGGAAAAAGAGGCGGAAGAGACGCTGCTGCGCAGAATACTGGTTGATCCCAATGACATCAGCCTGCTGGTGAAACTGGCGGGATTTTACTTCAAACAGAAAGATTTTACCAAATCCGTCGCCGCGTGGCGGGCCATTATTAAAAACCCGGCGATCACGCCGGAAATGTACATGAGCTACGGCGACGCCGCTTTTTATGCCGGTTATTACGCCGAAGCCGGAAGCGCTTATGAAATGTACCTGAAAGACAATCCCGGCAACGGCGTTGCCACGTTCATGCTGGCAATGGTCCGCTTCGAACAAGGCGATTTCAAGAAAACGCTTGCGTTGCTGAACGCCATGCCGGACAACTTCATGGTGCTCAAGATCCGGGCAATGGCCGAAGACCGCCTGGGCAACGAGCGTGAAGCGCTGAGCCTGCTCCAGCAGGCGGAAAGTTCTTCGCTTAAAACTAATCCCGAATTTCTGGACAGCGTTTTCTACCTCTTTATGGTGGTGCTGGCGGATAAAAACCACAAACCGGATCTGGTGACTAAATATGCGGAGCTCATTGAGAAAAAATTCTCGCTGCAGGACACCATGCTGGCCAACGCCATCGGCTACACTTATGCCGACATGAATATCAAGCTGGACGAGGCGGAAAAACTGATTCGTTACGCGATGGAAAAAGACCCGGACAAACCGGAATATTATGACAGCCTGGCATGGGTGCTTTACCGGAAAGGGAAATTCAATGAAGCCCTCTCCCATATCAACAGTTCCATCGAAAAACAGGGCAAAATGCCGAATGCCATAATCGCCGACCACGCCGGCGACATCAATTTTGCGTTGGGCAACACTGCTGAAGCGGTTAAATACTGGAAAACCGCCCTGCAAACCTACAGCCGCGAAACCGACTGTCCGAAAATCGAAGAAAAACTTAAAAAAGCGGCGGAAGCAATCAATGCCGCAGCCAAAAAGTAATCTTCAATTATGGAAAAAATCATCGAACTTCTGCTCTATTCAAGCAAGGCCGTCAGTTCAATAATCCTTGTCGGCAGCGCGGGAGCCCTGCTGGTAAGATTCAATGTCATCAATAAAGACGCGCTGCGCACCCTGGGCAAACTGGTCTATTTTCTCATGCTGCCATGCCTGCTTTTCACTAATCTGGCATCATCAATTAATTTACAGCAGCTCGGCGAATACTGGATACTTCCGGTAAGCTGTGTAATTCACGTTTTCAGCGGAATACTGGCGGGCGCCCTGGTGGTAAAACTCTGCCGTCCGCAACCGGAAATGGAAGCCGGAGTCGCCGCCGCCACCGCGTTTTCCAACACCGGCTATCTGCCGATACCGCTGATGATCGCCGTCACCCAGGTCTTCCCCTGTTTCCGGAATGATCCTATGGCCGCGGATACCGCGGTCGTCTATATTTCCTTATTTCTCGTCGGCTACTCGCCATTGCTGTGGACATTCGGGCATTCGATGATCGCGGGCCGGAAAATGCGGGAGATTTCATTCATCCAATTTTTTCCGCCGCCGGTGATCGGCATGCTCATCGGGGTCGCGTTCGGACTGACGCCGTTTCTGAAAGAGATAACCTGCTCCAACAGCGGGCTGCTGAATCCGTTTTACAAAGCCGCCTCGATCATTGGTCTGGGAACCGTTCCCTGCGCGCTGCTGCTGCTCGGCGGCAATCTGGCGGACGGCCCGGTCAAAGGCGTGGTCAGCAAACGTTCGATTTTCACTGTAATGCTCACCCGCCTGATTATTTTCCCGGCGCTGGCGATTCTGCTCGTTTACCTGCTGCGGCGTTTCGGCCTGATTCCGTCCAGCCTGCTGCTGGCGCTGGTGCTGGTTGTGGAGGCGGGTTCGCCCTCGGCCACCAACCTCATCGTCATGGCGTCGCTGTCGAATCACAAACTGGAAACCGGTCTTTCCACCCTGCTCTTCTGGGTCTATCTGGCGTCAATTTTCACGCTTACACTCGTCATCATGGCGGCAATGTGGGTTTTCGGATAAATCATAACTCTAGTAGTCAGTAGTCAGTAGTCAGCGGTGGACTGCGGGAACCGCAGTTTTAGCAAATAAGGAACTGTCAATGGAGCAAAGACAAAAGACAAAAGACAAAAGACAAAAGTAAAAAGATAAAAGTTTTAATATTAAAAAAGGATTTCTCTGTGTCTCTGTGTCTCTGTGGTTAAAGTTATGTTTTCCATTCTGAATCCTGAATTCTGAATTCTGAATTCTGGATTCTGGATTCTGGATTTTAACAATGAAATAAAGATAATTAAAGCATGAACAACGATCTGCCCATAGTCAAAGTATTACCGGAATTGCGGGAGGCGCTGCGTTCAGGACGCCGC
>TBL_comb47_HYPODRAFT_10001608_pt1 | contig 29120 bp, 42 predicted proteins | sample TroBogypolimnion_40_FD_10682 | JGI IMG/M metagenome (IMG submission 10682) | reverse complement strand
AGCTTTTTTAACAATTTTCTTTTTAGGAATTATTTTTTTGACCACTTTCTTGGCCACAACTTTTTTGACAACACGAACCGGCGCCTTTTTAACAGGCGCTTTAACTTTAGTTTTAGCTTTAGGGGTTTTTTTCATCGGTTTCATTATTTTCTTAATCAATTTCTTAGGAGCGACTTTCTTTTTCTTCACGACAACCGCTTTAGTTTTTTTAACCACCTTTTTAGCCGAAGCTTTTTTGACGGTTTTTGGCATATTTTAAATTATTAACTTATTTGATTATTACGCTGGCTATCAGTTAAGACCTTAAGTTCTTCTAGAATCTGATTAATCTTATCTATTTCCCCGTTTTGTTCCGCGAGGGCCATGGCCTTCTGCGCTAAAGAAATTTTGCGCTGCAAATAATATTTCTTAAGTTCTATAATAATCTTGATAATTTCCGATTGCACGTTTTCTTTTTCATACGCATAAAAATCCTTCTCACCCAGAAGGATGAGCCGGTCTAAAATTTCCGCTGATCCTCCGCCTTCGCCGCTTAAATACTCCCTAAAACCCGCGTAATCTAAGGCGTTATTTTTATTATAATATATAATTAGATTTTTGTAAAATGAGCCTAAAAACTCGGTTTCTAGCCAATCTGGCTCTAATTTGGAGATAACATAATAGATAAAATCCGGAAATCTGACAATAATGGCTAAAAGTAATTCACTTAGTTGCTCTTCGCGCGACTTTAGCGCCGGTTCCTTAACTTTAGGCTTAACGACAGCGGGCGCTTCTTTTTCATTGGGCAAGCTTTCCCGTAAAACATTTTCATCAATATCTAAAGTTTGCGCGAGCACTTTCAACCAGTAATCTGCTTCGACCCGATTGGTTAATTTGGTAATCATGGCCAGCATCTTGCTCGCTACTTCTTTCTTATTCTCAACCAAGCGCAGATCTAAATCGCCGGTTACTTTTGCAAAGTGATAATCCATCATCGGCTTGGCGTCGCGCACCGCGATAATAAACGAGGCTAAATCCTGACGTAAAGCCTCATCCGGATCTTTACCGTTAGGAATAATAATCACCTTGATATTCATCCCCTGGGCCATCGCTTCCTTAATCCCCCGATCAGCCGCTAGCTGCCCGGCTTTATCCGCGTCAAAACATAAAGCAATATTATTGGTATAACGTTTTAAAAGAGCAATTTGCTCAGTCGTTAGCGCTGTACCCGATGAAGCTACGGCATTTTTAAAGCCAAATTGATGGCAAGTAATGACATCCATTTGACCTTCAACCACAATCGCCAAGTCCTTGGTCTTAATATAGTTTTTCGCTTTGTCTAAGCCGAAAAGCACGCGGCTCTTATCATAAATAGCATTTTGTGGACTATTGATGTATTTACCAGTTTTGTCTCCGGCCGCTTCTTTATCCGGATTAAGACGAGCGGAGTAAGCAATCGGATTACCGGAAACATCATAAACGGGAAACATTAAGCGATCGCGAAAACGGTCATAATAACGGTTGCTACTGCCCTCTTTTTTAATCACTAGTCCTGCTTCAAACATTTCCTCGACGTTATATTTTTTGCCCTCAACGGGACGTGTCGCTAAGAATGAAGATAAAGAGTCCCAAGAATCCGGACTATAACCGATTTGCCACTCGTCAATAATCTCCTGGCTCAGACCGCGGCGCTTTAAATAATCTAAGGATTTCTGTCCCACCGGACTATTTAACAAATGATGATAATATTTTACCGATAGGGCCACAACATCAAGCAAGCGATTACGTTTGCTATAGGTTTCCGGGTTCTGGTTGCGCAGGGTCACTCCAGCTCGCGGGGCTAGCAATCTCACGGCCTCGACAAAGCCTAAACCTTCCATTTCCATCACAAAAGAGAAAAGATCGCCACCCTTGCCGCAGCCGAAACAGTGCCAAATTTGCTTCTCCGGTGAAATCACAAAAGATGGCGTTTTTTCGCCATGAAAAGGACAGAGGGCCTGAAAATTAGCCCCCACCGCTTTAACGGGAATATATTCGCGAATAAAATCCACGATATCAATTTTCTGTTTTATTTCATCCGATGGATTCATATATTACTTTATACGTAACGGCGCATTAAATTCTTCAAATTAGCGATCTCCGCTTCAACCACCTCGCCGTCATATTCCGCGTTATGCATTTTTACCCCAGTATAGCTGGCCTGCTTCTGATCAAGGTGCATTTCAATAACCACTAGATTGTTCCCTTCCGAGTCCGTTTTAGGCATCACGTAGACATGCAGGCGCGGATAGTGATCCCGAGACAAGCGCTTGACATAAGAGCCATGATCTCGAGCCTTATCATAGATAAAAGCAAAGCCCGCCTGACGCAAGAATTCATCGGCATTAAAATTAGTCAGCCTCGATTGGTTCACAATTAGTTTCATCGTCGTGTCTAAAAATTATAAATTTATAAATAAAAAAGTTAAGCGAACCCAGAACCAAATTGACAATTATCTGCGAGAGCAAATACCAGATGCCAAATTGCGTTACTAATAGATGCATGCCGATACCATTAAAATTTAAGCTCAAAAAAGAGTTAAGCAGATAAAGAACTAACTGGCGTGGCGCCTTCTTCTCTTCCTTGTTTCTAAAAGTCCATAATTTCTGCAGGTAAAAACTCACTAGAAAGGACAACAGGAAGGACATACTAGTCGCCACCACGATGCCAATTCCCCATAAACCGTGAAAAATAAATAAGAAGATTAAATCGACGGAGCTAGCTAAGGTGCCCGAAATAAAAAACTTAAAGATTGATTTGTGTTTACGACAATAGCAATAAAATTTAGGAAAATTACTTTTCAGGAACCAATATAACTTGTTATAAAATTTATTAACCAGCGGCATAAAAAAATTAATTCCAATTAAAATTAGTAAAGACCCAATTAACTAAGTTTTTTGTTTCTAAAAATCTGTCATTTTTACCATTGCTATTTAACACCACCGAAATTATTTCATCCTGACGCGGATCAGTAAACTTGCCGACAAAACAATAGCCCGCTCCTTCGGTATACCCCGTTTTTCCTCCCAGAAGATTAATCTTGGCAGCGGAATCGGAATAAAGCAGATAATCAGTGGATTCAATCTTTTTCTCCCGGCCTTCAGCGGTGGTAAAAATATATTCTTTCTGCGTAGTTGATTTTCTAATTTCATCATGGCTGAGCGCTTCTTTGGCGAGTCTGGCAATATCGCGGGCGGTGGAATAGTCTTTATCGGACAAACCGGTCGGATCATTAAAATTGGTATCAAATAAACCTAATTTATTAGCCTTATTATTCATCGCCGCCACAAAATCTTTCTCACTGAGTCCAGTGGCGTGGGCTAAAGCCATGGTGGCACCATTATCGGAAGCCACTAAACTGGTATTCCATAAATCTTTTAACTTAACTGTGTCGCCGGTAAATAAATTATTCTTGCCGCCGGCGACATCATCAGTAGAAGAAACGACGTATTCCTTATCAAAACCGGGGTTGTTATCTAAAAACACTAAAGCGGTCATCAGTTTAGTTAAACTGGCAATCGGCTGTTTCGCCCCGGAATTCTTTTCAAATAAAAAGGTGTTATTTTTAACCAGTAAAACCGCCCCGCTAGATGCCGTCAAACTGAACTCGCCGGAATCAGCTTTTTTAATTACCTGGGGCAAGACTGGACTTTCCGGTAAGCGGGAAACAGCCGCCGGACGGCACTCGCCGTAAAATACTAAAGCATCCGAAGGTTTTAAATTTAAATTGGAGAACAATAAAGCCGCCAAACAATTGATAAAAAATGACAAATACATGGTAATTAAAAAAATTAAAGACTAAGGGGCTGGGCAATTACTTCGTTTAAAGATTCCACTTGGTGCAAGGCTTCGTAATCCGGCAAATCACTGACCGAAGATATTCCTAAAAACTTAATAAATTCCAAAGTGACTGAATAAAAATTTTCGCTCGATTGCTTATTGCTCTTTTCTTCAATTAAACCGCGAATCAGTAAATTTCTTAAAATCAGGCTGCAGTTAACGCCGCGAATGCGTTCCAGTTCTAATTTAGTAATCGGACCGCGGTAAGCGATAATGGTTAAGGTTTCTAAACTCGGCTGCGACAATTCGCCGCTAGTTTCGTCTTTTAAGAAACGGCTGATTAAACTGGTATTTTCCGGAGCGGTGGTCAGCTGATACTCCTTGTTATTCTTAATTAAGATAAAACCACGATTCTGAGTTTTATATTCTTCAGCCAGAGTGGTTAAAGCAGCCTCGACTTCTTCGAAGTTAGTGCTGGTAAGATCGGACATTTCTAAAATGCTAAGCGGCTTGCTGGACACAAATAACAGGGATTCGAGCTGAGATTTAAGATTCATAGATTAATTATTTATTTTATCATCGCGAAACAAAACATGGATTTCGCTAAAAAGTTCTTCTTGCTCAAAAATTAATTCACGCTGTTTGGCCAGTTCTAGAACGGCCAAAAAACTAACGATCACTTCCGTGCGGCTTTTAGCTTGCTGTAAAAATTTAGAAAAGCTAAAGCGTAATTTTTTAGCCAGCAGTGTTCTAATATGAATAATTCTTTCATCAATACTAACTTTAGGTGCCAAAATTTTTTCATCCAGTTTTTCTTCCTTAACTTGCAGGCGTTTTACCAGTTCCGCAAAACGGTCGTAAATTAAAGCGGCGGTGACATTTTTGGGGGCGACAAAACTGGGAACTTCTTTCTTAAAACGGCGAAAGTTTTTATTAATAACCAGCGGCGAAAATAAAAATCTTTTCTCCCCTAATAAGCCGGCAATTTTTACGCTCGCCCCGATGAACTCCTTATACATCCTAAGCTGATTTTCAAGTTCAACGATCTCCTCGGCTTCCTCAGCACTGACTAGATAAGGCAGTAAAGCTTTGGATTTAATATATAATAAGCGGGCAGCCATAACTAAAAAGTCAGCCATTTCTTCAGGATTAATATTCTCAGAATTCTGGACATATTCCAAATATTCGTCAGCGATTTTAGCCAAAGCAATTTCTGTGATATCCATCTCCTCCTGCTCAATCAGCTTCAGCAGGACACCTAAAGGGCCTTGGAATTTGGCGGTATTTATTTCTATCATAATTAGTTAAGAGCGTTTACTGGCGCCGCTTTCGGCCAAACCTGGCCGGGAAGACATTGATAGCCGGCTAAATGAAGTTTCATCGGATCAGAATAATAGGTATTATTATTTTTGGGGTTAACACTCTTATTGTCAGTCCGGAAGGTGGCGCAAAGCTGAAAAGTGCTCTCGCTAGTTTTCTGGTAAATAATCGGCGCCCCCGTTTCCGCGTCGCTTAAAGAATGAGGGTCTAAATAAATATCATTGTTATTTTCTATCTGACTGATATTATCCGGCAGCTTCTTATATTTTTCGTTATAAGCATTAACCGCATTTTCCACACTCGTCAGATTATTAACTAAGTTTTGATCTAAACGTTTAGCGCGGGTTACCATTGGAGATTCGACAAAAAACCAAGAAGCGATGAAAGCGGCCATAATAATCACCAGAGACGCCCAAAAGAAAATCCGCATCACCTTATTCTTACTGGTAACATCTTCCCTTTTAATATCATAAAAATAAAAAGAAAAAACTGCAGCGGAAATAATTACCATCGCCAGGGCTTTTAAGATAAAACTTAAAGTTAGCTCACCGGCCAAAAAACTATTAATAATTCCGATAAAAACTCCTAAAATAATCACCGCCGAAATAAGCAGAATAAAATAAGTCAGCCAACGTCTGACGCCTGATTCTTTAGTGAGTTCGCCTCGGCGCAAACCGCGGCTGATGAGATTTTGCATAACGAAAAAAATCGGCGCCGCAATGAGAATGGCGGAAATCGCAAATTTTAAAGAATCACTGGCGCTCCCGTTATTTAGAGCGTCAGCGACGGTTTGATCAGTAATACCAAAAGCAACTATCCCAACTGACAAAGCCGTGAAAATTAACGCTACCAAAGACAGCAGATAATAGAACGCGTACTTAGCATTGTTGTTCATATTGTTAGTCTTATTACTAGTGGCCTAAAGGGCCAAATTATCAAAATATTATGGCAGTAAACGGCGGACATCGCGCGGCAAGAAACAGGCTTCCTTAACACTGTCTAAATTTAAAATTTTCATAATTAAGCGCGCTGGACCGATACCTACACCGCCATGTGGCGGACAACCAAAACGGAAAAAATTAAGATAGTCTTTAAGCTCTTCCAAATTCATGCCTTTTTCTAAGGCTTGTTTTTCTAAAATAGCCACGCGATGTTCGCGCTGCGCTCCAGTGGTCACTTCGACGCCGCGATAGAGCAAATCAAAACTTTTAGTGATGCTGGTGTCTGGGTAGCGCATATGATAAAAAGCTCGGGTTTCAGCCGGATAGTCCGTAACAAAAATAAAATCATGGCCCGTCTCCTCTTTAATTAAGCGGCAAATTTCCCGTTCTTCTTCCGGAGACAAATCGCCCTCTTTTTCACTGGTGACACCCGCCGCTTTTAATTTAAGCTTAACGTCGGCTAAAGTCATTCTAGGAAACGGTTGAACGGGCACTTCAATCTCTAAATTTAATTCATCTTTTAATTTTTTAAAACCGCTAACTAATAATTTTTCTTCAACATCCATGATATCCTGATGAGAATCTAAGAAAGCAAATTCAAAATCCCAACCGGTAAATTCAGTGACGTGGCGCGTGGTAAAAGATTTTTCCGCGCGGAAAACTGGTCCGAAAGTAAAAACTTTTTCCAGTCCCGAAGCAATTGCCATCTGCTTATAAAATTGCGGCGATTGAGATAGATAGGCCTTGCGATCAAAATATTTAACTTCAAAAACCTCAGAACCAGTTTCGCTGGCCGTACTCATAAGACATGGCGTATAAATTTGCATAAAGCCTAAACGAGAAAATTCTTCACGAAAACCTTCTTCTAATTTACTCCAGGTTTTAAAAATTAATTGCTTCTCTTCCTGGCGCAAATCCAGCCAACGATAATCAAAACGCAAATCAGTTTCCGCTTCATTATCCGCTTTAGTTAAAACCGGAATGGGTAAGTTTTCATTAGCTAAAGATAATATTTCCAAGCTGTCAATTAATAATTCGAAGTCTTTAATTCCGCTGGTGTCGCCTTTTTTAGCCGGTTTTTCTTGAAGAGTGCCGGAAACGGAGATGACGCTTTCCAAAGTTAAGCGAGAGGCCTCCGCAAAGGCGGCCGATGATTCTAAGACAACTAATTGCATTTGACCGGATAAATCGCGTAAATCAATAAAAATAAGGCCCTTGTGAATACGTAAATTTCTAGCCCAACCGGATAAATTAACACGGCCTTCGCCCTGTTCTTTAGCGGCGGCAATCATCATTCTTGACATAAAATTGAAAATTAAGTAAATCTTTAAAAATTCTTGAGGAAAACCCCTTTTTTAACAATATTTTACGAGTTAATTTTACCTTATCTGATAATTTTTAGCAAGAAAAAAGCGTCTTTTTAGACCCTTTTTTAAAGTTTTTTGGCTTTTTAAGCTTTTCTTAACTCAAATCAACTCGATTTAGTTAAAATCAATAAAGGTCTTAATAAGGCGGCTCAGTTCCCGAATCAAAACCGAATTAGTTTTAATTACCGGATATTTATCCGATTCGCTAAAGATTCGAAGCAGTTTAATGCAATTATCGGAAACCGCTAACAACTCATTAGGCAAGTATTTATTCTGGCTCGTCGAAAGACAATCGGAACAAATGAGCCCACCTAGTCTTAGATTAAAATAATTAGCTCCGGGTTCAATTTTCCGGTGGCATTCCAGACAGTGATATAATTCTGGACGGTAGCCTAAAATAGCCAGTAGCCTCAGGGAAAAATAATCATACAGGAGTTCCCCATTTTCCTTGGAAAGCGGCTCGTTTAAATTAGCTTCCAGATTATCCAACCAAGAAGTTAAAAAATTAAATAATTCTTGATCCTCCGCCGCCTCTTTAACTAAGCGGTCAAACAAGGACAAGGCCGCGCCCACAAAATACAGAGCATTTAAGTCGGCTTTAATATTTAAATAGGCCGAACGCGTAATCGCACTGCCTAAATAATCATAAGCCCGACCTTTTAAAATCATAATATCGGCTAAACTAATCGGTTCAATATGTCCGGCGATTTTAGAGCGCATTTTCTTAGCACCGCGCGCCACTAAAGACAGCTTACCGAATTTTTTAGTGTACAAAACAACGCGACTGTCGTTTTCACGCCAGTCGTTCCGGTTGATAATTATCGCTTCACTACTGTCGCTGTCGGCCATAATTTTATTTTCGCTTATCTAAATAACTTTGCAAAATTAAAGCGGCGGCGATTTCATCCCGGCCCGCTCGCATTTTTTTCGGCCCGCCCATCGCATCGGCCGCCAAACTGCTGAGCCGTTCATCAATCTGAATAATTGGAATCGCGGTTTGGCTTTGAAGCAATTCCACAAATTTTAAAAAATTAGGATTAAGATCGTGCTCCAAGCTGGCCATTTGATAAGGCCGGCCTAAAACAATTTTGGTGATTTCTTCTTCGCTAATGGTTTGTAAAATACCGGCAATATCCGCGACTGTGCCTAAAGGCAAAGCCATATTTAATTCTTCTTCGGCCGTCGCCAGCCCAATTCTTTTTTCACCCCAATCAATCCCTAAGTATTTTTCCATATAATTATTTGGTCAGAATTTCCGGTCCATTTTCCGTAATGGCCACTGTATGTTCAAAATGAGCGCTTAAAGAATTATCAGCCGTTAAAATCGTATAATCGTTCTTGGCAGTTTTAACTTTCCAGGTACCGGCGTTAATCATCGGCTCAATGGCAATTACCATCCCCACTTCTAAGACTATATTTTCTGAAGATTTAGGAGGAATGGCATAATTAAAAACATTAGGATCCTCATGGGCAAAATAGCCCACGCCATGACCGACTAAATCGCGTACCACGCCATAACCGTGTGTTTCCGCAATAAATTGGATCGCCGAACCAATGTCATTTAAAGTATTGCCGGGCTTGGCTTGATTGATTCCAGCTATTAAACATTCCTGAGTGACTTTAAGCAGTTTTTTAGCGGCCGCGCTAACTTTGCCCACCGCTACGGTGGCGCACATATCCGTAAAGAAACCGCCGCTAGCGGAAAATTTATTAAGCGGCGCGTGCACCGCGGCTCTAACCTGAGGATCAATCGGCCATTCCATGCCGATATCCAAATCAATGATGTCGCCGGACTTAAGCAAACGGCCCGGAATTGCCGTTCCGTGAACCACTTCCTCGTTAATCGAGGCGCACAGAGCGGACGGAAAAAAAATACCACCACCCATATCGTAATCCTTAAAAGCCGGACGGCCACCGGCTTCTTTAATTCGTTTAACTAAAATATTCTCTAAAGCTAAAGTCGAGACTCCGGGTTTTACTTCCGCTATCATCTCTTTTAGAATGCGGGCTAAAATAAAACCGCCTTCGGAAATAATTCTAATTTCTTCAGAATTTTTTTGATAAACCATAAGAATAAATTATTTAATAACAGTTTTGTGATTAGCTCTGATTGATAAGAATAAAAAAATACCCAGTAAAATAAAAGTATTAAGCGGCGCTAACCAAAAAGGATAATGCTGGCCGAAAGCCTCCAAAATCATTACTAGCCCTAAGGCGCCAATAGAATACATCGCGCCATTTTTTAAATAAGCGAACTTGGCAATCAGGTCAATGCCGCGGACTGTAAATTCACGGACAATATAAGCACCTAAACCATTACCTAAAATAATTAAAGGCACACTCATGGTAAAAGCGAAGGCGCCGATTACGCCATCAATAGAAAATGAAGCGTCTAGAACCTCCAGATACATGATTTTACTCCAAGCGCTCATTTGCCCGCTTAACAGTTGCTTTTCCTGGGTTTCCGCATTTTTTTTAAAACCATCCGTCAAAAAGAAAGCTGAAACACCGATCGTGGCCGCTAAGGCGAGAATCGGATCACGTTGTAAGGAAATATAGACTAGACCGGTAGTCAAAAAGGAAGCAACCGTATAAAACCAAGCTCCCTGGCGATGCAAGAAATCTTCCACTAAAAAAGCATATTTTTTTTCTTCTAAAAATAACCAGGCTAAAAAAACAAAGAGCAGATAGATGCCGCCGCCTAAAAGAAGCAGCGGCTTAGATTTCGCTAATGAATTAACAACCGTAGCGTCTCCGGAAAAAGTGGAAGTCACTACTTGAATAATTGATAAGTGGGGATTAGCCAGCCAGACAATGATAAACGGCAACAGTCCGCGAACCGCAAAAACGGCAAAAAGCAGCCCCCAAAATAAAAAAATCTTCCGATATTTTTCGGGCATCGTTTTTAGAATATGGGCGTTAACAATGGCGTTATCCACGCTACTGACAATTTCAAAAACGCACAAGCCTAAAACAATAATTAAAATATTGACTAGAAACATATTTAGTTGGCTTTAAACGACTGCAAAACTTCTTTAATTATTTTCAAATCATTTTCCAGCAGGCCTAGGGCTAAGCGTTTTTCCCAGATACTATAATATTCATGATCAAGCTCCATCTGTGTCGGATAAATATTTTTAAACAATTTATCACGATGTTTGATAATTAATCCATAGATAAATTCTCGATCAGTGGCGCTAAGATTTTGAAAAGCATAGCTCGGATGCATCAGCTCATAAAAAGCCCGGCGGAGATGTTCGTGATTGATGTTGCGGTCATGAACCTTCGCTAAGAAATCTGACATTGTCATATGATATATTTTACTAATTACTCTAAAAGTTTAGCGCAAAAACGACTGAGTCGTCAAACAAAAATTCCGCCTGAAAAAGCGGAATTTTATAAAAAAGATGAAATTTTAATTAGATTCCGTCGTATTCTCTCATAGTTAACTGAGCCTGAATCTGTTTAACGGTTTCAATCACTACCGAGACGACGATTAAAATGCTGGTACCGCCAATGGCTAAGGCCTGGATACCGGTAAAGGCTTTAACCACTAAAGGTAAAACTGCAATGACCGCTAAAAATAAAGCCCCGGCTAAAATAATCTTATAAGTCGTGCCGGATAAATAATCACTCGTGTGTTTACCCGGACGAATACCCGGGATAAAACCGCCTTGTTTCTGTAAATTTTCAGCGATTTGCTCTGGATGGAAAATTACTTCGGTATAGAAATAAGTGAAAACAAAAACTAAGATAAAATACAAAACGGCGTAGATTAACTGATTATTAAAGACTTGAATCGTCCAAGCGGAAAAATTAGCAATCCAGGCGGTTTTAGCGTGTTGGAAATATTGAGCTAACATCGGGGGAAACATCACGACAGAAATAGCAAAGATAATCGGAATCACACCTGCCATATTAACTCGCAACGGCAAATGGGAATTAGTGCCGCCGTAAGCGCGATTACCTCGAATTTGGCGGGCGTATTGCACCGGAATATTACGCTGGCCTTCGTTGATAATAACTACACCGACAATCGTTAAAATACCGACTAAAACAAAAGCGATCATCGAAGTCAGTTGAACCTGATCAAAAGTTAAAAAAGCTTGGCTAACATGAGTTGGCAAGCTGGAAACAATGCCGGCAAAAATTAATAAGGAAATACCGTTGCCAATTTTCTTTTCGGAAATAAGTTCGCCAATCCACATCAAAAATACAGTACCAGCCGTAATGGTAATAATCATGCTCAGCATATCAAAGCCGGAAAAACCGGAAATATTAATGGCCTTTGATTGGCGCAGCAAACTGATCATTCCAAAAGCTTGCATCGCAGCGAGTGGCACAGTGGCGTAACGCGTCCACATATTTATTTTTGAACGGCCGGATTCTTCTTTTTGCATTTCTTCTAGGCTCGGGATAATCATCGCCAGCAGCTGGAAGATAATCGAAGAAGTAATATAAGGTGCAATACCCATCATGATAATGGAAAAATTTTGCATCCCGCCGCCCGCAAAAACGTTAACAAAGCCTAAAACCGGATTGTTTTCAAAGAAATTTTTAAGGTCAGTGGTGTTTACTCCCGGAATCGGAATATGCGCCGCTAAGCGGAAAACAACCAGCATCGCTAACACGAAAAGCACGCTATTGCGTAAATCTTTGGCTTTCCAGATTTGAATAAATTGATCAAACATATAATTATATAACAATCTAATTACGGTAAAGACGGCATTAGCCGCCTTTAATCTTATTTGAGTTGAGCGGCTACAGATTCGCTCATTTTAAGACCTTCAATTTTAATTTTAACGGTTAACTTTTCCTTACCTAAAACTTTAACCGGCACGCCTTTCTTCATGATCAAACCTTTTTCCATTAAAGTATCCTTATTTACGATTTCACCGTCTTTAAAATTATTGTTAATCGCTTTGATCGAAATGACTTGATTCTTTTGCTTTTGAGATTTAAAACCGCGAGACTTTGGAGTTTGCAGTAATTGCATTCTCATACCTAAACGCTTTAAACCGGAAACACCGGAACGGGATTTCTGACCTTTAAGACCACGGGTACTGTAAGTACCATGACCGGAAGAATTACCACGACCAACGCGTTTCTTAGTTTGAGTACTGCCTTTGGCCTTCTTTATTTCATTAAGTGATAACATAGAAAAAAAAAATTACTTTATAAATTATGCTAGCTTAAATTAAAATATTAATTTAAACCTTCGCTATATTTTTCTTATTTTTCGGTCGTTTCGGCTGTTTTAGCCACTTTTTCTGTTTTCGCTTTCTTATCAGAAGGACGAAGTGAGCGTAAAGCTTCAATGGTGCAACGAGCGTTATTGATTTTGTTGTTGGTGCCCAATTGTTTACTGGTCACATTCTTAATGCCCGCTAATTCTAAAATAACCCGAGCGACACCACCAGCAATAATACCTTTACCGCTGCGAGCGGGCTTAAATAATAACTTAGCGGCTCCTTCGGTGTGATGGACTTCATGAGTAATTGTGTCATTAACAGTCGAAACGGTAATCATATCTTTCTTAGCATGATTTACCGCTTTATTAACCGCCATTGTCACATCAGCCCCTTTGCCCAAACCAACGCCGACTTTACCCTTCTTATCGCCAATTGCGATACAAGCTCTAAAGTTCATTCTTTTACCGCCGGCCATAACACGAGTTACGCGAGCAATATCTAAAATGCGTTGTTCAAATTCATCATGACTCGCTTCACGGCCGCGATCATTACCGCGACGTGGGCCGCGAGAACCACCGCCCTGTCCGCCTTGGCCACCCTTATTGCCTTGATAGCCACCGGTTTTAGGTGCGCCACCATAGATGTCTTTAGCCACTGTAGCAGAAGCTGAAGCGGGTTTAGCTGATTGATTATTGTTGTTAGCCTTTTTTTCGTCAGACATATTGTATTAAAGCATTAAACTAAATTAAAACTGAAGACCGCCTTCGCGGGCTCCATCGGCCACCGCTTTGACTCGGCCATGATATTTATAACAACCGCGATCAAAAACCACGGAACTAATATTTTTGGCTTTAGCTTTTTCAGCCAGTAACTTGCCGAGCTCAAAAGATTTTTCCGTCTTAGCACCAGCCGTCTTAATCTCTTGAGTCTTAGCACTAACTAAAGTTTGGCTAGTCTCATCGTTAATAAGCTGCAAAAACATGCCGCGATTAGAACGAAAAACTGACAATCTGGGGCGCAGCTCGCTGCCGCTTATTTTAGCGCGAACGCGACCGTGTCGTCTATCTTGGCGTTCATTTTTTGTTTTATTCTTATCCATATATTATTGATAAATTTTAGAACTTTTATTTACCTTTAGAAGCCGATTTACCAGCCTTTCGACGTAAGACTTCTTCAAGATATTTAACGCCCTTACCTTTATAAGGTTCTGGTTTTCTGATCTTGCGGATTCTGGCCGCGGTCTCACCGATCAACTTTTTATCAAAGCCGTTTAAAGTGATGATATTTCCTTCGACTAAACCCGTAATGCCAACCGGCAATTCAAAAACAATGGGGTGTGAAAAGCCTAAAGCCATATTTAACTTATTACCAGCCACATTGGCCCGATAACCAACGCCGTTGATTTCCAGTTTTCGAGTGAAACCGATTGATACTCCTTCTACCATATTAGCAAAGAGAGTTCGATATAAGCCCCACATCGCACTAGCCTTTTTAGACCCATTTTCATTTTTTAAAACTACGATTTGAGTTGCCTCAATCTTAACTATAACATCAGAGTTAAAATCTTGTTTTAATTCTCCTTTTGAACCTTTAACGGAAAGAGTTTGACCACTTAAAGTAGCGGTTACTCCGGCCGGTAAAATGATTGGTAATTTTCCTAAACGTGACATATAGGTTTGGTAGACTAAATTAATAAATTTCACCAATAACTTCGCCGCCAATTTTCTGCGCCTTAGCTTCTTTATTGGTCATTAAACCGCGAGAAGTTGAGATGATGGCGATGCCAAAGTTATTTAAAACCGTCGGGATATTATCCTTGTCGACGTAAACACGCAAGCCTGGTTTACTAACGCGACTGATAACACTTAAATGAGGTTTACCATTTTTCTGGTATTTTAAGGAGATCTTTAGCTCATCAAAGCTGCTGCGTCTAGCATTTAAACCACCCGCTATTACTTCAACCCCTTTAATCCAGCCTTCTCTTTCCAAAATCTTAGCGATTTCGTATTTGAGTTTGCTCATTGGCATTAAGGTTTCAGTTTTTTTAACGGCAGAGGCGTTCCGAATGCGAGTGAACATGTCTGCGATTGGATCTGTCATAGAATTTATTTCTTTATTACTTTTTTTCTAAATAATTGGGGGCTAAGATTACCAGCTTGATTTCTTAATACCCGGTAAATCTCCGTTATCCGCTAATTCTTTAAAGCAAATGCGGCATAAACCGAAGTCTCTCATGTAACCGTGATTACGGCCACAACGCCAACAACGATTTATCTTTCTGGTAGTAAATTTTGGTTTTCTTTTTGCCTTGACGATTAATGCTGTTCTAGCCATATGTTCGTGTGCCTTTTCGTTAATTAGCGAAGAGGCTTTTAATTATCTAAATATTTACCTTATTTCTTAAAGGGAAAGCCAATTAATCTAAAAAGCTCTAAACCTTCCTCACGATTCTTAGCTGAAGTCGCAATGCAAACTTCAAGACCGTAAATTTTATCAATATCTTCGACTTTTATTTCCGGAAAACATGAATAATCTTTAAAACCAATGGTTAAATTGCCGCGATTATCAATCGCTTTATCGCTGATGCCGCGGAAATCACGAACTCGAGGGAAAGTAATACCGACTAATTTCTCGATGAAATCATACATCCGTTGATCGCGAATCGTCACCATCGCCCCGATAGTCATTCCCTGGCGAATCTTAAAAGCGGAAACGGATTTTTTGGCTTTAGTGAAAACCACCTTCTGGCCACTAATCTTAGTTAAACCCTTTTCAACGTCAGCGATATATTCTTTTTCCTTAGAGAATTTACCAAAACCAACGTTTAAGACCACTTTCTCAAGACGGGGCGCGTTGCGCTCATTCTTGTAGCCAATCTTGCTTTTTAGCTGCGGAATAATTTCTTTCTGATATTTTTCTTTTAATCTCATATTATTTAATCTTTTTTTAGATTGATTATTCGATAACTTCCTGGCATTTCTTACAAACTCGATATTTTTTAGATTTACCGTTTTGTTCAACGATCTTATAGCTGACGCGGGTTTTCTTACCGCATTTGGGACAGATTAAAGCCACGTTGGAAGCATTAATAAAAGCTGGAAATTCAATCCGTTGACCTTTTTCACCATCGCGACGTGGGCGCAAATGCTTGATTAACAGGTTTAAACCTTCAATACTGACTCGGTTATCGCGAGGCATGGATTGCAAGATTTTACCGCTCTTGCCTTTATCTTTACCGGCAAGAATCTGCACTTTGTCGTTTTTCTTAATATTCATAAACTTTGTTTAATTTAGATCTTAAAAACATTAGAGCACCTCAGGAGCTAAGGACGCGATTTTTACAAATCCAGCGCGTCTCACTTCACGGGCGACTGGACCAAAAATTCTCGTACCTTTAGGATCTTTTTTATCCTTATCGATAATGACGACGCAGGCGTTGTCATCAAAGCGTAAATAAGAACCATCGATACGACGGATTTCTTTTTTAGTGCGAACAATCACCGCTTTAATTATGTCTCCTTTTTTAATGGGAGCATGAGGAGCTGCTGACTTGACTGACGCCACAATAATATCGCCGACATGGGCATATCTTTTTTTATAACCGCCCAAGACTCTGATACACATCACTTCTTTAGCTCCGGAGTTATCAGCCACCTTCATTGTACTTTGAACTTGAATCATACTTTTAGTCTAATTTATGAGCTTCTTTTAAAAGCTAAAAACTTATTACTTAACAACTCTCCAACGTTTATCACGACTCAAAGGACGACATTCGACGAAATTCACTTTGTCGCCAGTTTTAAATTCATTCTTTTCATCATGAACTTTGTACTTTTGACTGCGGGTATATCGTTTCTTATACTTTGGGTGGATTTTTACGGTTTCGACCTTGACGACGATCGTTTTGTCGCTCTTATCAGAAACAACAACGCCAGAAAACTTCTTACGAATAATTGTTCTAGCGACTTTCGTCTCAGGAACAACAACTGCTTTTACCTTTGGGGCAATAATCTTCTCAGTTGCAGTCAACTTTTTAACTTGTTTTTTTTCGGCCATATTTATTAAAATTAGTCTTTCTTATTTAACAAGGTATTAATACGTGCAATATCTTGTTTTAAAACTCTAATTGAACGGATATTTTTAAGCTGTCGATTAGAATCCTTGAAACGTAATTCACGTAACTTCTCTTGAGACTCGACTAACAATTTAGTGAGCTCAGGCTTAGTTTTAGTTATAAGTTCTTTTATTTCCATATTTTTAAAACTGATTAAGCGTTAGTTTTGGTAACAAATACGCACTTAAGGGGTAATTTATGAGCAGCGAGTAACATTGCTTCGTGAGCAATTGCCTCATCAATACCATCCATTTCGAACATGACCGTTCCCGGTTTAACAATCGCTACATAATAATCGACGGCTCCTTTACCTTTACCCATCGGCAGTTCTCCGCCGTGAGCGGTGACTGGTTTATCAGGGAAAATACGAATCCAAATCTTGCCGCCTTTCTTGACATATTTAGTCATTACCCGTCTAGCGGATTCGATTTGGCGAGAAGTCACCCAGCAAGCAGTAGTTGCCTTTAAGCCATAGCTACCAAAAGCCACCGTTAACATTCGACTGGCTTTGCCGCCGCGGCGTCGTTTGTGGTCTTTACGGAATTTAGTTTTTTTTGGCATTAACATATTTATCGTGGAATATTAATTATTCAAAGGGTTAAATTAAATTAGCGAGCGCTTTTGAAATTAGCTTCTTTCTCTTTTTCAAAAACTTCACCTTTATAAACCCAGACTTTGATGCCGATAGCGCCATAACTAGTATGGGCGGCTCCGCGAGCATAATCAATATCAGCGCGCAAAGTATTAAGTGGGACTTTGCCCCAAACCAATTTTTCAGTACGAGCAATTTCCGCTCCATTTAAACGACCGCCGATAACCACTTTGGCACCTTCGGCGCCGGATCGTTCAATCTTAGAAATCGCTTGTTTCATCACCTTACGGAAAGGAATACGCTTCTCGATTTCCAGAGTCATAGTTTGGACGGCAATCTGAGCCGAAAGGCCCGGACGACTGACTTCTTTGATATTTAAAGTGATTTCACCGATGCGGAAAGTTTTAAGAAATTTAGTATGTAATTTTTTCTTAAGCTCTTCAACGCCATTACCGCCGCGGCCGATAAGTAGACCAGGTTTTCCGGTCCATAAATCAACTTGGATGCGATTTAAGCTACGAACGATTTCCACTTTATCAACACCAGCTTCTTTGAATTCTTTAATGAGATAGCGTCGAACGTGGATGTCTTGAGCAACATTTTTAATATAATTTTTGCCGCTTTCAAACCAAATCGAATCCCAGCTCTTAGTGATTCCCATTCGAAATATTTTTGGATTTACTTTTTTACCCATAGGATGACATGTTACAAATTTAAATATATAAAAGTGTTAATCAATTAACCAACTTTACGGCGGAAAACTTTAGCGGCAAAACCTTTTTCAGGAGCCGCAGTTTTAGTTTTCGCCTTAACCGCTGTCTTCTCTTCATCGGCTTCTTTTTTCTTAGAAGTTTTGGTCTTGCTTTCGGCCTCTTTAGCTAAATCTTCAAGCTTCATCGGCGCCTCAGTCTTAATGACCTTCTTTTCATGCTTGCCGGAATCAACAATCTCTCCGAGAACTACCGCCACATGAGCCCCGCGCTTACGAATAACCGTCGCCCGGCCATGAGCTTTAGGCATCCAGCGTTTTAAGGTGGTGCCTTCATCAGAGGTGATTGTCTTAACAAAAAGATTATTTCTATCTAAACCGTAAGTATTTACCCCGTTAGCAATAGCGGATTCAATCATTTTAGCTACCGGTTCAGTAGCAATTTTATTGGTGAATTTGAGTTGAGCTAAAGCAGCGTCAACCGGCATTTTGCGGATCAAATCAATAACCAAACGCACTTTGCGCGGCGACATTCTCAAATCATTTAAACTAGCTTTAATTTCCATAAATTTTTGAACTTAATGCTTCTTATTTTTTAGCTTGAGCCTGAGCTTTAGCTGCTTTACCACCATGAACTACAAATTTGCGGGTCGGAGCGAATTCGCCCAAACAATGGCCGACCATATTTTCCACAACATAAACTGGAAAATGAGTCTTACCATTATGCACGCCAATAGTGATGCCCACCATTTCTGGGGTAACGGCACAAGCTCGATCCCAAACTTTAATCACCGTTTTGTCTCCCGGTTTTAAAGCTAAAACATGTTTTAGGATGCGAGGATTGATATATGGTCCTTTTTTCAAACTTCTCGACATAATATTTTACTTATTTAAATTATTTTCTTTTAGCACGGCGCTTAACAATAAGTTTATCAGATGAGCTCTTCTTTCTGGTCTTGATACCCAGAGCTGGCTTACCCCACTTAGTCTTCGGATATCTTAGACCGATAGACTGCTTACCTTCACCACCACCATGTGGGTGATCGTTAGGATTCATCGCGGTACCGCGAACGGTTGGACGAATACCCAGTAAACGGCTGCGACCGGCTTTACCTAAAGTAATGTGACGTAAATCCGGATTACTCGCTCGACCGATAGTACATAAACATTCTTTCTTCACTAATCTGATCTCGCCTGATGGCATTTTAATCTGAGCGTATTTACCTTCAACGCCCATGACATAAGCACTGTTTCCCGCCCCTCTGGCAATTTTACCACCGTTACCGGCAATCAGTTCGATGTTGTGAATGGCGACACCAGCTGGAATAAATTGAACCGGCATCGCATTGCCCACTTTGATTTCAATTAATTCTTTGGCGCTGGTGAGTTTATCACCAACTACTAAGCCAATCGGCGCAATAATATATCTCTTCTCACCATCAGCGTAATTAAGCAAGGCAATTCTGGCTCCGCGTCCTGGATCATATTCAATTGAAGCGACAGTAGCCGGAATGTTAAATTTGTCACGTTTAAAATCAACGATACGGACAAAACGCTTCACGCCGCCGCCCTGATGTCTGATAGTTATTTTACCACTGCTATTTCGACCACCTCTTTGCTTTTTGATGACAACCAAAGATTTTTCTGGTTTTGACTTAGTAATATCAGCAAAATCATCAAACGTTGCTTGTCTGCGGCCAGGAGTGGTTGGTTTTACTTTTTTAATTCCCATAGGTATGTTGCTAAAGTTTCAAAAATTAATATTTTAAACGCCTTCATAAATTTTAATTGTATCACCTTTCTTTAGAGTAATGATGGCTTTTTTGAAATCGCTGCGGCGACCTTTAACGCGGCCCCGAGCCACTGCCTTACCCTTAACACAAATAATATTAATCGACATCGGTTTGACACCATAAACCGCCAGAATAGCTTTAGCAACTTCTATTTTATTAGAGTTACCAGTAACTACAAAAGCATATTTATTTAAAGTGCCAAAATTAGCGGCCTTTTCTGTAATCAGGGGGCGAACTAAAACACGATGAGCGCCATCAAATTTAGAAGCGATATCTTTCTTACCATTTTCAGCTTTGGCATATAAATCCTTCATGCTTTCTGACTTAGCTTCTTTGGGAGCAGCAGTCTTTTTAGCTGAAGTCGATTTAGCCTCAGTATTTTTTTTATTAGCTATAGCCATATTGATTATCTATTATTTATATCGCTCTTCTAAAGTCTTGACCGCTGTTTCTGTTAGAAGCAGGTTCTTATACTTTAAAAGTTCAACAATATTGATATTTTCCAAATTAATAATTTCAGTGCCTTTTAAATTCCGAGCCGAATATTTAACTTTATCATCCTTAGTATCATTAATCACTAAGATATTGCGGCGATCAGAATTCAAAATCTTGCTTTCGACGGCTGTTAAAATTTCATTAAATTTCTTAGTTTTAAATTCGTCTAAATTAAGGCTATCTAAAACTACTAAAGTGCCGTTAGCGAGCTTATCAGATAAAGCCATTAAAATTGCTTTTTGCTTCATCTTTTTATTAATTTTCTTAGAAAAATTGCGGTCGCTGGTTGGACCAAAGGTGACACCACCGCCAGTCCAAATTGGAGAACGAGAGGATCCGACACGAGCACGTCCAGTTCCCTTCTGTTTCCAAGGTTTTTTACCACCACCGCGAACTTCACTGCGATCTTTGGTGTCAGCCAAAACTTGGCGTTCGTTAGCCATCTGGGTTACTACCGCTTGATGCAATAATTCAGCATTAGATTTAACGCCAAATACTTTATCGGATAACTCAAGGTCATGAACTAACTCGGCTGTTTGGTTATAAACTTTTATTTTCATAATATTTCAATTATATCTAATAATGATTATTTATTCTCACTTTCAGCCGGAGTAACACTTTCAGTAGTTTCAGGGGCAACTTCTTCAGTTACCACGGCTTCTACGACTGGAGTTTCTTCCGATGTTTCAAGCGTAGCTTCGACCGGAGCTTCGTTTTTTTCTTCTTGAGTAACGGCCTCTTCAATAATTTCTGGAACGACTGGAGTTTCAACCGCCATGTTAAATTTAAGTTCACCTTGACCCTTAATGGTAATAAAACCATTAATCGCTCCAGGAACCGCACCTTTAACGAATAAAATGTTATTTTCTAAGTCAACCTTAACGACTTCTAAATTTTTGACCGTCACCGTTTCATTACCCATGCGACCAGGCATGCGAGTATTTTTAAAAATGTGAGCCGGGCCCTTGGCACCAACTGATCCGCCCATACGGAGCTGATCCTTGTTACCATGAGATTTGCGACCGCCAGCAAAATGATGACGTTTTACAACCCCCTGAAAACCCTTACCCTTTGAAGTGCCAGTCACGTCAATCGTGTCGCCGGCTTCAAAAGTAGCCACGGTAATTACATCACCCACCTTAGCGCCGCTAACTTCAGCGCGAAGTTCGCGAACCCTGGTTGGTTTCACACCAGCCGCTTTAAAATGGCCAATCTGTGGCTTTTTAATATTCTTTTCTTTCCTATTACCAAAGGCTACCTGAAGAGCATCATAAGAGTCGGTCTCTTTAGTTTTAACCTGTGTAACGGTGCAAGGTCCAGCCAAAACCGGAGTGACGGCCATCACCTTGTCGTTTGCCCAAATCTGGGTCATTTGCATTTTTTTTCCTAGGATAAATTTCATATTGTTTTTAAAACAAAAAAACTGGTATTTAGGCCAGCTTCAAAAACAAAACAAATCTTTGTATTAATAAAAGGGATTTTTGTTTTATCTGACTGTCTACCTCCGTTTTTTCAGGCTAATTACTGCTCAAACACTTTCCTAACGCTTGTTAAGAGTTATCTAAACTATCCTTGGCCCTATTCTTGTATAAAATTACTACTTTAGTTTACTGCATTTTTATCTCGACGTCAACACCCGCTGGAAGATTTAAGCTAGTTAAGTCTTCAATAGTCTTGGCATTGGGATCGACGATGTCAATAATGCGTTTGTGAATTCTCATTTCGTATTGATCTCTGGCATCTTTATGCACAAAGGTCGAACGATTTACCGTGTACTTTCTGATTTCAGTCGGAAGTGGAATCGGACCGAAAAATTGGGCATCACTACGTTCAATAGTTTCAACAATCGTCTTCGTAGACTGATCAATGATTTTGTGATCGAACGCTTTAATTTTAATGCGAATTCTTTGCTTGAACTCTTCTTTTTTGTTTTCAGACATAATATCTCGCCTCATGTAAAGTCAAAAGTAGACTATTTCCGGCTACGTGAGTCAGACGTCGCCCCCTCCTAAATAGCTGATAAACTTTGAAGACTTAAAACACTTCGGCTTTGTTTAAAATAAACACAAGCGGCCCGCCCTCCCGAAGGAGAGCAGGCCTATGTACTTATTTGATGATTTTAACTACCACGCCGGCGCCAACAGTGCGGCCACCTTCACGAATAGCAAATCTCTGTTTTTCTTCTAAAGCCACCGGAGAAATTAATTTAACTTTAAAATTAATAGTATCTCCTGGCATAACCATTTCCGTGCCCTCTGGTAACTCAACTTCTCCAGTTACATCAGTGGTACGGATGTAGAATTGTGGCTTATAACCTTTAAAGAAAGGTTTGTGACGACCACCTTCATCCTTGGATAAAATATAAGTTTCAGCTTCGAATTCAGTGTGAGGAGTAATGGTGCCTGGCTTGCATAATACTTGTCCGCGTTCAACTTCATTTTTCTTGGTACCGCGAAGAAGTAATCCCGCATTATCACCAGCTTGTCCTTGATCTAAAGACTTGTTGAACATTTCAACGCCAGTAACCGTAGTTTTCTTAGTATCCATTAAACCGACGATTTCTACCTCTTCACCAACCTTAATCACACCTCTTTCAATTCTACCAGTCACTACAGTACCGCGACCTTCAATTGAAAAGATGTCTTCGATTGGCATTAAGAAAGCATGGTCAATATCACGAACTGGAGTTGGAATGTAGCTATCAATAGCTTCCATCAACTTCATAACCGGTTCGGCGTCAGCCCCGGTTGGATTTTCTAAAGCTTTCAAAGCGGAACCGCGGATAATTGGAGTTTCGTCTCCTGGGAATTCATATTTCTTAAGTAAATCACGAATTTCTTCTTCAACGAGGTCGATTAATTCCTTATCTTCCACCATATCGCACTTGTTTAAGAAAACAACAATATAAGGAACACCAACTTGACGAGCAAGTAAGATATGTTCACGAGTCTGAGGCATAGGGCCATCAGTAGCGGATACTACTAAAATTGCACCATCCATTTGAGCAGCACCGGTAATCATGTTTTTGACATAATCAGCGTGGCCAGGACAATCAACGTGAGCATAGTGTCTAGTTGCGGATTCGTACTCCACGTGAGCCGTCGCAATGGTAATACCACGAGCTTTTTCTTCTGGAGCAGAGTCAATTTCATTAACCCCTTTCTTAGAAGCGTTCATGCCAGCGGCACCAAATACTGCTAACATCGCAGCGGTTAAAGTAGTTTTCCCGTGGTCAACGTGGCCAATAGTACCAATGTTGACGTGAGGTTTGGAACGGTCAAATTTTTCTGCCATTTTGTTTGTGTACGGCCCCCGCTAGGGGTTTTCTCCTTCAAAGAGGAAACCAGCCGTTGTAAATTAATTATTTTATTATAATTTTAATAAAAACTATTCAACTTTTTGAGCCCCATTTTTGATCTTAGTCGGGATGGCCCAAGGATTTCGCGACTTACTTTCTTCGGCTAAATAAGGACTATTTTCTTGATTCCTCCAGGTCGAGATATCGCAGTTAATTCTATCAGTTAAATTATCGTCTGTCAAATCTGACTTCGTCTCAGAATCAGTATTATTAATCAGGGTTGCCTTAATTTCACTAGGACTAACCACTAAACTCTCATATTCCCTTAAATCCATTAAAACACAGGAATTATCTGGTTCGTTCTCATTATAAATAATTACCTTATCACCGGTTTTTTTAATTAATTTTAAAATTTTCTTAAGTGTTTCAGGAAACATATTTTTAAATTAATTTTTTCTAAGTGACTCAAGATAAAAAATTATTTACCATTCTTTTCCTTAATCGTTTCTAGAATATTTCGAGGCACTTCATGATAGTGAGAAAATTCCATGGAATAATTGGCGCGTCCTTGAGACATGGAGCGAAGCGCCGTGGAGTAGCCAAACATTTCCGCTAGCGGCACTTTAGCCTTAATAACTTTAATCTTAATCGGACGATCACCCATCTCTTCAATTTGTCCGCGCTTAGCATTTAAGTCACCAATGATGTTACCCATATATTCTTCCGGAGTGGTCACTTCAACCTTCATAATCGGTTCAAGTAAAGCGGCGCCCGCTTTGGCACAAGCATCGCGGAAAGCAAAAATAGCGGCCATCTTAAAGGCGATTTCGGAAGAGTCAACTTCATGATAAGAACCATCGGTCACCGCCACCTTAACATTAACCATTGGATAGCCAGCGACACCACCGGAAAGCAAGGCTTCTTTCACACCCTTTTCAATCGCTGGAATATATTCACGGGGAATAGCCCCACCTTTAACTTCATCGATAAATTCAAAACCTTTACTTGGATCTTCTTGAGGCATAACGCGCAAAGTACAGTCACCATATTGACCGCGCCCCCCAGACTGCTTAACATATTTATTTTGAGCTTCAGCGGTTTTAGTAATCGTTTCACGGTAAGATACTTGTGGATTACCAACATTGGCCTCAACACCAAATTCACGACGCATCCGATCAACAATAATATCTAAGTGGAGTTCACCCATACCGGAAATTAAAACTTGATTGGTTTCCTCATCAGTTTCCACTCTAAAAGTTGGATCTTCTTCAGCTAAACGTTGTAAGGCCACGCCCATTTTCTCTTGATCAACTTTAGTCTTAGGTTCAACCGCAATCTTAATCACTGGCTCTGGAAAAACAATGGACTCTAAGAACATTTGACGACTTTCATCACATAAAGTATTACCGGTAGTCGTATTCTTTAAACCAATAACCGCTGCGATATCACCAGCGTAAATTTCTTTAATTTCTTCGCGGTGATTAGCGTGCATGCGAACTAAACGACTAATGCGTTCTTTATTACCCGTTGAAGTATTTACAATATAGGAACCAGCGGCAAGAACTCCGCTGTAAACACGAACAAAACAAAGTTTACCCACAAAAGGGTCAGTGGCAATCTTAAACGCTAAACCAGCAAAAGGTTCAGTGTCGTTAGCTTTAACTTCGTATTTTTTAGTTTCATCATCAACGTCAATACCGTCAAGTTCTGGAACATCTAAAGGTGATGGTAGATAATCATTAACCGCGTCTAAAGCAAATTGAACGCCAATATTTTGTAGAGCCGTACCGCATAAAACCGGGTAAATCATATTACCGATTACCCCTTTACGAATAGCGGCCTTAACTTCAGCCATAGTGACGCTTTCTCCACTCAAAAACTTTTCCATAGTGGCTTCATCGCACTCAACAGCCTTTTCAACTAATTCGTTGTGGTACTCATCAACCTTAGCTTTCATATCTTCCGGAATCGGAATTTCCACCACATTTTCCCCGTTAGTTCCGGAAAATTCATAAGCCTTTTTATCGATAATATCAATCACCCCTTTTAAATTATCTTCAGCGCCGATCGGTAGTTGAATGGCGACCGCTTTCGGATTTAAACGGGTTCTAATTGAATTTAAGCTCATATAAAAATCAGCTCCCATCTTATCCATCTTATTAATGAAACATAATCGTGGGACGTGATATTTATCAGCTTGGCGCCAGACAGTTTCCGATTGCGGTTCAACGCCGGCTTGGCCGTCAAAAACAGCAATCGCCCCGTCTAAAACACGCAAAGAACGTTCAACTTCAACGGTAAAATCAACGTGTCCTGGAGTATCGATAATATTGATTTTATTATTCTTCCAAAAACAAGTGGTCGCCGCGGAAGTAATCGTAATCCCGCGTTCTTTTTCTTGTTCCATCCAATCCATTTCAGCAGCCCCTTCATGAACTTCACCAATTTTGTGCTTTTTACCAGTGTAAAACAAAACCCGCTCGGTAAAAGTGGTTTTTCCGGCATCAATGTGAGCCATGATGCCGATATTTCTAATTTTGTCCAAAGAATAATCCCTAGGCATAAGTATTATATTAAGAAGTATTTTATAAAATTAACGAGAGAAATGAGCGAAAGCCTTGTTAGCTTCGGCCATTTTGTGAACCATATCACGTTTTCTAACGGCGGCACCTTCACCATTTGAAGCATCTAAAATTTCCGCTGCTAGCTTTTCAGCCATTGAACGGCCTTTTCGAGCATCAGCTGCCGTGATAATCCAATTACAACCCAAATAAAAACGTCTTTCGCCGCGAACTTGAAAAGGAACCTGGTAATTAGCGCCACCAACGCGTTTACCGCGGACTTCAACTAAGGGAGAAACTTTTTTAATCGCCTTGTTAAACACATGGCGAGGATCTTGTTTAGTCTTATCTTTAATAATCTCAAATGAACCATAAACGATTCGTTGAGCAACTGATTTTTTACCGCTTTCCATGACGTAATTAATAAACTTAGTGATGTTCTTATCACTATATTTTACGTCTCCTTCAATATCTCTTTTTGGAGCTTGTTTACCTCTCATAATTTTTCAGTAGTCTCTTACCAGCTATAGCAAGAACTATCATGAATTAGAGCAACTCTAATTTTTATTATTAATTAAATGAATCTTATTTTTTCTTACCGGTAGGAGCGGCGGCACCAGCTTTAGGTTTTTTAGCACCATAACTAGAACGGCTCTTACGTCTAGCTTCAACACCAGAAGCATCATAGACCCCACGAATTACTTTATATCTGACACCTGGAAGATCTTTAGTTTTACCACCTTTAACTAAAACGATAGAGTGTTCCTGTAAGTTATGGCCCATACCAGGGATATAAGCCGTGACTTCCATGCCGTTAGATAATCTAACACGAGCAATCTTACGTAAAGCGGAGTTAGGTTTTTTAGGAGTGGTGGTGGTTACCTTCAGGCAGACACCTTGCTTAAAAGGAGCACCTTTGGCGGTTTCCTTCTTCTTACGATGAAGAGTGTCCAGGCTAACATGCAAAGCTAAAGATGTTTGACGTCTTACTTTGGAGTTGCGACCCTTGCGGACAAGTTGATTCATGGTGGGCATAATTTTCTTAAAATAATTATATTTTAAACACTAAAACAGTCCTGAAATAACAGGACACAATTTTTTATTAAACAGTGGATTAAATTTATCAAAAAGATTAGCATAAGTCAATAGAAGAAAGCCCTTTGACTTCAAAAGCTGGCCGGCTAAAATCCGACTAAAGAGCTAAAATAACCAAAAAGACTTAAATCACAAAGATTTAAGCCTTTTTAACTAATTAAAGTCTTAACTCGATTTAAATATGAATCCCGGTAAATAAGCCAAATAGCCAATAAATAATTGGGGAAATAAAACTAAAACCAAAAAAAACAAAAGCAAAAACTAGGACCATACTCAGCCGCGTATCCATATACAGCAATTTATTCCGCCATTTATCAGGCAAGAAAACAGCCAAAATTTTAGAACCATCAAGCGGCGGAATTGGCACTAAATTAAAGACCATTAAAATTAAATTAATGATTACAATTTCACTAACCAAGTAGAAAAACATGCTAGCTGGGTTAAGAAAACGAATTAAAATTGAAAAAACCACGGCCATAAATAAATTAGCCAGCGGTCCGGCTACAGCCACCTTAGCGTCACCGTATTTACGATCACTTAAATTGTTAGGATTATAAGGCACTGGTTTAGCCCAGCCAAATAAGAACGGTGAGCCAATCAGTACTAAAGATAACGGCAACAAAATTGAGCCAAATAAATCCAAATGTTTAATGGGATTTAAGGTGAGACGTCCCATATTTTTGGCCGTTGGATCTCCGAGCTGATTAGCAGCAAAACCGTGCATGTATTCATGAATCGTCGCTGACAGAATTAAGACAATAACAGAAAATATTTCGGGCATATAAAAAATTTAAATAAATTATGTCTTTATTTTAACACATCTTGATTAATTTTTAAAACCTTGTTATTATTAGCTTTGATACGTAAGCCTTGGTCTTAGGTATTTTATATATACGTCAGAAAAATAAAAAAATATCATTGTTTTCGCGAACCGCCTTTACGGCTAAGTTTCAGCGGGCGTGATACATGATCAACAAATATGGGAAAAACCTGCGATTTATGCGGACGCGGCTCGACTAAAGGAGCGACTCGTTCTCATTCTAAAATTAAGACTTTAAAGAGACAAGACATTAATTTGCAAACCAAGAATATCGATGGTATGAAAATTAAAGTTTGTACTTCTTGCTTACGTACCGCCGCTAAAGACGTTAAAGTAAAAGTAGCCAAGGTTCCAGGAGCTAAACCAGCTAAGGTGGTTAAAAAACCGAGAGTGGTTAAAGCCAAGGTTGCTAAATAATTTTTACACTTTTAAAAAACATCCGCCAACTGGTGGATGTTTTTTTGTACAAAAAAAGAGGGTTGCTAAACTGATGTTTAACTTCCCTCTTAATCTTATTTTTTTACCGCCTTTTTGGCGGTGCCTTCGAGTGCTTTAACGAAGGCATTAATCGTCGCTTTGATGACAGCCAGGATGAAATTAGCAAGGAAGAGAAAGCAAAAAATTATTGCTTGCCCCAATTTTATTAAAATCACTTTCAACCACCGGCTCTTATCAAGCCAGGCGTTTCCCCAGGTATTTTTGGGATTAAACTTGGCCCAAGCTGGCAGCTTGCTGGCCCTAACAATAGCCGAGAGCGGCATGCCTAAAGCAGCCATAATCATGATCAGGGCCGCAATGGCAATAATTAAAATTAATAGATGGCTCATCTTTTGTATATTTTTGGTTGTTAAAATACGTATTAATAAACTTATTATATCACATATTATCATTTATGTCAACTAATGTACGTTTGCAGGGTTAATGTTACCTCTTCTTTTGGTATTATGTAAAGTGATTCAAATAAGCTGCCAGCTAGTTTTTGTTGCGGTGTTAATCCGTCCATTCCATAGCCATAGTGTTTGCGG
>TBL_comb47_HYPODRAFT_10001606_pt1 | contig 29144 bp, 24 predicted proteins | sample TroBogypolimnion_40_FD_10682 | JGI IMG/M metagenome (IMG submission 10682) | reverse complement strand
TACGATGGCCCCGTGCTGCGGGACGGCTGGTGGGACGCACCGCCCGTCAGCACGCCGGCGACTCCGGAAAAGATCCCAGCCGTCCCGCCGGCGGGCAAGGCGCCGGAGACGTTGCCCCGGCGCGGGGAAAAATGCGAGCTGGCGAAACGCCTGCTGGCCGAGAGCGGGGATAATTTGACGCTGGTCGCGGCGCAGCTCGGCATCAACCCGACGACGCTCTGGCGCTGGCGCAAGGCGGGGAAATTATGAGGCCAGCGGCCTCAAGGATTTTTGGCGCGCTGGCCGCCACGGCAGGGCTCACCACCCTGGGCCTGATGGTGCTGGCGGCCGCCCTGCTCCGGGAGACGCCCCTGTTCTGGCACAACTCCGGCGGTTATTCCGAGGATTTGCGCGCCCTGGTGCAGATCGCATTTTATCCGGCGGTGGCCATTTATCTTATCGGTCTGATGTCCGGCAGCTTTTTCGGTTGGCAGCTGTTGCGGGCGGGCCGGCGCAGCGGCGGTGTCCTGCTGCTGGCCTGCTCATTCAACTGGCTGCTGTTCGCCGCCATCACAACCGTGGTGCTGTGTAACAACTTGGACAATCTACTGCAGGGCCATCCGCTCCATTACCACGCCCCTTAAATCACGGGCCGACGTTCACCCCCACGCCGACATTGGCGTTGCCACCGGCAGCGCGAATGCCCTCGTTGGCCGCCACGGTGCGCACGAACGTGTCCACCACCGTTTTGATGGCGTTCTGAAACAAGCCCAGCGGATGGTCGGGAACATACACGATGTCGCGCGGCTGCAGCGACACTTCCGGCGCCTTGCCCTTGAGTATATCCTGAAAGTTCACGACGGCATAATGCGGGTCGGTCAGCGAGCCGCGGATGATGACGACCTCGCCCAGCCACGCATCCGGCAGCGTGCCGAAGGCGTTGGCGATGGCCGAGCTTAACGTGACATTATCCTTGAACGACACCGGGCGCGGCGAACGCACCGCCCCGAGCACATACACCTGCGACGACATCGCCGAGGGCAGGAAAATGAAATCATCCGGTTCGAGATAAACGTTCTGCGCCATATCGCCCTCGTGGATGAGCTTCTTGAAGTTGACCGGCAAAAACCGGCCGTGCCGCAACAGAAAGCTGTGCTGCAAATCGGCTAGCTCCTCCGTCGTGCCGGTGAATTGAGCGCTGTAAAGCCCGCCGGCGCGCGTGACCGCGTCAATGATCGTCATCGGCGTTTCGAGCGGGTAGATGCCCGGCGTGTTGAGCCGGCCCAAAACCCAGACCCGCGAGCTGCGGACTTCGCGCAGGGTGACGGACACGCGGGGATTCTTGTAGAATTTCGCCAGCTCACGTTCCAGCAGGGCGCCGGTTTGCGCCGTCGTCAGGCCCCAGACCTGGAGACCGGGCAGCAGGTCAAAATAAATTTTTCCATCCGGGCCGACCAGCGCCGGCTGCGACCCCTGGCCGCTGCCGATCAGGTCGACATCCACATGGTCGCCCGGCCCCAGCCGGAATTCATTCGTGGGCGGCTTCAGCCAGACCGGCTCAATGGAGTTGGTTTCGCCCAAATCATGAAAGCCCCCCGCCGGCGGCTGGCGCGGATCAAACGTAGGACCGTGCAGCACATGCACGCAGCCGGCGGCGAACAGCCCAGCAATCATGAGAAAAATTTGAAAAAATGCACGCATCGGAGGATTCAGGGCACCAGCGTCTGGCCGGTGAGCGGCCGGATGTTCTGGCTGACCCAGGTCGTCGTCATCCCCTGGGCGTAGGCGTTGACCGCCAGTTGCAACAGATCCTCCGCGCGCTGCCACGGTTTTTCGGCGACGTAAATGATGTCCTTCGGTTGCAGCACAAAATCTTTCTCGCGCCCCGCCAGGATCGCCGCCAGGTTCACAACAAACGTCTCCGGTTTTTGCAGCGAGCCGCGCACCACCAGCACGCGCTGCTGGTAGGCCCGCGGTGATAATCCGCCGCGCACCGTCAGCAAGCCGACCAGCGTGTTTTCCGACGTCAGGCCGAGCGGGCCCGGACTGCTCACGGCGCCGAGCAGGTAAGCCTCGTTGATGGTGCCGGACGGGAAGTAAATGTAATCACCCGGCGCCACCAGGACGTTCTGCGTCAGGTCACCGTGGTCGAACAACTGCTCAAAATCAACCGGCAGCCGCTTTTGATCGCGCACGATGAAGGCGCGCCGCATGTCGGCCAGCTCGACGGTGTTGTGCTCGTAAAGCCCGGTGGCAACGCCGCGCGCCCGCGCCACCGCCTCGATGAGCGTCAGCGGCTTGTCGAGGATGTAGGCGCCGCGGTCCTCCACCGCGCCCATCAGGTAATACCGTTTGCTACGCCATTCCATGGGCGTCACGATGGTGCGAACGTTGCGGTAATATCTTCCCAACACCGCGTCCAGCTTCGCGCGCATTTCGTCCACGGTCAGGCCGGCGACCAAAACGCTCTGCGCCTCCATGAAACTGAGACGCCCGTCCGGCCCCACCGACACATAGCCGCGGGTGGAGTCCGTCCGGCCATAAATCCGGATGTTGAAAATGTCGCCCGCCCCGACGGTGAAATGCGTTTGCCAGTCGGCATAATACGGCGTCTGCGACGAACCGGAAATGCCCGCCCGCACGGGCGGGTTGGTTTCGGCCGCGCGGGCCGCGCCGAGTCCGAACAGCAAAACACCCAGCGCCACCGGCAGCATTTTTTCCAGCAGCCCCACGCGCGAAAAATCCGCCGGCTCGCGGTTCAAGGCCGCCGCCGCCAGCGTCACCTCGCCGGCCGCGACGGTTTCGAGCGTCTGCGCCAGTTCGTTTTGCTCCGACTCGCCGCTGGCCGCGACCCACACCACGGCCGGCATCAGCTCCGCCACCAGCAACGCATCCAACCCGGCCATCGGCGGCAGCTCGACCAGCAATATCAGGGCGGAAACCGACGACCACGCCTCCGCTGCGCGCTGCCAGCGGGCGCGGTTTTCAAGATTCCAAACCCAGCCCGCATCATAGAGCAGCTCCAGCGGCACCCCCGGCTGTTCGCGCAGATGCCGCGGCACCAGTTCCGGCGACGCCAGCGCCTCGGCCAGCGCGGCCGATTTAATTTCCGCCGCCGGCGACGGCCGATTCGTCACCGTCACCACCGGCAAGCGCCGGTCGTGCGCCGCATCCCGCAACTGGCCGATCAAGGTGGACTTGCCCTCGCCGGGTTTGGCCGAGGTGAACGCGAGCGTCACCCGCGGCGCGTGCTGCAATTTCAACTGCCGCAGCAGTTGCGACCACGCGCGGAAACGCCATTGCGCCAGCCCGGCGGGGGAAAGACCCGCCAGGTCCGGCAGGCGCGCCACCACCGGCACACCCGTGGCGCGGCGCAAATCGCCCGCCGACACCACGCGCAGATCCATCAGCTCGCGCCCGCAAATCCAGGCCAGCGCGCCGAATATTCCGAGCATAAAGCCGGCGATGAGGACGAGAATGATTTTTTTCCAGCGGTTGCCGACCTCCACGCTGTCTTCGGTCGCCGGCGCGAACAGGCGGTAAAGTCCCGGCGAGTTCGCCTCGTAAACCTGCGCCTCGCTCTGGCGGCCGGCCAGCAGGTCGCGCGTGGCCTGCAGCGTCTGCTGGCGCGCGGTGATCTGGGCGAAGCGCTGGTTTTTCTCCGAAATCCCGCCCAGTTTGTGCTTCACCTGGTCATAAAATTCCGCAAGCTGGGCGATGCGCCGGCCGAGGCTTTCGCGCTGGCTGCGCAGACTCACCAGCTGCAGATAAAGGTCGTTGGCCACGGCGTTGCCGGTGAACTCAAAGACCGGCGCGTTGGTGCTGGCCAGGGAATCCGCCAGCTGCTTTTCCAAGAGGGCCACTTTTTCCTGCGCATCCAGCACGATGGGATTGGCGTCAGCGTAAGCGGTGCGGAGATTATTCAGTTCCAGGCGCGCCTGGTTTAACCGCATGGCCATCGGATTCTGCCGGGCGAGCTCGCGCTCGACGCTGCTGAGCCGGAAATCCGTGGCCTGCAGATCCATTTTCGCCGTCTGCAAATTGATCTCCGCATCCCCCAGCTCGCGCAAGTAGGCTTCCACCTCGCGGTCCGCGCCGTAGAACTCGCTGCCCCGGCTGAACTCCAGCAGTTCTTTGTTCACCAGTTCCAGCTCCGCGTCACTGCGGGAAATCTGGTCGCGCAAAAATTTGTCCAGTTCCGCCGCCTCGTCGGACTGCATTTGCGCCGTCAGCGCGACCACTTCGGTGGCGTAGCTGTTGACCAAATCCGCCGTGGCCGCCGCGCTGCCGCTGCCCGCAAGGGTGATGTTGATCAAGTCGGTTTCGCGTTCCGGCTTGATGGTCAACAAGCGCAACAAGGCGTCCCCGGTGATGCCCGGCCGGGCCGCGCGGCCGGCCTTTTCCAGCAGCTTCGGCGACTGCATCACGCTGATGATGGTTCCGGCCGTGACCTGGCGGGGCTTGAAGGCCTCGCCGAGCTGCGACTGGCGGATGGTGGTTGAAACTTCGCGCCGGATGAGCTGCACCGTGGCGGTGTAACTGGTGTGAAATTTGAAAACAGCTAAAACAAAAAGGGGCAACGCACACGCCAGACCGGCGACCGGCAGCCATTTCCACCTCCGCAACACCGCCGTCACCAGCCGCACCGGATCAAACGGCAAACCTTTTCCCCCGGCGTCCGCGGGGGGTTGCAGCTTGGCGGCCGGCGGCGGCGCAGTCACATCGACAGCCATCGCCGGAGTAGCCGGAGCGGTGGCGGCGGATTGCCCGCGCTTTTTCTGCACGGCGCTGACGCTGAAAATTTCCGGGTCGTTCATGCGGGTAATAATTGGTGCCGTTCCAAGTCGCGAATAACGGCGGTGACGGCGGACGCCTCCACTTTCGCCGCGTCGCCGACCCACGCCTGTTCCAGCGCGAGCTTGGCGAGGCGGTTGACCGCGCGCGGAGTGCCGTGCGTGGCGTTGAAAATTTCCAGCGCCGCCGCGGGCGAAAAAAGATGGCCGGTGGCGTGGCCGGCCGTGCGCAGCCGGTGGCGCAGATAGTTTTCCAGGTCGTCCGCGCGCAGTGGTTTCAGATGAAAGCGCAGGCTGACGCGCTGGTTGATGGCCGCGTCGCCGACGATCATCTTGCGGAGCTCCGGCTGGCCGATGAGGATGAGCGTGAGCAGCGCCGCGCCGCCGCCGTTGAAATTCGTGAGCCAGCGCAATTCATGAATCGTTTCCGGCGTCATGTCCTGCGCCTCGTCGAGGAGCAAAACGAGATGCCGCCCGCCCGCGTTGACCTGGCGCACGAGCCGCTCAAACATCTCGCAGCGCGCGAGCTTGCCCACGCCGTTCAGGTGGATTTGCGGATCCAGCCGATGCAATATTGAGCCGAGCAGCTCGTCCAGCTCGAAGCCGGAATTTTCCACGGTGAGCACACGGAACCGGGTGGCGTCAATGCGCCCGGCGAACACCGCGCGGGTCAGCGTTTTGCCGCTGCCGATTTCGCCGGTGAGCAGGCCGAGGTTCATGGTGGTCTCGCCAACAAGATAAACCAGCCGGCTCAAAGCCTCCTCATGATCCGGTCCGGCGTAAAAAAAACGCGCGTCCCACGTCGCCTCGAAGGGACGTTCGCGTAAATTCCAATGCCGCAGCAAATCCATGATCAAAAAACCATCGCTATTTCCGTGCTTATTTTAGCACTTTACATGCCGCCGCGCCCGCTCATAAATTGCCAAAGTCTGCGCGGCGTTTGCGTTCCAGTCGAAACGCTTCGCGTTCACAAAGCCGCGCGTCCGCCAATGTTCCCGTTCATCTGCGCTGCCGGACATCTTCGCCAGCGCGCTGGCGATGTCCGCGATGTTTTCCGGCTCGATGGTCAGCGCGGCCTCGGCCACCACTTCGCGCAACGAGCCGCGCGTGGAGCTGATGACCGGCACGCCGCAGGCCATCGCCTCAATCGGGGGGAAGCCGAAACCTTCGAACAGCGACGGGTAGATGAAAACATCCGTGGCATGGTAGAGCCCCGGCAATTCGGCGTCGCTGACAAAACCGAGAAAGCGGATGTCATTGGTGAACGGCGACGCCTCGGCGGCGGCGTGAATCGCCTCGGCGCCGTGCCAGTCGCTGCCGCCGAGCGCGAGCAGCCAGTCGGATTTCGTCCGGGCCTTGAACTGGTTGAACGCCTGGATAAGGCGGACGTGATTTTTGCCGGGGTGTTCGAGCCGCGAAACGAAAAGGAAAGACGGGCGGTCCAGCTTCCATTTTTCCGCCGCGGAACTTTTGGCGGCGTCCGTATCGCCCGGCTGGAAGCGCTGGTGGTCAATGCCATTCCAGACCACGTTCACGCGGTCGCGGCCAAGGCCGAAAAAGGTTTCGAGATCGCGCGCGGTGTTTTCGCTGACGGCGAGAATTTCGTCCTGCCGCCGCGCCAGCCGCTTGACGATGACGCGCCCGTAGAGCATGCGTTTCCAGTCGTATTTCCCGCGGATGTGAAACGGCGCGAGGTCGTGAATCGTCGCCACGAGCGGGCAGGGCGCGCGCCACAGCATCCGGCGGTAGCTGGGGACATGCAGCACGTCGAGCCCGATTTTTCGGGCGAGCTTCGGCAGTGCGGTCTGGTGCCAGAGGACATTTTTCAATGCCGGCCGGAATTTTTCCGCGACGGGGACCAGCTTCATTTTGTCCTTCGCAAAATCAAACAGCGGCAAATCCTCCTCCAGCACGAACAGATTGAATTCATGCCTGTCCGCGTGGACGAGCAGCGCGCGCAGCAGGGCGAAGACATATTGCGCCACGCCCGTTTTGCCGCGCTGGATGACGGAGGTGGAAAAACCGATTTTCATTAGCTTTCGCCCAGCAGATATTCCTCCAGCCGCGTGTGGCGGAGCACATTGCGGACGGAGGCGATGGGATTGAGAAATTTCAGGCTGATGTCGCGCCACTTGAGGTTTTTTTTGAACCGCAGCATCAGGCCGATGCCGGTGCTGTCCACAAACGTCACGCGGGAAAGATCAATCACCACGGTCATGCCGGGCGAGGACTGGTATAGTTCGGAATCGGTATGGGCGCCCAGTTCAACGGCGTTTCGCGCCGTGATTTCGCCGGCCCAGCGGATGTGCAGCTCCGACTCCTGCACCGTGCTGGTCACCACCGGCGCGCGGGCGGCGCTTTCCATCAGGAGGCGGGCGCCGGCAAAACTCGATTGGATGGTGAAGAATTCATCCAGCTTCATCAGTCGCAGCGCCGCCGCGACCGGCGGCCGGGGCGCGACCAGGAAGAACTGATGATTGAGCTCGTGGGCGCGCTTGCGCAGGCGGATGAGCAGGCCGATGCCGGTGCTGTCGGTGAAAACCGTGCCGGCCAGATCCAGCATGACCGGCCCGCTTTCAACCGCGCGCTGCCATTCGACGCGGAACTTCTGCGCCTCCACCGCGCCAAGCCGGGACGGTGCATGGATGACCAGATTGCCAAACGGGTCGGACAAGATTTCCGATGTCCCGGCGACTGTTGCGGATTTCCGGGTGCGCAGCCGCAGCCATTGGCGCAAAATCGCAAACGTGAAAACCCACAGGCCCTTGCCATAGCGGCGCACGAGCCGCCGCGGTTCCTGCAGCATCCGGAAAACCCATTCCGTGCCGGATTTTTGCATCCACACGGGCGCGCGCTTGAAGGTGCCGGCCAGGAAATCAATCGTCGCGCCGACACCGACCGTGAACGGCACGCCGGCCGCCTGATAGTTCATGCTGATCCATTTTTCCTGCTTTGGACAACCGAAGGCGACCAGCAGGATGTCCGGCTTGGCCTCGCGCAGCCGGCGCAAGATTTCGGCGTGATTCATTTCGAGCAGCGGCTGGAATGGCGGGGAATACGCGCCGACCAACTGGAGCTTCGGATGCCGGGCGCGGCTCTTGGCGGCGGCGGCGGCGACACTCTGCTCCGTGCCGCCGAGGAAAAAAACCTTCCAGCCTTTTTCCTCCGCCAGGGCAAGCAGGAGCGGAATCATGCCCGAACCGGTCACCCGCTCCGGCAGCGGGTTGCCGAGAAATTTCGAGGCCCAGACGATCGGCATGCCGTCCGCCAGGACCAGGTGCGCGTTGAACAAAATGCGCCGCAACTCGACATCCTCGAGAGCTTGCACGATGAAATCCACGTTCGCCGTCACCCCGTAATACGACTGGCCGGAGGCGATCATTTCGCCGATCAGCGTGAGGGTTTCCGGCGTGGTGATGTTGTCAAACGGCACGCCGAGGATGGCGATGGGCGTTCGCTCGGGCCGGACGGTTGAGGTCGGATCCTGCATGTAGCGGACCATCTTTATCATTCCGCGCGCAAAAGTCCAAGCCGAGAAAATCAGTTTTGCCGGAGGGGAAGTTTGGTTATGATCGGCGGATTGACCACGGTTGACCTGCTCAAGCTCGCGATTGTCGGCCCGCTGTTTTTCATGCTGGCGCCGGCGGCGGGGATTTTTCTGAAAAACCGCCCGGGATGGCAGCGGGTCGTCTTCGCCGCGATGTGCTTCATGACCATCAACGGGCTGATCGCGCCCGGCAACTGGGGTTTGACGCTCGGTTCCATCGAAAGCTATCGCGGCCATACGAAGGGCTATCATTTCTACTTCAACCACGCGCTGGCCATCGCGCTCATCGTCGCGAAGTGGAGTGAAGACCGGAAATCCTTCCGCTGGCTGCCGCCGGGGCTGGGCTGGTATCTGTTGTATTGCGGCATTTCCCTGCTGTCGCTGCAGAATGCGCCGGACAAAAATCTTTCCTACATGGCCGCGCACAAGACCATCTTCGCGTCGCTGCTGCTGATCGCCACTTTCAACACGCTGCGGACCGAGGAGGACCTCAAGTTTTTCCTGCGCGTGATGGCGTGGACCATTTTGTGGGAGCTGTTCGTCTGCCTGAAACTGAAATATCTCAACCACCAATATCAGGTGCGCGGCACCTTTGAACACCAAAACCCGTTGGCGATGTATGCGGTGCTCATCGGCATGACCTTCCTGGCCGCCGGGCTGGGGCCGAAGTTCAAGGGCGCGAACTTCATCACCTTTGGCTTTCTAGCCTGCGCGGCCATCGTGCAAAGCACGCTTTCACGCGGCGCACTGGTGATGTTCGCCGCCGGCACGGTCGGTGTCATCTTCTGCAGTCTGGGCGAGAAGGTCACCACGCGCCGACTCTTGATTGCTTCCATCCTCGGGGTGGTGGGGGCAGTTGGCCTGGTGTTGGCGCTCGACACAATCATCTCGCGCTTCAACGATCGCGGGAACACAGCCAGCGGCGAACTCCGCGAGGTCATGAAGGACGCCTGCCGAGAGATGGTGAAAGACTACCCTTTGGGCGTGGGCTGGAACAACTATGGGCTGGTGGTCAATCCGCCCTATCGCTATGCCGAGATTTATTACGATTTTGACCGCAACCGCGGCATGAAGCCCGACTTGCAAAGGGTCAACGGTCTCGTCGAAAGCCACTATTATCTCCTCATCGCCGAGAATGGTTATCTCGGGTTGTATGCCTGGCTCGGGGTCATCGTCGTGGCTCTCTGGCGCAATGTTCGCGCGTTCTTCGCCTTCGGCCATTCGTTCGTGCGCTGTTTGAGCCTCGGCATCTTCATGGGCTGCGCGCTCAATTACGCGCAGAGCACGCTCGAACGCGTCCTCGTCCAGCCGCGCAACCTCATGCTTTGGCTCATCGTGCTGGGAGTTACCGCGCGCATTGAAGCCATGCGCCGCGAGGCGAGGAAACAAAAACGCGCCGCGCCAATCCAATGAACTCAAATCAACTCCGCCCCCGGTGGTTGCGCAAGCACGTCTGGTTGCCGCTCGTCCTGATTGCCGGCTTGACCATTGCGAGCGTCGTCGCCTTCGTTAATTCCGACGCTTCCACCATCATGATTTACAATGAGACCGGCCGCTCCATCAGCGCCCTGAAAGTCGCCGCCTGCGGCCAGGAAACCGTTCTGCGCGGCATGGAGGAAGAGGAGTCATTCCGCTGGCAGCTCAAGGAAACCGGAGCGCCGGGCGAGATGGCACTCGAGACCGCCGCCAATCCGCCGTGGCGCTGGCAAGGTGGTTACATTCAAACTCGCGGCGGCTATCGGGTCACCCTCCGGCTCTGGCCTGATGGGGAAGTCGAACTTCACACCCAGATTTCGCTCTGGCAACGGCTCTTTCACAACGCACCCAACATCAATAACTAGTCTCCATCTGGCCCGAGGTCGAGGCGCCCGCACTGGACCTACTGGCTCACGGTTTTGAAGAACCGAGCCGCCCGATTCGTATTGATATGGAAAGAGTCCTCGGACGAACCCACATACCCGGTGGCAATCGGCTGCCATTGCTGAAGGTCATCGGCCGCATGGATATCATAACGCTGGCCGGACGGTCCGGATACCGGCATGGCAATGCCGTTGGAGTCACGAATCATGCTCAAGGACATTGGACCGAGGGCTTGGTCGCGCTGGCGGAAATGCCCGTAGTAACCCACATAGTTGGTCAGCGCGACCAGCTGGGCATTCGTGACCGCAGGATCCTGCCAAAATGATTTTAGCTGGTCGGTTGGCAGACTCACTTGAACCAGCGACACGTCATCAATTAAGATGCGGGTCTCCGCCTTGAGCTGGCGGTAGGGGCTGAAGAAACTAAGGAAGAGAAGATTGGTCGAGCGAAGCGGCTCGGAATAATTCAGCAGGTTGGTGCCCTTGTTGCAGGCATAAATCCCCGCGAAATCCGCCAATGGCAAGATAATCCGGGCCCACTGCGAGTTGGTGACGCTGCGCCGCAAGTGGTAGAGCGCATACGATTCCTTCCACGTGTTCGTCTCGGAAAGGTAGCAGTCAAAATTGAGATTGGTATCGGCCATCCAAGCAACTGGCGGCTGGCTATTGGTCCAAGGGAACAAAGACCGGTTTGTCGGCTGGGTGGCATACGCCATGAAGTCCAGAACCAGATTGGTCAGCGTGGACGCGTGTTCGGCCCGCAACGTCAGCTGAAGAGCATTGGCCCCGTCGGGATTGGGAAGCCGCAACCCGGTAAACGCATAGGACTCATACCCTGTCTGCTTGACCTCCAGGGAATGCGAGCCGTTCGTGGATTGGGCCACCCACGCGCGGCGCGGCGGTAAGAACCATTGCATGGATTTGTTGGTCAGCACGATGCTTCCGGAGGAGCTCGCGCTGAGATGGGTGTAATTGGTGGGCTGCGGGCCGGAGAGATTCAAGGGCACTGTGGAGTAAGAAAATGCCAGCGCCATGTCGTTGGTGCTTTCAAAGTCAGCCACGGTGGCCACGGAAACGATCTGACCGGGCAACGGCTGCGGATACGAAAGCCCTAACCCGGTGGCGACCAACTCAACCCGGTCCACCAGCAACTCGCCAGCCCCGGACCGAAACAGATAAAGCTGCAAAGGTTCCTGTATCCAGCGCGAAACGCTGATATAGGGGAGACGCTTGGTGAATTCATTCCGGCGGTAATTACGAATCAGGTTTTTGTTCAGCGAAAACCGGACCGTCTGCCAGCCGTCCACACTCTCATCCAAAACCCGGAAATCCGTGTAGACATCGCTCGGCGCAAAGGCGAGGTCGATGCATCCCGCCGCCAACAGGAAGTGTCCCGAAACCACTTTCAGCCGGACGCGAACCTCATCCATTTCCGGCCAAAGGTAGTCCCAGCCGGTCAGGGTGCAGACGGAAACCGTGTCAATTTTCTGAAGGCTGCCGTTGGTCCAGACCCAGGGAAAGTTGGTGGCCATGGTCAAGCGGTAAACCGCCCGGCCCAGCCCCGCATCGGGCACATTCGTCCGCCAGCTGTAAGGGCTGGCCGTGTTGGTGGCCTTCATGTCCGTGGTCCAGGAGGAGACCACGATCGACCCGGTTGGGGTGAAATTGGTGACCGTGCCCAGCGTCTGATCCGCCGCCATGACGCCGCCGGCGGACAGAAGCGAGCACAACAGGGCGGCGGTTCTCTGCGCCGCCCCGAGCAGGAGTTTTTTTCTCAAATTCATAAGCTGTCAATCACACCGATGTTTTTACTGTCTGCGGTCCAGCCACACTCAACGCGGGCCCGGCTCATCGGCAATCCGCTCCAACAAGGATTTCAAACGCTGCCGGGTCGTCTCCAGCGCCTGCCGGCGTTCCAACCGCACCACCGCCGCCCGCTGCCGGAATTCCGCCGCTTGCGCCAGCCGTTGCCGGATCTGTTGCTCCAATTCCGCCACATCCAGATTTTGGAAACTCCCGGCCGGGCGCAGGCCGAAGGGACGCAGAAACGTATCGATCTTGGTCCCCCGACTGATGCCAACCAGCGGGATGTCGCTTAACGAAGCGAGAATCAGGCCATGCAACCGGGTGGACACAATCACATCCATCTGGCCCAACGCCCCGGCGACTTCCTCGGGGTCAATGATACCTTCCAAAACAAACACCCGTTCGGGAGCCTTGCATTGCGGGCGAATCTCACGGACCAGCCGGGAATCTGTGACCGGATTGATCGGGATGCCAAAGATGGTTGCGTTGGCGTCCGCGATCAACCGATCCAAGACGCTCACGACGGCCGAAAGATTCTTCGGCGCATCTTGGGCGGAAAGGCAAAGCCCCACCCGCGGGGAACCCGTGGCCGACATCGCTTTGCGAATCGGCTCCGGCATGGAAATCTTTTCCAGGGGAGCCGGGATCAACCCCAGCGCCGCATCCGATCCCACCAGAATGTTTCCCTGCACACCAACGCGACGCAGGGCGGCTTCTGATTCCGCATCCCGAACCACCACCAAATCCGCCTTCGGCAGAATCTCGCGCAGCCGGGCATACGTCCGGGCTTTGCGCCCCGCCTCAAGCCGGACGGCGATGTCAATAAGGCCTCCGGTGATTCGACGGATGGCGTCATAGGCCGGCCGCCTGGTAGAGGTGCGGATTCAACTGGTCATTCATACCCACGCAAAGAACCGCCGTGTGTTTGCGCTGGTTTTGCGCGGATTGCATCAGGCCCAGCGGAATGTCCGGATAATCCGAAAGCCCCGTGGCACCTGACCAGATAAACAGATCATGCTCCGCGATCACCCGTTCCACCTCCGGTCCGCTCGCCGCCACGCCGAGAAACCCGAAGGGCGGACACGTCTGAACCTTCAGCGCCCGCTGCGTGATTTCAGGTTCGCCGGTCGCCACTGTGATCACCGCCTCCGGCGCGACACTGCGGATCATGCGCACCACCCCGGTGATGATGGCCTCGTCGCCGACATTATTGGCTCCAAACGGAACGCCCGCACACAGCACGCGCACGGCGCGGCGGGGATGATCTTGTTGGCGGGCGTTGGCGGATTCCTTGGCGGATGTATTCATATGATTATGTTTATTTGAGAATTGTGGTTGTTACTGGCCGGCAGGGCGGACGCTATCGGGCGCGAGCCGCTTGAAAAAGCCACCCGGCGCGTAAGCCTGCAAATTGCGACTGATATCGGTTTCAAGGTAGTAAAAATGTTTAATTGAATCCCTGCCTGAGCTTCTCTTTCCGCTTGAAGCGCCGCAGCACGTTGCCGCCATAAGAACGGATCCGCGCCACCACGGCCTCGCCCACGGCCCGCACATAAGAGGGCCATTTGTTCCGGCGCTCCAAACTTGGCGGCAGCGGCGGCGTCTTATAGCCCGCCACCCGCGCCCAATCCAGCAGGTCCATCACATGGGAATAATAAAACCAGTGGCGCAACTGCCAGCGAACCCACGGTTTCGGGTTCGCGCCAAAATGCGCTTCGTGCGCCTCTTTATTCCGGTTGAGCAAAAACTCACCCGGCGGCGGCGCGATGTTCGAGAACGCCAGCAGCGACGTCATCACCGACTCGTCCGTCATGAAATAGACCGGATTGCGGTTGTCCACCACGCCCGCGTGCGTCGGCGGAATCACCTTTGCGATCTGTGATTTCCATTGGCGCACAAAATTGAGATGCCGCCGGTGCAGCACAAAGCAATTGGTCACGCACGCGGAATCCACCAGCGGCCTGTTCAGTTGACCCACATCCGCGCACCATTTTTCCAGCACGGATTTCGGCAGGCCGCCGCGCGGCTCGCCCGGTGCGTAATGATTGCGCCAGACCCAGGCATTCTCGGCGGCGGCGCGCATGCGGATCTGGAACTCGCCGTTCTTCGGAATCAGATACGGCGAAATGTCGCCGACGACCATGCAGTCCGCATCCAACCACGCGATAAATTCCGTATCCGCGCTCAACAACGCATCGGATTTGCGGTTGGCAACGTTGCGCGGGTCGTTGTCCGGCAACGGCAACACCTTGACGGTCGGAAACTGTTCGAGCAATTCCCGGTCTGCCTCAGTGAATCCGGTCTGTAAAATATGCACCGGTGTCTGCGGCAGAAACCGTGCCGCGCTGGCGGCCAGCAGATAAGCCCCCCAGAGAAAATTCCGGTCACACGCGGATACGATGGTGATGTTTTTCATGGCAAATAATCAGTTGAACCGTTTCCAAAGATTTTCGTAAGCCGAAACCAGCCCGGCGAAATCCGGCGCCGCCGTCCGCAATTCGGACCGGACTTTTTCGATGTCATTTTGTTCCCAGAGCAGCAGCGCCAAAGCGCGGAACAACCGCTCGCGCGGATAACGCGTGAGCGCCAGCCCGCCGGCGCCGAACGCGCGGAAATTCACGAGCCGGTTGCGCAGCGACGAAGTCTCCGGGCAAAGATTTCCGGCGCTGAAAGCATAATCGCGCGGCGACGAAAAACCTGTCCCCAGCCGTTTTGATTCCAGCCAAAGCCAAAGCGTTTTTCCCAGTTCGGAAAGCTCCGCGTGCCGGGCGGATAAAGTTTGGCGCGCTTCCCTCGAGCGCGCCGGATGCAGCTTGAAATCCACGCCGGCGGCGTGATGCCGCACCAAGTCCGCGAGCGGCAGATTTTCCGCGCCCGGCAATTTGGCCAGCCGCCGGTGCCGCTCGCGGCAACTCCAGTGATACTGGCCGTGCGCCGCCAGCAGCACATCGCCCAACGCCAGCTGCGTCTTGGCCAGATTGCGTCCGACAAAGTCCGCCTCCGCTTCGCCGAAATCTTTTCGGCGCAGCCGCTCCAGCGAATAGAGCAGACCCGAACAGCGATTGAACAGCAGTCGCGTCGCCTCCTGCAGCGGAATTTTCCGCGCGTCCCCGTGATGTTCACAGCCGGCCAGCAGCGCGTCGTCGCCCAGCTGCCAGCGATGTCCGGCGACAAGGTCGTAATAAAACATGCAGGGCGCGCTGCGGCGCAGCTTGTCGAGCGTCAGCACCTTGAACTCGACTTCGAGTCCGGCTTCCGGCGACAGGCTTTCGCCCAACTCATGCAACGGTTGACGGAACTTTCCTTCGGCGAAAATCGCGTTGCCGCGGATGAAGACAAAGAACTCCAGATCGTTGTAGGGCTGATCGCCGCCGGGCGTTTTCAGCACGCCGCCCTCGCCGCGTCCGTAGCCGCCGCCGAGCGCGATACCTTCCAGCTTCGCCGCTGGCACGAGGGACTTTACGCCGGCCAAAACCTTTTCGCACGTCGCCGCAAGATGCGCTTCGAGGGCGGGGCTGCCATCTATGGTAAAGCGCGGAGTCATCCCGGATGCGCCTCCTTCCAACCTTGGCGAAATCCTGCCAATTTGCCTTTGCGCTGCTGCCAACGGATGCGTGCCGCCTGTGCAAGCTCGCCCAGCCGGTTTTCGCGGGCACAGAATTTCGCGTCGTGCCGCACGTCGCTGGCCCAGCCCAGCAAAACCGTTTTCGCGAAATTAAAATCGCCCGGCGAACCGCTCCACGCCTTGCCGATGGCGCGGGCATCGCCGAAGCTGCGCTTGTAACTTTGCTCCGGCGTGTAGTTGTGCGAGTGCATCACCACCGACTCCGGCACATAAGCCACCGCGTAGCCCTGGACCTTGCACCAGCGCGTGTATTCGTCGTCCTCGGCGTATTGCAAATCCTCGCGGAAACCGCGCTTGCTCCAGACATCCTTGCGCAAGCCGCTGCTGACCATGCTGAAAAAATGCTCCCAGTTCGCCGACTCGCGGCGCGGGCCGAAGCAGCGATCATAGTCGTTCGCGAAAACCGCCTGGCAATCCGGCCGCGGGATCTGCCGGCCGAAACTCGCCGCCGTCTTCGGAGCTTGCAACGCGTTCACGAGCGGCCGCAGCCAGTTCGCGCCCTGCGGCGTCGCGTCGGCGTTGATGAAAATTCCAAATTCAGATTTCGCCAGCCGCAGGCCCTGGTTCATCACGCGGCTGGGATTGTATTCCTGTGGCGTGATCTGGACGAAATGCGCGGGCTGCGCGGCACGGATCAATTCCTGCGAGCCGTCGGTGGAACCGGAATCAATCACGATGAGTTCCCAGTTCTTGAAATCCTGCGCCGCGAGCGCGGGCAGGGTGCCTTTCAGCGCCCACGCCTCGTTGAACGAGCGCAGGATGAGGCTGGCAAACGGATCGCTCATGCCGCCACCGCCTTTGGTTTGAGACCGAATTTGCGGCCGAATTTTCCAATGAACTTCTGCCGCTCGGATTCTTTCAGGCTGAACCGCCAGATGCCGAACGCGCCCACCGCCGCAACGACGGAACTTTCCGCGAGCATGAGGAGCGTGTTGCGCCCGCTGGCCCAGAACGGCTGCAGCCGCAGCGCACTCGCCACGACGATCATCGGCAGGCAGCCGAGCAGGTTGGGGAGCACGCAACTGCGGAACAGCCCCCAACGCGTCATTTGCGCCTCGTGCGCCGTCCAACCCCAGATCAAAAGCCAGCCGAAAAGAAACGTGGGGATCACCGATCCCAGGGCCACCCCGAGAATGCCCCATTCCACCCCGAACTGCCGGCGCAGCCAGAACGTCAGCGCGATGCTCAAGGCCAGATTGGCTGCCGCCTCGGAAATGCTTTGCTGCATCAGCCGCTTTTCCTGGCCGGCCATCATGAACATGCTCTTGAACACCCGATGCGTCACCACGAGCGAGTAATACCAGAAAAGGAGCAGTTCGCCGGACCAGACCATCGGAGCCGTCGGCTGTTTCACCCCGGTGAGCAGACGGATCACGCCCTCCATGTAGAACGCCGTGAGAATGTAAAGCGGCGTGGCCGCCATGACGCTATAACGCATGCCGCTCAAAAGAATATTGCGGAACGCGGCCAGGTCGCCCTTGGCGTGGAGATGCGCCGCCGTGGGCGTCAGCACGTCCGAGATCTGCTTGGTGAAATAGCCGAACATCTCGCCCACTTTGCTGACGCCCTGGTAAGTCGTGACCTGCGCGACGCCCAGGATGGAGCTGATGACGGGCTGATCCGTCTTGTTGCGCAGGGCATTGCTGAGCGTGTTGGCGTAGGCGAAGAGGCTGAATTTCCCGGTGTCGATCATCGTCTGCAGCGAAAACAAACCGGGCCGGAGGAGAACCCCGGGCATGTGCGCCAGCGCCAGCCTGGCGGCCAGCAGGTTGGGGAGCACCACACATAGCAGCGTTGACACGACCAGCGTCATGAAACTCAATTTCAGCCAGAGCACCACGACCACGGCGACAAAGTTGGCCAGCGTCCCGATGATATTCAGGTTGTTCGCCGTCGAGATGCGCTGCTGGCCGGCCAGCACCTCGGGAAAGATGCCCAGCGGAAAGGCCACCCCGATCCCGACAATGAACACGAGCATGATCCGGCGATATTCCTCGCGGTGGGGTGCGCTGACTTTAAACAAATCGATCAACGGTCCGGACAACGCAAAACACACCGTCACCGCCACCGCGGCAACGATCAAGTAGGTGAAGAAGATCGTGCTTAAAACACGGCTGACCTGCGGCCAATCCTGCGTCACGGAAAGCTGGGCCACGCGCTTTTGCGCCGCGTAGGCGAGCCCGAAGTCGAGCAGGATGCCATAGCCGAACACCGCCCACAGCAGCGACCAGAACCCGAACTGCTCCGGGTCGGCGCTCAAGCCCTGATACAGCAACCGGAAGGTGACCAACCCCAGCCCCATGCGCACGGCCAGCCGGACGTAGCCGGAGAAGGCATTCTTGATGACGCGCTTTTTGACTTGGTCGTGGGTCATGATCGACGCGCGCAGTTTTCCTCCGCGCGCTGGTAAAGGGTTTCAAGTTGCTGGCCGATTTGCGCCCAGTCGTATTTGGACTTCGCCTCGAGCTTGCCGGCGGCGCCGAGGCGGCGCTTCAATTCCGGCTCGGCGGCAAAACGGTTCAGCTTCGCGGCTAAATCGGTTGCGGCGCCGCCGGCATTCGGGTCGAAGAAAAATCCCGTTTCGCCGTCGCGCACCAGCGCTTGCAAGCCGCCGACGCGGCTCACGATGACCGGCTTGCCGGAACTCCACGCTTCCAGCACGACGATGCCGAACGGCTCGTGCATCGAAGGCAGAACAAAAACATCGCAGGCGTGGAAGGCCTGGACGAGCGCGGGGTTGTCATTGCGCATGCCGGGCAGGATTTTCACCCGGTCGCCGAGATTGTTGGCGAGGATGAAGTCGCGGAGTTTCCGCGCGTAATCCGGCTGGGTTTCCGGACCGATGATCATCAGAAAGGCGTTCGCCCGTTGCGCGCGGAGCCGGGCGAACGCCTCCAGCGCCAGTAATTGATTTTTCTGCGCGTCAATGCGGCTGATGTTCAGCGCCAGAAAAGCGTCAGCCGGAATCTGGTGCTTGGCGCGGAACGCCGCGCCGTCGCCCGTGGCGAATTTGGCGCAGTCCACGCCGTTCGGCAGATAGGCGATGCGGTCGTGCGTGAGCTGCTGCCTTGCCTTTTCCATTTCGCTCTGGCCGACGCAAATCACGAAGTCCGCATCGTCAAGCACGCGGCGCGACCCGAACAGCGCACCGAACGGCTTGCCCCATTCGGTTTTGTTTTCAATGGGTTTCAGCATCGTGCCGAGCTCGGCGGCCGGCACGTCGAACACGCCGCCGTGCAGCGACACGACCAGCGGCTTCTCCTGCCAACGCGCGGCGGTGCGGACTTCGCCGCCAAGCCGCTTGAGCGCGTGCGCATGAAACAGCCGGACGTTTTTCGCGGAACGCAGAGCGTTGAACAGGGACAGTGAAAGGAGATTGCCGCCCTTCTTGTCGAGCGCGGCCTTGTCAGCGGCGCTCAAGCCGAAGAACGGATAACAATATGGGAAACGTTTCACCGGCACGCCGCCGATAGTTTCATTGCGTTGCTTCGCCAGCGCCAGCGAAGTGAAAATTTCCGGCGACCAGCCGGCGCGCTGCTGCTGGCGCGAGATTTCGAGGATCACGGTTTCCGTGCCGCCCCATTCCTCCGCGACGAAGCGGCGGGGAACGTGGATGATTTTTTTGGCGGCGGAATTCATTCTATTTGGCGGCGGAGTTCTTCTCCTTCGCGAGCAGGGCGGTTTTCTCCATCAACCGGCAGATGTGCGGAATGTGCGTCACATCGTCGGGAATGGAGGGCTGGTTGGTGCAGAGCGTCGCGTAGCTTTGCGGATCCGTCGGATGATAGCCGTGCATGGCGCGGATCGGACGCTCGCCCATGTGGCTCGGCACGATCAGCACGCCTTCCTGCATGAGAAAAATCAGTTCGCCGAAATAGCCGTCGTCAAAGAAGGCGTTGTAACGGCGCAATTCCTCTTCCGGCAGGATGCGGCCTTCCGGAACTTTTCCGAGCGCCGCGGTGATGAGCGGCCGGGCGCTGTCCTTCAGAAACCAGAAGCGCGCCATGGTGGAGTCATAGGCGACGGCGTAATCTTCGCCCATCTGCAGCGGCAACGCGTCAATCTGGGCCTTGAGATCCACGTGGACATCGCAGTTCGCCATGCCGTGGTCGCTGAAGATGTAGAGGTGGACGGCGGAATAATGGTCCTTCGCGGCGGCGAGCACCTGCTCGATCCACTGTTCATAAACGCGGAGTTTGGCGGGCACCTCCGGCGACTGGTTGCCCGCCATGTGCAGCAAGCCGTCGAGTCCGGCCCAATATTGGAAGATGAAATCCACGCGCTCGCTTTGGATGTCCGCGATGATGTCGTCACGGTTCTGCTCCTCGGATTTCGTGGTGTCGGTGACGAAATAGGGAATTTTATGCTCGACGAGAAAATCAAAAATGTTCGTCCCGCGGTTCATGCCTTTGGGCTGGAGCGGGCTTTTTTTCTCCGTGAAATCGAAGAGATGGATGAACTTGAACGGGATGTTGTAAAGATCGAAGTAGCCCCGGAACTTGAGCTGGACCTTCACAAATTTGGTGAGCCAGCGCCGGAAAACACGCCGGCCGGTGACCGCCGTCGGCAGCCAGCGCATCCAGCGCAGCGAACGGAACGGCGAATTCTTCGGGTCATAAACGAAGTAGCACCAGTTGCGATGCTCGAACGGCCAATGCCCGGACAGGATCGACGGCACGCAGGTGCAGCTGTAGCCGAAAACCGACTCGAGCTTCTTGCGGTTCGGCGCGAAATTTTTGCCGAACGGATCGTTGCGGAGAATTTCCCAACCCATCGCGTCGATCATGATGAACAGCGGCAAAATCGGTTTCATATTTTGTCTCCCAGACGTTTGAGGATTTCCGGCAGGAATTGTTTCTTGCGCGAGACGCAGCCGGCCCAGACCTCGCCGCTGACCCCCAGCCGGTGGGCGAAGGTGGCGTTTCTGGCATCAAATAAAACCAGGCTGTCGCTGCGGAAAATATCCGTGATCAACAGGGCGGCAAATTCCCAGCCGCCGCGCTCGCGGCGCTGGCGCAGGGCGCCGGCGAATTTTTTCAGGCTGGCCGCGTTCAGCCGCGTGCGGTCCACGGTTTCGATTTGTGCGACGGCGAAACGCACGCCGCCGCCGGCAAATTCCTTCAGATCTTTTTCCACCAGCTCCGCCGCCGGTCGTTCGAGCGTCTCATCATTCCGCACCAGCACTTCGCGGCCGAATTCCTTCAAGTCCACTTTCGCGCGGCGGGCAAGGGCGGCCGCCTGCTGGCGGTCCACTTCCGTCGTGGTCGGCGAAGTCAGCAGCAGCGTGTCGGCGACAATCGCGCCAAGGAGCAGTTTGGCCTGCGCGGGCGAAGGTTTTTTGCAGTGCTCGGTAAATTTGCACGCAATAATTGTCGAGGTGCTGCCGACCGGCCGGCAATCCACGCGGATGGGTAGCGCCGTTTCGAGCGTGCCGACGCGGTGATGATCCACGATTTCGATTATATCTACATCGGCAATACCCTCGGGGGCCTGATGCTGCTCGAAGTGATCCACCAGCACAACGCGGCCGCGCGGGAAATTGATGACCTCGGTGCGCGATAAAACGCCGAAGAGCGTGCCGTCGGGGTTCATCACCGGCAGCGCAAACTGCGCCTGCCGCAACGCGGCTTGCGCTTCGTGAATGGTCTGGTCCGGCGTGAGCCTGGGGAAGTTTTCCGTCTGCATCAGCCGCGCGGCGGGCACGGCCATCGGCAGCTGAGTGACCAGCGCCATCAGGGAGCCGCGATAATGCAGCACGCCCAGCCCGGGGCATTCGCGCAGCGCCTTTTTCCACGCGGCGTTTTTTTCAGAGGCGCAGGTGATGACCACGGCCGCCCCGGCATCGCGGCAGCGGGCGAGCAGTTCGGGCTGGTCGCCGATCAACGCCAGCGCGCCGGGCGTGATGCGGCTCAAATCCAGAACAATCTGCCCCTCGGCCTCCGTCTTTGGCTGGTGCCAGCGCGTGAGTTTCAAGTAGCGTTCCAGGTCGGCCACGGAAAACAAAACGCCCAGAAAATCCTCGGCATTGGCGTGGTAAAAATAATTCGCCATTGGCATCCGGTCGCTCAGGAGGCCGAGCAGCTTCCGTTTCGCATCCAGCACCGGCACGACGCCGATGCGGTGGCGCATGATGAGGTTCAGCGCCTCGCCCAGCGCGGCCGCCGCGTCGACGGCAACGACCTCACGCCGTGCGACGTCTCGGACGCGCGCGTGCAGGTGGCTGACCTGCCGCGGCAGGGAAATTCCCGCTTCGGCAAAGAGCCACTTCGTCTGCGCGGACAGTTCTCCGAGGACGACGCCTTCAAAAGTTTCTCTCTCCGGCGAAAGGTCGTTGAGCAGCGCCGCGTAGGCGCAGGCCGAGACCGCCGAGTCCGTGTCCGGCCGCTGGTGGCCGACGACAAAGGTCGGGCGTTTGCCATGGTGGATGTCACTCATGGCGCGGGCGGGCTGAGGATTCTTTTCACGTCCCCCAAGAGCTGGTTTGGGCTGAACGGCTTGGTGAGGAACATGGCCGCGCCGGCCAGTTCGGCCTCGACGCGAGTGAGCGCATGGCCTTTGGACGAGAGAACGACGACGGGAATGTTTTTGGTGAGCGGATTCTCCTTCAACTGCCGAAGCGCGCCGAGGCCGTCAAGACCCGGCATCATCACGTCGAGCAGGATCAGTTGCGGTTGACCCGCGGCGGCGGCGGCGAGCGCCTCATGACCGTTGCGGCAGGAAGCCACCTCGAAGCCGCCCTTTTTGAAGGTCATTTCCAGCAGGCGAAGCATGTAAAATTCGTCGTCGGCGATGAGGATTTTTTGGGGGCTGGTCGGGTTCATGTAATGTGTCTGATAAAAATGAGGGTCCGGTCGTCGGCCAGCGGTGCCAAGCCGCCATGCACTGCCAAGCCATCGAGCAAGCCCTGCAGGCCGTTGGTCGCGGTGTTGGTCCGGCGGGCGGTTTCGGCAAAAATCCGGAGCATGCCTTTTTCACCGAGCATTTCGCCGGCACCATTGCGGGTTTCACTTAATCCGTCCGTGTAAAGCATCGCCGCGGCCCCCGGCGGCAGAGTGGTCTCGATCTGGGGATAGCGGCTCATGGGTTCAATGCCGAGCGGAAATCCAGACTCGCCAATCGCCACGGCGGCGGGCTGGTCCGGCTGCCACAACAGCAACGGACAGTGACCGGCGTTGGCCGAGACCAGCTTTTGGCGGCGTGGATTCAAGTAGGCGATTTGCGCCGTGATAAACATGTCCACCCGCGTGAGGTCGGGAAACAAGGTGCGGTTGGCCGTGGCCAGCAACTCGCCCGGCTGGTCGAAGAGTTGCGGCATGGAGCGGAGGGTGCTGCGCAAAACGGCGGCGAACAGCGCGGCGGGCACGCCCTTGCCCATCACATCGGCGATGACCAGCAGCAACGCGCCGTCCCCGGCGGGAATGATGTCATAAAAATCCCCACCGACCTGCAACGCGCTCTGACAGGCCGCCGCCAGTTCAAACGGCCGGCACGCGGGGATGTTCGCGGGCAGGAGCGAGCGTTGGATGTCGGCGGCGATTTCCAGTTCACGCCGCGTCACCCGCGCCAGGGTTCGCTCATCGAGCAGCCGGGCATTGACGAGTTGAATCGCCAGAAAATCGACGAAGGTGTGGAGCAGATTTACTTGCGCGGCGGTGAAGGGCCGGTCCGTCTGCCGCCGGCCCAGCGTGGCGGTGCCCACGAACTGATCGGCCACGTGGAAAGCGTGACAGATGCCATTGCCGGCCGGCAGGATTGCGCGGAGCGGATCGCTCTTGCCCAACGGCTCGGCCGGGCCGAACCAGATGTCCTCCCGGTTGCGGGCGGCCCCGACTTCCGCCGAGTCACCCGCGTCGGTCATCGCGACGGCGGCCAGCGATGCATTTTCGCCACCCGGCAACACCAGCAGCGTCTCCAGTTTTTTCCCGTCGTGAGAAATCAACCGCAGCACGGCGCAGTCGGCCTCGGCGATCTGCATCAAATCCTTCAGGAGGCGCTGCGAAAAATCCTTGAGGTCGGTGTGGGCGCCCAGTTCGGAACTGTAGCGAAACAGGGCGACGAGACTTTCGTAACTGCTCGCCAGCTCGGCAGTCATGTCCGTCAGGGCTGTTTCAGCATCGGCCAGCCGGTTTTGCAACTGGCAGACGTCCGGCAGAAACGCCGGCCCGGCAGCCGGCCGGGCGCGCCGCAGCACTAGGACGTTCTCACCCACGTGCCGGTGATAGGCGGCAGCGTCGGTCAGCGATTTGATGAGAAACAATCCCCGGCCGCTTTCCGCATCCGGATCGGGCAAATCCACTTCCTCCGGCCAGTCGAATCCCGGCGTGTGATCGGTGATGCGCGCCTCAACATCCCGCTCGCCGCAGGAGACCTCAATGATCACGGGCTGCTGCCGGGCCGCAGGATCCGCGTAACGGACCGCGTTGTTGGCCGCCTCGACCAGCGCGAGTTCCCACGCGCCGAGGTCGGCTTCCGGCAAGCCCTTTTCCGCAAGCCAGCCGCGCACGCCGAGAACCGCCGCGCGCACGGCCGCGAATTCGCAGACCGCCTCCAGGCGGAGCGAGGTCCGCAATTCACGGCGCGCGGCACTGGTGTTCTGGTCGTTCACAAAAAAATTGTCCCGCCTTTTTCCGGGGTTGAAGTCCTCAACCCGCCGGCGGGCGGCCTGCTCCGGGGTTGGCTGCCGCGGCACCTTTCCACTTCGTTGATTTTGGCAACGCGGTTCATCCGTTGACGATTTCAAAGACGCGATGCAGCCGGGTCAGCTCCAGGATCTGCTGCACATTGGGCGCCGGTTTCAGCAGCCGCACCGTGCCGTTGCGCGAACGCAGCGTCTTGTGCAGCGAGATCAGCGTGCCGAGGCCGCTGCTGTCCAGAAAGGTCAGGGCCGACAAGTCGAGGTCGAGATAGAGGGTGGTGGCGGGCAGCGCGGCGCGGATTTCGTCGCGCACCTGCGCGGCATTGGCGGCGACCAGTTCCAACAGGCCGCTGACGACGGTGGTCTGGGTGTCTTTGTTTTGAATATTCATAAGGTGTTAAGGTTGTTTCGGTTCAAATTTTCCGGGTTCTCAAGATCAGGCGCCGCAGGATTTCAATATCAAGCCGGCGGCTCGCGCGGACGGCGTAAAAACTGGAATGCGCCCGCGCCGCGTCGCCGAAATCGTCCGCCTCGCCGAATGTGTCCGCCAGCGAAAACAATCCGATGGGCGCGGCCAGCCAGAGCAGCTCAAACTCGGTTTCCAATTGCGCCGCCTGCGCGCGGGTCAGCGGGCGGTTGCCGACCCAGGTGAACTCGCCCCGCACGATGCGCCAGAGCTGCGGCCAGCGCCGCCGCCAGCCGCGGCAGCCGTTGAGTTCCCGGTAATCCATCTCGCGCAGCGACTGCGTGCCCGCCATCGCCGTGGGCACCACCGCGCGCTTTTTCAGAAAAAGATTTTTGGAGCCGCCGTTTTTAACCCAGGCCGGCAGCAGCAGCGGACTGGTGGCGAGCAGCAGCAGCAGCGCCGCCAGCTGGCCGAACCACGGACTGCTGCGCACGAAACCGTGCCCGCCCTGCAAATCACCTAGTAAAAAGCCATCAATCACTTCCGCGAACGAGCCGTTCGCCTGGTTCAACAGGCCATCCGCCCAGGCAAACGAGTTCCGCACCTGGGTCAACGCGCCGACATAGGTGCGCGGGCCGATCCAGCCGCCGGTGATTTCGGCGTCGCTGTCCACCAGCGCGGCGTCCTCGACGAAGGCGTCCGGCCCGAGCTTCGCGCGGCTGCGCACCCAGACATTTTCGCCGAGCCAGCAGGGTGCCGTGAGTTTCACGGTTGGATCAATCTTGCAGCGCAGCCCCGCCCAGATGCCCGGCGCGATCTCGCGGGCGCCGACGCGGTTTTTTCCCGCCAGGGGCAGCCACAACTTCAGCGCGTTGAAAAACCCGGCGTGGCTTTCAAACAGCGGCGCGCCGGGCAACCCCGGCAGCCGGTCGGTCAAAATGATTTTTTCACCGGCGAACCGCTTTTGCGCCCCGGCCACGGAAATTTCCACCGGCTCGGCGCGCACGCCGATTTTCAACCCCCAGCGTTCGCCGCGACCGACGGCCGCGCGAACCTGGTCCGGCCGGTCGGAGGCGAGCACGGTCACCTCTTTCACTCCTTCATCCGCCAGCGCCGTCAGCCAATGCGCCAGCAGCGTCGGCCCGAGCACCGGCACCAGGGCGAGCGGCGTCTTGCGCGAGAGAAAGGTGGCCTCGGCGCGGCGATCGGGGCAGATGATGACGGCTTTCATGCGCCTTTCCCAAAAACGATGGCCGGAACGGTTTTCAACAGCAGCCAGAGATCTTTCCAGAACGACTGGCTCTCGATGTAGCGCACGTCCAGATCCACCTGCTCCTCGAAATCAATCGTGTTGCGGTCGCCAATTTCGAACAAGCCGCCCTCGCGTTCGCCGACCTGCCAGAGACACGTGATGCCGGGCTTCACGTTGAAGCGGCGGCGATGCCGCTGCTCGTAAAGCTCCACCTCGCGCCGGATCGGCGGGCGCGGACCGACAATGGACATCTCGCCTTTCAACACATTCAGAAACTGCGGCAGCTCGTCGAGCGAGGTTTTGCGGATGAGCTTTCCGATTTTGGTGATGCGCGGATCGTCCTTCATCTTGAACGTGATGCCTTCCTTCTTTTCATTCTTGGCGAGCAGATCTTTCAGCTTCGCCTCCGCGTCCACGCACATGGAGCGATATTTCAACATCCCGAACTCCCGGCCGTATAACCCAAACCTTGTCTGGCGGAAAAAAACCGGTCCGCCGTCCAGCTTCACCGCGAGGGCGATGAGGGCGAAAACCGGTGCGAGCAGGACGAGGGCGATGAGACTCACGACGATGTCAAAGATCCGCTTGAGAAAATAGGCGAAGCCGGTGACGACGCTCCACGCGGTGCGCTTCCACTGAACGTAGAAATTCAACCGCGCCCGCCCCAGCGGCGTTTGTGCCGCCAGCAGGCGCCCGGTCATCCGTTCACGAATTTCCAATTCAGTCACGTGGTGCGCTACGGAACTCCGTGAGCGCGCTTTTTGTCAGCAATTCATACACCAAAGTCGAAAAAACCGGATCCGGCAGCGGGGAATCCACGATTTTCGCGGCCCAGCAGCGTTGCGGCTCGACAAATTGGGCATGCAGCGGCTGGACATGCTCAAAAAATTGACAGCGGACCGACTCCATCGTGCGGCCGCGTTCCCGCACATCCCGTTCGCTGCGGCGGCGAAAACGCTCATCCACGCCACAATCCACGAAAACACTGAAGGCAAACCTCGCGCGCAGCCATTCGGGGTGCAGCAACCAGAGTCCGTCCCAAATCACCAGTGACGGCGGCGTAAAACCCCGCGTCTCCGCCTTACGGGTGTGGGTGGCAAAATCATAGACGGGCAACCCGATGTTTTCCTCCACGCGCATCGCGCCGATGACGGTCTGGAATTTTTCCCAGTCGATCGCCGCCGGGTCATCGAAATTCACCGCGGCCCGTTCGGCTTCCGGCAGCGGCGAAAGGTCACGATAAAAATCGTCGAGGCTGATCCGGGCGGCGTGTGGCGCGAGCGCGGCGGTGATTTTTTCCGCCAGCCAGGTCTTGCCCGATCCGCTGCCACCGACAAACGCGACGTGGACCGGCGCTTTCACTTTTTGCCTTTTTCCGCGGTCACGCGGGCGAACATCTTCTCGAGGTCGCCGATGTAAGTTTCGAAATCGTAGGTGTCGCTGACGAACTTCAGCCCGGCCTCGCCGAGCTTTCGGGCGAGCGGCTTGTCGTTCAACAGCTGGTCGATGCGCGCGGCGAATTTCGCGCGGTCCATCCACGGCACGAGGAATCCGTTCTGCCCGTCGTGCAGCCAGTCCTTGATGCCACCGGCGTCGAAGGCCACGACCGGCAGCGCGTAGCGCATCACTTCCAGGCCGATGGTGGCGATAGGCTCGGGCCACAGCGAACTCAACGCGACGACGCTGCATTCGCGGTAGTAGCCTTTCAATTCTTCCTGCGGAATAAAACCTTTGAAAGTCACGCGGCCGGCCAGCCCGAGCTTGCGGGAAAGTTCCTCGCAAAACGCCTTGTGGTTGCCGTCGCCGAGAATCACGCACTCGAATTGCGTCTTCACCTGCGCCAGCGCCTCGAGCAGCACGTCCACGCCTTTGCCGCGGATGATCTGGCCGGCGTAGATGATGAGATTGCGGTCGCTGAAACTGCTGCGGAGATTTGGATCACCCATCCGCGGCACGGGCGCGTGAATTTCAATCCGCTTCGCGTCGAAGCCGTTCTTCAACAACTCGTCGCGCATATAGGTCGTCACGACGACCATGCGGTCGAACCGGCGGTTGAGGGCGATCTCGCGTTTCTTTTCCGAGTAGCTGACCCACTTGAGCGGGAAGCCGCCGCCGGATTTTTTAACCACGGAGGCGAGGCACGGGAAAATGCAATACGGCGACGCGGCACGCGTGCAGATTTCGCGGGTGAAGAAATTATATTTGTAACTCCGCATGCAATAAATGTCATGGTCGTGGACCATGCGGAGCAGCGGCACGCCGCTTTCAACCAGCGTCTGGATGACCGCGAGGTCGGCCATCTTGTGGACATAAACCGCGTCCGGCGAAAAATCCGCGAGCGCTTTTTTGACGACGGCGGAAGTGTCGCCGTCACCGAGCGCGGCGCGAAATGGAAAAGTCGCCTGCCACGCCGGCTCCCCTTTGCCGGTGCTGGGACCGTGAAGGATGCCAATGGCATGGCCGCGCTGGCCCAGTTCGGTGGCCGTGATGTGCGCGTTGGCTTCGGCGCCCGCCAGCGCCCCGAACCGTTCATGAACGTAAAGCAGCTTCATGTCAGACAGGTGGAGGAGACTTGACTGCCGGCCCGTCGATTGCAAGGAGAACTTCCGCGAGCTGCGCGAGGGAAAAAGGCGTCGCCAGCACAGCATCCGCCCCGGCCTCGAGCCAGGCGCGCCGGCCCTCTTCCGCGCCGGCCGGCGACAGGCCGAAGATGCGCGGCAATTTTGTTCCGGCGGTTTTTTGTTCGCGGAGGGCTCGCACCAGCTCCCAGATTTCCGGAACGAACAATTCCCGTTCCAAGATCAGTGCGTCGCAGGGCTGTGTTTTGATCCGTTGCAGAATCTCCGCCGCGGTGCCGAGGCCCACGGCGTCGCAGCCGAGCTTCTCGATGGACAATAGCGAAAGCCGCCGATTGATGGCGTGGCTCATGCCCAGGACCACGTGACGGGAGGCTGGCGATGATTCAACCGGAGTTGATCCGGCGGGTTTCGTCACGACGGGAAGGCTGATCTCAAACCAAAAGGTGGAGCCCGTGCCCGGCGTGCTTTCGAAGCTGATCTCCCCGGACATGAGTTCCACCAAGCGGCGGCAGATGGCGAGACCAAGCCCGGTGCCGCCATGACGGCGGGAGGAAGAGGAATCAATCTGGTGAAACGGCTGGAACAGTTGTGGTCTCACCGCCTCGGCAATGCCCGGGCCGGTGTCGATGACTTCGAAGCGCAGCCGGGCCATCGGCGGTTCGA
>TBL_comb47_HYPODRAFT_10001603_pt1 | contig 29155 bp, 18 predicted proteins | sample TroBogypolimnion_40_FD_10682 | JGI IMG/M metagenome (IMG submission 10682) | reverse complement strand
CCATATCCCAATGATCTTCCGCCGGAACTGGTCATGGAGAACGAAGCCCGCACCGATGAAAACGGCCGTTTGTCTCTGACTATAGATACCGCTCCGGTTAAAGTGTTTTACGGTAATATTGACTGCCGGTATGAGATATCGGCGGAAGTGGCGGATGCGTCATTGAATACAGTTGTCGCTAAAAAGAACTTTATTACAACAGGAAAGCCGTTCAAAGTTTACTGCTGGCTGGATAAGGGATATTATCGCACCGATAATTATGCGGCGCTGAACGTGCAGGCTGTAACTGCCGACGGCAGGAATGTCTCCGGAACCGGTATGGTAAAAGTATTAAGGGTTACGACGGGCAAGACGGGAGTCGCGGAGGAAACCGTCGAAAAAGAAGCTAAAATCACCCTGGATGAAAATGGCGGCACGTTGAAATTCAAAATAGGAGACCCCGGCCAGTACCGGGTAATATGCGATGTTTCCGACGCCGCAAACAATACGATCCGGGGTAAGTGCCTGCTGCGGGTTTTCGGCGAAAAAATCCTTTATGATGATTTTGTATTTAATCCTGTTGAAATTATTGTCGAAAAGAATGAATACCATCCGGGAGACGTCGCTGAATTAATCATCGCCACGGAGAAAAAGGAATCAACCGTGCTGGTTTTCACGCGGGCGTCTTCGGAAAATGATTCAGAAATCCCGGAAATACTTGATATCCGCGATAAGAAGACAACTACTTCCGTCAGTATACGCAACTCTGACATGCCGAATATTTTTATCGAGGTCTGGTCTGTGGCTGACGGCAAGTTAAACCGGGAGGTGAAACAAATAATTGTTCCGCCCGAAAAGAAAGTTCTGAAAGTGGCGGTGACATCCGCCGAAAAGTCATATAAGCCGTCACAGAAAGCTAAAATAACGTTGAAAGTGACCGATTTGGCCGGCAATCCGGTAAAATCCGCCAGACTGGTCGCGACAGGTTACGACAAGGCTGTTGAGTACATCAGCGGCGGGTCAAACATCGCGGATATAAAATCATTTTTCTGGGGATGGAAGCGGTATTATTACGAAAAGAATTCCTCTAATCTTGGTTACGTCTTTGATAATATGTATGAAAAAAATCAGACAGCTTTGCGGACGCTAGGGGTTTTCGGCGATATTTTCGGCGGCAAGGCATTATCCGAAAACGGCAAGCCGATGGTTGCCGGCGGCAGGCTGATGGCTGCCGCCGTGAACAAGTCCGGCCCGCAGGATGCGGTTGAATCAGAAGCCGCGGCAGATGCCGCCATCGCCGTAAGAAAGAATTTCGCGGATTCTCTGTTCTGGGCGGCAAATATTCAAACTGATTCATCAGGGGAAGCGGAAGTGGCATTTGATTTTCCGGATAATCTCACGACCTGGAAAATCAATGTATGGAGCATGGGCGAAGGCGCCTGTGTCGGACAAGGCGAAACCGAGCTTGTGACCAGTAAGGATTTTCTGGTCAGAATGGAAATCCCGCGGTTCCTTGCCGAGGATGATGAAGTGGTCATTGCCGGAATTGTTCATAATTATGAGAAAAATACTGAAACTGCCACAGTGACGTTGCGGCTGGAAGGCGATTCCATTAAATCCATTGATACCGCGGAACGGGAAGTGACCGTGCCGACGGGCAGGAATGTCCGGGTTGACTGGCGGGTCAGGGCTTTCAAAAAAGGCATTGCAGGCATAGAAATATCGGCTGCCGGGAAAAACGGTTCCGATGCGGTTAAAATGGAACTGCCGGTAGACATTCACGGAATTGAAAAACAAATATCCTGCAGCGGATGCTTGAATGACGATTCAAACGGAAGCGCTTTTGTCACATTTGATGTTCCGGCAAACAGAATTCCGGAATCCGTGCAGATATCCGTCAGATATTCCCCGTCAATCGCGATGTCTGTGGTTGATGCGCTGCCGTACCTGATGGGGCCGGAAGGCAAAGACACAGTCAGCGCGGTCAACCGTTTCGTGCCTGTGGTGACTGTGGCTAAAGCTTTGAAAAAATTTGATATTTCACTTAATGATTTAAAGAACAAGCTGACAAACTTGAATTCTTCAGAGCAGGGGGATGCTAAAGAACGCGCTGAACGCTTGAAGCGTTTTGAATCATTGCCGGTATTTGACAACGGCAAGCTGGCGGATTATGCCGCAAAATCACTTGAAGCGATGATGGCGACGCAAAACGGAGACGGCGGCTGGGGCTGGTTCAGCGGCTTTTATGAAAATTCATGGGCTGATATGACCGCCTATGTGGTCAGAGGACTGATTACGGCCAGGGATAACGGAATTAATGTTGACCAGACGATGCTGTCCCGCGGGATAGCATGGCTTAAAGTATGGCAGCAGGCCAGAGTGACTAAATTGCAAAGCGAACTGGCGGCAAAGCAGGCGCCGATAGTTTCCAATATCGATGCGCTGGTGAATTATGTGCTGACGCTTGCCGGGCAAAAAGACAGTTTTATGACGGAGCAGTTGTATTTCTGCCGCCGTCAGTTAAGTATTTACGGCTTGACCCTGTGCGGGCTGACCATCCAGATGCTTGACGACAAACCCAAGCTGGACATGATTTTGCAGAACATTGACCAGTTTTGTATCGAAGATCCGGAAAATCAGACCGCATATCTGAAATTCCCCAAAAACAATCCCTGGTGGAACTGGTACGGCAACGAAATTGAAACACAGGCTTTTTATCTGAAACTGCTTTCGTTCTGCGACCCTAAAGCGAAGCGGACTGCGTGGCTGGCCAAATACCTGGTGAACAACCGGCGAAATTCCGCATGCTGGAATTCTCCAAGAGAAACGGCATTGTGTGTTGAAGCGGTCGCGGATTATTTTGCGTCTTCAAATGAAATCAGTTCCAATATTAATCTGGAAGTATATTTTGACGGACAGTTGAAGAAACAAGTCAATATCAGCCCCCGGAATATATTTACTTATGATGCTGAATTGCTGCTCAAAGGAAATGAAGTATCATCCGGCAAGCACACCATTGAACTCCGCCGCAAAGGCACCGGACCGTTATTCTTTAACGCCTCACTGTTCTTTTTCTCTCTGGAAAAAACGATTAAAAGCGCTCAGTCCGATTTATCCCTGGAGAGAAAATATTATAAATTAGTAAAAGAAAACGGCATACAGCAGCGTCCCGGCATTGGCGGCAGTCCGCTTTTGCAGCCGGTGGAAAAATATAGCAGACAGCCGCTGGCGGACGGAGATCAACTGAAAGCCGGCGACCTGGTTGAAATTGAAATGATCTTCAATGCGAAGAACGATTTTGAGTATGCGGTTATTTCCGACCATAAAGCTGCCGGTTTCGAGCCGGTTGAATATTTAAGCGGTTATTGCGGCGCCGGCCTGGGCGCGTATGTTGAATATCGGGAACGCGAAGTATCTTTCTACATCCGGGAACTGCCGCGCGGCATTCACAGTTTGACTTATCGGGTAAGGGCGGCATTCCCCGGCAGATTCAGCGCGCTGCCGGCTCAGGCAAAAGCGATTTACGCTCCGGAACTGCGCGCTAATTCAGATGAAAGCAAAGTATTCATAGAACAATAGACTGGCAAATCAGCCGATTGATTCGAAGATAAAGTCTGGTTTCAGTTCGTCTTGCGCCAGCGAGGCCTGCTCGGCAGAAGTAATTCCGGTAAGCATCAATCCTGATTTTATGCCCAGAATATTTGCGCCTTTGATGTCGGACTTAAGCGAATCTCCGAGCATCAGTATTTTACTGTAACTGATCTCGCCGGGCAGGCCGAAACGCCTTTTCAGCAGGTCAACGGTATATTCATAAATAGCTGAATAGGGTTTGCCAAAATATTCCGGTTTGACGTTAATGCCCATTTCTTCAAGAATTCCGCAGATAAATCTTGCTTTGCCGCCGGCGCCGATGCCGAATTCGCCGCCTTTGCCGTTCGGCCAGTAGCTGTCCGGATTAGGCACCAGCAATGGCATCTCCGGTTTTTTGATGAAAAAATTGAATACGGCATTAATATTTTTCTGCCAGTCATAAAAACCTTCGCCGATAATCACGCCTGAGCACGCATGGATTTGAGACACGTCCCGGCATACTTTCAATCCGGCGATTTCGGCATAACACGGTTTGCCGAGGTCGCCCATTACAAAAAAAGTTTGTCCGAACGCTTTATGATGTTTCACAAAATGCGAGAGCGCCATTCCGCAGGACACAATTTCGTCAGGCGATATTTTCAGTCCGGCCTTGCCGACAAGGATGCTTTTTTCCTGTAGCGAATGGTTGCCGTCATTTGTCAGCAGATAAAATGGAAAATGTTGCTGTCTAAGTTGTTCCAGAAGAACATCCGCGCCGTTAAGCAGATGCAGCCCGGAGACCAGAGTTCCGTCAATATCGAATAATATTGCTTCGAAATTCCGGCTTTCGGCCTGCCACCACTCAAGAAAAGTCTTTGAATTCAACATAATTTATGAATACTTTTTAATTGAAAAACAGTAATTATAGCTTAACCTACACTAATTTCCATAAAAAAGCGTTCTATTTATGGAAAAAACTTTTAATTATATGAAATGTATAATATAATCTATAATGATTAAAAAATATATTTTGGGAGTGCATTAATGGCGACAGCGTTTGCTTCGGCAGAAAGAGCAAATCCTGCTGAAGTAGTTCGGCAGGTGAAAATTTTCCGGGAAGATTACGAACTTTGTTCATTGCTTGACCTGATGCCTGATTTTATTTTGATTCTCAATGCGCAGCGCCAGGCGGTCGGCGCTAACAAGGTATTGCTCAATTTTCTGAAAAAAAATAATATCATGGAAATTGCCGGGCAGCGTCCCGGTGAAATTTTGAATTGCATTCATTGGGCCGAAGATGGCTATGAGGGATGCGGCACCACCGGTTTTTGCAAAGTATGCGGCGCGGTCAACGCAATTATTAACAGCCAGCATAAGTTGAGCGACGTTAAAGAATGTACTGTAACTGCCGTGGACAAAACCTGTTTCAATTTCCGGGTATGGACATCGCCTTATGAGAAAAACGGCGAAGACTATGTTTTGTTCATTTTACGGGATATCTCAATAGAAAAATATCACAATGCGCTGGAGCGTATCTTTTTTCATGACATTTTGAATACGGTTAACGGACTTTACGGATTGCTGGCGATAATCGGTAATTCCGCCGATAATTTCCTGAAGTTTTCCGGACTTTTTCAAAAGCAGACAGATAAGTTGCATGAAGAAATAAATTCACATCGAGATATGATGCTGGCGGAAACCGGAGAAATCATCCCTGAACATGGGGAGATTTCATCCGTGGCATTATTAAATGAAAGTGCAGCGGCCGCGGCGTCTTATGATATAGCGCGGAATAAAATAGTCACGGTTGAGCAGGCTGCGGAAAACATTGTGTTTTGTTCTGATTTTAAACTTATCCGCAGAGTTCTGGACAATATGCTTAAAAATGCGCTGGAAGCTTCGGCGCAGGGGGATAAAATTACCGCCGGCTGTTTCAGGCACGACGCTGGAGTCCGCTTTTATGTTCACAATCCCGCATATATGGATGACGATGTTCAATTGAATATTTTTCAACGGTCATTTTCCACCAGAGGCAAAGGACGCGGTTGGGGAACATACAGCATGAAACTGCTTACGGAAAGCATTCTGCAAGGCAGAATCAGCTTTCAAAGCGACCGGGAAACGGGAACCGCATTTTATGCTGATTATCCTTTAGAAATAACTGATAACGATGATAAACAGGCGCCATGTTTGCGCTAGATTGGATCTGAATAATGGTTGCCGCTAAATCTTCATTTTTTGACACAAATTTTGCATCTCCGGAAAAAGCTTCAGATGACGAGCTGAAATTTGAAGTTGAAACCTTTTGCTCCAACGGGTTGCTAAAGGCGATACTTGATGCGGTTCCGGATTTTACTTTAATTTTAAACAAGTACCGGCAGATCGTGTTCGCCAATCAGGCGATGCTGGACTATCTTGGCGAAAAGGACATACTTAAAATCGTCGGACTGCGACCGGGAGAACTGCTTGGCTGTCCTCATGCGAAAGAGGTTTCCGGTTGCGGCACCACTGAATTCTGCCGGGTTTGCGGCTCGGTCATGGCAATATTGAACAGTCAGAACAACGTTAGAGATGTTCAGGAGTGCGCAATTGCCTCTTGCGACGGCGGAAAGGCTTTCAATTTCAGAATCTGGACCACCCCATATGAATGTGCAGGGGCGCTTTATACAATTTACACGATTCGTGATATTGCCGATGAAAAATTCCGTGTTTTGCTTGAGCATGTGTTTTTTCACGACTTGACTAATACATCTTACGGGATTTACGGCTTGCTTTCCATGGTTGAAGGAGATGTGGAAAAATTCAAGGAATATTCCGGGATACTGTTAAAATTGTCACAGCAGTTGCTTGAGGAAATCGGAGCACAGCGCGATCTGGTCATGGCGGAGAATAATGAAATTGAGCCACTGTGTGAGCCAACCAGCTCAATGCTGATACTCAAGGACGTTTTCGATTTGTATTCGAATAATCCTGTTGCTGAAAATAAAAAATTGATACTGGACCAGAATTCGGTTGAGATTGCTTTTTATTCTGATAAGCGGCTTGTCCGCAGAGTTATTGGCAATATGACGAAGAATGCGCTGGAAGCGTCCGGCAATGGTGATATTGTTACTATCGGCAATTGTATTTTTGAAGGCAAGGTACGATTTTTTGTTAATAATCCGATTTATATCAGCCGGGAAATCCAGTTGAATATGTTTAAGCGATCTTTCACTACCAAAGGGGCCGGACGCGGTTTGGGAACTTACAGCATGAAACTGCTTACGGAAAAATTTCTCGGAGGGACGGTATCTTTCGTTTCGGAGCCGGGCAAGGGAACCACATTTTATGCTGATTATCCGCTGAATGTTGCAGGCAATAAAAAACAATAATCTCCAAACGGGGGAATGAAATATGGCGACTGATACTGATTCGTTTTTTGACACAAAATTTGCATCTCCGGAAAGGGCTTCGGCGGCGGATCTGAAATCCGAACTTGATCTTTTTGGCTCCGACACACTGCTTAATACGGTTCTCGGCTCAATCCCGGATTTTACTTTGATTTTAAATAAATACCGTCAGATTGTGTTTGCCAATCAGGCCATGCTGGATTATCTTGGCGAAAAAGATCTATCCGGCATTGCCGGACTCCGGCCCGGGGAGTTGCTTAACTGTTCGCATGCGCACGAAGTTTCCGGTTGCGGCACCTCCGAATTTTGCCGGGTTTGCGGCGCTGTAAGAGCTATATTGAACAGTCAATCCGGGGTGCGGGATGTTCAGGAGTGTTCAGTTACCACCCTGGACGGCGAGAAAACTTTCAATTTCCGGGTATGGTCCGCGCCTTATGAACGGGATGGTAAACTTTATACCATTTTTACGCTCCGCGACATTGCTGACGAGAAGTTTCGCGCGTTGCTTGAGCATGTATTTTTTCACGACCTGACTAATACATCATCCGGGATTTACGGCTTGCTTTCCATGGTTGACGGCGATGCGGATAAATTCAAGGAATATTCAGGAATCCTGGTAAAACTGTCACAGCAACTGCTTGAGGAAATCGGCGCGCAGCGCGATTTGACCATGGCGGAAAATAACGAGATCGTGCCGCTGGAAGAGCCGACCAGTTCAATGCAGATACTCAAAGACATTTTTGATTTGTATGCGAATAATCTTATTGCTGAAAATAAAAATCTGAAGATAGATGCTGATTCAGTTGATGTTACCTTTACTTCCGATAAACGGCTTGTCCGCAGAGTTATCGGCAACATGACGAAAAATGCGCTGGAGGCGTCCCGCAATGGCGATACCGTTATCATTGGTTGTTGTATGTTCGAATCCAAAGTAAGATTTTTTGTCAATAATCCGATCTATATCAGCCGGGATATCCAGTTAAACCTGTTCAAGCGTTCTTTCTCCACCAAAGGAGCCGGGCGCGGATTGGGAACATACAGTATGAAGATGCTTACGGAAAAATTTCTCGGCGGAACTGTATCTTTTATTTCGGAACCGGGCAGTGGAACCACATTCTATGCGGATTATCCGTTGGCGCCCGTCAATGAAATCATCAATGGCGGAACAGTTGCAAATACAAAAACGTGAGCCGCTCGCCGTAGAACATCCAGATAAAAGTTCCGGTCGCTAGGAACGGGCCGAAAGGAATTGCCGTTTTCAAATTGCTGTGTTTGAAAAGCATGATTCCGAGACCGGCGACAGCGCCGGTCAGCGAGCCGAAAAGGACGGAGAAAAAGCAGGCTTTTAAACCGAGACAGGCCCCGACCGCTGCGATATATTTTACATCCCCCCAGCCAAGCGCTTCCACTTTGAACAGCATCTTTCCGAAAATCGCCATGAGCGCCATGATTCCGCCGCCGATCAGCAGGCCGGCAGCGGAAAAAATGAATGACTGGAGTCTGGTTGTTGCAACTCCCCATATCTCCGGGAATGCCAATGACATTGCAATTCCCAGCAGTATGACCGGATATGTCGTTTTATCCGGAATCAGAAAATGCTCGATATCAATAAAAATAGTGGTTACGATCAGCATGGTTATGCCGAAGTAAACGATTAAAATGGTCAGCGGCTGGTGGTCAAAAGTTACTTTATAGAAAAGGATATAGAACAATACCGCGGTAAGCAGTTCAACGAAAAAATACCTGAACGTTATCGGCGATTTGCATTTGCTGCATTTGCCGTTCAGGCAAACCCAGCTTAAAAGCGGAATATTTTCATACCATGCGATGTCGTGTCCGCATTTCGGACAGTGCGATGGCGCGGTAACAATGGATTCATCCCGCGGGATGCGCCAGATGCAGACATTCAGAAAGCTGCCGATGCAGGCTCCGATTACAAATACCATGACGTGCCATAACGGCATGACATCCGGCGAGAACGGATAAGGATATTCACTCATTGTTTTTCTCCGTTTCTGGCGATTACGGCCTGTTCCAGCGCCTGACGCATTATTTCGACCGGAGCTTGTTGGCCGGTCCATATTTCAAACGACTTTGCCCCCTGATAGAGCAGCATGGCCCTGCCGTCGGCGGTTTTGAGGCCGGCATTTCCGGCATATTGCAGCAGCGGGGTATTTTTGTAAATTGTATCGTAAAAGCAGATGCTTTTAAGTAATTCAGGGGGAAGCGGCATCGGGTCGTCCGCTTTAAGCCCCAGGCTGGTGCCTTGAATTGCCGCCTTTGAGTTTTTGATAAATAGCTTTATTGTTTCAATATCATCCAGGCCGCAGAACTCGTAATGTCCGGCGGGGAATGCCGCGTAAAGTTTTCTAACCAGTTCCGCTACTTTTTCAACGCTGCGGTTGGCAAAGAACAGGTTTCTGATTCCGTGCGCGGCAAAATGGAATGCTGCCGCCTGCACGGCGCCGCCGCAGCCGATGAAAAAGAAACTGCCGTCTTTGATTTTCAGTCCGAAGGCATCTGCCAGCGCTGAAGCCAGCCCGAATCCGTCGGTGGAATCGCCATGAAGCTTACCGTCTTTAACCGTCACGGTGTTGACACTTTCCGCCAGCGCGGCTTCTCTGGAAATTGAATCCAGATATGGAATGATCGTCTTCTTGTGCGGAACCGTGATATTGAATCCCGCAAGCCTTTCCCGTGCGAATTTCGTGAATCCCGGAAAGTCTCCGGTTTTTACCTGAAGTTTGGCGTACGGATGGCCGAGACCGAGCGCTTCGAAAGCCGCATTCTGCATCTGCGGAGACAGCGAATGCGCGACCGGGTCTCCGATCACCAGATATTTAATGTTATTTTGAATCTGTATGTCCATCCCGTTAAAATATAGCTAATCCGCGCTTTTTCCAGAACCAGGAGAACCGTAATTATGAATTTTAACAAAGTAAATACCGGACAGTCGTCCGTTTCGATCGTTTAAATACCGAATGATTATCGCAGTGGGATTGTGTTTTTGAGTTTTTAAGGTATTTTGGCCTTATTATGAAAAGCTTTATACTTTATATATTTAAAGCACAAAATTAGTTATTTTATATGTATTTCTATGAAAAAAATAGAATAACTATTGACTTTTATATTAGCTAGCTTTATAATAGCTTGCAAACAAAATATATTTATTCAGGTTAATATGCTAAACAAATATAACATTCGAAAAGCTCAGCCCAAGGCTAAAACCGCCATGGTTACTGATGATTTATGCAGGCTCATAGAAACGGGAGAAATATTGCCCGGCAGTAAGCTGTTTTCAACGGCTGAAATATCCTGCAAGTATGAAGTTTCGTATGTAACAGCTCACCGGGCATTGAATGTTCTTGTTGAAAAAGGACTTCTTGAGCGCAAAAATGGCGTAGGCACCTTCGTCAGAGGCAAAGCTGCCGCCATGATAAATAAAATAGGCATTCCATTGAGAGTTGAAGCCAACCCGTTTTTCATGAATTGTTATGAGGAAATGTCCAGATACGCCGAAACTCTTTCCATCAAAACGGTATTCGGTTCCGGAGAAAACGAAGCAGAACTGTTGGACCGGTTTGCGGCTGACGGAGTAAAAGCGATAATCCGTTTTCCTGATATGATGCAGGAGAAAGACACTTGGGTTAAGCTTCAGGAAAAAGGATTTCGGACTGTTACAATAAATGACTGGTGGTTTAACGGCGGACCTTTTCCATGCGTCAACACAGATGAAGAATCTTCAGCCGAAGCCGCTTTGGAGTATTTGTACTCAATGGGGCATCGCAATGTTGTGCTTTATCAGGATGACTTTGTAGATTGCAGATACGGTTTATCAAAGGTATTTCATAATTTTTATCTGAAGCACGGGATGATTCCCAAACAGGAATTTACATTTTTCCACTGTTCAGAAAGGTCTGAACTGCTGAATATTATCAACCGGCATCATATAACCGCGCTTTTTTCATGCTATGACTGCAATACAATTGAATTGCTTGAAGATTATAAAAACGAAGGCATAAATCTGCTCGAAAAAATCAGTATCGTCAGCTTTGATGATATTGCAAAGGTAAGAGACCTTGGAATTACCAGTGTCAGGCAGAATATTCCTTTGCTCATTTCCGAGGCTTTCAGGGTATTATTATGTGACGCTTATGATAAGACTTTAGTACGCAAAATACCAGGGGAACTTATCATCAGGGATTCTGTAAAGTCGATAGCGGTAAACGGTTAACTTTAAACAGCTAATAGATATATACCTGATACTGGGAAAATTAAAAGCAAAACCGGCATAGCCAAGAACAATAAAGAGGAAGTTAAATCATGGGAAAACGGAAAAAGAATTTTACACTCATTGAACTCCTGATCGTGATCGCCATTATCGCAATTCTCGCTGCAATGTTGCTGCCGGCGCTTCAGAAAGCCAGGATGAAAGCCAGGGATTTGTCGTGTCTGAGTAATTTGAAACAGTTGGGAAGTTGCGCCCTGCAATATGCCGGTGATTATAATGATAATATGCCGTTGGCGTGGGATAATGCCGGCAATGCCCGCTGGTCTGACAGATTTATTCTTGCAGGCTATATTCCGCACTGGACTCCTAATAATTTAAATAATAAATGGCTGTACTGTCCCTCCTGGACACCCAGTGACGAATTCAATGCGCAGGGGGGATTGATTACGCCGTCATACACCTACGGCATGGATATCACTTTTAAAACTACTCAGAAACTTTCAATGATTTTAACTTCAACCACCTGTATTCTGTTTGCGGACAGTGTTGTGCTTCCGTCCGCCCCTGCCGAAAAGCTGCACCAATGGTATTACTTAAACGGAGATGTTAATCATGGTATTCATCTGCGGCATTCTTCCGTGGCGGCTAATGTGTTATTTGTTGACGGCCATGCGGCAGCCAGGACCAGGAGTCAGATCCCGGCAATAAATATCTGGGGTTCCGCCAATCTTTTATACCCGTAATTAATTAGAATCAATCAATATTAACTTAGATCAAAAAAGTGAATAAAGTATGAAAAAAATGATATTTTGTGCTGTCTGGGCAGGTTTGGTTTTGGCCTGCAATTATTTGCAGGGCGGAGATTTGAAAATGGAAAGTTTTTTCAGCCACCCTGAAAAAATTGTAATTAAAACCGATGAAAAAAACTTTACTGAAGCGAATCTGGCTTTTCCTGCGGTGCCTAAAAAGAATGGTATGACCGTATGTCTGAAGTTTGATATGTATCTCAAATCTCAGGTGACCGGCGGATGGAATTATTACCTTGGTCTTGTTTTAAATGACAAAAAAGTGGGTAATTACAACAAAAATGGAAATCAGCGGTTTATCGGCAAGCCTGAATATTTTAACAGCACTGTGCGAGGACAGGAAAAGATGGGATGGTGGATGAGTGATATCCTGCTGGTATTTTTTACTTCCGGCCCGGCGGCTATTGATTCGAGGATAACCTCTCCGCGGGAAAAATTATGCAGCTATTGTATTGATATTTCTGACAACGTCAATTATGTGGAAATGGGCGCGGATGACAGAGTTGAAAAAAGTGATGAAAATAAACTGCATTTAATCAATACTTTCTTTAAAAATCTTGGTAAAGCGGACAATCTTGTCAACGTAGATATGGTGATTGAAAATCTTCAAGTGGGTTATATTCCAGTCGCAACTATATCTTCGCAGGCAGGCCAGTTACCGGTAAAATTTGCTCCAGCCCCTGTAGCAGTTTCGATAAGAAGTGAAAATTACACTCTCGATGTTACCCAGGGCGGCGGCATGGTGCTGAAAGACGGGGATGACAAATACTATATTGGCGCGGAATATTCTTATCCCGGTAATATGGAAATGCTGTTTAACACGTTTTCTCCTGAAAAAGCGTCAGGTTGTGTTGGCTGGGCGCCTGTTGTAAAAGAATTGAAAAACGAGGGTATCAGTGTTACTGCCGCGGGTAAATCGTACTCTGTAAAAAGAGAAATCACGAAGACTGAAAACGGAATCAAAATCCGTGATACATTAACGAACACATCAGCCAATGATATCGGGATTTATGTCAAATATTTCATTGCGCCGGAAAACACTCCGAAAGCAATGAACTATAATCTCGGCGGTATGCCCGGCGCTGATCTCATAAACGGGGGTATTGCGGAAAATCCTACTATTTTCATCAAAAATAAAAACAGCAGTGCTGCAATGATTGCCGAAGACAATGTTCAGAGGGCGCAACTTGAGCTTATACGCTCCAGCAACAAATTTATATTTAACCTATCCCACTTCGGGTTGCGTGCCGGCGAAAGTTATACTTTTGAAAATACTATTTATCCGTTAAAGGCTGAAAATAATTACTTTTCATTCATCAATATGATAAGAAAAGAGCGTAATTTTAATCATACAATCGAAGGACCGTTCTGTTTCAGCAATAATGTGAATACGCCTGGAATGAATGTTCACATTCAGGCGGTCAACCCCTGGTTCGATTTTTCCGAAGGCTGTGCCGTGCTGTCAAGAGCTGATTACAAAAAGAACGTGCAGGCGTTAATTAAAGAGATAAGGAAACAAGACCCTGCCAGAATAATACTGCCTAAGCTGGAGCATAATGTGGTCAGTGAGAATAAGCAGAATCTGCCTGGCGCTGAAAAACTCCCTCTCAGCGGTATTACCAGGGGGACTTATGGCATCCTGTTGAATCAGGAACAAAGCGCGATTTTTAAAGGCAACCGATATAATGATTCCCTTTTAAGAACTGCCGACGGCAGATTATATGCGGACAACTATTATGCCAAAGAACCGTATATAAATCTTTTGGTGCAAACGGCTGAAGGGAATTACCGTTTTAAGGAACTGCTTGAAATTATAGATTTCATGATTGATGATGTTGGTTTTGACGGCATCTATATGGATCAGGCGGAACCAGGCACAAATGGTCTGGGAAGCAAAGAGAGATGTACTTTTGACAAGTGGGACGGACACACGGTTGATCTGGATGTAAAAGGTAATATCATAAGTAAATATTATGATTTTGCCGTTGCCGGAGCGACGGCCCGTCAGAAAATCATAGAGCATGTTTTGGCCAAAGGCAAAAAAATGGTGGTAAACACTCAGCCGCTGGTAAAAGAAACTAACATTCCCGGTCTTTTCAGATTTACTGAAATGGATAATGACGCACCCAAAAGCGTAATCATGTTTCCGACGGAAAAACCGTCTGCTCTGCTGCATTCGGCAAAATGTCATTTGAGTTGCAGTCCGGTCACGCTGGGTTTGCAGATATCCCATTATGTGAAAGATAAAAAAGGATATTCCAAGGCGTTGACCCGCGGTATAATCGCGGCTTTGCGCAACGGAGTACTTTATTACTACTATGATTTCGGTATTCCTCTCAAAGGCGAAAACGCCGGGGCTTTCGGTCCGGGCAATCACATGTTCCCGTTCACTCCGGTTGAACTAAACGAGGGATATCTTATCGGCAAGGAAAGGATTATCACCTGCGTTTCCGGGAAGTATTTCTGGCCCGGCAAAGCAAAACCGGCATGTTTCCTGTTTGATGAATTGGGGCGCGACAAAAGCAATAATTTCCGGGTTATTCAAAAGGACAACGGCTGGGAAGTTGAGGTAAAACTCAATGACTGGAACGAAATCGCAGTGATCGAATTTTCAAAATGACAGTATTACTGTTTTTAACCCAAAATAAAAGAATGACAAACCTATGAAAAAGCATATTCAATTCCCGCTGGTCGGGGCAAGCATACCAACCGGCATCAGCGCCGTCGATGATTTTCTCAAACTGAAACTCGGTAACATAATACAGGCAACTCCTCCTGAAAATAAAGAAGAGGCTGTAGCAATGATGAAAGCCTGCCGGGAAAACCATATTTATGTTGTCATGAGCGAAATAATGAAGCGCGGTTCGCTGGAAAGGAGATGCGCCCATAACTTTACCAAGCAGGACATGGACGAAATCATTGCCGCGGCCGGAGAATATTATTGGGGCAGATACACTATCGGGGAAGCCGGGGGAGTGCTTTATTGGCCGAAAGCTTACACCCTCGGCCGCAAGGTCAATGCTTTTTCCAATCTGCCGAAATGCGACAGCGCGGAGGAAGCCCATGACGCATATATAAAATATCTGAAATGTTTCATCGACTATGAACGGGAAAAAGTTTCCGGCGGAAATCTTATAAATGTGGAATCCAGCTTTCTTTTCAACTACCATGTGGAAGCCGGAATCGATATGTTGTGCCTGGAAATGCTGCCTGGTGATGCTTTCAGGATGATTCCTGCAATCCGGGGAAGCGCCAGGACTTCCGGCAAGAATTGGGGCATTCATATTGCAATGGCGTGGTATGGTGGCGTTCAATTCGATGAAATCTGGCTAAAACGATGGAAATTGAGTCTTTATTATTCGTTCATATCCGGTGCGGAATTTATTTATCCGGAGTCGGGACATTACGAGTACAAGCAGTGGAGAAAAAACAATAATTACGAATTCGACCATCCCAGGATGAAGGAATCGAGGAAAATTCTCCGCGAATTCTGGAGATTTTCCCAAATTCACCAACGCCCGGAAAATGGTCCGGAGGCTCCTGTCGGAATAGTTTTCGGAAACCATGAAGGATGTCCTGGTCTCTGGAATCCATATGCGTGGGGGCAATATGAGAACGGCGAAAAATGGGAAGCCGGACCCGCTGAAAAAGGCTGGGATCTGCTGGATTCATTCTTCAAGACGGAAAACTGCTTCAGTGAGACTTTTATGGGCGATACCTCATTTTCAGGTAACCCCCCGATGGGGCAGCTTGACATCGTCCCGGTGGAATGCAGCATCGAAAAACTCAAAAAGTACAAATGTCTGGCATTTATCGGATGGAACAATATCACTGACGCAATCCATGAAAAGCTTGTCGAATATGTGAAGGCAGGCGGACATCTTCTGATGTGGCTTCCGCACTTGAATATCGAGAAGAAACGCGGCGCCGGAGTCAGCCTCTTCAGGAATGGAAATCTGGAAGAACTTTTTGGTGTAGAAGTAACCGGAAAAGAGAAATCTGATGTTGTCGGCATAAAATATTTCAGTGAAAGTTCCGTGAAGTCATATAAAATGCCTTATGCCAATACCAACATCGACCCGGGGTTTATCGGAAAAATGACCCCTGCTAAAATCAGAATTGTCGGAGAAAAAACTAAAGTTCTCTGTGGTTTTTCAGAACTTTTCACGGAAAGCGCTGAATATCTTTGCGGCAGACCCGCGCTTATTGAGAACAGGCTGGGTAAAGGATGCGCATGGCTCGTGACGGCATTTGAATATCCCGGCGATGAAGGCATGAAACAGTTCGCCGAAAATCTTTTCCGGGTAGTTTTTGCCGGGGAGCAAGGCAGTATCCGTCTGATTTGCTCCGATAGTGTCAGATATGCCGTCTACAGCGGTAAAGTTGATGGCAAGAAATTCAAGCTTCTCTACATTCTTAATACTGAATTTGAAGTTTCACAGGCAGTCAGGGTATATGTGTCCGGTACTGTCTCGGATGAAATAACCGTACCGCCCAATGAAATGAAAACGGTTTACATCATAGACGATTCATTGCTCATCTGTCCGGAATCAAAAGATTCCGAGATTCATTCAATTGCCGCCGGCGAAGACAGCATTGACATTGGATTTTACAGTCTCGGAATACAGGATGTGAAAGTTATCAATATTTCAGACAAAAATTACAGATTCAGCCTGAACGGTATTGTATTGAAACTGCCCCGCGAAAAAACTGCAACACTCAAGTGTCCAGCCAGATACAATCCAGATAAGGCGGATTTTTATTCGAAAAACTTTCTTTCAGAACCGGAAATAAAATTGCAAACTGCAAAGCTGTTTTATTAAGAGCGCTGAAATATCTGCATTTATAACATGGGAATTCATTTTAACTCCTGATGCTGATTTTTTTAGATAAAAGAGGACTTTTGTTCAAAATCTTTTTGACATCCGGCACTTTACAAAATATAATAATATAGTATAGTTTTTTAGAAGAGATAAAATAAGTCAAGTGTGCCGGATACATACCAGGACGGTGTTCGCCGGCGGTTGCAATTTTGGGTAGAAGTGCGGAATGATGGCAAGCGGTATTCTTAAAAGCAACGCGTTTATCTCCTCCGATCATAATCAGGTGCATTCCGGCGTTCCAGCCGCGCGTCAAGCAGCCGGAATCGGAAAATTAACATAGCGGCGCAGAGAAAAAAATGGCATTTACTTCAAATGTAGTATCAAGCGTGACCGGCGAAGTGGTCAGTTCCGGGACTCAAACCATCCTCTATGGCGGCACGGCGAATTGCATGACTGTTTTTTACGGCGGATATCAGAATATATCCTCCGGCGGCGTGGCCAATTCCACAGGTATCGGTTACAATGGATGTCAGAATATATCCTCCAGCGGCGTGGCCAATTCAACTACCATTGAATTCGGCAGCCAGTATGTCTCCTCTGGCGGTATTGCAAATTCAACTACAATTAACTACGGCGGCGAACAATATGTTTCTGACGGCGGCGTGGCAAATTACACTGGCATTAACTCCAGCGGCGGACAGACGGTCTTCTCCGGCGGCGTGGCCAATCACACTGCTATTAACTCCGGCGGCTGGCAAGCGGTACTTGGTATTGCGAATTCGACTACGATCAACTCCGGCAAACAGTATATATCTTTTGGCGGCGTGGCCAATTCCACCACGGTCAACTCTTTGGGCGGACAGTATGTTAACACCGGGGGAACGGCCAATTCCGTTATTATCAATGCCGGCGGGGTGCAGAATGTTCTTGCCGGCGGCGTCGCTAATTCCACTAGTGTCAATTCGGGCGGCTGCCAGAATGTCTCCAGCGGCGGCGTGGTGAATTCCACTGCCGTCAATGCGGGCGGCGGCTTGATGGTCAGTTCCGGCGGCAGCGCCGCCGGATTTACTATTGGCGCCGGCGGTATTCTGCGCTGGGATTTTAATACCTTCATCAATGGCGCCAATAATGGGGCGGCAGTTACCAACAGCGGCGGCAAAACCAGTTACAACCTGGATTTAAAAGGCAACCAATATGTTTTATCCGGTTATACCGCCAGTTCCACCACGATTAACTCCGGCGGTAAGCAGTATATCTTTTCCGGCGGCGTGGCGAATTCCACTGCGGTTAATTCAGGCGGGAGCATGTATGTGTCCTCCGGAGGGATCGCATCCGGCGCGCTGACGATTGACGGCGGCCATGTGACGATTGTGTACAGTGACAATCTGCAGTCGTCGGTGATGAGTTTTAAACTTGCCAATGCTCAAGCCAATGATGCGCTTTTGACAATTCAGTCAGGAGTGGTTGGCGACGTCAGTCACACCTCTTTCTCTCTGGACGTGAACAATACGGCCACCGGCTATTACATCCTGGGTTCCGGCGCCGACCTTACCGGCATGAGTAAGACGGAGTTTACGGTAAAAGATAATGGACAGAGTGTCAATGTGCAGGTCGGCTCCAGTTATACTTTTGCTGACGGCGACAACGTGACGCTTGGTCTGACCGATGCCGCGACCGACCAGTTGACGGCGGCTTTTACCACTGCCGCAGATGCTGTGGACACGTTGCCGCCATCTGTTCCGGGCGGTTTGAAGCAGACGGTTACCGGGAACAATGTGGCGTTCGACTGGGCGGACAGTACTGACAGAAGCGGCGTCAAACAATACGATATCCGGGTGGACAACAACAGTGATTTCAGCAGTCCTGAATATGCGGAAACCGTTGTCGCGAGTCAGGATACCATCAACAATATTCCGGTCGGAACCTATTACTGGGAAGTACGCGCCCAGGACAATGCCGGCAACTGGAGCGCCTGGAGCAAATCTTCCTCACTCATTGTTCCCCCGGCGGACATGGCCGGTAACACCTGGCAGACGGCGAGTGATATTGCCAATCTCGACAACTGGGTCGGAGTTGGCGATCCAGCCGATGTTTATAAATTGACGATGACCAATGCCGGAACCTTGACGCTGGGCTTAACCGGGTTGAGCGGGAGCGCCAGCCTGTCGCTCTTGGATGCCGGCGGTAAAGTGTTGAAGACTACTGCGGCCGGGACCGCCAATGAATCCATCGCGCAAATTTTGCCGGCAGGCGCCTATTATGTCAAAATCGCGCCGGGTTCCGGCGTGATCAGCGCCTATTACAAGCTGACCAATACCGAGAATTATTTTCCGGCGGACAAAGCCGCGAATACCTGGCAGACGGCAAATGATATTTCCACTCTTGACAACTGGGTCGGGTTCGGCGATCCCGCCGACTACTATAAGCTGACGATGACCAATGCCGGAATATTAACGCTTGGCTTGAACGGGCTAAGCGGCAATGCGGATTTATCTCTGTTGAGTTCCACCGGCGCTGTGTTGAATACCTCCGCGAATGCCGGAACTGCCAATGAAGCGATTAATAACGTGGCGTTGTCGGCCGGCGCCTATTATGTCAAGGTCGCAGCGGGAAGAGGCGTGAACGACGCCGCTTACACGCTGACCCGTACCGTGAAGTATTGTCCGACTGATACCGCCGCGAATACCTGGCAGGCGGCAAAAGATATTTCCACTCTCGACAACTGGGTCGGATTCGGCGATCCTGCCGACTACTATAAGCTGACGATGACTAATATCGGAATGCTGACCCTGGGGTTGACCGGCTTAAGCGGCAATGCGGATTTATCGCTGTTGAGCGTTACCGGCAGCGTATTGAAGAGTTCAGCTAAAGCCGGAACTGCCAGTGAAGCGATTAATAGCGTGGCGTTGCAGGCTGGTACCTATTATGTCAAGGTCGCAGCGGGAAGAGGCGTGAACGACGCCGCTTATACGCTGACCCACACCGTGAAGTATTGTCCGACTGATACAGCCGCGAATACCTGGCAGGCGGCAAAAGATATTTCCACTCTCGACAACTGGGTCGGATTCGGCGATCCCGCCGACTACTATAAGCTGACGATGACCAATGCCGGAGTATTAACGCTGGGCTTGACCGGGTTAAGCGGGAATGCGGATTTGTCTCTGCTGAGTTCCACGGGCGTGGTGTTGAATACTTCCGCAAACACCGGAACTGCCAACGAGTCCATCGCGCAAATTTTGCTGGCTGGAACCTATTATGTTAAGGTCGCGGCGGGTGTCGGCGTGAATGATGCACACTACACCCTGACTAGCCCAATCAGTTATTTCCCCGGAGACACGTCGGATAATGCGGGAAATACTCCTGCCGCGGCAAAAGTTGTTGGTGCAGCGTTGCCTGCACAGTCCGGCTGGGTGGGGGGCGGCGATAGTGATGATTACTATAAATTTGATGTGACGGCTTCGACACAAGAGACATTGCGTTTGGATATGGCCGGCGGCAATGCGGACTTGTTGTTGTACGACACGAATGGCAGACTGTTGCAGAAATCGGTAAAGACGGGAACGACTGAAGATATTATTACCCGCAATCTTGCCGCCGGAACCTATTATGCCAGAGTTAATGCCGTATCCGGCTATAGTATTGATTACATGCTAGCGTTCAGTAAGAATACTACTACTACCGGTATGCTGGCGAGTTGATTGGTTTACAAGGACATTATTTTTTCAGATATTCACTAGAATTTATGGGTAAAAAAACGAATATCCAATATCCAACAAGGAATATCCAACTGATGAATGAAAGACAAAATACAAAATGCTGAACATATTTTCGCACGGAGACACGGAGGCACGGAGAGAATAGCAAGTTTTACTTTTCTTTGTGCCGCGCCTGCGGCGGGTAAACCTTTGCGTCTTTGCGCGAGATAATTCCCATCTCAACAAATCAGAATTACGCATAGAGCAATGACCATAATAGATTCAAGAGTATAACAGCCAAAAAACAGGTGCTATAGCTGTATTTTTTACCTTGGATATTGGATATTCCTTGTTGGATATTGGATATTCAAATTATTTGACAGTTAAAAACGGATACGGTTATTTATACAGAAAACGACCCGCGAATTCAGCAGATGATACATTTTTTCAGATCGTTGACTAACTGCATAAATCGTCTGCCGTATTCGACATAGTTACGGTAGCGGATTTGCTCGTCCGGCGCTGGTTTATCCTGTTCATGATGCACGACCGCCAGATGCGGCTCAATGGAAAAACCGCCATCATAGCCGCGTTTAAACAGGTCTCCAATGATTTTTCTTACATCGCCGGAACCTTCTCCGGCAAAGGTGAAACGCACCGGCGGGCGAATTTCGCCCTTGTCTTCAATAACCACACAATCTTTGATATGCATATAGGTGACGAACTCTTTCACGTTATCATAAAATTCCCATGCGCTCTGGGTAGGGTAGGGCGGGTTGCCGATGCGCCTGCGGGTAAATACCGGATTGCCGGTATCGAACAGCAGTTTGAATGCCGGAGATTTAACGTTATCCAGCAGTTTCAACGTATGCAGATAGCTCATGCCGCCGTAATTCATGCAATTTTCATGCAGATACGTAATCCCGGCGTCTTCGCACATTTTTACCAGATGGTTTACCTTGGCGAAAATGATTTTTTCCAGTTCCGGACTGTCCGGCGGTTCGTCCTGTGGGACGGCGAAACTCATGCCGCGCAGCAGTTTGGTTCCCAGCCGCCGCATTCTCGGTATTGCCCGCTTTAATTCCGCGATGCTGTTCTGAAAATCTTCCTCCAGGCGGGGTTGTTTCTGCCAGTTCGCAATGGCGCTGCCGAAACAGTTGACGCTGATTCCGGCGGCGTTCAATTTGTCGCAAACTTCCTCGAACTTATCATCGGGAATATCGGTGATGTTCTGTCCGTCGATATTTCTGGATTCGATATATTTCCAGCCGAGTTCTTTAGTTGCTTTTATTTGCAAATCAATATTCTGCGACGCCTCATCGGCGAATCCGGTATAATACATTTATGGATCTCCAAAGTTAAACTTATACGATATATAATAATACACCAAAGCAGTTTTTGCATAGTTGAGATGGCATAAAATGTGAATTAACTTGTATACTTGATTTGAAGAATGATTTGAAAATTGAATGTTTGAAGTATAATATTATTAACAGGAGAAAGTTTTATCTTAGAACCATCAACAAGGAGGATATTATGTCCAGAAAAGTCGTTATTGCCGGAATGCTGTTGTTTGCCTGTGCCTCAATCTTTGCGCATTGCCAGGTACCGTGCGGGATTTTTGACGACGACCTGCGGCTGGCGGCGATCAAGGAGGACATTCAAACTATCGAAAAATCCATCAATGAAATCGTCCGTCTTCAGTCCGAAAAGTCCATTAATTATAATCAGTTGGTGCGCTGGATAGACACTAAGGACAAACATGCCGATACGATTCAAGCAACGGTAACTGAATATTTTATGGCCCAGCGGGTCAAACCGGTTACTGATAAAGCCAGCCCTGAATATGCGGATTATATCAAAAAGCTTACGCTGCTGCATGAAATCATGATTGCCGCCATGAAATCCAAACAGTCGCTGGATCTGGAAAATGTCGCGAAACTGCGGGCGTTGTCTGCTGAACTGAATCCTCTTTTTGAGCATAAGCATTAATCTCTTTCAGTAAAAACGTGTTTCAGGGGTTGCCATAACGCTGTTTTCTGGTTATAATCAATAAACGGCATTAATTTTTTTGGAGCAATATCTGATGCATGAGTTTAAAGACGCAGTACTTGAGAAAGTGGACGACGATGTTCAGGAACCGCCTCTGTATAAGGTGGTACTGTTCAACGACGATTTCACCACTATGGATTTTGTGGTGATGGTGCTTATGGTTGTTTTTCACAAGAGCATGGATGAAGCCCGGAATCTGATGCTGGCGGTGCATAAAAAAGGCAGCGCGGTTTGCGGCGTATACCCTTATGTGATTGCCGAAACTAAAGCGGCGCAGGTGCAGGCGATGGCGAATCAACACAAATATCCGTTGCGCTGTGCCATAGAGGAGGAATAACAGTGGAACAGATGCCCATACCGACTCCGGAACTCAATAGAATTATCAATGCGACGGCGACTCTTGCAACTGAACTCAAGCACGAGATAATTCTGCCTGAACATCTGCTGTATGTCATGCTGAAAAATCCTAAAATTAAAAATATTTTTGAAAACTTGGATGCCGACAACCTTAAAGTGGAAGAGTGTCTCTGGAGTTTTTTCCGCAATCAGGTTGAACAGGTAAACCTGGAGTCGCCGCCGATAGAATCGGTCGCATTCGACCGGATATTGAATAATGCTCTTGTCCGTGCCGACGGCGCGGAGAAAAAACAGCTCGGGGTAATTGACGTATTTGTCGCCATATTTGAAGAAAAGCAGTCCCATGCTTATTTTTTTCTGCGGAAAGCCGGCATTGTTCAATATGACGTGCTCAAAGAAATTACCAGCGATGATTATTATAGAGATGCGGGCGATGATTCGGAGGATTTCAGCTTCCTGGCAGATATGGCAGAAGATATGCCGGATGAATCAGAGGCCGGGAGTGAAGAACGCGGCGGCAAAAGACAGGAAAATCCGAAGAAAGACCAGAAAGAGCTGAAGTACCTGTGCAAATATTCAGTGAACCTGACGGAGATGGCTGCAAACGGCAGGATTGACCCGATTATCGGACGCAAAAACGAACTGTCCCGGGTGATGCAGGTGCTGTGCCGTCGCAAAAAGAACAACCCCGTGCTGGTGGGCGAAGCCGGTGTCGGAAAAACCGCTATCATTGAGGGGCTGGCGCTGCATATAGTCAACAATCAAGTTCCGGAACGGTTGCGCGGTTACAGCATCTGGGCGCTGGATATGGGCGCGCTGGTTGCCGGAACCAAGTTCCGCGGCGAATTTGAGGAAAGACTGAAAAAGGTGGTTGATGAACTGAAGAAGACTGAAAAATCAATTTTATTTGTTGATGAGATCCATGTTGTCGTCGGGGCAGGGGCGGTCAGTTCCGGATCGCTGGATGCCTCAAATATCCTGAAACCGGCGTTGAACAGCGGTGAAATCAAGTGCATCGGCATCACTACTTACGATGATTATAAGAATCATATTTTGAAAGACAAAGCCTTCAGCCGCCGTTTCCAGAAGATTGACGTGGCGGAGCCGTCCGAGCATGATGCGCTGGCGATTCTCAACGGCCTGCGCCCGTATTACGAAGAACATTATGGAATAAAATATTCCCTTAAGGCGCTGGAGGCTGCGGTAAAGCTTTCCGCCTTGCATATCAATGACCGTTTTCTGCCTGACAAAGCCATTGACGTCATAGACGAAGCCGGGGCCAAAAATTCCCTGCGGGATGTCCATAGCCGCAGAAAACAGATAGCCGTGAGGGACATTGAGGCGGTAGTTGCCCAGATCGCGCATATTCCGGCGGCAAAACTCACTTCATCCGACAACAGTGCGCTCTTTAATCTGGAATCGGAACTGAAATCTGTGATTTTCGGCCAGGATGAAGCCGTCAATAAAGTGACTACGGCAGTCAAAGTATCCCGTGCCGGGATCGGGAATAAACACAAACCGGTAGGCTCTTTTCTGTTCTGCGGCCCGACCGGCTGCGGCAAAACCGAACTGGCGCGCCAGCTCGCGGAAAAGCTGGGAATCAACTTCATCCGGTTTGATATGAGCGAATATTCTGAAAAACATACTGTGTCCAAACTTATCGGCAGTCCGCCGGGATATGTCGGGTTTGAACAGTCAGGACTGCTGACCGAAGCCCTGCTGCGGACGCCGCATTGCGTTCTGCTGCTGGACGAAATTGAAAAAGCCCATCCCGACATTTATAATATTCTGCTTCAGATCATGGATTACGGCACGCTGACTGATAATAATGGCCGCAAAGCTGACTTCCGCCATGCGGTCATCATTATGACCAGCAATGTCGGCGCGAAGAAACTTGAAACCGGACTTATCGGTTTTGCCAACGATTCGCAACCGGAACTTTCCACGCAGAAAGAAGTTGAGAAATACTTTACTCCGGAGTTCCGTAACCGGCTTGACGGAACCATTTATTTCAACCGGCTGTCGCTGGAACTCATGAAGAAAATTGTGGATAAATTCATGCATCAACTTTCCGTCGAACTCGGTTCCAGAAATGTTAAACTGAAGCTTTCGCCGGAGGCGGTGGAATGGTTTGCGGTCAACGGTTATGACCACAAAATGGGGGCCCGTCCGCTGGAAAGGCTGATTAAAAGTCAGATTCAGGAAAAAATGGCCGACGCTATTCTTTTCGGTGAACTTAAAAACGGCGGGCTTGCCGCAGTTTCCGTCAAGGACGGCCGGATTGCCATATCGCTTAGCCTGAAATGAGGAACCACACGTCCTCCGGGCGTTAATGCTGCGCGGAGCCTTCCGGCTTGTTGCCGGCGCCTTCTTCGATTTTCCGCAGATATGCCCGTCTTACTACTCGTATGGGATCGGCAATGCGCCGGTGAATCTTTATGTACCAGGGTCTCGTTCTCTTGAATTCCTCGTCGCTTATACTCCCAGGCAATATTCTTCGCCAATGCTTCCGCAGATGATACATGTCGGAATCTTTGAATATGGCAAAAATAGGATAAGTGAGCAAATTTAGAGGGAACAGAGGTTGCACCCAGGTTATCTGAAAGTCTATAAGACAGCATTTGCCGTCATCGCCAACAATGATATTATCCGGCTTGTTGGTGTCCAGATAAGCCATGCCGCGCTCATGCATTGTTTTCAGCAATGCTTCAAGTTTCGGAAAGAAATCATCGCGAACCTTGACGCCTTTATTGAGATGGCCGCCAGGCACATATTCGTGCATGAATCCTGTTTTGCCATACCGCCCGATCCATTTCGGAACATGTCCGGTATCCTGCAATCTCAGATAAATCTTCTCTTCATGCCGCCGCTCTAAGATTGAAAGCAGCCCATACGGCAGCAGGAGAAAAGAGCGCGGACGGAAAATCTTGAGAACTGCCGGCTCTCCGGCTCCACTCTCGTACATACCGGTAGCAGCAAAAAAGTCATGTTTAAACACCTTGACTTTCTTCCATGTCTTTCCCGCCATTTCCACCGACTCGGGAAGTTCCTTGTTACCCAGCGCCAAATGATGTTCGTAAAACCATTGCTTGAATGTTTTTGACTTTGCTGCCTGCATTGAATGATGTCCTTTTATGTATAACCTGTAAACAAAAGATTTAAGGTTAAGTTTTAAAATCAATAAGTTTTATTTTCTAATTCTTTCACGCTGTCAGTGAAACTCGAAGAGGTAAGTTTATTACTTCGGGTTAGCCGTAGACTGCGAGTCTGTATTCACGAGAATACAGTGATTTTTGCTCCTTGGATCTAGGCCGCAATGACGCTATACTGCGGAAGGTCAGGTTAAAAAATCAAAATTAACATTCTATACTTTAGCGAGTAATGCCTTAAAAGTCAATAGCAATCCGCGACTGAGTATTTATTTACTTCTAATCAATCAAGTCCAGCCAGTCCTGGCATTCTTTGCCGCCGATGGATTTTCTGCAACTGTCTTTCAGCAAAGCTACGGCCGCCGCTTTGTTGCCGGTAATAATTGATTCAATTACCGCGGTGCGGATATTTATCCATTCCGCGCTGACTGCGGCCGCTTTGCCGGAATCTATGTTCAGAATATCCGTAACCGCCCGGGCCATAATCTGGTTCAGCAGCGATTTCTCGTCAGCGTTCATATTGCCCGGATCAAACTTGGAGACGGAGTATTTGCCGCCGCACATCGCCGCCGTCGGCAACAGAGCGCTGATCCAGCAGGAACGCCGGAACACAATTACTTTCGAGCCGATGGTATTGCCGTTGCCGTCAAGCACTGCCACTACCGCCGTTCCCAGACTGCTCTCGCGCATTGGCGACATCGACAGGGACAGCAGATATCCGGTCATCCACCATGGCGAAATATCGCCAGGACGGATTACTATGAAAGATTTTACCTGAACCGGGATCGTGTTGGACAAGCTGTCAAATATATTTGGCGCAATAACTCTGCATGATATTTTGAATGCATCTGTGTCATTGGTTAAATTTTTCTGATAGCCGAGCTCGCGATCCATTTCAGGCGCGGCCTTGCTCCAGAATTTACCGAAATCATTGCCCGGCATGTTGGCTAGAGCCTTGGACAGCATGTTAAACTCCATTGCGCAAAGCGGTTCCGTTTTGCTCATCGGGTTCAGCATAAGAGTTTCGGCATTGACTATCTGGTATTTCTTTGCCCCGGACAGTGATATCCCGTCTCCTTCGCCGCCCGCTGGGTTAAATGACACACAAGTACATCCGGCTGCCGCAACACAACCTGCCGCGGCAAACAACAATCTAAGAACTGATTTTATATTCTTCACGGTAATTGCTCCTTAAGTTAAAAGAAAAAGCATCAACGTTACACGATAACGAGTAAAATAACCTCGTCCGATAGATTTTACAATCTCTATACCGCAGGCTATAAAATAAACCGATGACCGCAGTTGGATAAAAATAAGCGGAACGGCGGTTTCTGGTAGTGTTGATTCATTGCGTTTACGGGTTAAATTATGAATAGTTTATACTTGTGCAAGAGGTAAATTTTCAGAAAGCATAGAAGACTGAACCATAAGAGGATGTTAAACCATGACAATACAATCGAGTCAATTATCAGTATCACATAACGCCAATTTCATCAACTGGACCATCAGGGTTAAAGAATATGATCTGGTACTGGACAGAAAGACAGGCGAATTGACGGCGAAAATATCCAGCGGCTTTGACGAAAAAACAGGCGAGGAAATAACCGAAACAATAACAATTGAGCAATTGGTGAAAGATAATAATATCAGTTTTGTTTTATTGCCAAACGGAGAAGAATTGAGTTTAACCAATAAACGCGAGTATTTCAACAGAGCCGCCGATCATTATTATTTAAGCCATACCCGCAAAAGTTATGAAGAGTTGAAAGAGAGCGGTTATATAGAATTTAAGAAAAAGTCATGGGCAGACGATTGTAACGAGAACGATTGGAAAACAATGGAGGAAGCCTTTGCCTGCGGGATGGATAAGGCGCGTATGGCTATTGCAGAAGAACAGAAAACAGCCGGCGGCAAAAAAGATGAAAAATATACCGCGGCCCCTGGAATAGAAAAGGCACATGCGGTTATTGCGGAAGAGCGGAAAACTGTCAGCGGCAAGAGAGACAAAGAATACACCGTAGCGGAATGGGATGGCGCGGAATGGGTCGGAGTCGCAACATTCGAATCAATAAAACAAGCTGAGGAATTTGTCAATCGCGCAAAAACAGAACTGGCCTCGATCCGTCCGCTTGGAGAAATGATGGTTTGTACAGATTTTAGCGGAATCTATCCGCACGGAGCAAGTATCTTTTCAAATCTTGAAGATTGGGTCAAGAAGAATTGCAAATAATCGGCATGTTTCAAAAAGGGTTAGAGATAGTTGACACTTTTTGAGATGCCGCCATTGAGAGCCGTAGGCTCAAGTCATGTTGTAGGGACGGATTTTAATCCGTCCGCATCTTCACCAAAAAAGAATGTGTTTGAAAATGCATTTAACCGCGTCATTTTAGCCTGTCTCTACTGTTTTGGTTTACAAATTTACTATATATGTAGGGAAAATTGAAAATTGAAAATTGAAAATGATAAAGCATGGAATAGAAGAAAGAGGAAAAAATGTGCCCCGTTTGGAGGGCCCCGCAACTGCTGGATTAAAAACCCGGAACGGGTGAAAAGATTACAGATACACAGATGACCAAGATGAACGCAGATGTTAAAAAAAACGGAATGGTTATGTTCAAGTAGTCTCCAGCGACTCGGAAATGTGGAAAGAGAATAAGGTATGCCAGTTTTGCCAAAACTGGTTGGAAGAGGCGTTTTGGGCAAAACGCCATACTGCGGTTATGCTGGAGAGGTCTCTAATGTCTCGGGAATAATGGGAATAAGGGGAATATCAAGACAAACGAAACGGCATCTGCTCAACGGCACTAAGTCTCGGAGTTGCTGGAAGACGATGAGACCTATGGGGCCTATGGGGCCTATGGGGCCTATGGGGCCTATGGGGCCTATGGGGCCTATGGGTTGCAGCCAGGGGCCGGGAAAACAAAGGCAGTCCATGTAGTCCATATAGTCCATATTAGTCCATAGGCTGTCTGCCGGAAAGCGGAAGACTGGGAAGACTGGGAAGACTGGGAAGACTGGGAAGACTGGGAAGACTGGGAAGACTGGGAAGACTGGGAAGACTGGGAAGACTGGGAAGACTGGGAAGACTGGGAAGACTGGGAAGA
>TBL_comb47_HYPODRAFT_10001601_pt1 | contig 29162 bp, 16 predicted proteins | sample TroBogypolimnion_40_FD_10682 | JGI IMG/M metagenome (IMG submission 10682) | reverse complement strand
CAGCCAGTGACGGACTACGAATGAAGTCACCTCCGCCGAGGTCCATGGGACGATACCGCAGAAGCGTACCTGACTTCGGTTTAGGGGCAATTCTTCAAACCAGGCACCTGAATTTCCCCCCTGGATATTGTAAAGCCACTCCAGGGAACGGCGACTCCGGTCTGTAAGTCCGGCATCGTGTTGTGCACGTGCGATAAAGGCAGTTCCGAAGGTCCATGGTCCCGGCTGGTCTTCCTGCGAACTGGAGTGATACCGTTCATATCCTCCCATGCTCCACCGTGAATTCCATATCTGTTCCAATTTATCGAGGGATCGCCTGGCCAGGTCGGATGAAGGATCGATGACACCCAATAAAATAGGAATTGCATAAGTCGCATCGGGATTCAATCTGTGATAATATTCGGTGGGAACAGGAGCGTCACTTTTTCCTGTTTTTCTCCGTCCTGCCGAGAGATCGGCGATTTCCCCGTTTACATTTCTACGTTTGATAAGGGCACCCTGATCCACCAGAGAGCGTGTAGGATGATGGAGCATCGCGTTGAGGAATACATCGGACTGCTTTCTCCACTCAGGTCCTTTCTCAGGAACGCCAAGGACTCCGGCGAGGTCGGAGGCACATCTGAGCCCCTGAATCATATAAACCTGATAAACCATTTCGTAACCGTCGCTGAAAGTCCGTTCCCAAAATTCTCTTTTGTTGTGGACCATCCCCGTTGAATCGCGAAAAACGGGATTCAACGGACGTTCAATAAGCGTCACGATTTTTTTTCGGTAAGTTGTTAGCAGCGAAGTATCACCCGTCCAGTCGGTATATAGTTTCAGGCAATTCATCAACACACCCATCTGGTCAAATTCTTCACGGTCGGGTTCATCAAAACCTCCGGCAATCACCGTAGTCCCCTGATCTGAGACAAGATCGGAAAGAATATAGTTGAGCAATCCGCGGGCACTCTCAAACGATCCGCTGTAGATCAGCCCCATTGCCACATTCGATCCGTCGCGTACCCACTGATTTCCATATTCAAAGACGCCGGCATCCATTCTCCCGTTAGGCGAAACCATTCCGGGAAGGGCAAACGAAGCATTCCGGAAGAGTGAACGGATCAGGTTGTCGGAGGTCGAAATGGTGGATAACATATTTATTGATTGATCTTTTGCTTCGTCAGTCACCAAGGAGGGAATGGTAACAACTCCTTTGAATGTAATGGTTTCTCCTCTTTTAATCGGAACAGGACCTGTCTCTGGCAATCCGTCAAGTGCAGCGATTCTTAAAGTATCATCGCCAGCCATATCTGCGCTGGTCAGCGCGATAATCCGGTCGAATACCCCCTGCTTGGCTCCTGCCGCGAAGGTCTCCTTCACCCGGATACCGCCAGCCCACCACGATAATTCAACCGCCGGAGCGTTATCCCAGGTAACCCACCTGGCTAGGGAATTGATCCCCAGTGCTGAAAACTCAACTTTCCCAAGTATCACTTTCAATGAAGTTTGGGAGAAGTTGGTGCCCGCAATATAATTCAATGCATTTTTTTTTCTGACTGTCTGTCCCGGCTGTTCGGCATCAAAAAGCAAATATGTGAAAGCAGGAGCTATTCCTGCTTTGTCGTTCTGAATGACCATCTTGGCCCTTCCGCTTCTAAGAAAGAAATATTCCCGTCCATACTGGTAGGGGAACAAATAGACAGGATCATCTGATACCATGGCAACCGGACCGTTTCCAGCCCGATTACCGTTATATTGGGATGCTGCTCTGACAGACTGGAATGACAAAAATACCAATAACATGCTGACAAACATCATTATACGGAAATTTTTGGTAGTCATAAAAGGCTGATTTTAATTGATTTTACGTTATGATTTATTTACTTCGCTATTTCAGGAAGTTTAATTTTACCGGCCCGATTAATCCAGATTTAATTTCACCCCGGTACATGGTCGGAACGGTTGTGTAATTATTGGCTACTGTATTGTATATCAGTATTTCTATTTGATTTTTACCTGGCTTGACAAATGGAGTGATGTTAAATTTCCAGGGTGGTGTAAGCCGGATGCCGGCACTTTTACCATTGACAAGCATTTCAGCAGAGGATACCACGTCACCAAGGTCAATCACCAGTTTGTTTTTTAAATCCTGCCCGCCAAGGGTAATCGTTTTGCGATACCATGCGCCGCCGGAATAGGCCTTTAATCCGTCAATTTTTGACCAGTCGCCCAGATTAATGGAGCTTTTTCCACACTGTTGTTCGATATATTGAGGCAATGCAGCTGCTCCGCAGTATCCGGGCTGGTAGTCTATTTTGATTACCACCTGCGAGGTTGTCATTTTCGGATCTTTCAGGCTTACAGTGTACCCGGTTAAACCGTCCGGTTGTTTCGTTCCCGGTAATAACTGAGCCTGCACGCCATCCATCCAGACGGAAACTTTCCCGTAAGCGTTAAACGTCAATGATTGTAAACCGGGGGCGGATTCAAAGGCAAAGAGGCCTGAAGAAAAGGTAGCGGACGAACAGTCGAATGGCAAAACACCATTATCACCATACCAGCACATTGCAACCTGTTGCTTGTCAGGTTTGGGTACTCCCGGTTTACGAAGAATGAGATACGTTTCGCAAGACTTGTCGTACATCATTAACAGCTGATTTGCCCCTTTTTTTAGGTTTAGGGATTTGTTGCTGATATCTGTTTTCGAATTGTTAACAAATAGCGTCACGGGTTTTTCATCCCCCATCAGTAAATCGTAGGTCCCATCTGCAGGGGCAATGACTGTTGAGTAGAGGAGGTAATAATTCCCTTCAGGTTCCGGAAGTCTCTTCTTCGACATTTTTACAGTTTTCAGAGCCCCCAGGCGGATAAAATTATCGTACATTTTACCTTTTAATCCATGATAGCCCTGGTGTCCAGGGTCTCCTTCCACACCCTGTTTCCAGGAAAAGCCATAAGGTGCCCAATGTTGTTTATTCCCCAAAAGGGTCGCCTCACTGTTTCCGTCACGCGGTGTCATTTTCAATAATTCCTCGTCTGACGGAGCAGCCTGAAGTGGTCCTATTTTGAGGAATTGTTTTCCAAAAGCACAGGTGACATTTGTCCATGAGTTATCCAATGTGAGTTTTCCTCCGGTATAGTTTGTTTTTTCGCTCCAAGAGAGCTGACGAACCTGGGCTCCCAGCATCTCATTTTTTGCAGGAAGCTGGAAATCACCCCATTGATTGTCCAGTGAAGGTTTTAGCTCAAATTCCCAGGTATTCCCCAGATCAGTTTGCCCGATCACCTTTTCCGGTTGGATCACATTTCTGCTGATGCGGTTTTCATGATCAAACACGATGATCTGAATTTCACTTTTGGTTAAAGGGAGAGTTATTTCGGTCCCTTCGCTGGTAGCCACAGCAAATTTTGAAATTGAAGCGGTTTCCCCGTTCCATGGGTTCCATAGCTGGGGTATCCCTTTGGTTTTGAAAAAACATTTGGTCCCCTCTTCAAAATTGTACAAGGCATAAACATCGCGTTTCCCAATTACACGGTGCATCATATAAGGACGGTCTTTCGGAGCGGTCAGCACTTTAAAGTGAGGTGAATATTTCCCGGATATCGCCAATGGAACAGATTTCCCGTCTTCACATTGAATCACGTTCGGGCTTTTTGAGAAAATGGAGGCAACCAGTCTGGTCGTTTCCGCATCATTGGCGCCATTTTTTTCCGTAGCTTGGGGAGTCTCCCCAATATTGACAATGATACCACCTGCTTTTTTAAACGCTGCAAGTTTTTGAAGGGAGGCATAACGGATGGTAGTCATGGAGGGGACAATCAGTACCTTATATTTCTCACCTGAAACGTTTATTTCCCTGTTTTTCACCTCTGAACGGGCAAGCGACTCATAATCGATAAAGTCGAAGTCGACACCTTTGGTGTAAAGCTCTTCCCCTGTATCAAACGCAAGTTTTACCGATTTCTTCCCCTCCGGTCCTGCAACCATTGGTTCTGTGGGATAGAGAATGGCTACGTCGCAGTTGTGAACTCCCTGTGATAACAAATAAGCTAACCGCTGAACGCAGTTCATCAACGGGTCAATCTGTTTCCAGTAAGGCATACGGAAATGGTTACACGGAGGGGCCCATTCCCACCATCCACCCTGTGTGGAATAGTATAAGCCATGGAATGACAAGAGATTGTACCCGGCGACGAAATTTCCAAAGATAGCATCGGTCACATCCGAAGAGGTAGTTCCCCAGCCGCTGCCGTAAAACCCTTCGAGCCAGACGCGGGGACGCTCATATAAATGGGAAATGGAGGAGGCTACTTTTGCCTTGATGATATCCTTGGCCAGCCCCGGCTGATCCGATCCCGGTCCCTGATTCCACCGGTGGGTCCGGAAATAATCACCAAACTCTGCCACATCCTTGCCCCGGCTGCTGTGGTCACAACCATAAATCAACCCGCGGTCCTGATGCCATTTGTAGACAGGCATAAAATAGTTTTCCTCGCTCAGGCTTACCAAAACATCATTGTAATCGATACGTATCTTGGGGGTGATGGCACCAATGTTCAGATAAAGCGCATCCAGGAAGGGAACGATATCGTATTTTTTCCGTTTCAGGAATTCCGCCGCAAAATATTTGTTCCAAAGATTTCCGCTTACCCTGAAATTCAATTCATCTGAAAAGAAAAAATCGAGTGAACCTGCACCGCTCTCCTTCAATGCTTTCTCAAACTTTTCAAAGAAAAAGTGATTGTAATCCTTCCCGCTTCTCGGGTTCATCGGATCATAGGAAGGGATTAGTTTTTCCGAGAATACAGTGACCACCTTCCACGATTCTTTCCCGAAATTATAGGAAAGGGTTCCGTTTTTCACAAGCGGGAGCAGATCTTTTCTGGATCCGATAATTTGGGATGTATCTGAATTTAATTTAACTGCGGTGAGGGTAAGCAGATTTTCGGGCATTTGTAAGTTGCCGGTTCCGGTAAGAATCTTAATCCCGCTGCGCAATTCCGATCCGTTCAGATCGGGATTCGCTGCGATGGCCTCATCCATCGCAAAACCCTGACCAATGCCAAGAGTATAATCACTCAGACTGACGGTCATTCCTCTTTTTTGAGCTTCTGCTGCAAACCATTTGAACAGTTTCCACCACTCCGGAGTAAAAAGGGCAGGTTTGCTTGGGTTGGACCAGCCATAGGAGATCCCCCCGGCATCCTGGTGGCTGTAATTGATCTGAAGGCTTGAAATTCCTTTATTTGATAACTGGTTCAGCTGCCAGGTCAATCGTTCACGGGTAATGGTATCACCCTGCCACCAGAAAAACGGAACATCACCAAATCCTTTTGGAGGATTCACGAATCCCGGCAAAACATCCAGCGAAGGGGTGCGATCGGCATAACCGGGAGGCAATTTTATTTGTGCAAATGGCTGAAACGAGACCAGCAGAAGGAATACAGTCAGACAATTTTTTATTCTTTTCATAAAGGAATTGATTTTAACGAGATCATTGTTTTAAAGATGACTCCAACGGCAAAGCAAATTCTGCAGTAAATGCGAGTTCCGGATCGCCCCTCCGCTGTATGGTTTCGCAAAGGGTTTTCAGGCTGGTTTTCAGTTTGAAAGTGGTTGTTTTGCCGTTGAGCTCAAGCGTCACCTTTTTCCTGAAATCGATGAGCCTGCTGTCTAACAGGATGGAGGCTGTTGTGAGCTCTGTCGTTGCGGTGAGGTGGTTGTCCTTGCAGGTGACATTAAAATCTTTGCCTGCCTCAGGAGTCGGGGTATGGAGCCAGAAGAAGTCATGGATGACGTGATCGCTCAGGCGCCAGGTGAGCTCGTGAGGTACTGGATTTCGGACATTGGGGTACAAATCTGCGATCTTGTCCCTGTCGGGCAGACCGGAGTGTGGGTGTTCTGCAATAACCTGAACGGTAACCGGATAGATATCGGTCCGGTTACCACGCAATTCCTGAATTTCTTTCGCAAATTCGACGATGTGCTTACTGCGGCCATACATCGAGTCTTTTGCTCCAACCATTGTAGAAAAGACCGTATTCCGTAATGTGATTGCCGATGCACCATCCGCAAGGGCAGCCGCACTGGCCTGGATACCGGCAAAGTAATCGGGCATCTTTGGTCCCATGGCATAGGCTCCATAACCCCCGTGCGAATAACCCATAATGAATTTTTTGTTTGGGTCCACATCACCGAAAAGCATAAACTGGCGAAGCAGATTCTGCATCAGGGGATAGGCGTAACCGGTATAGAATCCGTTCCATGTATTGTCGGGAGCGCGCAAGGCGACATAAATATAACCACCCATTTCGGGGTGATCACGATAGTAGATCTGCATATGGCGCCACTGGCTGTCGTTGAGTTCCTGGGGAGCGCCGCCACCGCCGTGCATGGCTATAAACAACGCCCAGCCATTTGCAGGACGTTTCCCGACAGTTTTTACCGTGTAGGGACTGACATGATTTTCGAAGCGGACCTTATTAGCGTCAAAATTGACTTTGAGTGAATCGTGTATCGGCGCCTGCTGGTAGGCCTCCCAGGCAATTTTGCGAGCGGCCGGTTCGTTGTTTCTAAGCAACTTTTCGAGGCTGCCGGAAAATTTCCATTTTGACTGATGTTCAGGTGTCGCCTTGTAGAATGCAGTGAAAGCCTCTTTTAGTTTTGTTTCGGCTTTTGCATCAATTGGTTTGATAACAGCCGGCGGGGTATAGGTGGTCCTGGATGTGGCGGAAACAGGTGGAATACCCCCTAAAAAGATGGGTAACTTATCTTCTGCAGCAATTCCTGTGGTATAGTACTGGTGATATTTTTGGGTTTTATACACCACATCAACCAGGTAAGTCCGTTGTTTCGGCAACTGGAAGAAGAGATGGTCATTAATATCGGCAGTATCACCCTTACTGGTGCCGTCGAATTTTAAAATTGGGTTTTCGGCATCCCTGATCGTAACTTTTGCGGCGAGGCGGTCACCGACCGGGCGGTCAAAAACATCCAGCATAAGGCGCAATCCGGGAGCTTCAGGTGGTTTGGCATTGACGCTGTAACGTTCAGTTACATTCACTGCGTTGACATAATCAACATCTTTTGCCCAGGACAGGGGGAAGGTGAGCCCTGTTTTTTTGAAACTGCTTGCATATATCGCTTTTCTTCGATCATCCTTCACAGCCTGTGAAGCGTTTCCGACAAACCAGCCACGATTGAATCCCGCAGGGTCCTGTTCTGCCGCACCTGTAAATATCCAGTCGCCATCCCAGACTTCAACCCAGGTGTGATTTCCGCTGTTATTACTCCAAAGTGGGGTGCCCGCGATGCGCGCCGGAATTCCAACTGAGCGACAGGCATCAACCAGGAGAATCGATAATCCGGTACATGTAGCAACACCAGTCTCCATCGTTTCAAATGGTCCCTGGTCAGGCACCCTGCGTTTCCTCGAGTACTTCACTTTAAGCAGCCTGAACATTTCCATATTCAATACCTTGCACGCTTCGGAGGGTGTTTTACAGTTTTTTATCAGCGGAAGTGCAATTTCCGATAACCGTTTGCGCCAGTTATCCCTTGGTTCACTTACGCTTGCATATGGAAGAATGTCATTCAGGAAGATATCGGTAGGGATCGTAATCCCCCACGGGGCTTCCTGCCATCCTTTATAAGCCATACTGAGATTATCCAAAAGAAAATCTGAAGTGAGTGACTTCAAATCTTTTTCCGGCATGTTCTCAATGAGGAACTGCATTCCCTGTCGCTGGTAAGGCGATGCCTGGTTAAGTGCCTTCTCCAATTCAGGGCGGTTGGTACCGGACTGGACGAGAGCAGATTCAACTGAGGCAGACCACCATTGTGCAGCGGATTTCCGTTGCTTTGTCTGAGAATTTGCACTCACACAGACGAGGAACAGAAATATAAGGGTGAGCAGGGTCCCAATTCCTATATTACGCCCAAAAAGGTCGTTGAGTCGCCGTGTAACCGCTTTTATGGCGGCAGGTGAATTGAAAAATTGTTTCTTAAATAGGTTCATATTATTTGTTTTTATCATGGGTGTCAAATTGAAATTTGCTAACTATTTAAATTATTGTTTGGTTCCATGGTTGACGATAGGGCCGGTATAGCAACCGGCTCGCGACAGGATTTCCGACAATCTCCTCTTTCACCGGATCCCAATGAATTTTTTGTCGTGTAGTCATTGCGATTTCACCCAATAAACCAACAGATATGGAACGGTGTGCGATTTCTGCCGGAGCCACTGTTTCGCCTCTGGACCGGATACATTCCAGGAAGTTTCCGATATGGTTATCACTTTTATAGAGATGAATTTCGTTTTCACTGATTACCTCCTGAAGAATCTTAGGATCGGATGCCCTCCAACCGCCCCGGCTGACACGAATCCACCCTTTATCTCCGTACCAGGTTACGCTCACCCCTTTACCTATTCGGGATTCATTCGCGACGCGCAGCTCAATTCCATTGGCATATATACAGTTGAAATCGTATTCGAAGGGGACATTATAAAGGCCATCCAACGGATATACCCCTTTGCCGGCAATTTCGACAGGTCCTGAACGCTCCATCCCAAGACCCCATTGGGCAATATCGATATGGTGACCGGCCCAGTCGGTGAGCTGTCCACCCGAATAATCGAGTATCCAGCGCCAGTCGCCGTGACAAACACCTCTGAACGGAACTTTGGGCGCCGGTCCGAGCCACATCTCCCAGTTGAGTCCGGCAGGTATTTCCATCACTGGTGGGGTGCCGATCCCTCTATTCCCGTCAGGTAATCCAACTTCAACACGGGTTATTTTTCCTGCCCTGCCGTTGATGGCCAGCTCAGCACCGCGTCTGAAATGTTCTACCGAGCGTTGCCAGCTTCCAGTTTGCCAGACAATCTTATTCCTTCTTACTGCGTTTACAATTGTCTGACTGTCATTTATGGTGCGGGCCAGCGGTTTTTCACCGTAAATATCGAGTTTTTTATTGGCAGCGGCGCCATAGATCAGGCCGTGCCAGTGATCGGGAAGAGCAATAGAGACCGCATCGAGTTTCTCTTTTTCGAGAAATTCGCGGTAATCACCATAAGTCCGGCAATCGCTGTTCTTATTGACATCATCAATCAGACCCTTTGCTTTTGCACAATGGTTGATATCCACATCACAAACAGCCACAAACTGCAACTCCTTCACACGGGTTAAGAAATCTTTCAGATTATTCGTCCCCTGGCCACCTAATCCGATAGCTCCCATAACGATTCTGTCGCTTGGGGGAAGTTTCCCCCCCATTCCCAAAGCACTGGAGGGTATGATCTGTGGAAGTATAATTATACCTGCAGCAACAGCGGATGACCGTTTCAGAAAATCCCTTCTGGTTGAACTTTTTAACATTTTGATATTGCGGTGCTCTGCACCTTTTGATGAATGTTTATCTCTTGTTATACAATTCGTTATACTTCCTTATGATGGCCAGGTGCTTATCGGTCAGTGTCCCTGCCATATAAAATGCAATCCCTCTTGCACCGTTATCATGTGCCTGCCTGATGGCTTCCTCGAAATCATTCATATTATCACCGTAATCAACCACCGCAACGCCTGTGAAAAGCTCTTGTCCTGGTTTCATATCTTTAACTCCCTCATGGGTAGCAAATCCGACCCATTGCATATTTCCCTGGTGATCTTTTTTATAAACCATTGGGAAAAAGAGGTCAAGGCTCCAGTGACTCCAGTCTTGTTTTACATATTCGCGTGCCAGTTCGGGAAACGGGAAGAGTGCAGCTGATGCTTTTGTGCCCGCCTCATGACAAATCAAGACACACTCTTCAACAAGTGAGGTAATGGCGTTCATCCGGAATTGTTTCCATGCGGCATTTTCCTCCTTGTCGGGAAGATCCATGGGGTCTGTCCCGAACTTATCTTTGAACTCTTTCCTGGCATTGGGGTGGTAATCAAAGTCATATTCGGCCAACAGCCTGTTCTGGATCAGCTGACCGCCGTTGTGCTTATAATGTGTTTGCAGCTCTGCCCCGAGCAGGACATCCACGTAACGGATGTAGTCGAAATGGACAGATGCAAGTCCTTTTATTTTTGCGATTTCCCTCACCCCGTTTTTGATATACTCCCTGGCGCCCGGTGAGAATGGACTCAGAAAATTGTAATAACCGACATATGGATGAAAGTCACGACAGCTCTGTCCGAGTCTATTCACGGAGTACCAGTCGGGATGCTCCCTGCACTCTTTATTGCCACCCACATTCATCATCCAGTGCCAGGCATGAATTCTGACCCCGGATTGGTTTCCCAGCTTAATCAGCTCTTTTAGCCGGTCGGCGCCGACTCCGGGAAGCAAATCGGTGATGCCGGCATTTGCCAGTAATTTCATCCTGGCAAGCTGATCCTCCTGAGATCCGCCTCCGGCACCACCCCATGCTGCAAAATAGAATTTTTTTTCAGAATAGGTTTTACTGTTAGCCACCTTTGGGTTTTTAGCAGTGGAGTGCAGAACTCCCAGGGTGGCAATAAAAAGTATTAAAATCTTTATGGTTCTCATTTTAAATTATTAAAAATTTAAAAATGTAATGTCTCCCAATTATATTTAAGCCACTTAGGGGTTGGGGATACATCCTCTGATCATATTTTTCAGAAATTATTATCGTAAATTATTTTCAATTTTAGTCACAACCTCTTTATCATCAATGGCGTACTTCACTCCATTTGATGTGTTGGTAATTAGTATGTAGAATCCAAAGAGGGAGGGTTGTAACTCCGCCTTCATGCTAATTCCCTTCACCATGATTGTGTCATCCCCAATCAATTCTTTAATGCTTTTCGCATTCATGTTCTCTTTCTTGGCACGAAAGAGGTAAAAAAGTGCTTGTAAAACAGGCTCTTCAGCGGGTCGTTGGAACTCTGATGAGCCACTGGTTTTATCCGATAGCTGAAGATATCCCCAACATTCAGGTTCGTGTAGCTGAATGACCCGCTGAGGGGTCCAGGTCCAGTTGTCCTCTTTTAAAGTCTCTCCCTTTGATCCTGTTTTCCGGACATATTTTCCTTCAGCAGTAATTGTATGTTGCCATTCAACCCGTGAGAAATTAAGCCGCCACAGGTCACCGGAACGGACAGGACTTTTTCTTCCCAGATCTTTGAGAGCATTCCATGGAAAGGCTAATTCGACATTCCATCCTTTGTCGGTATCAGCAGGATTGTTTATTGTTCCGTTTACATGAACACCTACCAACATCTCCCTCATATCCCAGCTTACCATATAATTGGCTCCGGAACGGTAGGGCCGCATAAAAAAAAGGTCCCAGACAGTTCCCAGAGCGTTCATCTCATACTCCGCATACTGGGGATTTAGCGCTGAAGGTTTGATAAACATCTCGAAATCGTTCTCCAGATAAATTGTGGCATCCCTCCGTTTCTCGTAAGCCCAAACGTGAGGTTCTTCCAGTTCGGCATAGACGTAAAGATATTTATCGTCCCAGAGCATTTTCATCCTGGTTTGAAACCGGGGTTTAGGTTTGCCAACTCCTTCAATGTCGTTAAACGGTTCGCTCCACGGAGCACGATCCCATGCCTTCTCGGGTTTTCCGTCTATAATCAACGGGCTTTCAACTTTATAGGCAACATATCCGCGAGGCGGGACATAATCCCATTTAACCTGAGCTACTGCAAGATTACCTGTGCAAACAAATATCAGCAATGTGGCTAAGATGATCAGGGTCGTATTTTTATTCATATTTTTTGTAAATTGAGAGCTGCGGTTTATTTTCAAATTAAGCGTTGAAAATAAGGAAAATGGTTGGGATAGTCAACGGTTGTAAGATTTGATATTATTTTAGAACAAAACAGGTCAGTCTTCCCCGGTTCTTTCTCTGTGTATCTCTGCGAAACGATAGATTACCTTTGAAACAACTAAAAAAGCACCGGGAAAGACTGAGAATCTGTTTAAATTTTGTTCTCAGGTTCCGTTAGGAATTAAATGTCAATAGAAAAATTGAAAATATGCGGGTCTTTTGTCCTGTACGGGACAAAACAAAGCTTGTAAATTCTTCTTTCTACCTATCCCTCAGCCGACGGATTCCTTAAGGGAAATTTTTAAACAGTTTCTGAGTTTTGAATTATTTTTTCGCTGGTTGCAGACGTGCCAGGGCAAAATCAGTTTCATCCTTTAGTGCAGGATTACCTGCCAGCTCTTTAATTACCGGTATAGACAAGTCGGAACCCATCCAGCTCAATTCATGAAGGATAAGTTTCTTGCTTTCGATGGTTGCATCTTTGTTTTCAAGGATCGGGATCATGAGCTTCTCGAATTTCTGAAGTTCCTCGGGAGTTTTTGCCTCGTTACGGATACGGCTTTGCAGGTCGACGAAATACTTTGTGCTTTTGGTGATGTCATAATTCGGGATTCGAGCCAGGTCATCCTCGAGGGTCATCTCTTTAAAATCGGTTCTTAAAGATACGCTGGCTGCATTTGGAAAGTCATAGGGGATTTTTTGAGTTACTTTTCCAGATGCTGCCCATTCGGCACCGCGCTGGAAGGTGACAATAAATCCTACGCACTGCATGGAAGGACCACCATGCTCATCGGGATGACCAAGAACGGTATGGAAAATCCGCCCTTTCCCGTAGCTGATGGTCATCAGCATCGGCTCGTGACGGCCTGATCCGCCGGCATTTTTTTGTGACATTGCGGTAGCCAGGATCTCCATGTTTTTGGCAGGACCCCTAAGCTCACTGTAAAGTTCGTCACTTCCGTGCATCCAGCGTGTAGGCAAACCTTTGGTGATGGGATGTTCGGAATTGCGGATTCTGATCTCGAAATCCTGTCTTTTACCATGTGATCCGCCGCGGCCTGCGGTGGTGTCAATGACCATTTTTTCATTGTTAAAATAGACATAGGGACCATCTTTCTGATTTCGGCCTCCCCAGCCTCCCAGGCCGATCATCTCGTTATACTCTTTCCATTCCGGGAAAGAGTTATCTGCGGCATGGTAACTCACTACACCTCCGCCATTTTTGACATAATTTACAAAAGCCTTCTTTGTTTTGTCAGACCATGATTTTCCGTTATAGTCGATCACCACGACATCGTATTTTGAAAAATTGGGTTCAAAGGTGTTCATATCCCCTTTGTTATCGGGAGAGATAGCCATATCGACACTGAACAGCCCGGTTTGCTCAAGCAGTTCCTTCAGGATCGGAGAGCTAGCTTTCCAGTTGTGATTGTTTTGTCCGGTAACAATCAGCGCTTTATATTGGGCCCCCATTTTGCATGCGTTGAACAGGGCAATTAATCCGGCAAAGACTAAGACTAAAAGATATTGTTTTCTCATTTTGAGTTATTTATTAAATTGTGGGTAAATTCCATGGTTGACGGTATGGGCGGAATAATAAGCGGCTTGCTACCGGATTTCCTACAACCTCTTCCTTTGCAGGATCCCATTGGATTTTCTGGCCGGTAGTCATTGCTATTTCTCCCAGTAAGCCGACTGATATTGATCGGTGTGCGACCTCAATCGGGGCAATTGTTTCCTCTCTTGACTTAACGCAATCGAGGAAATTCCCCCAATGATTGGTTGGGCTCTTATAAGTATGGAACTCATTTTCACCGATCACCTCCTCCAGAATTTTCGGATCTGAGGCTACCAGTCTTCCGCGGTCAACATTGATCCACCCTTTTTCGCCAAACCAGGTGGCTCCACCCCATTTTTTGGGCAGCTGTGATGAGTTGGCAACTCTCATCTCGATTCCGTTGGCATATTTGCAGTTGAAATCGTATTCGACGGGAACGTTGTAGAGCCCTTCTCTTGGGTAAACTCCGTGTCCCGAAATTTCGACAGGACCGGAACGGGACATTCCAAGCCCCCATTGGGCGATATCGATATGGTGACCTGCCCAGTCGGTCAGCTGTCCGCCTGAATAATCGAGGATCCAGCGCCAGTTCCAGTGACTGATTCCCCGGAAGGGGACTTTAGGTGCAGGACCGAGCCACATCTCCCAATTCAAATTGGCAGGAACTTCCATGACAGGCGGGGTTCCAACACCTCTTCCACCATCGGGTAATCCAACTTCAACGCGAATAACTTTTCCTATTCTTCCGTTGACAACCAGTTCAACCGCTTTTCTGAAATTTTCTCCTGATCTCTGCCAGCTCCCTGTTTGCCAGACAATGTTGTTTCTCTTTACCGCGTTTACGATTGCCCTTCCATCATAAATGGTACGGGCCAACGGTTTTTCGCCGTAGATATCCAGTTTTTTATTAGCCGCCGCAGTATAAATCAGGCCATGCCAATGGTCGGGTAATGCGATGCATACCGCATCAAGTTTCTCCTTCTCCAAAAATTCGCGGTAATCGCCATAGGTGCGGCAATCTTTGTTTTTGTTGGTCTCGTCCACCAGCCTTTTGGCATTGTCCGAATGGTTGGTGTCGACATCGCAAACTGCGGCAAACTGCACTTCCTTAATGTGACCTAGGAATGTCTGCATATTGCCTGTTCCCTGTGAACCGACACCGATAGCTCCCATTACAATCCGGTCACTTGGGGGGAGTTTGCCTCCCATCCCCAGTGCCGTTGAGGGAATGATCTGTGGCAGAATCAATGCGCCGGTTGCTACGGCTGCTGATCTTTTCAGAAAATCTCTTCTTGTTGATTTGTAAATCATCCTTTTGAATTTTTAATTGTGTAACTTTTGATGTATTTCCCTTAATTTTTTTGTCGGAATTTTAATCACCTTTCGGTCATAGGTCAGTAACCCGTTGACTTCACCCTGAACGTCGGTGGTCTGCGTATAGACAGCCCCGCTTAGGCCAATCTCCCTATGTTGCCGTATAATTTCATTGAATTTGGTTTGGTAGGCTTCCTCGAGTTTTTCGGGATTATCATATTGCTGATAGCCCCATCCGCCGGCATTTACGTTCCAGGTGTGGTCCTTCACCGGATAACCGATCCCTCCGTATTCACCCACAACAATGGCCCGGTGCTCCATATTTTTCGGAACGGCAGGAATCGCGTCGTAGGTATGAATATCATAAAGATCGCCATAATCGAGTAGCGCCCACCCGCTTACCGAATTCACCAGGCGGCTCTTATCCAGACCGCGGACAAAATCGGTGATCCGTTCTGTGTTGTATTGTCCCCAACCTTCGTTGAAATTAACCCAGCAGACAATGCTCGGATGGTCATAAAGGATGGAAATGATATTGCGGTATTCCTGCTCAAATTGTCCGGCGGCAGCCGATTTTTTAATCAGGTCGGTTGTGGCTCCCGGACCGGTAAACTGGCCGCAGCGGGTCCCTTTTGGACAGCTTGCTGCTGAGGGCATATCCTGCCAGATCAGCAATCCTAGTTTATCGGCATTGTAATAGTATCGGTCGGGTTCTACCTTAACATGTTTGCGGAGCATGTTAAAGCCTGCCTCTTTCAGAAAATTGAGGTCAAATACCATGGCCTCCTCCGAAGGGGCTGTGTATAATCCGTCGGGCCACCATCCCTGGTCAAGAACCCCATTCTGAAAATATTGCTTGTTATTCAGATAAACCACCGGCTGATTATTTTTCCACGAACTAAGGGAGATCTTCCGCATCCCGAAATAGCTGGTGACTACATCAAGTGGTTGACTAACTATTTTAGGTTTCTTAACGGTCAGATTTTCTTTTGATTTATTTTTTTCGTCATTTTTAGGCCACTCCAGTTTACAAATCTCAGCTTTGAGATCATACAGGAAGGGGTCTTCGGGTGACCAGAGGTGCTGCGACGGGATCTTGAGCACGACATCTTTATTGATGGGTGATATTTCGGACAAAACGGTTTTTCCTTTTGAGGTGACTGTTAGTCTCACCCCAAAGTCCTGTCCGTACATCACATTATCGGTAAAAACCTGAACCGCTATTTCTCCTTTATCAATATCGGGTGTAATCCTGATCTCCTCGACCGAGATATCCGGACTTACCGGTTCTAGCCAGACGGTCTGCCAGATGCCTGAAACCGGCATGTACCAGATTCCGCCCCATTTAGACCGTTGTTTTCCAACCGGGATATCTTCCCAGTTTGTAGGATCAGAGGCAGCTATGACAATTTCGTTTTCACCCGCTTTTAAATATTGGGTGATATCGAGCGAAAACCGGTCGAAACCCCCTTTGTGTGAACCGGCAATCGATTTATTGATAAATACATAGGATTCATAATCGATGGCTCCGAAATTCAATACAATTTTCTTTCCGGCCCATTGTTCGGGAATAGTGACCTTCCTTTTATACCATATTTTATCCCCTGCAGTTATGGTTTTTCCCACTCCGGACAAGGCTGATTCCACACAAAAGGGAACAAGAACCTCTCCCTGATAATTTGCAGGTTCCGGATCTTTTTTAGGAAGAATGGCATATTCCCATAACCCATTCAGATTAAGCCACTCTTCACGGGCCAGCTGAGGTCGGGGGTACTCCTTCCATACGTTTTCAGGAGTAAGCGCCTCGCCCCACCTCGTCATGATCCGGTTACCGGCCGGCTTCCATGCAAAGGCGGTACTAACGGTTGTTAATGCCAGTATGGATAATAAAATCCTGTTTATGATCATTTTGCAGAGGTGTATTCGTTCCATTTTTTATGCCAAAGAGCTATTTTATTATCCACATCCTGCGCACCTCCCCCTTCGCGCAGGTGGGTCAATCCTATTTTCTTTACTATTTTTTCAAACCGGTCCAGCTCTTTGGGATATTCGTCACCCGTAAATTCGGGACCGCGCATTAACCTGACGTAGGAGATGGGTAACCTGTCGCGTTGGATGCGATCCAAAACCTGCTGATTCTCCGCCAGTTTCTCGGCCTTGTCATATAGATTGGCTGAATAGTACAGAAATTCTTTTGAGAGGAACGGGTGATCCATATCATAGCGGATCGGTTTGTATTTATGGTCCATCAACCACTTGCCTGAGAGCTCAATCTTGTAAATCTCCTCCTGTTTTTGAAGCAGTTTGTTGTATTCAGCGACTGCCGGTGCGGCTTTTCCAAAGTATCCGTAGATGAAATCATCGATTAGATCGTAAAGGTTCAGTGACGGATTCCACAACAATTTTGCGGCTACCCACGAACGCATCCAGTCGCGTTCAGAGCCGGCTGTCTGATAATTCGCCTGAAGCATAACCCCTTCGGCATTGTTGTTGACATAAAACCGGATGTTTTGAGACATGATATCCAAATTGGGCATGGGGGCGAGGTAATGGCTGAAATTTATATCGTAATCCCAGATAAACAGTCGTTTGCAAACTTTGGACCAATCCTTTACAAGGGTGCCGATGTCGCAGATTTCGGAGGGTTCGAAGGGCCGTCTCCAGGCGCCTGTCTTATCGCTGCAAAGCATGATTGATACGTTTCTGCGGGGGCGCATCGTCTTTGGAATTTTTCCGGTCTCCCCATAGGCAAGCGTTGAGATTAGGACATTTGGATAATCTTTCTCAATATCCTGGGCAACAGCATTAACCAGAACCATCAGTGATGCCATTTTGGAACCTTCAACATCATCGAGCGATTTGCATTTATCGCAAAGGCAGGTGCCACCACCGTCGTTCTTCGATACGCTGAGCAGTTCAGTAAACGGATTGGCCTTTAACACCTTGCGGATTTTTTCCTTCACGATCCGGATTACCTCAGGATGAGTTGTACACAGCTGATGGGCATTGCGATGTCCCTGATCATCCATCATATAATACTCCGGATGCTTCTCAAAATACTCTTTTTCCGGTAATAATCCGCCAAAGGTATGGACGAACATTCCATCATAATCGATTGTTCCGCCCCACTCTTCGGGGACCTTTGCACCCGGTGCATTGGTCCGGTTACGGAGCGACCAGGTGGCATCAAAGGCGACAAACCAGAAAGGATCCCTGCTTTTTAAGGCGGGTTTGTAGGTCCGTAAAACCGGAGAAAACTTCAGTGTTTTGATCGCGGGTATTACTACCGCTTCGTTCGAGTACCAGCGGCAGCCCAGATCCTCCTCAAGCAGGGCATAAACTGCATTAATGACGCCTCGTGTAAGTCCACCCCATAGAAATAAATTGTCCCCCTTCTGATCAATTCCATAACCTTCGTCCTTGAGATCCTCGATGATGGCTGCAAGGCCGCTCTTTTTTAAAAGCTGAGTATGGCCAATACTAATCAGCCGGGAAAAGTCCTTCAGTTCGCGCGATTCCTTCACAACAAGCAATTTTGCCCCGGTCATTTGGAGAAGCCAGGTCTGTAAATCGGCAGCTGCTTTTTGATCCTGGGTGGTGGGATTTTTGCTGAGCAGGATGCGGTAATCGCTTTTCCCATCTGTGGTTATTGATAGTTCGCTACCCGGTTTTCCGGCAGGTAGAAGTGAATTAGCCCATTTGTCATGATTGTGCTGAACATCGGGCGCTTTATAGTCGCTTCCGCTTACTGTCTGATTAGCAACAAACAGCAGGATTGTAAAATACAATAGCAAACGATAGTAATTTTTTTTAGTTGACATGTTGAATTTATTTGCTTTATGAACTTTTTATAATTGATTCAAAAAAAATTAACGTCTTATAATTTAGGCCAAAGCCGATGAAAAACATCTTCAATCGTCTAATTTGAAATTTCCTAATAACCCTTTCGGTGCGGTTCACCTTTGACTATCTGGTAATTCTCTTATTACAAATATGATTGAGCTCCGCACCTGTCGGAGCTAATGTAAAGCAGCAAAGCTTCGAAATATTTGTAAAATATTATTTATCAATAATGTATAAGGTGCAGCGCACCGTAATATTCTTGTTCTGATTTGATAAAATAGTTAATGGCTATTTCCCCTTCTTTTGTTAATTGACAAAACACTATTATTTGACTGATTGAAGGCGGGCCAAGGCATAATCGGCCGACTCCTTTAACTGCGGATTTTTAGTCAGTTCCCTGACGGCCGGAATGCATAAGTCGGAACCCATCCAGCTGATTTCGTGAAGCATCAGCTTCTTAGCCTCATCGGTTGCCTCTTTGCTTTCAAGAATTTTGATCATCATCTTCTCAAATTCCCGGAGTTTGGCCGGTGTTTTTCCTTCTGCCCGGATCCGATTTTGCAGATTCACGAAATACTTTGTGCTCTTGGTCAGATCGTAGGCCGGAATCCTGGCGAGATCGTCTTCGAGTGTAATCTCCCTGAAATTTGTTCTCAAAGACACACAGACTGCATCCGGAAAATCATAAGGGACCTTCTGGGTTACTTTGCCAGAAGCGGCCCATTCTGCCCCGCGCTGGAAGGTGACAATAAAACCAACACATTCCATCGAAGGACCCCCTTGCTGATCGGCATGCCCCAGTGTGGTATGGAAAACTCTCCCTTTTCCATAAGTTGTGGTGATTAGAACCGGCTCATTGCGCCCGGTACCGCCAAGGCTTGTATCGGCAAAAGCGGTAGCGAGGATCTCCATGTTTCTGGCAGGTCCCCTGAGTTTACTGTAAAGTTCATCCTTTCCGTGAAACCAGGTGACCGGCAGACCTTTGGTGACCGGATGTTCCATATTGCGGATTTTTACGGCAAACTCATGCCTTTGCCCGTGAGATCCCCCTTTTCCGGCTGTAGTGTCAACGACCAGCTTCTCGTTCCGTTTATTATTGGCATACGAATAATAGTTATAAGGACCATCCTTTTCGGTGCGGCCCCATCCCAGTCCGATCATCTCGGTATACTCTTTCCAGTCGGGGAAAGAGTTGTCGGCTGCATGATAAATGACCACACCACCCCCGTTTTTTACGTACTCCACGAAAGCGGTTTTGGTTTTCTCCGACCAGGAATCTCCGCTGTAGTCGAGAACAACCACGTCATATTTCGAAAAATCGGGATTAAATGTGCTCATGTCCCCCCCTTTCTCCGGGGTTTTAAGAATTTCAGCAGAGAATATCCCTGTCTGTTCAAGCAGTTGCTTTAAGATGGGGGAACTCGTTTTCCAGTTATGATTGTTTTGTCCGGTAACCACAACCGCTTTATAATGGCCGCCAAACTTGCAGCCATTAAGTACTGCCATTAATAGGGTAAAAGCTAAAATCAAAAAATATGTTTTCCTCATTGGAATCTCAAATTAAAGGATTGGCTGGAGCCAAGGTTGACGATAAGGTCTTCTTAATAAGCGACTTGCTTCGATGCTTCCGATGATCTCCTCTTTGATGGGATCCCATTCTATCTTCTGACCCGTTGTCATGGCGATTTCGCCCAGTAATCCAATGGATATTGAGCGGTGACCAACCTCGACGGGGCAGACGGTTTCACCTCTTGACCTTACACACTCAAGGAAGTTCCAGAAATGGTTATCACTTTTGTATAAATGGATCTCATTTTCGCCGATTACCTCCTGTAGTATTTTAGGATCGGATGCATGCAGCAACCCTCCATCACGGTCGACATGAATCCACCCTTTTTCACCAAACCAGGCGGCACCGGTATTAAAACGGAGCCGCGATCCCGTAGCAACACGCATCTCTATTCCGTTGGCATATTTACAGGTAAAATCAAATTCGACCGGGGTGTTATAAAGACCTTCGATCGGATATACCCCTTCGCCTTCAATCTCAACAGGGCCGGTACGATCCATTCCGATGCCCCACGCTGCGATGTCTACATGGTGGCCGGCCCAGTCGGTTAGCCTACCGCCGGAATAATCGAGCGTCCAGCGCCAGTCGCCATGGCACACCCCGCGATAGGGAACTTTAGGCGCCGGACCGAGCCACATGTCCCAGTTGAGTCCTGTGGGTACCTCCATAACCGGAGGGGTGCCGAGCCTGCTGTCACCGTCGGGCAGTCCAACTTCAACGCGCGTAATTTTTCCAACCCGGCCATTGATAGCCAGTTCGGCGGCGCGCCTGTACATCTTCCCCGACCGTTGCCAGCTTCCGGTTTGCCACACCACATTGTTTTTCTTTACAGCGCTTACAATTGCCCGGCCATCCTGAATGGTTCTGGCAAGTGGTTTTTCACCATAAATATCGAGTTTCTTATTGGCCGCAGCGGAATAAATAAGTCCGTGCCAATGGTCGGGCAGGGCAATCGAAACGGCATCAATCTTCTCTTTTTCCAAAAATTCGCGGTAATCGCCATAGGTGCGGCAATCACTGTTTTTGTTTATCTTATCAATTATCCCCTTGGCATTGTCTGTATGGTTGGTATCCACATCGCAAACTGCAACAAACTGCACCTCCTTCGACCATAAAAAGCTGCGCAGGTTGTTTGTACCCTGTCCGCCAACTCCGATGCATCCCATCACAATCCGGTCGCTGGGGGAAAGTTTACCTCCCATTCCAAGGGCTGTCGAGGGGATCAGCTGGGGGAGGATCAATGTCCCTGCGGCCACAGTGGCCGACTGCTTCAGAAAATCTCTCCGGTTGGTTGTCTCTGTCATTGATATAAGTTTATCTAATTAAATTATAGATCAGATTATCAATTAAATATAGTTGTTAGGGATGGCTGGCATATCGTTGAATAAAATCGACTACCGGCGTTTGGTCCTGCAATCCGTGGGGATGATGACCCTCCCCTTTTTTGAGGATTAATTTGAAGGTGCCTCCCCATTTTTTATATTGTTGTTCCATGATGGCACCATTGTCCGAATAGGGCACCGCATCATCGGTCTCGCCGGTGACGTAGATTATCGCAACTTTGGCAGCAGCGAGCTTACGGGCGAGATCAACAGGATTTTTATGAAATGCGAGCGCCTCTTTTTCCGATTCGAAGTGATACAGTTTGATGAGGTTTTGCCAGTCCCCACGGCTCCCTTTTCCAATGCCCAGTTTTCCTCCAGGCCAGCTTTTGAAGTCACAAACTGCCTTGTCCATGTAAAGGCAGGAGACTTTACCTTTGTTTGCCGCGGCCCAGCGCGCGATAGCCAGCCCTTCGCGGCTCAGCCCCATCAGGGCAGGTTTTTTGGCCATTCCGTATTTTTTAGTCATCAGGGGATAAAGAGCGTCCCATTTGGCGATGGCGTCGGGGGCTCCATAGGTATTTCCAAGATTAAGGGTGACCACATAAAATCCACGTTTCGCAAGTTCAAGTTCGGTTTGGGCGATATATGCAACCGGTGCGCTTTTCAGATCGTATGACGATGGCGCAAGCACCCATGGCCGCCCTTGGGCCGGATTTGCAGGACAAAGGACAGTTGCGTTATCAGTGCCGACAGGAATGGTAAAAAGGGCAAATCCTTGAAAATTGATCGGTTCCCCGGGAAATGGCTCCGGTTTGATAATCTGTTTCCCTTTTTTTATGTTTTCGGAAGCGGTACTGCTAAGATTCAGCGCAAAAGTGGTATTTGTCAGCCACAAAAATGTGATTAATAATAACGTTTGATATTGGATTTTAATATTCATGGTTTCTTGAATTTTTGAAGTTCTTCGGGACCTGGGGTTGCGTAATCAGGATCTGCGGAATGAATTATAATGTCATTTCCAACTTTTTCAATATTCAGAGGAACAAGGTTTAATCCCTGTTCATTTAAGGTATATGCATTGTCAGACAGCTCTTTTGTCTGAATTCCTTCTCTTGAAAGTGGGGGAACATTGCCGTTAAAGAAGGCGGTGCACCACCAGCGACCGGCATCATCCTGAAACAGAGTCCCATGCCCCATAAACCGCCCGGCAAATTTTCGTTCACCATAAGGACCTGTAATCTTGTCGGCTGTGGCATAATAGAGGTTATAAGTTCCCTTGCGACCCTTCCCTGTTGACCACGCCGTGCCAAAAAGGACATACTTACCCTGGATCTTACGGATCAGGCACCCTTCATAACCAACATTCCTAAATTCTCCTCTCGGACCAATGTTAACCGGTTCACCTGAAAAACCGGAGAGGTCGGGCTTAAGTGGTTCTATTGTCGTCCCACCCGAGATTAACCAGCAGGTTCCGTCGTCATCCTGAAAAAGTGATGGATCATGGATCCTGCCAATTTTTTCACCGATAGGATTAGACCAGGGGGTGTGTAGTTTAAGTCCTGCGGTAATTGAAAAATTTCCGCCATTAACCGGTGATGGACTGGTGTGCACCAGAACGACCCTTCCGTTAATGAAATTGAATTCCGGAGCCCAGAGACGCCATCTAAACTCTTCGCCGGTTTTAAAACTTTCAGGTTTTGCGGTATACCAAATGCCATCTTTAAGCGTGTAGATAACGCCTATTGATTTCCAGTGGATAAAATCCTTTGTCTTCCATACCTGAACTTCATAACCCACCTTCCCTGAGGTGTACCTGTCTTCGGGCAGCTCCTTGCGTGTTGACAGTTGGGTGGTTCCTGTGAGGTAGAAAAAGCCGTCCGGCGATTTGACGATATATGGGTCGCGAATCCAGCCCTCCTTAACATGGATGGTCCTGTTGTGGGCTGAAAGTGCGGTCCTGATCTCCTTCGCTTTCGGCAAATAATCAGGGGCAATACCGTAAGTCGAAGTGGCAGCTGTCAGCAACAGAATGAATACGATGATTCTCATGAAATATTATTTTGAACCTGTTTTAGGAATTGTTTTTATCGTTACCGGCCCGAGCAATCCTGAAGGGAGCTGGTCGTTATTCAGCCAACCCACAAACATATTTTTATGCGTCCGGCGTTCGGCTAAAGGAAGTTTTTTGTCGCCGACCAACCGGTTCGGCCAAAGATTCACGACCTCGATTTCCAGCACATTCTCACCGGTTTTTACGATACCGGTTATTTCTGCACGATAAGGAGTGCACCAAACCACGCCAAGATCTTTCCCATTGAGTTTGATACGGGCTGTCTCTTTGACANTGCCTAAATCCAAAAACAGACGTTCCGGAAGTTCTGAACTACTGCTTGCTGCCTTACTGCTTATGCCTTGCCTCGTCAGGTTAAATGTTTTGGTGTACACCGCCTTTCCGCTGAAATTCTTCACTGCCGGTTCAGTACGCTTGTTCCAGTCCTCCAGTTTCTCAAAGACCATCAGCCCCTTCGCCTGATCGCCCGATAGCTCGTTGGTCGGATAAAACCATTTCAGATCAAACTGAACCGACCATGGTCCGGTAATCTCCTGCACTTGAGTTAGTATTGGGAAATTAACAGCTTCGCTATGTTGGTCTTCCACCTTATGCTTTCTGTCCTCTGCCTTTTTGAAAATCACAAACATAGCGCCATAGGGTTCAAACTCCAGCGGGATCGAGGTGACACCGTTTTGCGTTTTAAACTGAGGCAGGTTTCGCTGTTCACCGGTCACAGGATTCCAGATTTCCGGTTGTCTGCCGGTCACACGAAAAGCACCGTCAGCCTTGAGGCCGACACCCCGTTTATTTATTACGAAATAAATTTCTGTATCCTTTGTGCGGCGATGGATAAAATCGAGCAGTGTATTATCGGTTGTGCTTTGGTATGCGAAATCAGCAGGTATATTATCCTTTTCGAGAACCTGGCGAATGGTCATCCCATTTATAATTCTCCCTTTTCCATAAGTGTGCTCAAGCAGGGTAGAGGCTGTTTGAATTCCCCATACCTTGTCTGCAACGGTTTTTAACTGTTGTTCACTTTTGGGATAGCCTGTAAGTCCGGGTGTCCGCTGTGGTCTGGGACCAATGACTGTAGCTCCTGCCGCTATGAGTTCCTGGATTTTCCGGGCAACACTTAAAGGAATTACCGGTCTGTCGGGCAAAACCAATAGCCGGTAGCTCATCCCGTCGGGAAGGACAATCAGGCCGTCCCTGACCGTCAGGCGGGAAAGCAGAATCTCTGTATTGCAGACGTCATAATCATAGCCGAATCCACGTGAAGGATCGATATTTTTGGGTGGGATAAAATTGGGTGCCTCATCACCGCTGTAATACAACACATCAGCTACAAATAGCCCCTGTTGCAGCAGGTGGGAGCAACGGCTAAGGCAGGTAAGGAATTGCTTAGCTCCCTGATTCCACCAGGTGATGTTGTGGTTAAAATGAGTACCGCCGAAAACCGATTTTCCGGGGAGGCCATCTTCCGGACCTGAGGTTGCCGAGCCATGAATGCTCAGAGCATTGATCCCTTCGCAAAATGCGTTGTTGGCATGGCGCAGCAGACCCCCGGGTGACTGGCTCCAGTGTTGCAGACGTCCCCCGGTAGTGAATGCCTCGGAGGCCACAATCTTTTTTCCATACAAATGACCTGCGCTCGCAGCCTGTTTGGCGTTGACATTTTGGGCAGCCTCGTCCCATCCTGGTGTGGTAATCACATGGTGATCTGCCGGGACTGACTGGTTCTCCTTCCATAATTCGATTTCCCAGAACTCCGCAACGGGTACATCCATGCGTCCCTGGTTCATTAACCCGTCGTTGCATAATAACCGCGGATGGTGCTGGCCACCGGCTTCGGCACGAACTTTCACGCCGTCAGCATGCGAAAGTTCCGCCCACCGTTTGTAATGTCCATCAGCCACGCAATCGGCGATTGTCCGCCGAACATCTGCCAGGAAGCGATCGGTGATCTCCGCGCTCTCCACGATCTCACCAGCCATTGCAGCCAGATACGGGTTGGGGTTATAGCCGCGTCTTTTTTGAAATTCCTTCAGTAATTCGGGTGTCCAGGAGTAAATGCCATCAATTTCAACATTGTCTTCGATGAAATACTTCAATGTTTTTCCCACATGGATTCCAGCATCGCCGATCAACGGTTTTATCCCCTGTGCATAATTGAGTTCGGTTGCTGCGGGGCTGAGGTAATCGGCCAGCAGCCCTTTTCCGAAAGCGACATTAAGTCCGGTTGTCGTACGCCCAATACGGACTACTTTCCAGTTCCCCCGGGGGACATCCCAGTTCAGTGTCCCATCCGGAGAAACCTTGCCGGTTAAATCGATGATTTCATTTAGCTTTAGCGGATGGTCACCCGGAAGCGCAACCAGGTCTTCGCGTACCAGACTAACCTGGTCAACCTGGCGGGTTGAAGTCACTCCAAGCGGATTTGTGATCGCCCGTTTGGCGGCCAGACGGGCAAACCGTTCCACCTCAAGGCGGCTGCCGAGTACAAAATCGCGAACCTTTGAATTCTTTGGCATCACGATCCGGAACCAGCGGGCTGTAGTGGCGGGAACAGCTCCATAGATTGTATTGCCTCCCGGCCCTTTGAATGTGATTACCTGCCTGAAGTTAATGTCATCATCCGAAGCCTCGATAGCTGCTTGGCTCGTTATGTCTATCCAGGTAAAATCCACCAGATGTGGCTTGCCGAAATCGACTAATATATTTGGGTTTTCTGTGGTTCCTGAATTCCAGCTCGTATTGAAATTTCCGTCAAGCAGATTTGGCAGATCACTCTGATTGCTGCTTAGTGTGATCAGAGTACGAGGAATTGACGGTTCAACGGGTACCCGAAATGCCTGAACTGCAACATCGGCATAGCTTGTCCCCTTTCCCAATGGTTCAACGAGTTTGGCTGAATATTTCTGACCCCCTTTGATGAAGGTTTCGGAGTTCACCATCATCCAGCTTGAATATTCAGGGGTGATCCATGGTCCGCCCGATGGCCACCCGGGACAGGTATTTACCCCCATTTTTAAGCCAACGCAATCCGCTTCACTCACAGCAAGGCGGAATAGTTCGCGCCATTGATCGCTCATATAGGGGGCGTCAGGCATATTGCCCAGGTCGATAAGCATAACTCCTCCAACTCCCTTTGCTTTGAGTTCTTCCATGTGCTGGGTAATGTTTGCCGGGGTAATCTTGCCGAACCACCACATATTTACCCAGGGCTTTGCCGAATCGGGGGGAGTGACAAATCCTTTAGCGAGGTCAATTTGAGCATATGCAATTTCTGCCAGGGAGTGGAATAAAAGAGCTATAACCAATATTTGCCTGGCCAATTTGCTTATCGTCATGCTAAAATAATTATTTTGTTATGTTGTTAGTCGTCTCAGGCTGATTTTCTATCGTAGTATAGACACAGTAACACCTTAGTAGGGTGACAACCCTGCTGAAATATTTTCATGTTTTACCTTAATCTGTGCCGGATTATATGCCTGTCGCAATAATAATTTCAGATTTAAGAGATTTTGGGCTCACTTTTAGTGTTGTGAATTGGCAATCGCATAATTCCCTTCGACGGCCTTTGGCTCCGGAGTGGAGACTATTCGGTTTTTTGGGGTAGTAGTCATACAGGTCCGGCAGAGGTTCCGGAATGGTTCCCCTGGTTTGAAATGTCGGATCAGGCTTTAATCAAACCCACCTGTTTTTCTTTAGTAATAGCGTTATGCCCCTCTTAACAATGGACAGGATTTTCTTCTTCAAAATGGATCAGAGCCATTTTATAGTGAAGGTAAATTCCAGGGATGACGGTAGGGCCGGGTTAAAAGGCGGCTTGCAGCCTGGTTCCCAATAATCAGTTCCTTTTCGGGATTCCACAATATTTTATTTCCGGTACTCATCGCGATTTCACCCAATAATCCCACAGAGATGGAACGGTGAGCGATCTCAACCGGCGCTACTGTTTCTTTTCTTGATCTTATGCATTCGATGAAGTTGCCTACATGATCATCGCACTTGTAAAGATGGATCTCGTTTTCCCCGATCACCTCTTCCAGGATCTTTGGATCGGATGCTGCGAGTCTGTCACCCCGGTCGACATGAATCCAGCCTTTTTCGCCATACCAGGTGGTACCCATTGCGTGAGGCAGACGTGATGAGTTGGCGACTCTCATCTCAATACCGCTTGCATATCTACATCGAAAATCATACTCAACAGGAACGTTGAAAAGGCCATCCCTGGGATAAACCCCGACACCTTCGATCTCCACCGGTCCCGAGCGCTCCATGCCAAGTCCCCATTGAGCGATGTCGATATGATGACCAGCCCAGTCCGTGAGCTGTCCTCCCGAATAATCGAGGATCCATCGCCAGTTTACGTGGCACACTCCACGAAAAGGGACTTTGGGAGCAGGGCCAAGCCACATTTCCCAGTCAAGCGCGGCGGGCACTTCCATAGGCGGTGGTGTGCCGATCCCCTGGCCGCCATCGGGCAATCCGACTTCAACCCGAATTATTTTGCCTATACGGCCGTTGATGGTCAACTCGGCTCCGCGTCTGAAATTTTTCACCGAACGCTGCCAGCTCCCGGTTTGCCAAACTATGTTATTTCTCTTTACCGCGCTCACGATCGCCCTTCCGTCATAAATCGTTCGTGCAAGTGGTTTTTCACCGTAAATATCGATTTTTTTATTTGCCACTGCCGAATAAATCAGTCCGTGCCAATGGTCTGGCAATGCAATAGATACAGCATCCAGTTTCTCTTTTTCCAAAAAATCGCGATAATCACCGTAGGTTCGGCAATCGCTGTTTTTGTTGGATTCATCAATGATTTTTTTCGCCTTATCTGCTTTTAATTTGTCGACATCACAGGCTGCCACAAGCTGCAACTCCTTTACCCGTTTTAAAAAGCCCCTCATATTACTCGTTCCCTGACTTCCTATTCCGATAAGTCCCATAACAATCCGGTCGCTTGGGGGGAGTTTTCCTCCCATACCCAGCGCCGTCGAGGGGATAATCTGCGGGATGATTAATGCTCCGGTTGCTATGGCGGCAGATCGTTTCAGAAAATCTCTCCTGTTTGATTTTTCAATCACGGTTTTATTTTTTTGTTGATTTCAAAGTCTCCAGGGCATATCGATTCCGGAATCTCTTCCAGGTCTCCATTGATTTTGTCAGTGTTTCGGCAGCATCACCTTTGAGATTATAGCACTGTAATCCGATTGGACCTTTGTAATTGCTGTCAAGCAGTGTTTTAATCAAGTGGTAAGTGTCGAAAGATCCCTGACCCAACGGTTGTATCAGGCGCTCCCAGCCCATTTGTTGGGTATCTCCCTCATCTGCCCCGCAGATATTAACCGCAACAAGCCAGGGTGCAAACCTCTTAATCTTCTCGTCAAGCCCAGCAGGTCCTTCAACTTTAAGTAAGTGACAGAGATTCAAAACGGCGCCGTAATTCTTCCTCAACCAGTTTTGCCAGTTTTACACTGTGCTCCAGTGTTTCGCAATACAAGGTAATGTGCGGATAGACTGCTAATTTAATACCATAACCGGATGCAAAACCGGAAAGATCGCGCAGAATAGCGGCAACAACCAGATCGCCCTTTTCCTTGTCATCTTTGTAAGTGACACTGTGAAGGTGAAAATAGATGACACACCCTTTTGGTGCAGCCTTGATTCCCTCTTTAATCTCTTCAATGGAGGGTTTTCCGGTTATTCTGCCAGCTTCGAAATTAAG
>TBL_comb47_HYPODRAFT_10001600_pt1 | contig 29170 bp, 25 predicted proteins | sample TroBogypolimnion_40_FD_10682 | JGI IMG/M metagenome (IMG submission 10682) | reverse complement strand
ACATCGCCGGCGATGCTGCGCAATCAAATCGCTGGTTGGCGGATGCCGGTAAATTACGTCAAGCCTTCAATCGTCTCTTCTGGAACGAAGAGCGCGGCGTATATATGAATGGATGGCATGATGGCTTACTGCTAAAACGGTGGGGATGCCAGGAAAATTATCTTGCAGTTGTTTTCGGGCTTGCGGATAACCAGCGGCGCGAACGGATAATCGGCAACTTGAAAAAAGAAGATCTGCTGTCTGTCTTCAAGGCAAAAAAAGAAGATTTCGACGAGATTATTCCGGGTGCGGACGGGAATCACATGATTGCCATTGCCCTCAACCGCTACCGTTGGGATGAAACGAAGATGGTTCCGCTTGGCACCCCGTACTTTGCGTGGTTCGCGCTTGAGGCCCTGCTCAAGCTGGGCATGACGGATAATGCATTGGAAATAATCGGCAAACATTGGGGTGAATATTCTCGCCAGGGCGGCACCACCACCTGGGAAACCTGGGATCGGGATCAGGGTTCGCTTTCACACGGATGGGGATGTGCTCCGGCCATTGTTTTGCAAAAGTATATCCTGGGAGTCAGGCTTTCGGATGAAGACGGGATTGATGTGGAAATTATGCCGCAAAGAGGCAGTTTGCGCTGGGCGTCCGGACGGGTCCATACCCACTACGGAACGATTCAGGTCGCCTGGCGCTATGAAAAAAGCTGGACTCTGTCCGTGGATATTCCGCCCGGATGCCGGACAAAAATTTATCTTGCAGAATTTTTCTCCCCGGGACTGCCTGACCGGGATCCATGCAATACAGTGATTGTCCAAGGCGGATGCCACTTGTTCAGAAAGCCGCTTTAAGCCGGGCTTAATTTAGTCCGGGATTACTGTTCCTTATCGCATTAGTCTTGTATCAGACCTTGCGAAGCTGCTGAGCCGCGCGTACCATTGACAGATAGTTTTCGAACGGGACATATTCAGGAATGGAATTGCCGGAACCCAGGGCGTAACCTTTGGCTAAGCGGCGAAAACGCTGCCCGTCCTCCGAAACCCGCGCGAACACTTCATCCGGGGTGGCGGTGCAGAGAAAATCCATGTCGAAACCGCCAAGCAGCCCGATCCGGTTGCCGTATTTCTCGATCCACGAGTCAAATGGAGCAATGGCGTCTTCATTGGAGTGTTTGGCATTGATGCCGAGCGCGATGACATCTTCCATAACCTCGAAAATGCAACCGCAGGAATGCCAGATGAAGGGTAGTTTGTGTGCATGCACCAAATCAATGATACGCCGATACTGCGGAATAATATGATTCCGGATAGTTGGCGGATCGGTCAGCAACGAGGTGCGAAATCCCAAATCGTCGCCGAAACGGCAGGCCGCAAAAATATTGCCGTAACGCAATAAAAATTCACTCCATATCGCACTCATCAAATCGCCTATTTTACGGAACAGATCAAATAATTTGAATATCCAATATCCGTTTTTAACCCATAAATTCTAGTGAAGACCTAAAAAATAGAATGATACCGCCACTCCGCCCATACGGCGGAAAATTGCAGCCCTCGCCATTTATTCGCCGGAACATGCTCGACCCAGGATTGACAGACATCCCTTTCAGGCATATATTCAGGGAATTTGCTTTGAGCGGGAGTTTTAGCATGAACAACGTGCAGGAAAAAATAAAGATTCACGACAGGTATCAGTTTGAGATCAAATATACCTACCCGTTGAATAAGGAGCTGCCGGAAACCGACTATCTGGTTGAGACCTTTATTTTCATCCCCAATAATCTCGGGGTAAACGCGGATTCCTACACAAAACATGATTTTTACAGCGATCTGCAGAAATATATCCGGTTCAAAACTCCGGTATTTCTGCTTGCGTCCATCATCAAGGAAAAAGGCCCGCTGGATCGACTGAAAACGGAAATGGCCGCACTGGCTGAAGATCCCTCCAACCCGGAAACCGGCAAAGATTATCTGTATCAGTTGAAAATGCTCTGTTCCATCCTGAAGAGCGCGCTGCGGGACGAAGAGGATTACATTGAGACCTGCCAGACGTCTTCGGATAAACATGCCCTGATCGAACGGCTGCTGGAAAACGTCTCCAAAATCACCGCCGGCTTTCGCCGGCTGCGCCCGATCATCGAGGTGCCGCATCTGAATCCGGAACAGGTTACTTTTTACAATTTTTCCGATGAATACATCAGCTTAATGGTTGAAAAATCCCTGTTCAAACTGCTGGAATATATGCAGGATGTTGAAATCAAAGCCAAGGATGAACTCTGTGTCAGAATCACGGATGTCATCCAGGACGAAATCAAATACCGCGAGGGAAGCCATTATCCTTCACTGGTACGGGAAAACTCCAGCAACGAAGCGATTATTTACCGGATGCGGATTTTAAAGAAAATCATGGGCAGCATCCTGTTCCTTAAAACTTTCACCAAGACCGAAGGGCGAATGATCGAACAGATACTGATGGGACTGGCGGCCGGCATGGCAATGGCATTTGCCACAGGAATGCTGTTTTTATCCCGGCGCGTATTTTCCGACCTGACGCTATCGCTGTTCATCGTGCTGGTGGTCAGCTATATCTTCAAAGACCGGCTTAAGGAACTGGCAAAAATTTATATGGTCGGATTTTTGAAAAAATATATGTATGACTACAAAACCGTACTGATGACCAACATGACCAAAATCGGCTTCTGCCGCGAAACCTTCACTTTTCTCAAGGAAAAGAATCTGCCGGCGGAGATAGTCAAAATCCGCAATAAAGATTACTTCGCCGAACTGGATAACGGATATGTCGGCGAAAATGTGATTTACTCAAAGAAATACATCAAGGTCTACTCTTCGGCATGCCGCAGAATTTATGCGGATTTCCAGGTGGACGGCATTCACGACATCATCCGCTTCAACATCCGGCATTTTCTGGACAAAATGGACAATCCGGAAAGCCTGCTCTATTTTCCGGATGATCCCGGCAACTTCAAAATGGTGCCGGGCCTGTGCACTTATCACATCAATATTATTCTCAAATACGGCATGGGCGAACAGAAGGAATATCATAAATTCCGCCTGGTACTGAATCGCGACGGCATCAAGCGCATCGTCGAAATCCCCTGTCCCGCAATATGAAGGAGTTTTTCTGAATGATTCAAAAAATAGTAAAGTTAGTTCTCAATCCTAAAAAATATCTCACCCTTGCAATCAAAATGATGCAGCAAAAAATGTGTTCACTATTTCAGAATACGTCTTTTTTTATGCAGGGACAGATGGATATTAACCAGAAATCCCGCTGGCATAATGATGATTTTAGAATATCAACCGGCGGATACTATCCCAAAAACGACGATAAAAACAGACAAATATGCAACTTGGAGCCATGGGATAACACAAGACGCGATATGCTGATTCTTCTGCTTAGAACAATAGCAGAGAAAAATATTGAAGGCGATATCGCGGAACTTGGAGTATATAAAGGGAGTACGGCGAAACTGATTCATTATTATATGCCTGAGCGGAAACTTCATCTATTTGATACATTTGAAGGCTTCACCGACAGAGGTGTAGTTGCGGAAAAAGAAAATACTGATTACTCAATCTTTGAATCACACTTTGCCGACACATCATTAGAGCATGTAAAAGCCTATATATCTCAAAAGAACAGTAATGTTTTATATTACAAAGGCTATTTCCCGGAAAGCGTTCCTCAAAATCTTCATCAATTAAAATTCGCATTTGTTCATTTGGATGCAGACTTATATGAGCCCACTCTGGAAGGATTAAAATTCTTTTACCCGCGAATGAGTACAAGAGGCATAATCGTTGTGCATGATTATAATGCATGGCCCGGCGCAAGAAAGGCCGTAGATGATTTTTTCTCAGACAAAAATGAATTACCATTGCCGATGCCGGATAAAAGCGGGTCCGTACTTATAGTAAAACAGTAAAGATGAAATAGTACGAGTCCGCTCCGCCAGGCGTGAACAATTACGGACGTACAGGCGTCACGATGAAATATAATAAATTACGGGATGACAGTTGAATGAAATTGAAAGATTATGCCGGTAAACTGGCTGAACTGGAAAACAGTTTTGTTGAATACGCCAACCGCTTTCTTACGGCGGAACCGCTGTTCAACCGCAATATTATTCTGAAGCGGGAGCATAGTCTGCGAGTTCGGCGGGAATGTACGGAAATCGTGAAATCACTGGATATTTCTGAGCATGACCGCTTTATTGCTGAAGTGGCCGGATTGTTTCACGATGTCGGACGGTTTGAACAGTACACCCGGCATCGCACCTTTGTTGACCTGAAATCTGAAGATCACGGGCAACTGGGTATTGCGGTACTGAAAAAAATGAACTTTCTGGACGGATTCGACGCGACGGATGCCGGACACATCCTGACGGCCATTTCCTGCCATAACCGCAGAGCGATTCCGGAAGAGGTTTCAGGACGTGAACTGTTGATGTCCAAAGTGGTGCGGGATGCCGACAAGCTGGACATTATGCATATCATGATCGATTATTTCCGGCATCCGGAGACGAACGATACGGTTACGCTTGATCTGGAGGACAGCCCGGTAATCTCCGAACCGATCATCCGGAGCGTGAGCCGCCGCGAAAGCGTGTCCATGCGCGATTTGCGGACGGTTACGGATTTTAAAATAGCGCAGTTGGGCTGGGTTTATGACCTGAATTTCCCGCGTTCATTCCAGATTTATCTGGAACGCGGCTATCATTATGAATTATTGAAGCATCTGCCGGAAAATCCAGAAATAAGCAAACTTTTCGAGATAATTGACAGTTATATTCTCGACAAAGCCGAAGAATAAAGCAGAAAGACGGGGCTGGAAGATTATATTCAGTTTCTTTTTATGATTGCGCAACACTCAAAAGTCAGGCCAAGGCGCCTGACAAAAATACAAATCCCAGTCGTCCCAGTCTTCCCAGTCTTCCCAGTCGTCCCAGTCTTCCCAGTCGTCCCAGTCGTCCCAGTCTTCCCAGTCTTCCCAAATTCCCTGAACCATCCTCAGAGATTAATGATTTTAATCGTCCCCGGTCTTTTGATTACTTCGCCTTTTTGCGAATTCAGCGCTTTAACGAACAGATCGGCCCATTCGTCAACGATCTGCCGGAGACTGCCGTATGCGACTGATTCATTTATTCCGGGAGACTCGGTCTTCGCGCTTTGCCGGTCGGCAAAAACAAGAACGGTTTTGCCGTCCTGAGAATCTTCCAGCACGCCTTCAATCGCAACCGCCGGACTGTCGGCGCTCATTCTGACGCCGTGTTTGGCGGCGTCAAGCAGCGGTTTTACGGTGATGACATTGACCAGATATAACTTTAACACCAGGGTTTTCGAACCGGGCTGCGCCACCAGATCGAAATCAACATTGTTCTGAACTGCCCGCTGGAATGTTTCGCGGGTATATTTGGCAAAATCCTTTAAGGCCTGCTCTTCCTGGTCGGAAAGCTTCGGCATATTGCTTTTCTGCGATTCGCTATTTTGGTTCTGCGTGCCTCTGCCAAGCACTACTTCAGCAATAATGATTTTATTATATTTCTTCAAATTAATATAGTCTATCCAGGTTTTGTTGAACGGCAGACTTTTGTCCTGTTTCAGGTTCTCTTCAAATTCTTTGACGTTTACCGGCGGGTAGTATTCATCTGTCTGCGGCGATGCGCTTTCCGCTCCATTCAAGCGGAACGGAGAAACAATTAAAAACAGTATGCCAATAAAAATAGCATGTAATATATATTTTCTCATAAAAAACCTCCTAAAAAACTTTATAACAATTTTACACCCGAAACCGGATAACGAATCTAAACCTTAATTTTAACGCAAAGGCGCAAAATCGCAAAAGGAAAAAAGAAAAAAAACCTTTTTTAATTTTGGCACAGCCAAAATTAAAAAAATTCTTTTCTTCGCGCCTTCGCGTCTTTGCGTTAAATTCTTCAGTTTTACACCCGAAACCGGATTAAGTAAAGGAGTGAAATCAATAAATGCAAACGTTCAATTCATCCCGACAATCAAATAGCATTTATACAGCTCATTGACCGGCTTGGGCAAATCCGTAAAAACAATCTCAAAATCACTGGCGCGGACCTGGTGAACTGAAGCTGCCGGATTCATCCCCGCAACTACCCATTCATGACGGAAAGCATTGTAGCCCGGCCAGGTAAATCCGGAACGGACCGCGTCCATGGAAAAAAAATGTTCCATACACATGGCATACAGCGTATTATAATCATTTGCCTTATAGCAGTAATTCATAATGTCCAGGGCATTGCAGTAGAAACTGACATTGCTGAAGGACATAACTACCAGGTCATCAAAAAGATAATTGCGATTGGCGGCGCTTAACGGGGAATTCGAATCATTGTGATACGCTTTATTAATTTCCGCGATTCGCGCCTGGCGCTGAACCATGCCTCGCATGGAACGGTCAACAATTTCAGGGGGCAAAACCTTTTTCCAGTCCGCCATGCATGAAATTAAAGCTTCCAATTCATGTTGACGGCTTGATAAGTAACCCAACAATTCCTGTTTAAATGACGCCGACGGCGAACTGACCCGGAGCTCTTTATCAAAATCATGCAGAAGCCGGTTACGCCGCTGTTCAATTTGATTGCATTGCCGCAAATAGCTCTCCAGCCAACCGTTAATCCGCGTCTGCTCCTTGGGTTCGTTATATTCAATAAAAGCGATGCCTCTTACCACTTCTTTCGCGGTTGTCCGCGGATTGGAAAATGCATACAGCGGAATATTGACGGTGCGGGCCTTCACATTGACGGCGGAAATTTCGATATTCTTCTGTTCATCCCTGAGCTCCGGAGTGAAATTTATTTGTGAAATCTGCAACAGGCGTTCGCGGCTGAATCCGGTGGCGTTAAAAATTTTCGCCAGCGTTTCCGCCTGAAAATCACGGCGGGCAAGTTCATAAGACCGCCTTTCCTGTTCCGTATAAAACAACCGGAAAACAGGCGAACCGGCGGCAAGCAGCAAATAAGGCTCCTGAAATTTCCAGCGCACCGCGGTAAGATTTACTTTAACTTTGCGGTCCGCGGTTTCCGACATCGCCTGATAGCCGGCGCCAAAAAGCAGACACAGGATGATTCCGACTATTACAGTTTTGGAAAAATCATTCATGCTTCCTCAATGTTTGGACCGATGCAAATACACGTTGTTATTTTCTTAACAGTTTCTAAATAACACTATAACAATTTTACACCCGAACCCGGATTAAGTAAAGGCATAAAGCTAATAAATGCCGTGGATTAATACAATTGCAAAAGAGCCCCCAAGCATTCCCGCAACCGCGGAACCTCTTGGAGTCCACTTCCTGTTTTTTCATTTCCCTCCTGAATTTCATGGTGAAAAAGGCTGCCCTCTGTGTCCTCCGTGAAGTCCGTGGTTAAACCTGTGCATTCGCTATTTACCGTATTTGCGCTTGAAAATATATTTGCGGGCTGTAATTTATCGGCAGTTTATCGGCGGTTTATCGGCATAATAACAGAGGTTTAACGGCAACTATGATTTTCGAGCCTGTATACAGCATTACTAACAAGATTGCCCGGGACTTAATGAGGATGGAGGCGGCAAAACATGCGGTCATTGATTTGCCGATAACGGTTTTGGTCCAGCGCAAGTTGCGAGAAACCGCCCGTCTGGTCTCGACCCATTATTCCACGGAAATTGAGGGTAACCGCCTGACTCTGGCGCAAGCCGAAAAAGTCATCCATGCGCATCAGCATTTTCCGGACCGGAAACGCGATGAACAGGAAGTTCTGGGATATTACCGCGCGCTGGATGAAATCGAAAAGCTGCTCTCAAAAAACACGCCGGTCTCGGAAGATGTTATCAAGCTGCTCCATGCCCGCGTTATCGGCGGCGACAAGTTCCAGGTCAAGCCTGCGGCGTACCGTGACGGACAAAATGTAATCAAAGACAGCATTTCCGGAAAGATCGTTTATATGCCTCCCGAAGCGAAAGATGTTCCGGCTCTGATGAATTCGCTGGTAACCTGGACCAACCAGGCGTTTAAGTCAGAGTTCCCTGTTCCGTTGATTGCCGGCGGCGCCCATTATCAATTTGCCACCATTCATCCGTATTACGATGGCAACGGACGGACTGCCCGTTTGCTGACCGCCTATATCATGCATCTTGGCGGTTATGGGCTCAAAGGATTTTATTCGCTGGAAGAATATTACTCCCGTAATCTGGCGGCGTATTATCAGGCGCTGACCATCGGGCCTTCCCATAATTACTATTTGGGCCGCGCGGAGGCTGACATAACCGCCTGGCTGGAATATTTCTGCGAGGGGGCGGCGGAGGCGTTTGAAAAAGTGAAACAGAGAACAGAAGAAGCGGCAAAACAAGGAAAACAGGACAAGTCTCCGCTGTTGCGCAAACTTGACGCCAGACAGCGTCAGGCGCTTGGGCTTTTCCAGGAAAACGAACGCATAACATCTTCAGATATTGCTCAACTGTTTAATCTCAAACCGCGAACAGCCAGTGAATTATGCGGCAGGTGGAGTGAAGAAGGCTTTATCATTGCGTTGTCCGCCGCTCGTAAGAACAGGAAGTATTCTCTGGCAAACATGTATCAGGAATTACTTGATTAAGAACTGTTATATTTTAGCCGGATGAAGTTGTATTGGAAACATCCAGCCGTTAAGGCTTAATGTCTTTATGCCGAATGATTTGCACATCTGTTGATTGACAAAACGCCTATATATGTAGACTTTGATCTAAAAATTAGTATTTTTTTAATGGGGGATTTTATATCCACTAATTACACTGATTATCACGAATTTGTTTTTCTTCGTGATTCGAGTAATTCGTGGAAAAAAGGATTGTGTTGAAGATGTCTCTAATCTCTCGGAAATGTGGTTTTGGTGTAGCGCCGTCCGTCTCGGACGGTCTTACACAAGGGGTGTCCAGAATGTCCAAAATGGGAGAGGAAACGAATACCCGTTGTGCGCAACGAGACTCCAAAGTCTCGGAGTGAGAGGAAAAAAGTACCACAAGCATCCTGCTTGTGATTTTACTCAAGCTGGAAGTTTACCCGCCGCAGGCGGCGCCAAAGGCGACCAGGGCTTGACGTACTCCAGAGTTTTGAAAACTGATAGCCGTTATGTTCAACGAGTCTCCAAACTCTCGGAGTTGTTTAAAAAACTGATAACCGTTCCGCTCAAGGACACTCCAAACTCTCGGAGTCCGGATTGCTCTGTGCCTCTGTGGTTAGGTACTGTCCAAAATAAGCGTAGGCGATGTCCAGAATGGTGATGAGGAAGTGCGGGAGTGTGAGAATTTTTTGACTTTTGGAACCGGATTTATAAACTTTAGAACTCCAGAACTTCAGAACTTTAGAACTTCTCAAGATGTCCAAAATGCCGGACTGGAACGAGGAGCAAAAATGTTGGCAGTTAACGAAAATCTTAACCGGACATACAATTGAAAATGGAAAACGGAGAATTGAAAATTAGAAAACAAAATAACAACAGCCTAAAAGCGGTCTCCAAAACCTCGGAGTTGTTGGACATCATTCAGCATTTTTCTGCTCAGGCACTGTCCAGGATGTCCAAAATAACAAAATTGTATTTTATTAAGAAGTTTCTTAACCAGCCCTTGGAAGCAAGGAGCAAAACGGACTTGCACACGGGTGTCCAGAATGTGCGAGAGATGTGTCCAAAATCAGGGTGGAAGGTGTCCAAAACGTCCGACCTGTCCGACCTGTCCGACCTGTCCGATCTGTCCGACCCGTCCAGTCGGTGTCTCCCGCGGTTGCGGGGCCCTGGCCATTATGCCGGAAGAAAGTTTAACTTGTCAACTTTCAAAATCCGTTCCACAGGAGTATATTAGTAGATTCAGAAGATTTTTTAACAACTTTTTTAACCCATATATAAAGATGAATATTCTATGAAAGGCATTGTCAATACCTGGCTGGAATGTGTGCATTGCGGCAAACAGTACGATCTGGAGCAAGTCAGATATAACTGCGAATGCGGCGGCATCCTCGATGTAAAACGCGATCTCGCGAAAATCGACGGCGGAAAACTTAAGCAGTTGTGGGAAGACCGCTGGGGGATGAAGCGCGGCCCGCTTTCTTCCGGCGTCTGGCGATACAAGGAACTGATTCTGGACGTCGCCGAGGAGCTCATCGTAACGCGCCAGGAAGGCAATACCCGGCTTTACCCCGCCGGCAAAGCCGCCGAATATGCCGGGATCAAGAATTTTCTGTTGAAGCATGAGGGGGAAAACCCCACCGGCAGTTTCAAGGACCGCGGCATGACTTGCGGCGCCACCGCCGCCAGGATTTATGAAGCAACCTCCGTGGCATGCGCCAGCACCGGCAACACCAGCGCCAGCATGGCGTCATATGCCGCCATCTCCGGCATGAAGTCCATTATTTTCATTCCCGAAGGCAAAATCGCTTACGGCAAACTTGCCCAGGCGCTGGCTTTCGGCGGCATCACGCTTCAAATCAAAGGCAATTTTGACGATGCCATGGAACTGGTGCAGGAAGTTTGTTCCAAGCTCAATATTTACCTGTTGAACTCCATCAACCCGTTCCGCATCGAAGGCCAGAAAGCCATCGGTTATGAGATACTTCAGCAGCTCGACTGGGAAGCGCCGGACTGGTTTGTCATACCGGGCGGCAACCTCGGCAATAACAGCGCCTTGAGCAAAGGGTTGCAGGAACTTTACGAACTCGGCATCATCAACAAGATCCCGCGCATTGCCGTGATCCAGGCCGAAGGTTCAAATCCGCTGTCCAGAATGTGGAAGAACAAGACCGATTATATCCCGATGAAAAATCCCGATACCATCGCCACCGCCATCAAGATCGGCAATCCGGTTTCCTGGGAAAAAGCCATGCGCGGCCTGGAATGGTGCAACGGAGTGGTGGAAGACGTCACCGAGCAGGAAATCATGGACGCCAAAGCGATGGTTGACGCCGCCGGCATCGGCGCCGAACCCGCATCCTGCTGTTCTGTCGCCGGCGCTAAAAAGCTGGTGGATATGGGCATCATTTCTCCTGACGCCAAGGTCGTCGGCATTCTGACCGGCAACATCCTGAAAGACCCGGACGCCGTGGTCGGCTATCATAAAGACACCCTGCGCGACATGGGCATCAAAGGCACCTATGCCAACAAGCCGCATGTAATCGAGCCGACCCTGGAAGCGGTAAAAGCGGCGATCAGCGGCAAGTAAGCCGGATCGCCTTTTAAGTCCTCAGCCGCGGGGACGCTTCATGGCACCCTGGAGCAGCGAGACGCAGAGCTTTTCGAAAGACATGCCGGTTTTGCCGGCGGCTTTCGGAACCAGGCTGCTGGCGGTAAAGCCCGGCAAACTGTTGCCTTCAAGCACGTACATTTCACCGGACTTGGTGATGAAAATGTCCACGCGCAGAATATCTCTGGCCCCTGAAACCTGGTAGAATTTCACCGCAATTTCCTGGGCCTGCTTCTGGAGTTCGGCGGAGATGTTTTCCGGCGGGCACAAGTAGCGGGTTTCCCCTTGATTATGAGTGTATTTGGCGTCAAAGTCATAGATTTTTCCTGGAACTTGTATTTCGATGACCGGAAGCGGTTTCCCGTTCAAAATACCAACGGTGGTTTCCATGCCGTTGATGAATTTCTCGACCAGCAGTTCGCTGTCGTAGGCAAAACATTTATCCAGTCCGGCTTCCCATTCGACGGCAGTTTCGGCGATGGCGATGCCGACGGTCGAACCTTCACGCGGCGCTTTTATTACTACCGGCAGGCTGAGATTGGCCGGAAATGCGCGGTTTTCCTTAGTGACGACCGCCCACGGCGCAGTCGGAATACCGTGTGCTTCCATGAGCTGCTTGCTTTTGATCTTGTCAATGATGATGCCGCTGGCCTGACTGCCGCTGCCGACAAAGCGCAAACCGGCCTCCTCCAGCGCCTGCTGGATTTCGCCGTTTTCGCCGAACCCGCCGTGCAGGACGGGAAACACGACGTCAGCGTTCTTCATTTCATCGGTAATGCGGGTATCCTGAACGTCAATTTCATCAACGCTATACCCGGCATTGCGCAGCGCTTTGGCAACGCCGCCGCCGGATTCAAGCGACACTGAACGTTCACTGCTGGTGCCGCCCTTGAGCACCGCGACTTTAAGCGGAACGGCAGCTTCCGCGACTTTCTTCAGACTTGCCGGATCCATAAAACAAACCTCCGGATTCAAATAAAATCCTGTTTTTTCCGCGACTATGCGGCGGACATTGCAGACCAGATCAACAAAATCATGCTCGAAACCATGATCCGTATTCAAAAAATAATTGGCGTGGATATCACTGACGATAATTTTACCCGAAGACATTCCCTTGCAGCCGGAGATATCGATCAGCTTGCCGGCGGTATCGCTGTTGGACGCATTTTTGAAAACACAGCCGGCGGAACGGCCTCTGGGCTCAGAGGCGCGGCGCAATTTAAGTTCTTCGCTGATCTTCTGCAGCTCAGTTTCCCTGTCCACTTGCGGGAATTCAAGAATAGCCGCGGTAAGAATGACGTCTGCCGGAATTGAAGAAGTCCGGTAACCCCATTTGATGTCAGTGCCGTTGGCCGACCACGGATTGCCTTCAGCATCAAAGCCGCAGAGTTCGGTAACGAAATCGCCGATTGCCACGCCGCGGCAACTGGCGTTCGTGCGGAACGCACCCCCTAAAGTGCCGGGAATACCGACCAGGCCGGCAATGCCGCCGAATCCTTTCCTGGCGCAAATGTTGGCCAGGTCAGATAGCCTGACTCCGGCTCCGGCGGTAGCGTGTCTGCGGCCGTTTATTACCCGGATAAAGTTATTCTGGCAGAGCCTTACCACCAGCCCGTCATAAGGTTTGTCCATGCCGACCGTATTGGTGCCGCCGCCGAGCATGAACATCGGGACGGATTGTTTGCGGCAGAAGCGGATCAGTTGAATCAGAGACATATCGTCGGGAGGTTCAGCCATGACCGGAATTTCGCCGCCGACGCCCAGGGACGTTACTTCATGCCAACTGACATTGTATTTAACCGGCAGATCCGGAAATGTCTGCTCAAATGCCTCGCAAAATTTCAGTTTACACATAGTTAATCGCTGCCGTTATTTATTATATACTTCATCCGGGTTGAAAACTCGTTCGCCGATAATTTTCAGCATATTGCCTTCCACTTTTCTGAAGAAGCAGGTACGGAATCCTTCGTGACAGGCAGCTCCGCCGATCTGTTCGACCTTGAAAATCACCGTATCTTCGTCGCAGTCAACGTATATTTCCTTGACCTTCTGGACATTGCCGGAGGATTCGCCTTTTCGCCATATTTTCTTTCTGGAACGGGTCCAGTAAGTGGCGTTGCCGGTTTTGAGCGTTTCATTCCACGCTTCTTCGTTAATATATGCCAGCATCAGGATTTCTCCTGTTTTCCAGTCCTGCGCAATCGCCGGAACCAGCCCATCGCCTTTTGCAAAATCAAGTTTAACCATAATATTCCCCAGTATTTACAGCAGTCCGCTATTAATGGTTCGTTATTGTAATAAAAAGTCTTTAGACAATACACTAATTCCTGGCTTTTTACATTCCCGATTTAACAAATTTTAATAAAAATGAATTATCCTGAATAAACCGGTGTCTATTTGCCTATTATTAAAATCAATGCTATCATAAAACGAGATGAGGCAGGGAACCGATTATGGATATAAAAAATAAAAATGTGTTGGTCACCGGAGGCGCTTTACGCATAGGGCAGGCGCTGTGCAAAGCTTTTGCGGAAGCCGGCGCGAATGTCGTCATTCACTGCAACCAATCCGCGGATGCCGCCCGGAAACTGCTGGGTGAACTCGACGGCAGCGGAAAACCCCGTATGGTCTGCTGCGATTTTTCCAACCCTGACGATGTTTCAACGCTGCTCGAACAGTCCGGACATATCGATATCCTTATCAATAACGCCTCCATCTATCAGCCGGAACCGTTGACTTCAGAAGATGCTGAGCGGATAAGGTCGCATTTTGAGGTAAATTTTTTCGCTCCGCTGATGCTGATGAAAAAGTTCCACGAACAGTTGAACGGGGGTTCCGGCTGCATCATCAATTTTCTCGATCAGGATGTTGCAAAAGTATCCGGCAGCCGGGGCAGTTATTCGCTCTCCAGGAAAGCCTTGCGGGACGCCACTTTAAGCGCGGCATTGGAGATGGCGCCGCTGGTGCGGGTCAATGCCGTCGCGCCCGGACCGGTACTGCCGCCGGTCGGCATGGAGTATTCCAGAATGGAACAAACTTTAAAAGAAGTGCCGCTGGCCAGGCCGGTTGACTTGCGCGACCTTACCCGTGCATGTATATTCCTGGCGGAAAATGAATCTATTACCGGACAGATACTTTATGTGGACTGTGGTCAACATCTTTAACGAATCCATAAGGAATTAAGTAATGTTAATCAGCATCAGCACCTCAATTTTCCCCAGTGAAGGCAATCCTACCTATCTGCTGGCCTTTCTGCAAAAAATAAAATCCGCCGGATTCGATTATGTTGAATTCGGACGGAAGCATACGAATATCAGCCCCCGGATCGAGGAAATCGCAAGCACCGGAATTAAAGTTTGGGCGGTACACGGCGACCTGCCGAGAAACGCCCTGTCGTCGGACAATTCGCTCCGCATGAATGCCGTCGAAGAGGAACTCCGGCGGATGGACGATACGGCGGCTTATGCCCCCTGCCCTTACGTCATTCACTATCTTGACCGCATGCTGGACCCAAGGCCCGGCCGGCAATTCCGCAAGAGCATTGAGCAACTGCATGAAAAAGCGAAGGAACTGGGTTTCATCCTGGCGCTGGAAACCGCCCCCTATAAACCGCAAATCAGCGAACGCTATCCGGACAGCGACGAAATCGCCAACTTCGTTCGCTCCTTTGAATCCCCGAACATGCGGGTAACCGTGGACATCAACCATTCCAACCTGAAAGAAGACTTGATTCAGGTCGCCGCCAACTGCCGCGGCATTATCGGCAATATCCATGTCTCCGACAATATGGGCAAATGGGAGGACCACCTTCCGCCGGGTGAAGGAATCATCAATATTCGCGGCGTGCTGCTGGCGCTGATCAAGTGCGGCTACACCGGCCCGTGCAATGTTGAATGTCATCATCCCCATCCGACTATTCCTGTATTGAAACAAATAAGAATCAACATCGAAAAAATCTGCGAGAACCTGTAAAAATGGCTTTTTTCAACTGCAATTTCCATTCGGACATTCTGGGCATGGCCTGCTCCATGAATGTGATCGTCCCCCAGCAAAGCTCAACCCAAATCGGCATGGCCAGCAAGGGCGGCAGAAAAACATACCCGGTTTTGTACCTGCTTCACGGACTGAGCGACGACCATACCATCTGGGCACGCCGCACTTCTATTGAACGCTATGTCGCCAATATGAACCTGATTGTGGTCATGCCGACCACCCATCGCGGGTTTTATACGGACATGGCCGCCGGAGCGAAATACTGGACATTTATCAGCGAAGAACTGCCCGCCATCGTCAAAGGGTTCTTCCCGGTCAGCGGACGGCGCGAAGATACGTTCGCGGCGGGTTTGTCCATGGGCGGCTACGGCGCGTTCAAACTGGGCTTGCGCTGCCCGGAAAAATTTGCCGCCGTCGCCGGGCTGTCCGCCGTGAATGATATCCCTGCCTTTATGGAACTGGACAACAGAACCCGGGATTTTTCTGACGAAATGCAGCGGATTTTCGGCTCCGTCAGTAAGGTCAAAGGCTCCGAAAATGACCTGTTTCACCTGGCTTCCAAACTTGCCAAAAGCAAACAGCCCCAGCCGGCAATTTTCCAATGTTGCGGAACTGAAGATTTCCTCTATCAGGACAATCTCAAATTCCGGGACCATCTGAAAAAGCTCAAAATGAATCTGCATTACCAGGAAGCGCCGGGCGACCATAATTGGGGCTTCTGGGATCAATACATCCAGGATGTCCTGAAATGGCTGCCGACGGCCGGTTAAGGTTTTTATTAACCCATGAAGAATAAACCGGACAGCCGTCCGTTTTGGACATCTTGGACACACTTGTCTGGAGTGTTTTAGTGTAGCGCCCTCTCTCTGAGAGGGAAGATTTAAAACCCCGTCCGAGACGGACGGCACTACAACAAACCCATTTTGGACATCTGTGTGCAAGACCGTCTTCCCTTGTTTTACCATTCACCAGTCACCAGTCACTATTCACGTTCTTTATCCCGCACTCCGACAGTTTGGAGTCCCGTTGAGCAGAAGCTTTTTCAGTTTTCTCCAAACACTCCGACAGTTTGGAGTGTCGTTGAGCAGATGCTTTTTCAGAGTACCTCAAGCGTCCCGCTTGAGTTAACTCACAAGCGGGACGCTTGTGGTACTTTGCGATTTGTCGCCATTTCCGAGGTTTTAGAGTACCATTGAGCAGAACCATTCCGTTTTTAACATCTGCGTTCATCTGCCACGCCTCCGGCGGGTAAATGTCATCTGTTGATCACTCCGAGGTTTTAGACAGCCATTGAACAGAACCGTTTTCATTTTTCTCGCTTTCTTTCTATAATCATTTCACCCGTTCCGGGTTTTTAACCAATCACCAATCACCAGTCACCAGTCACTATTTGTCCCTACATATATAGTAAATTTGTCAACAGAATCGATGTAGTTCTGTTCAAATGACGCTTAAAATGCATTTTTGAAAACTCATGTTTTCGGGGTGAAATTTATTTAACCGCTAATTCACGCCAATGAACGCCAATAAAACCGCCAAGTTATGCGCCAGCGAATACGTTGGATTTCTCCGGCTGAAAAGCTGTAACAAAAATGGTTTCTAAATTTTACTATTGGCTGAATCATGTTAAATTAATTCCATTATGAATTTATGTTGAGCTCATCCTGAGCGAAAGAGGATGCTGTATTTTAAGGATAAAGCAGAGGCTGCCTGTTATGAATAAAGCAATATTGAATAAAATTACAAAATTGAAAAAGAAATATGAACCCAGCGGGTTCATCATTCTTGGGTTTTTCGGCTCTTACGCCAGAGGCGAGGAAACTCCGGAAAGCGATATTGATATTCTTTATGAAATGACGGATAAGTTTTATCGGAAATATCCGGGATGGGATGCCATTTCCGCAATTGAAGACATTAATAAAGATTTTGAGCATGCTTTAGGCAAAAAAATAGATCTCGCCAATAAAAACGCATTAAACGAAATCGGCAGAAAATATATTCTGCCGGAGGTTAAATATGTCTAAAATCAGTGATATGGCAAAGCTGGAATTAATACTGAAATACATAAGAGACTTACAGATGATTGTCGATAAGCATGGCTCGATTGAGAAAACCATTGCCGATGTGGAAGGCGAATATGCCACAATGATGTGTATCTCGCAAATCGGCGAAGCCGTAAATAAAATAAAAACGCCGGAGATTTTATCAAAATTACCGGCGGCGAAAATTATAGGGCTCAGAAACAGACTTGTCCATGATTATGAAGAGGTTGATAAAACCATTATCTCGGAAATAATTAAAACCCATATTCCTGAATTAAAAAAAATCGTCAAGTCTTTGGTTGGAGAGTAAAATGTCTGAACTTGGCGGAAAACTTATCCTGGCCCAAGCATTGATTGGGAACAGCTAAAGAGGATGCTATATGAGCGATATAAAATTGTTCCGGTTGAGTAAGACCGGCGTCAAAGAATTATCCGGGTCCTCGGTTGCCCTGGAAAAGTCTCTCCAGACACTGATTGAAAACAATTTGGAAGTTTTTCTGGGAATCCGCTTTTTGGCAACGGAACATTACACCGGCAGAACTCATGGCGGCAGAATTGATACTCTGGGTATCGATGAAAACTATTGTCCAGTGATTATTGAATATAAAAGAGCCGCCAATGAAAATGTCGTCAATCAGGGTTTATTCTATCTTGACTGGCTGCTTGACCATCGGGCGGAATTTAAACTGCTGGTCATGGAAAAGCTGAATAAAAGTATTTCCGAAAAAATCGAGTGGTCAAATCCCCGGCTGCTTTGCATTGCCGGTGATTTTAATAAATACGATGTGCATGCTGTTTCTCAGATGAACCGCAATATTGAACTGATACGCTACCGTAAATATGATGATGACATGCTGCTGCTGGAACTGGTCAATGCGACTGCCGCCACAGAAACAATTGTCAAGGCAGGCATTCCGCCAAACAGTGGAAAGTCAAAGTCAACAAGATATACTGTTACCGAATCTCTCAGCAAGGCTGATCCGCAACTTCAAGATTTGCATGAGTCCGTCAAGTCATATCTGCTGGCCCTGGGAGATGATGTTCAGCTTAAAACCCTGAAATATTATTTTGCTTTTCAGCGCATCAAAAATTTCGCCTGTGTTGAAGTTCATCCCCAGACCAGGCATATCATAATGTATTTGAAAATTAATCCGGCGGCAGTGAAGGAAGAAAAAGGATTTATCCGCAACGTCGCCAATATCGGACATCAAGGCACAGGCGATATTGAAGTCATACTTGGAACTCGGGATGATTTTGAAAAAGTAAAATATCTGATTCAGCAGAGTTACGAGAACAATTAATATCCGGCACAGGGATTATAAACGGTTCCCAAGCGACCGCACTGAATAGCAGCAATAGAGGTTTTAATCGATGAACTTAAATAAGATCGCGCCGCGCCAGGCCTTGAATAAGGCGTTTTTGAAAGTTAAGCCCAGCCGCGGCGATATTGAAATCTTCAAAACCAATCTCATCCGCCTGATTGATAAGATCAACGAAGACGAAACTGAAGAATTCCACAAAAACCTCGTCTCGCTGTTTCTGCGGGAAACCTATTACGGCGATAAGTATTTCATCAACACCAAAGGCCGCAACGACCTGGTCATCCACACCGGCAAAGACGCGCACAGCCCGGTCGGCGTGATTATCGAAACCAAGAGCCCCGTCAACACCGCCGAAATGCTGCGCAAGGACAAAATCAACACCAAGGCGTTTCAGGAACTGGTGCTTTACTATATGCGCGAACGCATCACCGGCAATAATCTGGAAATCAAATACCTGATCGCCGCCAATATTTACGAATGGTTCATTTTCGACGCCGACGTCTTTGAAAAAGCGTTTGCGCGAAACAGCAAATTTGTTAAATTGTTCAATGACTTTGAAGCAGGGCGGCTGGTCAGCGCCAATACCGATTTCTTTTACAAACAGGTGGCCGAACTGGAAATCGACGCCATCGAACATGACATTACTTTTACGCATTTCGATATCCGCGACTATGAAAAGCCGCTGCGCAATGACGACAAGCGGGACGACAACAAACTGATCGCGCTGTACAAACTGCTCTCCCCGGAGCATCTGTTGAAACTGCCGTTCGCCAATGACAGCAACAGCCTCGACAAGACTTTTTACTCGGAACTGCTCCACATCATCGGCCTGACCGAAACCAAAAACGGCGGCAAAAAACTCATCGAACGCAAAAAAGCGGGCGAACGCGACGCCGGGGCATTGATTGAAAACGCCATCAACCAGCTCGACAGTCTGGACAAGCTTTCCCGGCTGCCCCGGCCGCAACAGTTCGGCGAAACCCAGCCGGAACGGCTGTTCAATGCCGCGCTCGAACTGGTCATTACGTGGATCAACCGCGTGCTTTTCCTGAAACTGCTCGAAGCGCAACTCATTAAATACCATAAAGGCGACGACGCTTTCGCCTTCCTCAATACCGGCAAAGTTCCGGATTATGACGCCCTGAACAGCCTGTTTTTCCAGGTTCTGGCGAAAAAACCGGAAGAGCGCAACGCCGCCGTGAAAAAGCTGTTCGCCAATGTTCCCTATCTGAACAGTTCATTGTTCGAGCCGACCGAACTGGAGCATAACGGCGTGTTTATCAGCCAGTTGAACAACGAAAAAATTCCCGTGCTGGCGACGACCGTGCTGAAAGACGGACGCGGCAGGAAAAAAAGCGGCGGCATGGATGCGCTGGAATATCTGTTCGAATTCCTTGACGCCTACGATTTCAGCAGCGAAGGCGCCGAAGATATCCAGGAAGACAATAAAACCCTGATTAACGCTTCGGTGCTCGGCCTGATTTTCGAGAAAATCAACGGCTATAAAGACGGCTCGTTTTTTACCCCCGGCTTTATTACCATGTATATGTGCCGCGAAGCCATCCGCCGGGCCGTCGTCCGGAAATTCAACGACGCCAAAGGCTGGAATTGCGAGAACCTCGACCGGGTGTTTGATAAAATCGCCGACAAGCAGGAAGCCAACGGCATCATCAACAGCCTTAAAATCTGCGACCCCGCCGTCGGCTCCGGCCATTTCCTGGTTTCCGCCCTCAATGAAATCATCGCAATCAAAAGCGAGTTGAAAATTCTGCTGGACCGCCAGGGCAAAACCCTCCGCGACTACCAGGTCGAAGTCGTCAACGACGAACTCATTGTCACCGACGACGACGGCAGACTTTTCGAGTACAATCCCAACAACAAAGAAAGCCAGCGCGTGCAGGAGGCGCTGTTTCACGAGAAACAGACTATCATTGAAAGCTGCCTGTTCGGCGTGGACATCAACCCCAATTCCGTTAAAATCTGCCGTCTCCGCCTCTGGATCGAACTGCTGAAAAACGCCTATTACAAGTCCGACAGCCATGAGGCCGAACTGGAGACCCTGCCCAATATTGACATCAACATCAAATGCGGCAATTCCCTGATCAGCCGCTACGCCCTTGATACCGACATTAAAAAAGCCCTGCGCAAAAGCAAGTGGACCATTGCCAGTTACCGCCTCGCCGTCATGGCCTACCGCAACGCCGGCAGCAAAGATGAAAAGCGGTCAATGGAAAAACTGATTGACACCATTAAACACGACTTCGAATCCGAAATCAACCATACCGACAAGCGTTCGATCCGTTTTGAGAAACTCAGCAACGAATTAAATACGCTGCTCAATCAGCGCGACTTCTTTGAAATATCCCAGGCCGCTAAAAACGAGCAATTGCGGAAGGTCAAAAAGCTCACCGCCGAGCTGCAAAAACTTGAAGCCGAAATTGAAACCGTCAAAAGCAATAAAATCTACGAAAACGCCTTCGAGTGGCGTTTTGAGTTCCCCGAAGTCCTTAATGACGACGGCGAGTTCGTCGGCTTCGATATAGTTATCGGTAATCCGCCGTATGTAAGTGCAATGGAATTGAAAAAGTCCTTGTCCGAGTTGACTTATAGGCAAATGAAATTCGATTATCAAACCGCAAAGGGTACAGTTGACTTATTCATTTATTTTTTTGAAAGAGGCTTAAAGCTAATTAAAGATGAGGCACTGCTTTCATATATAACTCCCAATCGATATTTGTCTGCAAGTTATGGAGAAGCTTTGAGAGAATTTTTATTTCATCAATCTAAAATCATTGAAATTATTGATTATTCTCAAGTAAGAGTTTTTAAAGAAGCAAGTACATATCCGATAGTAACGTCTTTAAGAAAAAGTAATAGCGCCAATAAACTATATTCAATAACAATAGGCAAGTATGATGACAAAAATGGGGAATTAAAATTCAAAGAAGTTACATCTGAAAAATTAAATTATCTGGAAGGATTTATTTGGGGCTATTTATTAAATGAAAAAATGGACATCACTGAAAAAGTAATAAACCAATCAATTTCAATAACTAATTGTGCAACAATTAATGGAACTTCTACTGCGGCAGAAGCGGACAATTATCACAAGTTAATAAATAGTAAAACTGGTTTTAAGCTCATTAATACTGGAACAATTGACAGGTATGAAAGCTTATGGGGAAAAAGTGAGCTAACAGACAAGGGAAAAAGATTTTTGACTCCTTACCTTGCGAATAGCGTAAGTGAAATAAGTAATAATAGAATTAATCTTTACAGTTCTCCCAAAATAATTTTAGCAAAAATTGCTATAACGACGGAAGCATTCTATGATGCAAAAGGTGAGTATGCTTCCGTTAATACAAATTGCTTTCATTCCTTTAATGTAAACTTTGATCCTAGATATATTCTTGCTTGGCTTAACAGTAAGCTATTTCAATATACGTTTGAATGTTTTTTTGAAGGGTTAAAAATGCAGGGGGGCTATTTACTTTACAGTTCACCAAACGTTTCAAAAATGTTCATTAAAAAAGTTGACATTAAGGAACAAAAACCGTTTATAGAACTTGTCGATCAGATACTTTCCGCGAAGGGATCCGACCCGGGGGCGGACACTCGGGAACTGGAGCGGGAGATTGACAAGCTGGTATATGCGTTATACGGCTTGACGGAAGAAGAAATCAAGATTGTGGAGGGGAAGGCATGAGCGACAAGAATCAATTAATCGCATTGAATAAAATACAAAATAGAATCTTCACTATTCGTGGAATTCAGGTTATGATTGACAGAGACCTGGCTGAATTGTATCAGGTGGAAACCAAAGTTCTCAACCAGGCGGTCAAGAGAAACATTGAAAGATTCCCTGAAAATTTCAGATTTCAACTGAATGCCGCGGAGAAAAATGAACTGGTCACAAATTGTGACCGGTTTGAAAATTTAAAACACTCTTCAATTAATCCCTGTGTGTTTACTGAACATGGAGTTTCCATGCTGTCTGCTGTTTTACGAAGCGATATTGCCGTAAAAATAAGCATACAAATTATGAACGCATTTGTTGAAATGCGGAAATTTATTGCAAATAATGCAGGAATTTTTCAGCGGCTGGATAAAGTGGAACTAAAGCAGATTGAAGCTGACCATAAATTTGAACAGATATTTAAGGCCCTGGAAAGTGGAAGCGTTATGCCCAGACAGGGCATCTTTTTTGACGGTCAGGTCTTTGACGCATACAAATTTGTTTCCGATCTGTTCAGAACTGCTCAAAAATCAATTATTATCATAGATAACTACATTGACGATACGGTTTTAACCCATCTGGAAAAAAGAAATAAAAATGTTAAAGTAACCATCTTTACCAGGGCTCTCTCCAGACAGATGGCTTTGGATATTAAAAAATTTAACGAACAGTATCAGCCTGTCGCAGTGAAAGAGTTTAATAATTCACACGACCGGTTTTTAATTATAGACGATAAAACGGTTTATCACTTCGGCGCTTCATTAAAAGATTTAGGCAGAAAATGGTTTGCATTTTCGAAATTTGACATAGACGCCGTCAAGCTTCTGGGCAGGCTCGGCGAAAATGCCGTATAACTGATAAAAAGGATGTTATACTCTATTAGGTTGGAAATTTAAAATAGACGAGTAGTATTGTGGATTGGAAACAATCCTGATGCCGGAGGAAATAAAAGTATCTCAAGCCCTGGTCGCCTGTGGCGCCGCCTCCGGCGGGTAAACTTCCAGCTTGGAGAAGAACGCAAGCAAGATGCTTGCGGTACTCTGCAGATCAGATTCTTTCCGCGAAGGCATCCGATCCAGGGGCGGACACGCGGGAATTGGAGCGGGAGATCGACCAACTGGTGTATGCGTTATACGGCTTGACGGAAGAAGAAATCGGGATTGTGGAGGGGGAAGCAGGGAAGTTCTAAAGTTCTAAAGTGCGGGGAAGCCTGATGCCGACGGCATCAAACGTTTATAGCACCAACGGGTGCGGATTGTTCGACCCCGACGGGGTCGCAGATGTATTAGGCTTTGTTTTCTATAAACGTGTTATCCCGTCGGGATAATAAAAACATTGGAGCAGATGGACTTGAACTGACGACAATCTGTCGACAGTTGAAAATGAAAGCTCCTGATGCCGACGGCATCAAACGTTTATAGTATCAACGGGCGTGGATTGTTCGACCCCGGCGGGGTCGCAGATGTATTAGGCTTTGTTTTCTATAAACGTGTTACCCCGTTGGGATAATCATTGAGCAAGAAGCATGATAAGGAACAATGAGAGGAGCCCAAGAGTGGCAAATTCCGCGATATGAGAATACAGTAAAGCAGGAAAGGACGCGATAAGATGGCGAAAGATATTATAAAACAGGATCGTTTTAGCGAGTCATGGTATGATTCGGTTTGCGCTGTATTGGCAAACGCCAGGCGGCAGGCTTACCGGGCGGTTAATTCCGCCATGGTGCAAGCCTATTGGCAAATCGGGCGGCTGATTGTCGAAGAGGAACAGAACGGCAAAGCCAGAGCCGAATACGGCAAAGCGATTCTAGCCGAACTTTCCCTGCGGCTGACGGCGGAATTCGGCAAAGGTTTTGATGCCAGTAATCTTCGCTATATGAGAATGTTTTATCAGGCGTTTCCGAATTGTGACGCACTGCGTCACGAATTGACGTGGACGCACTACCGCCAGCTTTTGCGGGTTGAAGATGTCCAATCCCGCGACTGGTATATGAATGAGGCGGCTTCCGAAAACTGGTCGAGCCGGCAGCTTGACCGGCAGATTTCAGCATTGTATTACGAACGGTTACTGTTGAGCCGGGAAAAGGATTCGGTGATTGTGGAAGCCAATGCTCAAATGGCAAAGATGGAGCCTGAGCAGTTTATCCGTAATCCGTATGTATTGGAGTTTCTTAACCTGAAAGAGTATCCGGCGCTTCACGAAAACCGGCTTGAACAAGCGCTGATGGATAATCTGCAAGCGTTTCTTCTGGAGCTAGGCAAAGGGTTTTCATTTGTCGCCCGCCAAAAGCGCATGCGGTATGACGAACAGGATTTCTACATAGACTTGGTCTTTTACAACTATATTTTGAAATGCTTTGTGCTGATTGACCTTAAAATCGGCGAACTTTCCCATCAAGACGTCGGACAGATGGACAGTTATGTCAGGATGTATGAAGACTTGTTCAAAGGCAAAGACGATAATCCGACAATTGGACTGATTCTGTGTTCCAAACGCAATGAAACGATAGCAAAATATTCAGTGTTGAAGGAGAGCAGACAGATTTTTGCCTCTAAATATATGCTCCAACTGCCGACGGAAGCAGAATTACGGCAGGAAGTTGAACGAGAACGCCGCCTGATTGAAGAAAATCATGTGGAATGAGATGAGAGTGCTTTTTGCGTCGCGCACTCGTCATATACCTGCTTGATGATATTAAACGATTTGCGGAAAAAACCAAGGACAAACTGGGCTGGCCGCTTGGATAAGATCGCAAGCAGGATGCTTGCGGTACTCTGATAAAACGCAAGCAGTGCTGCTAATCTGATGCCGACGGCATCAAACGTTTATAGCACCAACGGGTGCGGATTGTTCGACCCCGCCGGGGTCGCAGATATATTGGATGATTGTCTGTAATATTGGAGCGCGATATCTCCAACCCAAATTAGTGGATGTAAAATAGAGGGAAAATATGAACCGGAAGAAAAACGAGATCGTTCCCAACAATAATTTTACCGAATTTCTGCTTTATACAACGCCCAACGGCAAGGTAAAAGTCGAAATATTTCTCCACGATAAAACCATCTGGCTTACTCAAAAAGCTATTGCGGAACTTTTTGGAGTAGAACCCCCGGCCGTCAGCAAACACCTGGCGAATATTTATGAAAGCGGGGAATTGCGCACAGAGGCAACTGTTTCCATTTTGGAAACAGTTCGCCAGGAGGGCGCCCGTGCCGTAAAGCGTAAACTGGAATATTACAATCTTGATGCGATTATTTCCGTTGGGTACAGAGTCAACTCGACCCCGCCGGGGTCGCAGATGTATTAGGATTTGTTTTCTATAAACGTGTTATCCCGTTGGGATAATAAAAACATTGGAGCCGAAACCTCCGCGTGAATCAGGCTTGAAAAGAGGTTGAGTCCGTGACAATTTGTCACGGACTGAGGTTAGAAGCTTCAGACGGCAATACCTGGGGACAAATTGTCCCCGGCTAGAAATAGGAATCGAACGGAAGATAGGGTGAATAACCATGAATGAAAAGTCATTAGCTGTATTTGAAAGTTATAAAATCCGCCGTCATTACGACGAAGCGACCGAAACCTGGTTTTTCTCTGTAGTGGATATTATTCAAGTTCTCCTGCAGCAACCGGATTATCAAGCGGCTCGAAACTATTGGAAAGTCTTAAAAAACCGGTTAAGCAAAGAAGGCAGTCAGTCGGTTACAAAATGTAACCAACTGAAAATGGAAGCTGCCGATGGCAAGAAATACCTGACCGACGTTGCTAATCCGGAAACATTGTTGCGGCTTATTCAATCTGTACCCAGTCCTAAAGCGGAACCGATAAAATTGTGGCTGGCGAAGGTTGGCTACGAACGGTTGCAGGATATGAGCGACCCGGCGCGTTCACTTGACCGCGCCCGCGAATACTGGCAGCAACTCGGGAGAAGCGAAAAATGGATTCAACAGCGGATGATGGGACAGGAAACCCGCAATAAACTCACTGATTACTGGAAAGACCACGAAGTGACCAAAGAAGACGAATATGCGATTCTCACCAACATCATCCATCAGGAATGGAGCGGCGTTTCGGTCAAAAAACATAAGGCGATTAAAGGTCTTAAAGCGCAGAATCTGCGCGACCATATGAGCGAGGCGGAGTTGATTTTTACCGCACTGGCGGAACTTTCCACCAGGCAGATTGCCGAAAGCGTGGAGGCTGCCGGAATGATCGAAAATGCGGATGCCGGTAAAAAAGGCGGAAAAATAGCGAAGAATGCGCGTTTGGAGTTGGAGCGGAAAACCGGGAAATCAGTCATAACCCCGGAGAATTATCTTCCTCCGGCGAAAAAAACAAAGCAACTAAAAGAAAAATCAGACAGCGCCGGAACAAAGTAACCCAAGCCCTGGTCGCCTGTGGCAGGTAAACTTCCAGCTTTTGGAGAGAAGCCGCCGGGCAATCGCAAGCAAGATGTTTGCGGTACTCTGTCGGGGCAGATATATTGGATGATTGTTTCTATAAACGTGTTATCCCGTTGGGATAAGATAGGAGTGATGGGAAAATGAAAAACCAGAAAATTGATGTTCAAGGTAAAAAGATAACAATTATAACCAAAGAACAGAAAGATTACATCTCTTTGACAGATATTGCCAAATACAAAAATAGCGATGCTCCCGCTGACATTGTAAAAAACTGGATGCGCAGCCGGAGCACGATTGATTTTCTCGGTTTATGGGAAAGATTAAATAACCCGGATTTTAAACTGGTCGAATTCGACCAGTTTAGAAATGAAGCCGGGGCTAATTACTTTGTCTTATCCCCGCTGAAATGGATTGAAACCACTAATGCTATCGGCATTATTTCCAGATCCGGCAAAAACGGGGGGACTTTTGCCCACAAAGATATTGCTTTTGAATTTGCCTCCTGGGTTTCGTCAGAATTCAAACTGTATCTTATTAAAGAATTTCAGCGGCTTAAAGATGATGAGAACAACCGCCTTAGACTGGACTGGACTCTGCAGCGGACTATCTCTAAAATAAATTACCTTATCCATACCGATGCCATAAAAGCGAATCTTATTCCTCCTGAATTATCGAAAAAACAAACTCAGTTAATCTATGCCAGTGAAGCCGATATCCTCAATATGGCAATGTTCGGCATGACCGCCAAAGAATGGCGCGACCGCAATCCTGGCAAAGACGGAAATATCCGGGACACGGCAACGCTGGAACAACTGGTGGTTTTGTCCAATCTGGAAAGCATTAATTCGGTTTTAATACATCAAGCAGTTCCGCCAGGCGAGCGTTTGATCCAGTTGAACCGAATCGCCATTACGCAGATGAAATCGTTGTTGGAGAATAGAAATATCAAGCGGTTGGAGCAATAGCCAGCTTGGAGGAACTAGCAAAGGGGCTAAGCCCCTGGTCCCGCAGCGCGGGATCCCGCGACTGCGGGAATGCTTGCGGTACTCTGCAGCAGCCCTAAATTTCACGAAACTTGTAAACTTTATTTTTGAACAATCTGAAATTTTTTTGTAAATTATTACAATTCTTATATTGACTTAATTGGGTTTACGGGGTAAAATTATAGTATTGAACCGGTTTTAAAATTAATAAAATTAAAAATCGGTTTAAAAGTGTTTAATAAATTTAAGGATGCAGATCATGAGTAACAAAGTCATCAAAGTCGGGATTGCCGGTTTTGGACGCAGCGGTTACGGTATTCATGCCAATTGGTTGAAGAACGATGAGAAGTACAAAATCGTTGCTGTGGCCGACAACCTTCCGGAACGCCGTCAGGACGCGGTCAAAGAGTTTGGCTGCAAAGTATATGAGGATTACCAGGAATTGCTTAACGCCGGCGGTTTTGACCTGTTTGTCAATGCCACTCCAAGCCGTTTCCATGTGGAAGCGTCTCTGGCCGGATTGAAAAAAGGGTATCATCTCCTCAGCGAGAAACCCTCCGCCCGCACCGTGGCGCAGTTCGATCAGATTGTTGCCGCGGCCAAAAAGGCGAAGAAGATTTTTTATCCCTTCCAGAATTCCCGGTTTTATCCGTTTTTCACGAAAATGCGCCAGATTATTGATTCAGGCGTATTGGGGGAAATCGTTTTCATCCGTTCCAACTGGAGCGGATTTGCCCGCCGCTGGGACTGGCAGACCTTGCAGGATCAACTGGGCGGCAATCTGTGGAATACCGGGCCGCATCCGGTTGACCAGGCAATCGTCCTGTTCGGCGAAGGCTATCCGGAAGTGTTCTGCAAAATGTACGCCAACCATTTCCCGTTCAAAGGCGACGCCGAAAATTTCTGCACGCTGACCATGCATGGCAAAAACAATCCGACCATTGAAGTAGTGTTGAACTCTTTCCAGGCCTATCCGCAAGGCGAAATGTACAATATCAGCGGAACCCTCGGCGGTCTTACCGGCGGCCCGAGCGGGCTGAAATGGAAATATTTCAATCCGGCGGAAGCGCCCGCGCAAGAGATGTGGGAACCCTGGAGCCTGAATCGCGGTTATTGCGGCGAAGCCCTCCCATGGGTCAACGAATCTTGGGAATATACTGACACTAATTCCAATAGTACCGGCTTCAGCACAATGGTCAAGGCCTTGTACAATGACTTGTATGAAGTTCTGGTCAACGGCGCGGAACCGGAAATTAAACTTGAACAGGTCCGCCGCCAGATCTTCGTCATGGAAGAGGCGCATCGTCAAAATCCGCTGCCGAAGCGCAAGAAGTAATAGGAATTCAGTAGTCAGTAGTCAGTAGTCAGGATAAAACGGTATTACGGCATGACAGTTTAACGGTATTACAGTCAAACCGGAAAACCGTGGAGCCGTTAAACCGGAAAACGTTTTCTTTGTGTCT
>TBL_comb47_HYPODRAFT_10001598_pt1 | contig 29184 bp, 34 predicted proteins | sample TroBogypolimnion_40_FD_10682 | JGI IMG/M metagenome (IMG submission 10682) | reverse complement strand
TTTTTATTTTTTTTAGATTTAATTTGTTTATTGTTTTTAGATTGTATTTTTAATGTTTTATTATGTTTACGTTTCCCCCCTTCCATTAACTTTGTAATTATTTCATTATTATTATGGAATACAGTTTCCAACATTCCCTGAAGCAATTCATGGTTTGTTATTTTTAATTTATCTATTAATGGTTTTGATTCAAAAAATTTACTTATATCAACAAATTTTCCATCTCCAATAATAATATCCTTAAATATTATCTGAAGAAAATAAATTACAAGATTATCATTTTTATTGTCATTTAAAATTTTTAATAATGTTAAAAATATAATTTTTATTGGTGTATTATCTGTTAATATTTTATCAACGTTAACATCACCAGTTTCTAAATTAAAGTAAGTGGTCGCATAAGTTATTTCTTTCCCAATTTCTGAAGTTGCTCTGATATTGTCTCGTTGTGTATTTTGTCTACTAATTCCAAGTTCGTGTTTTTGTGATTGTTGTATTTTTTTTTCTTCATTTATTTTCAGTAAGTTTGTTAAAAGAATGTGTTTTTTATAATTTCCAAAAGGTATTTTTTTATTTTTATGATTTACGGAAGTCATTAGATATCCTGCTAAAATTAATTCATCACGGGGTATTTCTAAATGTTGTGATAAATCTGTAATATTTTCTAATATATTTTCATATATATTAATTACTCCAATTAATCTTAATCCCATAATTTTTTTATATTGTGTTAATATTTCAGATTTGGTTTGTTCAAATGTTTCATTTGAACATGGGTATAGTTGTTCCAAAAAATATAAATTATCTCTATCTATGGGGGAGGATGGATTAGTTAACTTAGCATTTAATAAAACAATTCTTTCATTATCTTTCTCTAACTTTCCTGCAAGTTGTCTAGCGTCCTTCTTTAGTTTATTATTTTGCATTCCTCTAATATCGTCAATTAAATATTGTATTGTTGGGATAGGTGTTAAATAATAATAATATGACCCTGGAACTGGAACTGGAACAACCGAATCAAATCCAGTTCTGCATTCGTTTAATTCAATATGTTTTATTCCACTACTTTTTAGTTCATTTATTTTTCCAAGATCTTCAAGATTAAACCCAATATCTAAAGGAGCTGTATAAAAATTACTACTAATTTTAAATATAGAATCTTCTAATGACGTAATTGAATAATGTATTTTTAAATCTAAACTTAATAAAGGAACATAAAAATCACGAAACATTCTATATGATGAAACTGACTCTTGATTTAATGAATTTAAGGTTATTTCAAAAATTGAATCTCCAAAAATTAATTGTCTTGTTTCATTAAATCTAAAATATTCATGTTTAGTTAAATATGAATTTAACGCACATACCATTAGTATAAGTTTTGGTTCAATTAATTTATAATATTTTTTTGTTGAAAATTTAAGTTTAGAATCAATATCTGAAGTATGTCGTATATTATCAAATAAATAATGTCTTATTGCATCTCCTCCACTTTCTTCAATATAAACTCCTTCATGTTCAATATTATCTATATTTACAGATATTATTAACCAATTTATTAATTGTCTTAAAGATGGTAGTAAATCACGGTTTCCTCTAGTACCACCACCACCAGTATCCATTAATTGGTCATTAAAAAATTTCCACCATTCATTATATGATATTTTAATATCATTATCTCCAATTATCACCGCATTATATTTATTAAAAAAAAATAATAATACATCGGATTGGTGTGTTTTATAAAACTTTATATCTGGAAAAAACGTATTAAATTCTTTTTTAAATAAATTTAATATAAATTTTTGAATAATTATTTCCTTATTGTCAACAACAGTAGAACCAATTGATTCCGTAGTTTTAATTGCACCATTTGATGATAATCTATTATATATATCAATTAAATAATTATCATCAATAAGTAAATTCATTACTTGTCTTCTCACACCATCTATACCTATTCCTTTTTCAACATCTCTATTTGTTTTTAATAAAGATGAGAAAAAAAATAATCCTAATGGAGATAAATAATCATCTCCTAATGGAGATAAAGGATTATCAGGATTAATCATTAATTTTTTAAATCGCTCATAGTTGTTTAAATTATAGCGACTAAATTCTAAATAAAATAATAATTTATTATTTGAATCTGGTAATAAAAATTGTTGATCAACATTTACGTTATGATCCCTTGTTTTTTCTAGCATAAAAAAAAAATTATTTCCAAAAGATATAGTGCAATTTTTAGGATTATATGATATTTCACTAAAAATAAATTTATAATTATCTAATATTTTCCCATTTTTTAAAGTTGTTGTTAATCCAAAAGAATTATTTATTATTGAATCATCTGACATTTGTTTATATCTTTCTAAAAATAAAGAACTAATATTTGCAGTAAATTCTTGAAATATTGTAAGATAAGCTTTTTTATTTTCTTCGTCAGAAATACCCGCATCATTTTCTTCTGTAGGAAATACAAAAATATCATAATTCCCATTTAAAAAACTTACTTTAACTATATCTGATTTAGCAGATTCGGCAAGAAAAGCTCTTTGTGCTCTAGTGTCTGTTTTAATTAAATTATTCCAATTCTTACCCCCATACTTTGCTAAAACACATTTACGATCTTTAATCGTTTTAATAAATAATTTAATTGCTATATGAATTTTACGTGTTATTAATATGTCCATAAATTTAGAAAATTTGGTTCTTATATCAATAATATTTTGGATATTTTCATCTATTAATATAATATCATTATTATCATTTTCAAGTTTTATATTTTGAATATTTTCATCTAATATAATATTATTTTCATCAGTATTTTCAATTTCATTATCTTCCATATTTTCAATTTCATTATCTTCCATATTTTATTATATATATATATTTATGTTATATTTTTTATAAAATTATTTTTAATAAGAGATGATCTATTTGGGGTATACTGTTTAATATATAATGGAATATGTTTTGATTTTTCTTTGATGTATTCACAAGCTGCTTGATTATGTTCAATTCTATCATTAACAATTTCACCATTCATAAGTTTACATAATATTAAACCTCTTTTTCTGCAACACCCTTTACATAAACACCCTAAATCAATATAATGATCAATTTGTATTTCATTAATATATTGATTATCTAATGCAACATCTGTATAAAATATATACTGTTCTTGTGTAAATGGGTTAAATGTATTATTATCCATTTTTTCCATCCATGAATCTAAATATATTTTTCTCTCTTCAACTGAATAATAATATCGCAATTCATCATTATTTTCAATATTATTTAATAAATTAATTGGTATTTTATATTGTTGTTTAAATAATAAAAATAAATTATGTATTGGTTTTTTATTTGTTTCATAATCATTAATAATAAAAATTTCAATACCAAGTATTTCTTTTAAAATATTTTTCCATTCTTTTGAATCTTTTAATCTTATTTTAAAATATTTTATTCCATCAATTTCAATACTAATAAATTTTTTATTGAAATCAAATATTTCAGGATAAGGAATATTATATCTTGTTTTATAGTGATCATTTGTTTGCAAATGTGGAAATACTTGATTAAATCGTTTTATTATTCTAGTTATTTCAAATGTATTTAATATTTCATCTGGTACGTTAAAATGAAATGATTGAATATTTTCAAAAAATGTTGATATTTTTTGTTCAATTGGACTTCTATAAATATCAATAACATGTATTTTTTTTCCTAAAAAATTATTATATTTTATAATATCTAAAATTGTTACATCATTAATACCATATAATATTTTTAACATTAATTCATTATGTAAATGTAAAACTGTAAATTTTCCACAAGCATTAATACGTATTGAGGAAACAATAGTAGTTGACCCAACTTTAGGGGGTGTATAAATAAAAATTAAATTTTTATTTTTTTCTATAGTTAAATCATCGTTTATTCCCAATTTTTCATTATTAATTTTCATTTTATTTAAATAATTAATATCTGTAAAATCAATTGACATTTATATTTATACTTATAATAATATATTAATTATATATTATTATAATTATATAATATATAAATGAATTTATGTAAATATAAAAATATTTTTGGAATACCTGGACAAGGTATTCATTCATATAGATTTTTAAATATTGCAATTATGGATTTATTAATGACACTTATTTTTTCATTTATAATAGCATACATATTTAAAATAAATTTTTATTATGTGTCACTTTTTACACTTATATTGGGTATTATTTTACATAAATTATTTTGTGTAAGGACAACAATTGATAAATTATTATTTGGATAATTTTTTTTTAGTTTTTTTAGTTTTTTTAGTTTTTTTAGTTTTTTTGGTTATATGTTCCCCCCCATCCCAACTACGATGATTTAGTATATCTTTCCGCCATTAATTATATTTATCATAAGTTTTGAAAATAATATTTATATTATATGTTTAAATATAATTTAAAAATTTATTTATAATAAATATAATGAATATTGTATTAGTATCTGTTGGAAATTTTCAAGAATATATATTAACAAATATAAAACAGTTAATACATTTGGGTCATAAAAATATTTATGTTATAACAGATTTTGATTTTTTTGAATATTTTAATGAATATAAAAATGATATTATTTTAATTAAAAAAGAAGATTTAATTGATAATTATGAATTTGAAAATAAAAGTAGTCTAAATAAAGATTTCAGAAATAAATTTTGGTTATTAACAAGTAGTAGATTTTTTTATATATATAGTTTTATGAAATTACATAATATTGATAATGTTATTCATTTGGAAAATGATGTATTAATATATTATAATTGTGATGATACGCTATATGATAAATTAGATAAACAATATATTTATATGCCATTTGATACATTTAATCGTAATATTGCAAGTATTGTATTTATACCAAATTATGATATTTTAAAATTAGTATTAGATAATTATGATTTTTCAAAAAATGACATGAATAATTTTTCATTAATACAAAAGAAATGTGATAATATAAAAAATTTTCCAATTTATATAAGTAATTCATCAATGAATGATGAATATCATTTTGTAACATCAAATTTTGATAAATTTGAATATATATTTGATGCTGCATCAATTGGACAATATCTAGGAGGGGTAGATCCACAAAATATTTCAGGAGATTCAACTGGATTTATTAATGAAACTTGTATTATTAAATATAATAATGATACATTTATTTGGGAAAATAATAAACCTTTTATTATTATTAATGATATTAAATATCCCATTTTTAATTTACATATTCATTGTAAAAATTTAAATAATTTTATTAATAAAAATAACATAATTGAAAATGAATTATATCCTGATTTATTTGATATTGTAATACCATTAGGACCAAATGATATAAATGTTATATATAAACAAATAGAATATAATAAAAAAAATGTTATTGGGTATAGAAATATTTATATTATATCTTTTGATAAAAATATTTTTATAGATGGATGTATTACAATTGATGAAAATATATTCCCTTTTTCAAAAAATGATATTGAAAGTATATGCGGTCATTCATCACGAACTGCATGGATTTTACAACAATTATTAAAATTATATGCAGTATTTATTATTCCTGATATTTTAGAAACTGTATTGATTATTGATAGTGATACAATTTTCTTAAAACCAACTACATTTATTAATAATGATAATAAAAAATTATATTGTACTGCAACAGAGAATCATACACCTTATTTTGTACATATGAATAAACTTAATCCCGTTTTAGAAAGAGTTCAAAATTGTTCAGGAATAGTACATCATATGATATTTGAAAAACGAATTTTGATTAAATTATTTGAAAGTGTAAAAAATATTCATAATGAAGATTTTTGGATAAGTTTTTTAAAATGTATTACTAATGCAAATATCCCATGTGCATCTGAATATGAAATATATTTTAACTATATATTAAAATATAACTTTAATGGAATTATACTAAGAAATTTAAATAGGGATAATAATTTAAATTGTTTAAATTATTTGGATGAGTTTGATTTAGATGTTGTATCAATACATTGGTATAATATGATTAATTAAATTGATATAATGGAACATTTTATAAATTATAAATTATAAATTATAAATTTATTATAGAATTAATGATGTATGTGATAATTTATTTTGAATTTGAACTAATTCATTTATTCCATTCATTAAATCTTTTTTTATTTCCCATCCTAAATTCTTTAATTTTTGATTACTTATATAATATCTTTTATCATTATATGGTCTATCTTCAATATATTCAATCCAGTCTTCATATTTTTCGGTATGTTTTATAAGTTTAATAAGTATTTTAGAAATTTCTATAACAGAATATTCCATATTTTCATCACATCCAATATTATATATTTCACCGATTGTACCTTTTTCTAAAATACATTCAATCGCAAATGCTGTATCATATGCATGTAAAAATGCTCTAACCGATGATCCGTCTCCTTGAATAGTAACTTTTTTATTTTCATTCAATAATTTTATAAATAATGGAATTATTTTTTCAGGATATTGATTTGGTCCATATACATTATTACCACGTGTAATAATAATTGGCATTTTATAAGAATGATGATAGCTTTGTGCAATTAATTCTGCTCCAGCTTTTGTAGCGGCATAGGGATTAGTAGGACATAAAATAGAATGTTCTGTTTTATGTTTTTCATCAATATCGCACATAGATTCACCATATACTTCATCAGTAGATATATGAATAAATTTTTTTATTTTTCCATATTTTCTACATGCTTCTAATAAAGTATGAGTTCCAACTATATTATCATTTGTAAATTTAATAGAATCTTCAAATGAATTTTGAACATGAGATTGTGCAGCAAAATGAATTACATGTGTAATATTATTAGTATTTATGATGTCTGAAATTAATGTAATATCACAAATATTTCCTTTTATAAATATATAATTAGATGAATTACGAATAGTTTCACATATATTGGATTCATTTGCACAATAATACATAGCATCAATATTAATGAGTGTATCTATTTTTCCCTTTAAAAAATAATAATTAATAAAATTACTACCAATGAATCCACACCCACCAGTAATTAATAAATTTACTTTTTCATTTATATGCATAATTATATAATATATATATAATTATATATCTTACCGCAATTATTAAATTCCAAAAGATGGAATTGTATAAATATCGCCAGTTTTAACATATTTTGCAATAATTTTGGGATTTGGTTTATTACTTATAATATCTTCAGCTTGATAAACATTCATTGATTTATCAATATAATAAACAATCCCTTGTATATCTTGAACCCAAACTTCAATTTTTTGAATTGTTTGTTTATTACAATCATCAATTTCAATAATACCGTGAGGTGTTCCTTTCATATGTGTTCCACAATAATTATCTTCTTCTTTTTTTCGCCTAGTACATTGTTCTCCGTTAGCCCTATTTGCACTACACCTTTCACAAAATGGAACCGTATTTTTAATACGTTTTCTTTTCATGAAATCATCTTTTGTTAATGTTAATCTTTCATAATCATAAATAAATTGTAAAATATTATTTGTATTATCATTAATATTTAATGATGTTAATTTATCACGAATATTATCTTTAAATTCAATAAAATAATCATCAATTCGTCTATTAATTTTACGTTCCATATGGGTTATTTGTTATATATAATAATAAAAATAACTTTAATATCAATTTTTATTATTATGATAAAATGATTTAAAGAACACATATTTATTATTATAATGAAAACAAATAAAATTGCATTTATTACAGGTATAACTGGACAAGATGGTTCTTATTTAGCTGAATTTTTATTAGAAAAAAACTATATAGTACATGGGTTAATTAGAAGATCATCCACAATTAATACTAATCGTATAGAACATATATTTAAACATCCAAATTTACATTTACATTATGGAGATTTAACGGATAGTTCATGTTTATTTATGTGTTTATCTAATATTAAAGAAAAATATGAAAATATTAAATGCTTGGAAGTTTACAACCTAGCGGCTCAATCGCATGTTAAGGTATCATTTGAAATGCCTGAATATACTGCATATACAGATGCTGTTGGAACTCTTAAATTACTTGAAGCAATACGAACAAATAAACTTGAACATATTACAAAATTTTATCAAGCATCAACAAGTGAATTATATGGATTAGTTCAAGAAACACCACAAAATGAAAAAACACCATTTTATCCAAGATCTCCTTATGGTGTTGCTAAATTATATTCATATTGGATTGTTAAAAATTATAGAGAAGCATATAATATGTTTACATGTAATGGAATATTATTTAATCATGAATCAGAGAGAAGAGGACATAATTTTGTTACACGTAAAATAACTCTTGGATTAAATAAAATAATAAATGGAGAAACTGATAGATTAGTTATGGGTAATATAGATTCATTACGTGATTGGGGTCATGCGAAAGATTATATTGAAGGTATGTGGTTAATTTTACAACATAATATCCCAGATGATTTTGTATTATCTACGGGTAAGATGCATACAGTGAGAGAATTTATTGAAAAAGCATTTTTACTTAAAGGATATGAAATTAAGTGGAAAGGAAGTGGTGTTAATGAAATCGGATATGATATTAAGACGGGTAATGATATGATTTTTATAGATCAAAAATATTTTAGACCAACTGAAGTAGAGTTATTATTAGGCGATTCATCCAAAGCAAAATCATTATTGTGTTGGGAACCTAAAATATCATTTGATGAATTGATTAAATTAATGGTAAATAATGATTGTTAAATTTAAAATTCTTGTAATTGTTCTGGTTCTTGTTCTGGTTCTTGTTCTGGTAATTGTTCTGGTAATTGTTCTTGTTCTGGTAATTGTTCTTGTAATTGTCCTTCTTGTTCAATTATATGTAATTCAATTAAAGATGTTAATGGTGTAAAAAATGATGTAGCATTTAACATTATCCATTTTCTTAAATCCGATAAAATTAATTTTCTTTGAAATGTTTCTGCTAAAAATTTCATATTTCCTTTAGTATGAAAAATTTTTAAAAAATTATTATATACATTTATAATATTTTTATTATCATATATTGCTGGTAAATTTTCAAAATAAAATTGTCGTTTATTTTTTTTACGATTAACCATATTATGAAAAATACACATTAAATTCTTAAAATCTTCTTTATTTTTTATACCTGATATGTTTACTTTTGATAAAAATTGTGATGCATGAAGTGAACAATCTGGACATGGTAATACTCTACATATTCGTATAATATAATTAAATATTTGTGGGAATAATTGATTAAACATATCAGGATTTATTTTTTCTGCAAGTGTATGGAAAAAACACCATGTTGGGGGACCCCATATATTTGGCGACATAGATTTAAAATATATAAAAAATATAAATATATAACTTAGTTAAATTAATATTATTTTTATTATATTGGTTTTTTTCTAATTAAGTATATTTAAATATTAATAAATGATATAAAAATTTCTAATGAATAATTAACTAATAATGACACAATATCAAATAGAAGATAATATTAATTTTTATGAAGAATTAAATAAATCGTTAAATGATGATACTGATACTTCTACTAGTGAAATATTAACATGTTTAATAACAAATCTGCCATTAGAAGAAGATCATATTACCCTTAATTGTAATCATAAATTTAATTATGATGCAATTTATCATGATATATTAAATCATAAAACAAAATATAATATTATGGAAAGACATAATTTAAAGACTAATGAAATTAGATGTCCATATTGTAGAGCAATACATAAAGAATTATTACCACAACGGGATAATTATACAAATGTAAATGGTGTAAATTGTATTATTAATATTCATTCTGAAAATGAATATAAACAAGGTATATGTAATTACTCTTGTTGTGTTTGTACTAATATATTTGTAAAATTATTACAATTAGATAATAATACTTATTGTGGTAATCATCATAAAATTGTTAAAATTAAAATTATGTTGAAACAAAAAGAAGAAAAGAAGGAAAAATTAAAAGAAAAATTAAAACAAAAATTAGAAAATAAAATTAATAAAACTATAAAACTACAACAATTACAACAATTACAACATCATGATCATGAAAATGAAAATATTATTTTATCACAATTAAATCCAATTGTAAATATATATTCTTGTAGTCAAATATTAAAATATGGTAAAAATAAAGGGTTATCTTGTGGGTGTAATAAATTATTTAAAGAAGGATTATGTTTACGACATTATAATTTGAATTTACAAAAAGAATAAAATAAGAATAAAATAAGTATAAAATATATAAAAATAATTTAAAATTAATTCAATAATACATTTAATAAATGGAAACTAAAGATGAATTAATATTAAATATTAAAGAATGGATCCAAATTGATTCCGAAATAAATAAATTGCAAAATGAAATACGCGAGAGAAAATTAAAAAAAAAACAATTATCCGAAGATTTAATGATTGTAATGAAAAAAAATAAAATAGATTGTTTTGATATTAATGGTGGAAGTTTAATTTATAAACAAAATAAAGTTAAAAAAACAATAAATTCAAAATCATTATGTTCAATATTACAAACATATTTTATATCAACACCAAATAAAGCAGAAGAAATAACCAAATTTATATTAGATAATAGAGAAGAAGAAATAAAAGAAACAATTAAACGTAAAATAGATAAATAATTTATTATGTATTGATTTAAATATATTTATTATATAATATTTATAATATTAATAATGAATAACACAAATATTATAGATGATGATGATAATAATTTTGATAATGAATTCAATGAATTAAATACTTATCAAGAAGAATTAGATGAATTAAATTTATATTTTCAAGATAGTATAAATATAAATAAAAATATTATTCAAGAAAATATAATACATAATAATATACATAATAATTACAAATATATATACCCAGGATTAGAATTATTAAGCGATGATTTAATATATAATACAACTAAATATGCGTATGGTAATATACATATTTGCGCATATAATATAAATAATAATGGACAATATCCATTTATTCAATTTATTTTAAGAAAATATAATGAAACACATAAAACAAAAAAAGATATAATAACATTTCCAAATTTTAAATTTACAAAAAATTATCCAATTATGGATTTTAATAATTTAATCCTAGAAATTATATATAAATCATATAAAATACAAACTGGAAAATATGAATATAAAGGGTTTATAAATAACGATAATCAATTTTATGTATTTTATGATTTTAGTACATGTAATATAAATATACACGAATTATCTAGACAAAATGATTTATGGTTAGGTTCAATGGATGAAATTCTTAATCATAAAAATATATGTAATTTTCCGATTGATTCAATAGTAACCAATTTTTTTATAGATTCAAAACATATAGATTTTAATTATTTGATTGATTATGATAAAAATATAATTGAAACACCAATTATAGCATATATTGATGCACCACTAAACAAATTAAATTTTATATTATATTTTGGAGAAAGTGAATCATTTAGAGATGAATTAATTGAACCTTATTTTTATTTTTCAAATTATCAAAAAATATTAATTAAAAATTCATTATTAAATAATAATTATGGTATAGTTAGATTTGCTTTATTTTTAGGTAATATGAAAATATATGATTATGAAAATGAAAATGAGAATAATATAATATATAAAAATTCATGTGATAGTGTATATTTAGGAAATATAGATGGAAATCCAATATGGGCATTAACTAAATATGAACAACAGTGTCCATTAACATGTCATAATATGAATAAAATATGATAAATTATAATATTATATATATATATGTAATGTCAGATCCTATTGAATATGAACCTATGGAAGTTGAGCAACCAGTTAATCGTATTCAAGATATATGTGCTTATTTTAGAAGACTTCCGCAAGTATTAGCACAAAATATTTTATCTACGAGACGCATTAGGGGTGAGGGAGAAGATTTTAATAGATTGTTAGCTTCTGTTCCTAATGGTCAAACAATTAGAAGATTAAGAGAAATATATTTATTACGTTATCAACTACCTGCATTTATTTTGGATTCTATAAATTTAGAAAATTTTCGTATGGTATTTACATATATAAGCAGACAATTTTATGATAATCATGATATTGGTCTTGTTAGAATTGCAACATTAAGATTGTTCAATGGTAATGTATATTATGTTCAAGGTTTTCCACCTATAGGAATAGATACATTATCAGAATATCAATTTATGGACTTACTTGTAAATTTCCCAGATTTTATAAAAAAAATTATTATGAAAACGTTTATAGAAGCAACTGTAAGAAATGATTTTACTAATCACCATATAGATCAAATCATATCAATAGATTTATATTATGATAGAGAACTAAATAGATCTAATATATATCATACAGATATTGCACCTGATATACCAACTACATTTTTTTCATTAACATATCTTTTTGAAAATAATAATATTGTTGTTAGAGGTGCTTCAATTATGTCTAGGGAAGATGCTTTACAACCAAATGGACCAATTCAAATAGCAACTGTTGCAGTTGGAAATGGGACAACTATTTGTATTGATAATACTGTAGTTTTACATTCAACCCCAGATATAGAATTACGCGAGCCTAATGAGATTTATGAAGTTAGTAGAGAAATAAATAGAGAAATGCGTAACATTCAGGTAACTCAACCAGTTACAAATTATTCAATTGAGGATCAAACTCAAATACAACAGGATACTAATGCCACTAGAAGAACGTTTATAAGAATATGGTTTATTGAAATACCATCCCCAAACATATATCAGACCATTAATTTAAATATAAATTTTAATTATGATGAAACTATAGCACTTAATGAGTTTATTCAAGGACTAATGAATAATAATAATATGTTAGAACTTGTAGATAATTCTGCAATAGGTATTAATATTAGTGATGTGATAAGAACTCTTCATTCATTTAGTTTAGGGGGGGCGGTTAACAACGTTGATAGTATTGATATTAAAAAAAATAATTTTGGTATACTTAATAAAAACGAATCGTATAAAAAAAATATTATTTCTAAAAATTTAATTGATGAAAAATGTATGTTAAATAATTTATTCAATGACCCTACTAAACCTTTTATTATTTATAAAAATAAAAATAAAAAAGGAGGAAACAAAAATAAAAAATCAAGAAAGCAATATAAAAAATCAAGAAAGCAATATAAAAAATCAAGAAAACAATATAAAAAATCAAGAAAACAATATAAAAAATCAAGAAAACAATATAAAAAACAATATAAAAATTCAAAAAAGCAATATAAATAAATAATTTGTGATAATATTTATTAATATAAATAATAAATATTATATATTATATTTTTTTCTATTAAATAATATATTATGTCATCAGGTAAAATTACTATATTAGGATTTTCAATAATACTTATTTATATAATTACTCAAATACTTAATTTTTATGGAATAGGATCAGATTCATATGGGAATTATATTGGGTTTTATTTATTTATATTAATATCCATTTTTATATTACCATCAACATTTCCAACATTAAGTAATACAAAAGTATAGATTTATTATTTTTATTAGAATTATTATTTTGCAATTTTACATTTAAATTGTTGTTTTTTTGGCATTGAACAAACTTCTTTATTACTTGATATTTCATTAAAAAATAAATATTTTGATGACCCCCCAGAATACATTAAACCAGGTATAATTAATCCGGCAGCAGCACCTGTAATTAAATTTAATAATACATCTGATATTTCTGTTATACATGATTTATAATATCGCAATCCAATATCAACTAATAAATATGTTAATAACCCACCAAAAATGCAATAATTTACATCATTATTTAAAAACATTGGCATACATATATAACAAATTGTAAATGAAATAACAAATATACTAAATCCAGTGTTACCATATTTACTATATTGTACTGCATCACATACTGTATTATTATTTTGTTTACCAGCCATCATTAATAAAAATTCTCTCAATATAGCTGATGCTAATAAGAATCCTAAATAAATAAATCCTTTGAAATTTTGAAAAATAAATGACATACTTAATACACATAATACTATAAAAATGGGTGAATAAAATGATAATAATACAATTATATTTAAAGGTTTATACATTATTAGTTTTGTATCAAAATTTGAATTATCTATATTCATTATTTTATATTATATAATAATAAAAAATAATAAAATTATAATTACATTAAAATCATGGAGGAGTCTTGTATAACACATAATTTTAATAATGAATTTATAAATACATTAACCAGTGTTGATAATGATGTAATGTTAATAATTACCATCCTGTAAAATTATAATATAACAAAACATATTAAAAATATTATAATATTATAATTATATCATAACAAATAACATGGGTATTCCAGCATATTTTTCATATATAGTAAAAAATCATCCCAACATTATTAAAAAATTATTAAAAGGTCAAATTCCTATTAATAATTTATATATGGATTGTAATTCTATAATATATGATGCAGTTCATACAATTAATTTTGATGAAGAAAATGAAAATAATAAGAATAAAAATAAAAATATATCATCTTCCTTCGCATCACAATTAATAATACAAAAAGTTATTCAAAAAATAGAAGAATATATTAGTTTAATTTCACCAAATAATAATGTTATGATAGCATTTGATGGAGTTGCACCAGTTGCAAAACTTGAACAACAACGAAATAGAAGATATAAATCTTGGTATCAAAATGAAATTTCTAAAAATATTTTCAAAAAAATAGGTAATGATCCATGGAATACATCTGCTATAACTCCAGGAACATTATTTATGACAGAATTAAATAATTCAATTGTTAAATATTTTAATAATGCTTCTAAATATGGCATTTTAAAATTAATTGTTTCAACTTCGGATGAAGTTGGAGAAGGCGAACATAAAATATTTGATTATATAAGATGTAATAATATTGAACATTCTGATAAAACAACTGTAATATATGGATTAGATGCAGATCTTATTATGCTTTCAATTAATCATTTACCAATTAGTGAAAATATATTTTTATTCAGAGAAACACCTGAATTTATAAAATCAATAAATTCAGATTTAGAACCAAATGAAACATATCTGCTTGATATTCCAGAATTATCAAAAATTATTACATTAGATATGAATAATGGTATTGAATTAACAACAAATCAACAAAAAAATAGAGTTTATGATTATATTTTTTTATGTTTCATGTTGGGTAATGATTTTATGCCTCATTTTCCAGCATTAAATATTAGAACCGGGGGTATTGATAAATTATTAAATGCATATAAATCAAAATTTGGCGGAACAAAAGAAAATTTAACTGATGGTAAAATTATTTATTGGAAAAATGTACGGAAATTAGTTGAGTATTTGGGAGGATTTGAAGAAGAATATTTTAAAACCGAAATGAAATTAAGAGATAAGAGAGAAAAATATAAACTTAAATCAACAACACCAGAAGAAAAATATAATAAATTTGATGCTATTCCAGGATATGATCGTGAAATAGAAAAATATATAAATCCATTTAAAGATGGATGGAGATATAGATATTATAAATGTTTATTTAAAATTGATATTGATGATGAAAGATGTAAAGAAATATGCATAAATTATTTACAAGGGTTAGAATGGACTATGAAATATTATACACAAGGATGTCCGGATTGGAGATGGTGTTATAATTATAATTATCCACCATTATTACAAGATCTTATTAAATATACTCCATATTTTGATGTAATATTTATTAAAGAAAATAGTTTTAAACCTGTAATACCATTAGTTCAATTATGTTATGTTTTACCAAGACATAGTCTTAATTTTCTTCCTGAAAAAATATATACCAATTTAATTAAAAATTATTCTGAATTATATCCAACAGAATGCGAATTTACATGGGCTTTTTGTAGATATTTTTGGGAATCTCACGTTGATTTACCTGAAATAAATATTAATGATTTAGAAAAATATATAATAAAAATTATGTAATTTATATAGTAATTTTACATATTACATATCATTTCACTTCACTATAATAAAAAGATAGTGGATTTTTGCTGTTAAGTGATATAACTTGATATTTACAATATATAGATATAATTACATCTTGTGGTAGTTGTTTATGTGATTTTACATTATAAATATTAAGTAATTGCGACATTGTGAATAATTTTTGATTAATATTATATCGTATTGTAACTTTATCTTCTTGTATAATTTTTGGTATATTACAATTTATTACCAATAATTTATCATCGGCAAATAATAATGTATTCAAATTATCGGGAAGTTTATTTAACAATGATAATTGTGTACGACTACAAAATATTGTTCGTAAATTATTTGGAATAGTTAGTTGTCTAAACGGATTATCTGTTATTTTTAAAGAAATAATTGTGGATGGTAAATTTGGTAGTTCTAATAAATTATTACTTTGACAATCTAATCCTTGTAATAATTTTGGGACTTGAATTGATGATATATGATTATTTTCACAAGATAACCCCTTTAAATTAATTGGTAATTTTAACAAACTGGATAATTTATTATTTTCGCAATGTAAATATTCCAATGTATTTAATGTGTATAATTCATCAATATTTTGTAAATTATTTTCATTAATATTTAAATGTATCAATTTGGTATAAAATAATATATCATTTGGTAGTTCATATAAACACATATTACTTAAATCTAATTTAGTAGCTTCATATTTTGACATTATTTTTCGGTATTATAAATTAGTTTATTGTCTTTATAATAATAATATTTCATTTTTTTTAAATTATAAAAAAATAAAATTGTTCACCGTTTATATTATTATTTTTTAATAAATAATAATATAAATAAATGTCAATTTCAAAAAAAATAATTAAAGCATTTACAAATCGTAATGAATTTTTAAATTTATTAAAAGTAAACCCTGGATTAATTATAGTTAAATTGGGGGCAACATGGTGTGGACCATGTAAACAAATTGCTCATATTGTTGACGCATTTTTTGCATCATCCCCTCAAAATGTTATTTGTGCTGATATTGATGTTGATGAAAGTATTGATTTATATGCATATTTAAAACAAAAACGAATGGTAAATGGAATACCTGTAATTTTAATGTATAAAAGAGGGAATTTAACATTTGCTCCAGATGATAGTATTACTGGTTCAGACCCAACTCAATTAGATGCATTTTTTAAACGTTGTGGAATACAACTTTTAATTATTGAACAAGCATATTCAAATGTTCCACTAAAACGATAAATTTGTAAATAATATATTTATTATATTATTTTTTTACTTAATAATTCTATTGAACCATCTGGTATATAATGGTCGCATATAGATATTGCTCCTTTCTTTTTATAATTTTTACTTATTCGTTTTGGCATTTTATCTTGAACGTTATCTATCAGAATATTGGTTTTATTTTTAAATATTTTTTTACGAAGGTCTTGTACTGCTTTTTTCCCATACATTTCTATTTGTTTATTTTCTTTATTCAATTTTGGAAAATTTTTCCCTTCTTCTAAAATAGTACCTTTACATCCTTCATTACAAAATAAAACTTTGCACGATTTCATAGTATTATTTTTAATTCTTTTCTGTAATTTTTTATTACTTTTTTTATTTTTTGTTTCTAAACCGCTATAAAGTTGCATAGATTTTTTTGTATATAATTTACAAAATTTATTTTCACAATTTCTTTTTGTGTTTTATTTTTTAACATTTTTAATTTACTATTTATAAATATTATAAATATTATATAATTATATAATTATATAAGGAAATCCTCTAAAAAAATATAAAAAAAATAATTGATTTAAAATTATAAATATATTATTTATTTAAATTATAAAATCAATCTAAAAAATGGATAACACTAATAATAATAACACAAATAATAATATATTTACTACAAATTGTACAATAATAAAAAATGAATTACAAGATATGTTGGAAAGAGTTAAACAAATTGAAGATTTTATTCGCGAAATTGATAAATATAAACAATCGCAACAAATACAACAACGATCAAGAAGTATAACAAGTATGACTAATTTTTATTTACCAACAAATTATAAAGAAGACTCAGATGAAATTGGTGAACCATTACAAAAAAAGATAAAAATTAAAAGATAAAAAACATAATAAATATAATTTATTAATAATAATATGAATAAAAATGAAAATATTGAAGATACTCAATATATTAAACCACTAATAACAGGATATACAATTTATTCAAAAAGTGGATGTATAAATTGTGTTAAAATTAAAAAATATTTATGTGATTATGGTGAAGATTTTTTAATGATTAATTGCGATGAATATATTATTGAAAATAAAAAACATTTTTTAAATTTTATTAAATGTTTAACTAAAATTGAAATAGATGTAAAAACATTTCCAATTATTTTTTTAAATAATGAATTTATAGGAGGATATAATGAAACTATTTTACATTATACAAAATTAAATGCGTTTATTAATGTGTAAAAATACATTTTTCAATATAAAGAGAATATATTTATTAATATTATTAATATTAATATATAATGCATGAAACTTATAATGAACTTTTAAATAAATATATTTCTTCGTTATATAACAATTGTTTATTATTTGAAGTAACAAAATGTTGTGGGTATTCGGAATTAATTCCAATATTTAAAAATATATCATGTGAAGATTTATATAAAAATATATATAATCAATTTCATATAAATAAAAAATTAACACAAATTAATGTATTTGTTTATAATGAAAGTGAAACTAAACTTTTAATACCAAATGATAATAAAAATATTAAAGAATTTGTATTAGAAAATTCTAGTTTTTTTAAACCAATATTTAAATTACCATCTCCAGTCGTATATAAAATTATATTTGAAGATAATAGCGAATGTTCTACATGTTTAAGTATGACTAATCATAATGCAAATAATATAAATAATTTAAAATATTGCAAAGAAATTTAATTAAATTTATATTTTTCATTAATAACCCAATCAAGAAATATTTCATCATCTTTATTTGGAAATATGAGTCCATCCGTTTTTGTAATGGTTGTTAATTCCAAAAAATCAATATTTTCATAACTAGTAAATGTATATTGTCTATTACTTCCTGTATGATGAATAATACACAATAATGTATAATTTTGACAATATTTTTGTAATTTATTATTATTTTCAAATACTTCATTTTTCATTTCATCTGTTAAATGGGATGGACTCAAATATGGATTATACATCATACAAAATAATTTTTTTTCATCATTTAATAATAATATTTTTCTAAATCTTTCAACACACCTAACAAAATATTGATAATCTTTTTCAATTAATGGCGTATGATGATTAAACATAGTTATTCCATCTGGATAATAATATGAATGACCATTTTTTTTCTGTGTATAATATTGTTTATCTAAAAATATTTTAAAATCATCTTCAATACATTGAATAATAATATTTAAATTACTAAAAATCCAATCAAATGGATAAGATGCATGTTTTAATTTATTTCTTTTTAATATATTACCCATATGACACAATGATCCAAATGAAATTACATGTTTGTAAGTCATTTTAATAAATTATATGAATTAATATTTAAATGATAATTAAAATAATAACTATAATATTAGTATGATTAATTCTAATTTAGATTTATTAGATTTAGATATTAATAATTATAATTTACAAGATATTTTAACATTATTTAATATACCGATTAATTTTGATGAAAATGATTTAAAAAAAGCAAAGGTTATTGTTCTTAAAACACATCCAGATAAATCAAAACTACCATCAACTTATTTTCTTTTTTATTCAAAAGCTTATAAAATGCTATATTCTGTATGGGAATTTAAAAAACAAGGAGATATTGATAACCAAAACCCAAACACAGATTATAATTATTCAGATTATTCAAGTAAAGAAAAAAATTTATTACTAGATAATTATTTTAATTCAAATAAAAAGAATAAAAGGAATTTTAATGAGTGGTTTAATAAACAATTTGAACAAAATAAATTATACAATGAATCTGAATCTAAAGGATATGGTGATTGGTTACAAACAAATGATAATTTAGATGATAATACTTGTGTATCATCATTAGCAACAATGAAGGATGAATTTGATAAGAGAAAATGTTTAGCTCGGTCTCTCATAATATCTGAAGATATTCAAGAATTATGTGGGAATAATTCCATTTCATCATCAGAATTATCAAATGATGCACCTTCCACATATGATTCTGGTTTATTTGATAGTTTGGGATTTCAAGATTTATACAAAGCATATAATGAGTCTGTTATACCAGTAACAGATGAAGATTATGAAAAAAAAGAGAAATTTAATAATGTAAATGAATTTATAAGTTATAGAAATAACCAAAATACAACGCCATTATCAGAATCACAATCTCAACAATATTTAAATAATCGTAATAATAAAGAAGAAGAAAAATCTGCTAGACGAGCATATGAATTAGCAAAACAAACAGAACAATCAACTAAAAATAATAATGAATTTTGGAGTAAAATACAATTATTAAAAAATTAAAATTAGTATATTATTATTTTTTTTTATTTTTAGAGTTTCGTATGGATTTTTTGGATTTTGTTATGGATTTTTTTGTATTTTTTGTATTTTTGATTTTAGAAGAACCACCTCTAAGTTTTTTCAAAGCATTATATTTAGTTTTATAATTAGTATATTCTTTTTTAGGATCTCTAATAAAAAAGTTATAACCATAATCTTGCCATTCATCTAATACTTGATTAATTTTTTGAATTAATTTAGGGGAATTCACCCCTGAATACAGTGGTTTTAATAATGGTTCAGATTCATCTGTATAATCAATCCACATAACATCATAATTACTAATATAATCTTTCAAAAAGTCGGTAAGATTACTATTTTGTAAAAGTATTCTATACATTTTTATAATATCCATTTGATTTCCAATTGAATCTCCTTGAGTAAATGATAAATGTACAAATTCATGAAATTCTCGTAAATATAATAATAAAGAGTATGATTGGCATAACGTATCATTTACATTTACACTCATATTTTGAATACCCATTTTAACACTACATATTTGATGAAGATTTCTTTTTTGGTTTACGTTAATAACATGATGATCTGAATCTGCGAATTCTCCTATACCTGATGGTGATATAGCAAATAATTTATAGGTTTTATGCTTATATAATTCCATTATTTTTTCTCTGACTGATTCATCACCAAATATTTGATTAATATAAGTATAATTTTCACTTGAAAACTTATTTAGAGAATCATAAAATTTAGTTTTTTTACGCATTTCATTTTCACTATAATCAGCCATTATATAATAATAATAATATTATATTTATATAATATTATTATATGGTATTTAATATAAATAAATACATTAATTACATTTACATTTTTATAGTTTTAATGGTGGTTTTATTTTTATATAATCGGTACGAAGATAAACTTAATAGATCTGAAAATAATGAAAATTATGATGAAATTCAAAAATATTTATTAACAAATTCATCTTTAGCTAATAGTAAAAAACCAATATTATGGATTCATATAGCATATGAATATAATTCAAGAAATTGGAAAAGTTTTGGATCACGTAGTTCATTTGATTTAAATCAACCATATTTATATTTAACTGTTAAAAGTATCATTAATCAATGCAAAGACTCATTTCATATTTGTATTATTGATGATGATTCATTTGGAAAATTATTACCAACATGGTCAATTGATATTAAAACATTATCAACACCAAGTTTAGATTATATAAGATCTCTCGCATTAACTAAAATATTACATATGTATGGCGGATTAATTGTCCCACCTTCATTTTTATGTATGAGAAATTTAATTGATTTATATGAATCTGGAATTAATAATAATAAAATATTTATTTGTGAAAATGTTAATAAAAATATCACTGTAACAAATCAAGAATTTTACTGCGATATATCATTTATGGGATGTCAAAAAGAAAATCCGGTCATGATTGAATTAATTGATTTTATACAAAGAACAATATCTTCTGATTATACAGATCAAACCAATTTTTTAGGAGATTTCAATAGATGGTCAAATTCACGTATTCAAAATCAACAAATAAATTTAATTCCAGGCAAATTAATTGGGACAAAAACAATGAATGATGAACGAATATTAATTGATGATTTATTATCAACTGAATATATTGATTTATATTCAAAAACTTATGGAATTTATATACCATCAAAAGAAATATTAAAACGAACTCATTATGAATGGTTTGCGAGATTATCACAAAAACAAGTTCTTGAATCAAATGTAATAATTAGTAAATATATTTTATTAGCAAATACACCAAATGCTATTAAAGGTGTTATTGAACCGGTTCATGATAATAAACCAAATTGGATTAGTTATTGGCAAATTCCTAGTGGGTTTGGTTTGTGGGGAATGAAACCATCATTTGCAACACATTTGAATAAAAATAATATTATACATAAACCATAATAATAAATTATCGTTTTATTTTATTATTCATATTTTTATAATCATTTATATATTCACATTCAAAATGATCAGATATATTTTCAATATCTTCTTCATCTTCATCATTATTATCATAAATAACATTAAAATTACAATAATGTGAAAAATATTTTAGTAGACAAAGACAAATGAAACTTAAACATATAATCATTATTTATTATATATTTTTTACCTTTAGATTTTAATAAAATTGAATTTATTTAATATCCCATATATATTATAAAATACAATCAATCAATCAATCAGATGAGTAATACTAAAATGAAATTACCAAATGAAATTATAAATAAAATAATGGTTTATATTGCAGAAATAAATCATAATATGATAATTACGCAATTTAATCTGACTAATAAAAAAAATAAAGAATATTATTTAATTAATAAAAATTCTGATTTATTATGGAATATACACGGTATAATATATATGAAGCTGATTTATCCATTTCATATTCTTGATAGTTCGCTATATGTTCAATGGTATCCAACAACACAAGGTAATATGGAATTAATGAAATTTGGTAAAAAATATTATAGTGAAAAAGCACGTAACGAAACCAATAAAAAATTATAATAATAACAATCTTGTTGTTTTTACTAAAAATATACTACTGAAATTAATATTGATGAATTTAATATTATAATTACATTATTTTTATGCAATATACCTTTATTTATTTCATTAATTGAATTTATTGAAATAAATATAAACCCCATATGAATTGATGATAAATATAACATATTTATCATTATAATATTTATAATTTAATCTTTATATCATGTCTTATCAATAACAATTTCTTTAACAATATTTCTAACAATTTTATTGTGTTTTTTATCATCATCATTTGATGAACCACCCATTGATTCAATTAAAATATGATGATATTCCATATGTTTATTTGAATCATAATCATTATATGCTGGGTTTTCATTCATCCATTGAGGTATTTGATCAACATTTTTATTTTCAATACCTTTAATTGCTTTCTTTATTTTTTTATTTTCTTCATTTTCTTTTTCCCAAGCATCTTTATCTTTGATATATAATGTTTCTCTCTTTAAATCACTACAATGAATTGGTCTTTTATAAATATCTAATGCTTTTAGATTTTTTAAAAAGATTTTAGTAATACCTTCAACATAACCAACTTTACCAATCATATCTAAATCACTAATTTGCAATTTAATTTGATTAACAAAATCTTCAATATTAAGTGCATCTTTACACTTTTCATTCAAAAAGAATTGCAAATTAAATGTATTATTACCATTATTATTGGTAATATTATTTATATTTTCACATTTTGTTTTATTAACTAATTCTAAAATATTTTTATTTTGATCAATAATTAAATCTTTGAATTCATGATTTTGTTTAATAAGTTCAATATTCTGATTAACTAACATTATAATTGTATTGTTTGATGAATCAATAAATGGAATGTCATTATTAGTATCATTATCTATATCATCATTTACCATACATTTTTTTTTATGAATACTTAATCCAGATTGAAATTTATATTTTTTTCCACAATTACATATATATAAATTTGATGTTAATGTTTTATTTTTATCATTTTTATCATTTTTATCATTAATATGTTTTGGTCTTAATATATGTCTATTCCAATCACCTTTTTTACTGCATATAAAGTTGCATTTTTCACAACAAAAAATACTTGATGTTTTTTGTGTGGTTGATGTTTTTATTTTTATCATTTATATAGTAATATAAAAAACATCTAAATTATTTTTTACACAATTACAAATAAAATTTCCAAATGTTATTTTCAAAATTTTATTACGGATTTTATCAAATATGCTTATGACATATGATGCGATGTTTTTTGATGTTTTTTGATGTTTTTTATTTATCATTATTTATCATTTACGATTATGATGTTAAATAAATTATCACAAAATAATATATTAACCCATTATACATTATGATTTATATTAATAATTATTTTGATGTTTTTTTGATGTTTTTTATTTATCATTTTGTTATCATTTTTATCATTTGTCCTTTTTTGGGTTTTGAGCTTTTTGAATTTTTGTGATTTTTCATTTTACATCATAATGCTCTAATTTTGATATTAATTAGTTAAATTATTGTTATCATAATTTATTTTTTATATATTTTTGAAACTTTATCTCAGGTTTTCAAAAAAGGACATTTATAAATGTCCTTTTTTGAAAACCCAATCACTTTCCCAACATTTTATTTTCCCGATTATATATATTAACAAAAAAACAACTTAAAGAAAATGGGAAATAATTCCCAAAATATACACATTAATTATTGATTTATTTTTATCATTATTTATAAATTATACTGATATAATAAATATATTATATGTGATATATTAATAGCATATATGATAAGATGTTTTTTGATGTTTTTTGATGTTTTTTATTTATCATTATTTATCATTTTGATTTATGATGTTAAATAAAATATGATAAATTAATTATTTAATACATACAAGGTTATAATAATTTATATAAATATTTTTGATGTTTTTTTGATGTTTTTTATTTATCATTTTGTTATCATTTTTATCATTTTGTCCAAAAATTTAAATGTCCATTTTATTTATTTTTTATTTTCCATTTTTTTTCATTTTAGACCATAATGCTCTAAATTTTAAAAATTTAATATAAAATATTGTTATCGTAATTTATTTTTTATATATTTTTGAAACTTTATCTCAGGTTTTCAAAAAAGGACATTTATAAATGTCCTTTTTTGAAAACCCAATCACTTTCCCAACATTTTATTTTCCCGATTATATATATTAAAAAAGAACTTAAAGAACAAATATTGTATTTTATATAATAATCTTGTATTTTATATAATAATCTTGTATTTTATATAATAATCTTGTATTATTATATAATGACTAGTAGAATTGCAGATAATATATCATATCCTATTGCTGACATAGATATACCGATTGGTAAAATATCAGAAGATCAAAATATTAATGTTGATGATAATTTAAATAATGCAGAATTTGTTGATTATAATAATATACCACAAAATTTAAATATAGTTCGTGAACTATATCCTATATCTAATCCAATTGTGAGAAACCAAAATAGTAAAATTGGTAAATTAAAAAGATATTTAGGTAAAAAACTAAAAAAACCCATGTGGGGTACTACAACAAAACAACAACCACAAAATCGTCCAAATAATGAGATTGAATATTTACCTGGTTGGGTGGAAGATGTTACTGCTGTACCAATTGTTCCATCCGATATTGATTATGTTCCACAAGATAGTAATAATAATTATGGTTTACAACAAATGATTAAAGGTGGCAAATCCAAAACAAGAAAAACAAGAAAAACAAGAAAAACAAGAAAAACAAGAAAAACAAGAAAAACAAGAAAAACAAGAAAAACAAGAAAAACAAGAAAAACAAGAAATATGTAAAAATACAATAAAATAATATATTAATTAAAATTATTAATTAAATTATTTGTAAATAAAGATAATTCAATTTCATCTTCATGAACATTATGAAATATTGTAATATATTTACAAATATGTGGAATAATCATATATTTTTCATCTTCATTTAATATATTTGTTGTTTTAATAAATAAAAAATAATTATCCAAAATATCCATAACAGAATAACCCTTATCATAAATTGAATTTATTAATATTAATGCTTCATTTAAATTTTTAGTTTTTATATATTCTGTATATATTTTGAATGATTCAAAACTAATATTTGTACATACATTATTTGCTATTTCCAATGTTATTTTCATATTTAATAATTTAAATTTTTCAAGATAATTAATTAATATTTTTGCAGTATTATTACAAATATCAAGAATAAAATCTTCAGCATCAGGAGTAATGTCAATATTTTCAATAGTTTTAATTTTTTTCATTATTTTTATTAAGTTGGTTCTTTGAAGAGGTTTATTTTTTATAATTGTAAATCTTGATTGAAGACTTTCTATAACTTTTTGAATATTACTACATGACGATATAAAATGTATATTATGACTATATTTATCAATACAATTTCTGAATACTTGTTGACTTTGTTCATTAATTAAATCAATATCATCTAAAACAACAATTTTTTTTTTATTTTTAATTAATGAACAATTTTGACAGAATGTTTTTACATCATTGCGATAATAATTAATACCTTGATCTTTTAAACAATTTATATGTAATACATTTTCCATATATTGATTTTCTTGAATATTTATATAATATTCTTTTATAAGAGCATTTAAAATAGATGTTTTACCACTTCCTTTATCGCCAATAAATAAAATATTTAAATTATTCATATCAATTAATGTTTCTAATATATCAGTCATATCTTGATCAATTTCAAAATCTTTAAAATATAATGGTTGAAATTTATTTATAAATAATGTATGATTCATTAAATATATTCGTTAAATATTATTTAAGTATATCTTAAATAATAATATTAAATATGTCAGAAGATTATTATCATATATTGGGTGTTTCTGAAAATGCAAGTGCAGATGAAATAAAAAAAGCATATAGACAGTTATCTTTAAAATATCATCCAGATAGAACTGATGGGGATAGTGAAAAAACTGAATTATTTCAAAAAATAAATAATGCATATGAAACATTAAGTGATATAGATAAACGAGGAGAGTATGATATGTCAAAACAAAATCCTTTTATGCGAATGAATAGTATGGGTGGAGGAGGAGGGATGGGTCCAAATATTGATATAAATGATATATTTTCTCAATTATTTAGTGGAATGCATGGTGGAGGAATGCCTGGAATGCAAATGCATGGAATACCTGGAATGCAAATGCCTGGAATGTTTGGTGGTGGTCCAAATATAAGAGTTTTTAGAAATGGTATGCCTGTTAATATGAATCAACAAATTGAAAAACCTCAACCAATTACTAAAAATGTTAATATTACAATGTTGAATGTATTAAATGGTATAAAAATGCCAGTAGAAATTGAGAGATGGTATTTAGAAAATGGAAATAAAATATTTGAGGTTGTAACAATATATATAGATATATTTAAAGGAATTGATAATAATGAAATTATTTTATTAAAAGATCAAGGACATTCAATTAATGATACATGTAAAGGTGATATTAAAATTATTATTACAGTAAACAATGACTCAAATTTTACCCGTCAAGGATTAGATTTAATAATTAATAAAGAAATCTCTCTCAAAGAAGCACTATGTGGGTTTAGTTTTGATATAAAACATATAAATGGTAAAGTTTATACAATAAATAATCAACCAGGTAATATTATTCCACCAAATTATCCCAAAATAATATCAAATATGGGAATAACGAGAGATGATGTAATAGGTAATTTAATAATTCATTTCACAACAATATTTCCAGAAACATTATCATTAGAAAAAATTGAAGAGTTGAATAAAATACTTTAATTTAAAATAAAAAATGATTTATTTATTTATAATAATCAAAATATTACAAATAAATAAAATGAGTATACCAACTTTTGATTTCATTCCACAATATGACCGTATTATATATTCAACTGCATATGATGCAATAATTCAATTAGAATTATCAGAATATGTTATTAAAGAACAAAAAAATGGATTTATATTTTCGCAATCATCTTCAGAAGTTAGTGCCATTTATGATAAAATAATAGAATTAGGGTATAATGGTCATTCTGGTGCATCGTTTGGTTTTATACTTAGAACAATGCAATATATTATGAAAAATGGGTATGATAATTTTAAAAATGATTATTTGAATAAAAATAAATAAAAAATTACGAATCAAAACAAAAGATATTAAAATAAAACAACTTAAAAAGAATTAATTATGTATAATTGTAATCCAACAGCAAAAAATCAAAACTTATTTTTTAAAAACCAATGGATTATAGCAAACTCACGCTTTTGTAGCTTAGTTGGTAGAGCACTCGGCTGTTAACCGGGAGGTCAACGGTTCAATCCCGTTCAAAAGCGCAATTGCCTCTTTAGCTCATCTGGTTAGAGCATTAGATTAGTAATTTAAAGGTGACGTGTTCAACTCACGTAGGAGGCTTTAATTTTTATATTATTATAAAAATTAAATATTTATTATTTAATTAATCAGATGTTAAATCAATAACTTCATTATTTTGTTCAATTGGTTTAAATGTTGTAAATGGTAAACCCTTTTCACAACCAGGACATTTATGAGATAATCCTTCTGTTGCAAACCCGCCAGGTGTCCACCAACAATTATGACAAATTCTATGAGCTTTCAATCTACCATTTTCTATTAAACATTTATTTGGAATTAAACCATCTTTAATTTTTATATTTTTATTACAAATACAACAATTAACAGCATCATAATCATCGCCACCTTTTTGTTTTTTTATTTGCATTCTTTTTTTATTTTTTTGTGTTCTTTTTCTATTTTTTTGTGTTCTTTTTCTA
>TBL_comb47_HYPODRAFT_10001596_pt1 | contig 29226 bp, 35 predicted proteins | sample TroBogypolimnion_40_FD_10682 | JGI IMG/M metagenome (IMG submission 10682) | reverse complement strand
CGCCTATGCCGCCGCCTATGCCGCCTATGCCGCCGCCTATGCCGCCGATGCCGCCGCCGCCGCCGCCGCCGCCGTCTATGCCGCCTATGCCGCCGCCGCCGCCGATGCTCGTAAAGAAATGCAGATTAAAATACTGAACTACGGAATCAGCTTACTAAAGGAACCAGTCACAGCATGAAATGTAAAGCCTGTACCCAAGAGATTGTTTTCCTACCTACTGGCAATTTGAAGCCTGATGGTAAAATGAAATACGAGCCGGTCAATGCCGGCTCTCTGTCAGAGCAAGATCTTGCTGACCTAGCGAAACATCTTACCGTTCGCTTCAACCACACGCGCCATATCAGCCACTTTTCAAATTGTCCGGGCGCGAAGTCATTCCGTAAACCTAAAAATCAAATGGAGCTGCTATGAATCGTGAATTAAGAATGGACCTTATTCAGTTCGCCATAATATCAGCTATAATAATTCTGATGTTAGCGATAACGAGCATGAGGACAGTCAGCAAGGATAGTCAGCACGTCATTCACGATACCGTTTATGTCGCTCAGCCCGATACTATTGACCTGTCGGATGGGTGGGTTTTAGTTCATAACGGTAAAAGCGTAAGGAGGTTCAAATGATAACCACAATTCTAATCATCGTCGCTATCGCTTATATAATTCTGGTTGCTATGCTGTCAGGTTATGAGCTTCACCCCTTCTGGCTTGGTTTCAGGTTAGGCCGTTTCAGTATTGGATTATGCCGATGGCCGTTTAATATTTTTATGTTTGATACTGACAGCTACGGCAATAAAGGAATTGAAATTTACGTTAACTACCTTTTTCAATTCTGGATTACTTGGGACACAAACCATTATGATAACGAGGTTGAGATATGACAAATTATGTTAGGTGTCCCAATCCTGATTGTAACGCATCGTGGGGAATTGAAGAGATATCATTCCAGGAGTGCGATTGTTGCGGCTGGCCTGATGTTGATGATGAGTTTACAGCCAACGATAGTGATGATTTTGATTTTGCAGATGATGACGATTTTGCAAACCAATATCCAGAGGGAGCTGATGAGTAACTCAATCCGTTGGACCGCTGCCGATCTGGAAAGGTATGAGAAACGGAGTGGCGTAATTTTACACCAGAACGATTTTGTAAAACCGACTAAAAATATTCCAAAAAATATTCCCAATTACCCTGACAAGATCGCCGCTGCTCTCAGGATCATTGGTATTTCTTGTGTGCGTGAATATAAGTTCCTGCATGATCGTAGATTCAAATTCGATATAGCAATCCCTGAGCTTCACATCGCTATCGAGTACGAAGGGATCCACATGCAAAAGAACACCACCAAGAAAAGCCGTCATCAGAACGGTGCCGGCTATGCGAAGGACTGTAAGAAGTACAACCTCGCTGTTATGCATGGCTGGAAGCTGTTACGCTTTACTACAGCTGACACCAGAGGGGATGATTGGGAATTCAAAGTAGCAGGGGAGATAGAACTATTTATAAAACAACAAAAGGAAGGACAATGAGACGGTTAACGTCTTTTGTTTTATCCCGCTTGATCGGGGATTAGCAGAAAGCAAAGTAACGATACGATGAATCAGATGAATATTCCAGACTCCATAATTTAACATCGATAACGAATTTGCTTGAATCCCCACGGCGCCTATTTTAACCCCTCCTTGATAATTAATTAAAAACAAGTTACATTCACATGACCGATTTATAAATTGTGCTACGAATCAAAGAGTTTGTCACATGACCCTACATCCAAAAAATTGCAATGCCAAAGACTGACGCTAGCGGCCATACCGAGAATTATTGGTTGCAAGTCGACACAGTCTATTCTTTTCTCCTTGGTAATCAAGACTATCTTTTGACTCAGCGCTCCATAAGTCTTACCCGGGTTGTTATGGACGAATTGAAGGTCGAAATAAGAACAGCGCAGCGGCTCATAAAAGAGGCAAAGAAAAAGATTCGTCAGCTTCATCATAAGAATTCCGAAAAGTTAATTCATAAAGCGCTCCAAGACAGGGAGGACCATATACGCGCGCTCAAACTACAACTAGAGGAAGCATCGAAGCCAACAGAGAAAGCACGGTTTTATCAGCTGCTACAAACAGCATACAAAGATCGGGATGAACTACTAGGGCTGTATGAGAAAAAAGAAAAAACACCGGGGAACGAAAACGTAAATCTTAACATCGATTATTCAAAACTTAATTCAAGGCAATTACAGAGACTTGCTGCAGGCGAAGATATCCGTGCGGTGCTTGTTGATACTGATAATGGTAACCCTAACGACAGTACAGATAAGAGCCAGAGCTGAGCTGGAACTCAGAAAGCGTGATGCTGAAAGGAATAGAAACTACTCCTTACGGAATGCGCATTATCAAACCAATCCATTTGACTACCTGGTTGAGCGTCTTGATTATAAATCCGAATCAATCGACTGGACTTTACTTCCCGCTTACCGTACTCATATCTGGGATGGCACACCTAACCCGTTAATGGAAATTCTTGATTGTTTGGCTAGAGGTGAAAGAAACATAGGCGCTGAATCCGGTACCGGTACTGGTAAAACTTTTATCGGTGCCGGAATCGTTTACTGGTTTCTGGAATGCTTTAAGAATTCACTTGTTGTTACTACAGCTCCTAAAGAGCCACAGCTGCAGCTTCACATTTGGAAGGAGATCGGCAAGCTTCATAATAAATTCGGACGCGGTACACTGACAACCTTGAAGCTTCGAATGAATGAAATGCAAGATGATTGGATTGCTGTTGGATTCGTGGCCGGCGTTGGTGCTGCGGAGGATTCTGCAACCAAAGCACAGGGCTTTCACGCGGAGCATATGCTTATCATAATCGAAGAAACCCCCGGCGTTAATAGCGCTGTTATTACCGCTCTTCAGAACACATCAGTTGCTCCTCATAATATTATCCTGGCATTTGGTAATCCTGACCATCAACTCGATACGCTTCACAAATACTGTACAACTCCCGGGACAAAGCATATTCGGATATCCTGCTTAGATCATCCGAACTACGTTACAAACAATGCCTCATTTATACCAGGCGCTACTTCGCGTGAAGGTGTCACTTCAATGCTTAATCGCTATGGTGAAGAAAATCCTTTTTATCTTTCGCGTGTACGTGGGCTATCCCCGGGACAATCAGCTGACAGCTTAATACAACTCAAATGGTGCATTGATGCGCGTGACGCCAAGGACCGGGACAAAGAAAAATTAATCGACGGTCCTGCAGCATTAGGTGTTGACGTAGCAAATTCAGAGGCGGGTGACAAAGCAGCTATTGCAAGAGGTAAGGGTGCCGTCCTTTTGGGGGTTAAAGATTTTCAGTGTCCGAATAGTAACCAGTTGGGTTCCCGGGACGTACTAACCCAAATGAAGGAAGATAAAGTTAGGGATGAATATGTCGGTATTGATTCCGTTGGTGTTGGTGCTGGTACCGTAAACGCCTTGAAGGACCTTAATCATAAAGTGGTTGCATTAGGTGGTGGTGATTCTCCGATATTCATAAAAGGCCAGGAAGAAAAGTTTAATAACCTCCGCTCACAAATGCACTGGCAGATGCGCGAAGATCTACGACTGGGAAAAGTAATATTGCCGAATGACGAAGAACTATTCGCGGATCTTGTTACTCCCAAATGGAGCATCCAGAGCGGTAAGATCTGTGTAGAGAAAAAAGAGGACATCAAAAAACATTTAGGTCATTCACCGAACAAAGGGGATGCTGCAATTTACTGGAATTGGATTAGGCAAGGATTTTACAAGCCCGCATTGGGCACAGCAAGTATTTTATAAAGGAAAATTATTATGGCAATAGATGCAATCAATAAGCCAATGGGCCAAGTTTCGATATTGAAACAGGCCGACATCGACACAGATTCAATTTCAACTCAGTCGATAAGAAAAGATTTTGTTCCCATTACAAAGGAGACGGCACAAAAACAATTACCTGCCGATCAAATAGCTGGCATACAATATCCACCTTTTAACCCGGCTCAGTTAGCGGAGATTTATACATACTCCGGTTATCATACCAGGTGCATTAACTTGAAAGCCATTATTACAGCTGGCCTTGGTTATGATATCCATCCAACGGAAGAGGGGGCTGAAAAAAATATAAAGGATCCTGATTACGTTAAACTTAAAGCTTTTCTTGATGCTCATTCAGGATACGCAAAACAAACGGTAGCAGAATCCTTTACTAACTTCGCTACTGATTTTGAAATATTCGGATCCGCACAATTTGAGATTGCGCGAAACATGAAGGGTGAGGTTGCTGAGTTCTATCACTTTCCCGGTATAGAAGCTATCGCAAAATATGTTGCACTAAAGCCGCCTGTTATTCAGTTAATCCAAATGGTAGGTTTAGCCTGGGCAACCTTGAACCCACTAGGGACTTTAAACCTTACAGTCAGTGGCGCATTGCAGGGTGATAAATCCGGCCTGAATGAATATATCAGGATGAAGAACTACAATCCCAAAACTAGATTTTACGGTTTGCCTGAATATCTTGGCTGCTTAGGATCGATTCTTCTTGACAGATCTGCAGTCGAGTACAATATCAACAAATTCGATAACATGGGAATACCAGCGCATGTAACCACAATCGTTGGTGGGGATCTGTCAGCTGAATCCAAAAAAGAGGTTCATAGTTTCTTTACCAACAAATTCAAAGGGCTTAAAAACGTTGGTAGGAATTTATTATTAATATTTTCAGGCTCAAATCCGGATCAAGTGAAAGTCGACATCAAATCGGTAGAGCCGGAAGTTAAAGACGCGTCATTCCAGAGAATGAGACTAGACGCCCGGGATGAAATAATCACCACTCACGGTGTACCTAAGCGATTGCTTGGATTAGCAGAGGCCGGTTCGCTTGGTGGATCGAGTGAAGGTAAGTCTCAACTCAAGATATTCCAGGAATGCGTAATCGAGCCAAAGCAGGAACGTTTCGAACAAATGTTTAATAACATGATCCGGGAAGGACTCAAAATAACCAAGTACGAAATTAAGCTTAACCAGCTGTACGTTGAAGATCCCAAAAGTGATGGTCAATTCTATGCGGCTATGGCGGCTGCTAATATTTTATTCCCGGATGAAATCAGGGAAGAACTTGGTTATGCTGCAATGGACAAAGATCAACTTAAAATTTATCAGGAAAGAATGGGGCAAGGCGCAATTAATGCGCTTGTCAAAGTTCGTAAGATGTTAGAAAAATCATTGGAGGAAGAAAATTGAGCGAAGATAAAAATCCAATTGGCATGATAGGCGATCCCAAAGTTTCACATTCCGATACGATAAAAATCGGTCGTTTCAAATTTACACATCATGATTCCACGCCGAAAGGCACGCCTAAAGTAATTAGGTGCGTTTCAAAAGAACATGAGATTTATAAATATCTCTTCAATCCTGACGGCACAAAGAAAAGCCCAAAAGAAGTAGATGCATCGATTGCCGAGCTTGAATTAAAAATTGCCGAAGAAAAGAAAGCGAAGCAATGAAAACCGATATCATCCAATCGTTGATAAAAGAAATTGACAAGGTCGCTTTCCTATTACTGAAAGCTGATAAGTGGCAGATCCTGGCCGCGCGGCTACAGAAACAACTTCTAACTAAAACTGATGCAGTTCAGAGAGAACATATCCGGGATGCGATTGATGAAGTAACCAGGTTAGGCGATTCATTAACGGATGAAAAGATTGCTAGCATTATTAACAACCTTCAGAACGATCTCGGAGTTGCTGTAACCGAAGAGGTTGCATCGGTCATTACTAAAACTCAACTAATTGCTTATAAACAATCGTATGCAGATTTAAGTTTGAAGTTCGAATTCAATGAGCCGAATCAGAAAGCCCTAGCCTGGTTAGAAGAGGACCAAATGTATTGGGTTAAGAACCGGTATGATGATGAACTAAGACAGAGGTTGCTTGACGGCGCAAAAGATGTTATCCAGGAAGGCCAGAGCCTAGAACAACAGGGGAAGAATTTTGGAGCGCTGCTGTCAGATACTTACAAGGGGAACAAATCCTATTGGGAAGGGCTATCGAACCACATCGTTACCAGATCCCGAGAGTTCGCTCGTGTGGATGGTTATAATGAAGCTGGAATAACTAAGGTTGAAATTCACGCTGTTATGGATTCAAGGACTTCCGAAATATGCAAAGCATTGAACGGAAAAATTATTGAAGTTTCTGTTTTATCAAAGCAGCGTGATGCGCTTATGAAAGCAAAGGATCCGGAAGCGGTAAAGGAGATCGCGCCATTCTGGTCCGATAAAATGACAGCTGAATCTTTCGGGCCGCTAGAAAAAGCTTACGTCGACTTTAAGAACAAAATCAAAAAGGCGATTGGCATGGAAATAAAAAAGGATGATTTACCAAAAGGAATTGGTATGCCACCATATCACTATAATTGCCGAACAATTACGTTACCGGTGATTGAATGAGAATTGATATCAATGGGACCCCTGAAGAGGTAATAAGAAAGATCGGAAACGAGATGAATATTTCTTACAACGTTTTAGCGCAAATTATGTTTGAAGTTTGGCTAGAAAATATCACCCATCAGGACACAAAAAAAATAATAAAACTCAAGTTGAGTCAAATAATAATTTCACGTCAAAAAATCTCCGAAAACTAAAAACCTCACTTTCGTTCAATATTCACAGTATTGTTCTCTATATGGCACGTTCTTTGTACTTGGAGCCAGTTTGGAGGGAAGTCATCCAAGCAAACGCTTGATTTAGCCCACAAAGAACATTTACCTTTAAGCTGTTGAAATTATGTTTTGTAGCACATTTGTAAAACAGGTCATAAATTTAGGAGTTAAAGGCAATGGCAGAGGCAGTACGTAGATTAAATAGCATTGATGTTTCTTTCATCTCTTTGGTTGGCAAAGGCGCTAACGGAAAGCAGATAATTTTCAAATCAGCAGGCAACACCACTCCAAATATCGGCAAAACAATTACCATCATAAAAACCGACGAAGAGAAACGCCTGGTTTATGGTACTGTGTACGAACCTGAAGTTGCGGACTCTCAGGGTGACATTGCCAATGCCAGCGTAATCGAAAAGTCAGCCCATACCTTTTTATCCAAACTTAAAAATACTAACGTCGATACTCAGCATGACTTTGTGGCCGATGACGGCGCGGTAGTTGAATCCTTTATACTTCGCTCTGCAGATCCAATGTTCCCCGATACTAAAATCAACAGCTGGGTAGTCGCAATTAAAGTTGCAAAGGATGATACCTGGGCATTGATTAAGTCAGGCGAAATATCGGGTTTAAGTTTAGCCGGTTTAGCCGAAGTAGAGCCGATTGAGAAAAGTGACGGCTTTTGGACTAAAGTAAAAAAAGTTTTTGGAGTTCAGAAAGATTTCAATTCAGAACTTGCTGAACAAAAAGTATGGGGCTATATCTACGCATTACAAGACGCTGTACGTGATATCTTCAATGATGATACTATCACTGATAAGAAAGCAGCAATAAACACCTCGATTTCTCAGTTCCAGTCTACCATGGCCACTGCTTCGCTTGAGAAAGCTGGCAAAACTATTTCCGCCGTCAATGCCGATAAATTATCGGCTATGAAAAAACTCATTGACGAAATGATGTCCGCAAATGAACCAGTTCAAAAAAATAAAAATGGAGATATCCAAATGACAACCGAAGAACTTAAAAAAGCTATTGACGAATCTTTAGCTCCAATAATCACCAGACTCGACACAATCGAGAAAGCTGAAAAAGTTGATGTGCTTATTACCAAGGCTTTAGAGCCCGTTATTGCTCGTATCGATGTAGTTGAAAAAGCTACTCCTGGAAGTGTACAGGATCCTGCAAAACCTGTTATTAAAGCTGACGTAAAGATCTGGACATAAGATCCGATATCGGATTAGTTGAAATCGAAAGTAATTAAAATTATTAATTAATTGTGAGTAAAATAAAATGACAAATGAACAATTGTTAGCCGAACTTAAAAAAGCCGGTATAACTACCGACACCACCGGTGGACTATTAACTGTCGAACAGTATAATAAATTCATTACATCGGCTGTTGCAATGGATACCTTCATGAATAAGATCCGTGTTGAAAGAAACATCGGAACTTCACGTGAACTTAATTTAATGGGCGTTAACTCCCGGATCTTGAGAGCAGCTGGGGAAACAAACACATTCGCAGATGGTGATTTGAGCGCCGTTAACACCTCTAAGAAAACCTTAGTTCCCAAAAAGGTAAGATTGGCTAGGGATATATCCTTAGATGAATTACATCAGAATATTGAGGGCAGCGGTCTTGAAGAGACTATAAATAATCTCTTCGCAACTCAGTTTGCAAATGATTTAATGGATTTGGGAATAAATGGTAAGGTGGCAACCGATCCAGCCGATCCAGATTATTTGTTCCTTAAAATCATTGATGGTTGGCTGGTTAAAATGGCTGCCGATCCCGACAAACATTTTTATTCCCGCGGTGATAGTCGCGATTGGAAAGGCATTGTATTTTCTGCAATAATTAAAAAGATGCCTGAAAAATTCTTAAACCTTCCTGGGCTTTCTTTCTTTGTTGGAAGAAATGTTGACGACGAATATCGCGATCAGCTGGGCGAAAGAATCACCTCTCTTGGTGATGTCATGATTCAAACGAATCCACCTACAACTTTCAAAGGTTATCCAGTTGAAAGACTTCCATTCCTTCCTGATGGTGCAGTTCTTTTCACAGTTCCTACAAACCTTGCCGTCGGTTTTGGTCGTGACATGTCAGTTTTCAGATTTGTTAATGGAAGAAAAGACGTTGTTGAATATACAACCTATGCTTCTGTTGACTTCAATCATGTAGAGACTGATAAACTAGTTTATTGCTTATAAGAGAAATATATGCATAAACTAATTAAAGCCGGTTCTTATGGTTGTCATTCTTTACCAGGTAAAACCATTCGTAAGAATGAAATGATATCTGATGAAGATTTTGCCAAAATACCGGAAGTTGATAAAAACCTTTTCTGTTCCGTCCTGGATAATCTAAAAGCTAGCATTCCAACTGGCGGAGATAATCCACCCGAAGGACCTGAAGGTTCAAACTCAGAAGGTAATGATTCTGATGACAGCAATGCAACAGATCCCGATCCTGACAAGGTAACTCCGGATCCTGCTCCTGACCCAGTACCCGATCCAAGTAACGAGGGTATGAAACCTGACGAGAAGATTACTCCTACTAACCTTCCCGATCCTGACAAGGGCAAAAGAAGGGGTCCTAAATAATGCTTTGCTCATTATCGCAAATAAGAAGTGAAGGAAATCTTCCTGCAGCAATTAAAGATGATAAGCTGATTCCACACCAGGAGTCAGCTTCAATCTTTGTTCGAAATCTTCTTACTGATGCGGTATATGACAACATTAAAACTGATCCGGATGAGATTAAAAATCGTCCCTTCCTGGAGTGTTCAAAAGCTGAAGCTTTGATTGCCATGTCAATAGCGGTAGTTCCACTTAACATTGAAACACAAGGTACAGGTATTGTTCGCACGAAAGGATGGGACCAGTCGAGATCTGATTTAATGAGTCAAACTGAACTGGATAGTTTATCTGAGAAGTTCCGTGAACGCGGTCTTCAGCTCTTGAACAAGTACATACCTAAAGATGAAACGCCAGGTAAACTTCCTAATGATAACGACAATATTATTCCTCTTGGCAACGGCGGAGTATTGATAGCAATATGAACGACGATGTTGAAGAATTCGCAGATAATATTCAAAGTCAAATCCAGGAGATGGTTCTGAAAACTGCCAACAGGATTAAACAAATTTTAGTTAAGAATACCATACTAGCTATGGATGAAGCTAAAATCAACGCCACAGGTAATATGAGAAAGGGTACCGATGGTACTATCCTGGAATATGCAACCTTTGTTGTCGTCACTGTTTTTACAAATGCTTTTTATTCGATATACCGGCACGAAGGGACAAAACCCCACATGCCTCCTATTGAACCGATTTATCAATGGGTAAAGACTAGAAGATTGACAGGTAAATACTCATTGAAGACCCATAAAAGGTTAGGTTCAAAACTTACTCAGTATAAACAGGATATGTCTTTAGCGTGGGCCATAGCTAAGAAGATTTCGAAGAAAGGTACTCTTGGAGTGAAGTTCTTTGAGATCGCATTAAAACAATCATGGCCACAAATTGAAAAAGAAATTTCTAAACTAAATTTTCAAGGTGCATAAAATGAAACTTTCAAAATTCTTTCTTGTATTATTTTTGGCGCTGATATTTGCAGCTCCTTTATTTTCTCAGACTGGCAAACCGGCCTTAAATACTAAAGGTACTTATCAGCCGAACGATTATGCCACAAACCTTATCTATACCGGACTAAAACCGGCAGGTGGTGATACATCAGATGCTTTACTGATACCAACAGAAATAACAGCCGGCACATTCTATGTTCAACTTGATTCAATCGCAATCGGTGATAGCTTAAAATCCATGGTTATTCAGGGATCTGGCGATAAAGTGCATTGGTATAACACGACAATTACCTTTACAGGCATGGGTTATTATGTTAATAAGCTGCAGCGGGTAACGGGGTTGCTCTATGACAAATACATACGATTTACTTTTGACGTAGTAGGGACTCAGCTTAAAACGGGCTTTAAGGTTCTGTTTCTACCGCGGTATTAATATCTAAGAAAATGTTAACCAGCACTAACGCCATATTACTACTCCGGGAATATTTGAAAGGTTGCCAATTTAATATTGAGGTAGATCCTTTCAAAGAATTCGAATGCTTGAGTTTTGACCCGCCACAGCCTCTTGTCTTGATAGAGGCTGATGACGCGGCCTATCCTAAAATTTCCCGGTCAACAGTCCTTTCAAAGGAATACGTTGTACATATGACGTGCATGGTTAATACGGCAAACAAAGAATTTTTAGTATATCGTAATGAAGCCGATGGTGTTTCTAATGCTATCCTTCTTGCCTTAGAAAACTTAAATAATCCTAAAATATCTCTCGTTCCTGTCCGCGAAACCAGGGGCGAGTTTATGGCCGGATCTGTAAAAGTAACAAGTGTGATTTTAGAATTCAAAATTCAGTAGGTGTAAAATGAATCCAAAGATAGGATTTTTTGAAGAGGCTCCCGGGCAAAGAAGTATGACTAGGTTACTTGCCTTTATCCTTTTGGTCGCACTCATATTGTTAGTACCGCTATATTTTTATTGCAGCTTGTTAAATAATGGCGATATCAGGACGGCAATTACTTTCATGTTTGTATTGGTTCTTCTAATCTGGTTAATCGCTGTTTTTTCCCCTAAGTATCTTCAGAAGATTTTAGAATTAGCAGCGCAAACCAAAGGTATAAAAATACCCGGTATGGACTCGCTTAATTCAGTTGAAACTTCTAAAACGGTGGAAACAAGCAAGGAAGTCAAGCAAACAGAGGCCGTTGCGTAATGACAGCCGATCAATTAAAAGCTATCGTGCCTTTTATATCTCCGTTCAATCTGAATGTTTGTACTCCACTGCTTAATGCTGCTTTTGAAAAATATCAGATTAACACCCTTGAAAGACAGCGTTGCTTTATCGCCCAGGTTGCTCACGAAAGCGGCTCGTTTAGATATACCAAGGAACTTGCATCCGGTATGGCATACGAAGGTCGTGTTGATCTTGGTAATACCCAGGTTGGTGATGGCGTGAAGTTCAAAGGTCGTGGATATCTGCAAACTACTGGCAGAAAGAATTATGGCTTAGCAAGCATATTCATATTCGGCGATAACCGGCTGCTGGATCATCCTGAATTGCTTGAGTTCCCCGAAAACGCAATGGCAAGCGCCGGTTATTATTGGACTACCCACAACATTAACGAAGTCTGTGATTATCCATCAACTTGGACGCATGTATGGGATAAAAAAACCTATTCCCGATTTCAATGGTTGACTGTGAAAATTAATGGTGGCTTAAACGGTTATGATGATCGTTTAGCGTTTTATCAAAAAGCATTACAGGTGTTAATATGAGATTTATACAATTCCTTTTAATTCCAATAATTGCCCTGGTTCTAGCATTTGTATTTCTTGGCTGTAGCTCTACAAAAGAGATAAGCGATAAGAAGGAAACGGTTGTTAAGATTCATGATCATGTTGTCACTCCTGATAAAATTCAGGATATAAGTAACGAAGGGCAGTGGTCGGTTCCCGATAAAGAGCCCTTGCCACCCACAGTTATTATAACCTTGGACCAAATCCACGAAGACCCTTCCTGGATCCCGGTTAAATATACGGCTAAAACAAAACACGGTACCGTAACGTTTTTCCCGCATAACGATAGCCTGGTAACAGATCTGCAACCTGACCAGGTAAAGTACACCGATACTAATAAAACAACCACAGAGCAAAAGGTGCTCGAGAAACAGCCTGGTTTCTTTGAGCAATTTGGTATTTGGATAAAGTGGTGTCTTATAATCCTAGGTTTATTAGTAATAATATTTTTTGGGTGGAAGTTTTTTAAGTAAATGTTGAGTAATTGTCTCCCATATGATCCCGTGAATTCTGCTTCATTCACACCTGGTTCCTCTCAGTCTCCTACTGAGAGGGATTTATTAACAATAAGGCAATAAAATGGAAGAATATTTGGAAGAGCAAAGAACCAGAGTAGAAGCTAAAAGTATTTTCACCCTTGGTCAGGCAGTTTTGACAATCATCGGGTTTATTTTTCTTATTGGCGTTACCTGGGGAACTAGTTCATTGAGGATATCCACCAATGAATCGGAAATTGAAAAATTAAAGATTTTGAAAGAAGCAGAAAAGCAGCAACTAAATCGTATGGAATATAACCTCCGCAAGCTTTGCGCTCAACAGAAAGTTGAATACGAGGATTTCGGAAGATAAAATGAATTTAATAGAGAATTTTTTCAAGAATAATTAATTAAAAGGAGTAATCCATGAGTCTAAATATTATAAATCTGAATGGTCCTGATAAAAACCTAGTTTTTAGCGCGACTATACAAAAAGTTTTCATTGAAAGGGATGAAAACCTTTATTCAGGCAATCCCCTTTATAACTTTATGAAAAATGCCGGATTCATAGAGGATGCTTCGGTTAAATTAACAGCTGACCCCATTGCTTCGGTTTTAATTGATGGGTCTACTTTTGGCAAAGGTTTCAAGTGTACCGGGACATTTGCCTCGAATCAACTCTATTCGTTATTTGAGTTCGAAAAATTCAATAATGAGATTTGCACTGTTGGCCTGCAGGGTGTCCCTTGGTATTTCAAGAGCGTAATGATGAACCTAAAACTTGACGCTCAGCTCGATCCGAGCGGTAAGGCTCCTATTATTATGTCATTTACCAAGAATGTCAGAAATCTAAGAGACGTTTTTGATCCTAATCCTTGGCCACAGGTTGGACAGGTTGACCCTCCGGCTCCTTGGGTTCCCAAATCTGATACCTTTATCTCCAGCACAAGGTTTGCGGAGACTACGGTTGATCCATCAGCTTTGTTTACTGAAACTACCTCAACTTTCTATAATGGCAGCCGTGTTAGATCGTTGACTACAGGTACAACCGCTACGGTTGACGATGATATAATTATCGTTGATAATGCGGACGAACAAAATGTTATTTTACCGGTTCCAACCGATATTGTTGGTAAAATAGTATGGGTTAAGGCTATTACGGGCTCTGTCTTGGTTAAAACAACAATGGGTCTTAGTCATCCAACTCTAACTACTATCGCAGCTGGTTTATCAGCAATGGTCGTCGCGACTGCTGATAGCGGCTGGGTAGTGTTAACTCAGCAAACAGCTTAGTCCATACTTTATTGATCTTTCAAGAGCGCTCTAGAAATAGAGCGCCATTTTTATAATAACTAGGAGTGTAAAATGAAGTATTTAATCTTCCTCATTATAATCTTTTCAATTTCTACCAAGGCAGCCGATTCTTTATTCGCTTCCGTACAAAACGGTTCACTGAATTACTCGGTTGAAACGCAAAACCAGTCTGGAACCGAACGAGGAGAAAATATTTTCATCATCAACAACGAATCTTCTGACACAAATTATTTGCCAGTCCTGAACGGTTCACTTAGATGGTCAGAAGAAACACAGAGTAGGGACGGAAGGGTGAGGGGCAAGAATGTTTATATAATGAATCCAGGCGGGTCTTCCTCTCCCCAATTCTGGGATACAACTAATCATATCTTCCATAATGTTGTCCCGACAAATGACAGTACTATTCAAGTTCTAATTCAGGGAAATGCAGTTACATTACAATCAGTAGGGGGAATTACTGGTTTTTTACAGACTATAACTGATACGACAATGTCAATATTTATTGGCGACGTAAATAGTATTTTTTCAGAGGCAACAGGAGTGTCAATCAATGCTCAGTTACACCAAATTGGTATAAATAGTGCAAATGGTATAGTAGCTATTGGAGATATTTACCAGAATGGCGGAAGTACTACTTTGGTTGTTGACGATGGCGAAAGTGTAGTAAGAGTTACGTCTTCTAATTTTTATCTTGGGGGAAATGATTACAGTTTTAGTGTAGGGGACATCAATGGTGTTCAAAATAATACAATGATTGTAGTAAGTGATGTTTCTAAGAATGTCTATTTGCAGCAAGGAGCTGATGCTATCGGGGTTAATGAAAATTCTGGAATTTATATACAATTAGGAAGTCATATATATTCAATTTCAGTTGATGAAAATGGATTTTTGAAAGGAACTGTAAACCAATGAAGATAATTATTTTAATATGCTTTTTATCAATATCGTTACTTGCACAGAGTAAGGATTCCACATCTTATAAAATCTATAAAAAGGATTTTGAGCAGGTAATAAAAGAAAGACAAGAATATGATAACGCTTCAACTGCCATTATCAATTATTTGCAGTATAAAATTAAGACAGAAGAAAATAAATTAAAAGATACTTCTAAAATAAAAAGAAAAAAAGACTAATATAATGTTACTTATATTAGTTGGTCACGTAGGGATTAAATAGACCTATTATTAAAATAGAAAAGGTAGAATAAATGTCAGGTATAAAGGAAGAACAAAACTCGCAGATGAAAGAAATCGAAACTAATTTAGGACATTTGAGAGAGTTTCTGCATATTGGTAAACTTACCGATACAATGCAATTACATAATCATATAAAACATCAGCATGATTCTTTAATGCAAGTAAACCAGAACTATTTCAAGCATGATATGGATTATAAGATAAAAGAAATCAAGCAACAGGATTCATCTACAGTCATTATGATGAATAGAGTAGATAAAATGATTGATACTGTAAAATCTCCACAACAGAAGCAATATTTACTTAATCAAAAAATAAATTGGGTAAATAGACATAATAAGTTGCAACAACAGTATATGCAGTTAGAGAAGAAGAAAAAGAAATGATATTTATATTCCTAATCCCCATAATAATAGGCGTTATAGAAGCGTTTCAAGACTCAGGTGCTTTTCATAGCTATCCAAGTTATATGCAGCCGGTTTCACATGGCGGACTTAATTTACTACCGTTGGATTTTTGGCATTTGGCGAAATGGATAACTGAAATATTGATTTATGTTAATCTCTATTTTTATAAGCCAATTTTCGGGTATTGGGATAGCTTAATATTTATTGCCTTATGGAGGGGATCATTTTCGGTAACATGGGCGATATTGAAAGCAGTCAAAACTTAAAATTAATTAAAAATAAGGTGTGTAATGAAAGAATATATTATAGCAGGCAAGAAGTTTCGCCTCATTGATTACGGTGAACTCACTCAAAAAAAAGAATCCGAAATTGACTCATATTTCGGCATAGACTCAACTAAAAAACAAACAACCTTAAGGATTGAACGGGATAAAATATTCCCGTTGATTTTAGAGCCTGTCATTCCCGGGGACGAACTTAAAGTTGAAGAAATGACCAACAATCAAATGGCCGATATCATCATTGATTACCAGAAAGCGAAAAAAGATTTTTTCGTGAATTTACCCCTCCGTTCGAAGAGCTTGGAAGAATAGAAGTTGAAACAGACAAAGAATATAATGCCAAGTACGGTGGGGAGAAAAAGACAAAAAGATATTTCTCGCCTGATATCAGCGACGACTATAATCTTGTATTCGGTATAGCTGATGGTGACGCAATGAATATCGAAAAATTAGAGAATATGAAAGTAAGAAGATTCTATTTGCATTTATATAACAAGCGTATTCAAATTCTTAATGAAAAATTTGCGGTATTATAATGGCTGATGACCTAAAGAAAGAAATAAAAATTATTGTCACCAAAGACGGTGTTGAGCAAGCTGCCTCTTCGGTCCATTTGACCACAGAGGAATTGAAAAAGCTTGGGGTTGTGGTTAAAGATACAGCCAGACAAACCGAAAATTCAACTAATTCAATGGGTGAGAGTTTCCAGAAGATAGGCGCATGGATTGCAGCTGCTTTTGGGATAAATGCAATCAAAAATTTCCTTTCCACCACCACCATGGCAGCCGCGAAATTTGAAGAGATATCAGATGCATTTAAGGGTTCCGCTAATGATATGGAGTTATTTAGAGCGGCAGTAAAGGGGACTGTTGATGACATGGGGCTAATGAGACTGTCTAATCAGGCATCAGCTTTAGGTGTAGAACTAAGAGATCAACCACTCATATTTGCACTAGCAAGAAAGGCAGCCGAAGCATATGGCACCGGTACTGAGGAGGGCTTCCAAAAAGTAGTTATGGCCACGGAAGGGAATGTTCGTGGTTTAAAAGCTATAGGGATCCAAAGAAAAGCATATGAAGAAATAGTAAAGAGTCTAGCTAAGGCGCATGGTGGTTTAATTACCGAAATGGATGCTGAAACTCAAAAAGAAATCCGGATGCAAGCTATTATTAAAGTTACTGGTATGACCATGGAAGAGGCAACCAGGATTAATAAAACACATGCATCGAGTATAGAATCGGCAGCCGCTAAGTGGGAAAATCTAAAGTTAACTATCGGTGAGGGGTTGACGCCGTTTTTCTCTAGCATATTTGATTGGGTGGGTAAAATAATTGATCGAATTGGAGTTCTTGCTGGTAATATCAAAGTATTGGGCCAGGCAAATAGGGACGATGCCTATTCGGCATCTTTTTCTTCCTGGAATAAGGACGAAAAGACTGGTAAGATAACTGGCATAACCCAAGATCAATTAAATGCTGAAAAAGATGCTATGCTAAAGAATATCAGAGATATTAAAAATATGTCTCAGATTAACGATGCTTTAATGACAAATTTAGCGGGATCTGGTTCTAGTAAGGAAATCGAAGATAAATTAGATGCTGGTAGAACCGCAAGAGAAGCCTATAAAATACAATTAAAAGATTTTCAATCTAAACTTGCTATTCTAAATGCCTATAAAGTAGTCCCCGATAAAAAAGAAGAGACGGGAGGTTTAACTCCCGAAGCCTTACAGGCAAGACTAGAAAAGAATCAAGCGATCATAAATAAGTATAATGCCGCTATGCTTGAAAATGGGAAAATTGATCTTGACAAACAAATAAAAGCCTCTGATAAAGCCATAGATGATGAATACAATGAGCTAAAAGATGGTGCGAAAAAAGATGTTAATCTAGCTGCATGGAAAGCAGTTGAGCAAAAAAAGATCACAGAGAAATTTTATTCTGATCAATTAAAACAAATCGAATTACAAGCCGAAACGGGGAAACTTTCTGATTCAACTAAAAATGCAGCATTAATTACCGAGAAAGAGCAACTTGAAGTTTTATTGAAAAAACAACTTCCGCTCGAAACGGAATTAGCTATTAAAACAAAACTAAAAGCGGTTGACGATGAAATTAAAAATATTGATAAAGCGAAATTAGAATTCGATCAAAAATATATATCTCAGCAGCTACAATTTGATAAAGATACATATGAAAAGAAAATTGCTAGTTATACGCTTTCTGTCGAAGATTATAAAAAGTATTTAGCCCTATTGCTCGATTTGGATATCCAAAAACTTAAAGATGAAAACAAGGCGATTGAGGATTATAATAAAAAGAATCCAACTTCACCAAAAGTTTTATTAAATACTGGAATTTATAGGGCACAAAAAGAAAGTGATAATCAGAAAATTCTAACCGACTATTCAGTAAGGCAGCCGAAAGAAATAGCGGACGAATTTAAAAGAACTCACGAAGTGGCCGGGGCAGTAATTGACAGCATTGAAGCCGGCACAAATTCTATGTGGAATAGTTTTTTAATGAATACCCATACCGCTACTAATGCCTGGGACGCTGCTTGGCAACAGATGGAGAATACAGCCATTCAGAAACTTATGGCTATTATTGAAAATGAGGCGTGGAATGCAATAATCGGTTTATTTGCAGGCGCCATACCGGGTGGTGGCGTGCTAGGTAATATATTCAAGATGTTTACAGGTGGTGAATCTTCGATTGATAGCAATAATCCGACAGACTTTTTCCAAAGTAATTCCGCAATAAAAGCCCCATTAAATCTCCATGTTCCACAATTAATGAAGGTGCGAGTTGAGGGTACTCTTAGGCAGCATGGACTGGAAATGAGAGCTGTATTAAATCAAACTGATAATTATATCGGCGATAAAAGATGACCTTGGACCAATTAAATATCGACCCGTCTGATTTCTTTAATTTGGAAATAACTTTCCCACAAATGCAGATCCCAATAGGCTCTATTGACCTGACAATTTACTCGAGATCTTCATTACAAAAAGCACCAGTCAGTATAGCAACTACCGGAAGTAATATTGCTTTAACGGGATATTTTAATTTAGATGGTGTTGCTCTTAATAATTCTGATGGTATTCGAGTCCTCGTTATGCATCAAACAGACCCAAAGCAAAACGGTATCTATATAGTTCAATCCGGAGCGTGGTACAGAGCGGGCGATTCGAATACTTATGATAAATTATTTGCTTCTACAATTTCAGTATTGAATGGATCTGCAAATAAAGGGAAAATATTCTGCAGCACTATAGCTAGAACTGGCACGCTTGGGACTACTCCTATTACATACGCGCTTGCAACTTCTTTGACGCCTGTCAGTATTAACTCTGATGATATGGAATTGAAGCTTATGAAAGCTGATGAAATTGAAGTTGATTTCGATGACAGGGAATTTTGGGCGGTCCTTGGCACACTCACAGTGCAAGTCTTAGATAATATCGAAAATCTCCGGCAGTTGCTTTGTAATGATTTTAACGATTTATCAGCAACTACAGTGTACTGGAAGTTCACGCCACTAGTTGGTGATTTTGAAGTGTTTGAAGGGACGCTGGATCCGGCCCAGGGGATCAATTCCGATAAACTTAGTGGACTGTTTGAGCTAAAATTTAACCCGAAAACTGAGGTATTAAACCAAACTCCATTATTCCTAAATGGAGCCTTTAATTCTTTCCCTGGTATTTCTTTAACAACCCCGGGTAGTTCCAATTTTGCCGATTCAAACGCTTTCTACGTTAAAGATCTTATTGAAAGCATTTATAAAATAGTTGACCCGGATATTGCTGTAAATTCGTATAACGACTGGATATTCCACGCTTTCAAATCCATTCCTCCGGATGATACTATCCCGGGCTATACATCTCACTACGTTACCACATTCGACGGGACAGATCCTCATTGCGATGGATCTCAAGGCAGGGTTACTTTTGGTGGTAAGGTTTGTGTTGACCTTTGGGATCTCGTTTATACAGATCATACGAGTCGTCCACCGGTGCAACGAGGATTAACTTCTTATATGGATCTTCTTAAAGCAATAGTAAGGAATATCGGTGGTTATACGGGCATGGTATCGGCAAAGGTAGCAGTTGTTTCACCTTTTGTACCTGGCTTTTCAAATTTGTTGCCAGTAGCAGCGCCATACGTGGAAATTACTGACGAAATTACGACTACATGGACGCCGGTTGGTCCGGACCCTCAACGGCCCATTTTTACGCCACCTAATCTTATCAATATCGATAGATTAACTCAGCGATCAAAATTAAAATTTCTACAAGTCGGTAATACTACAGTTGGGGTTAAAACTTCAATTCCCTCAGATGGGATAACAATTGAGACAATTTCTCTATTTTGTAATACCTTGACTTACCATATACAGGCCTCTCAAATTTCGGCTCCTGGTATGGCACAAGCAAGTTGCAGCAATTTTTTAGGCCAATACCTTGGTCAATATTATTTATCAATTGGATCATGCTTCAAGGATAAGATCACGCTAGCAGACATTTGTTACTCTATGCTTCAAAAATTTCATTATGGTTCGACCTGGTATATTCCTTTAAGCATTTTGAGAAAGCTTCAGGAAAATAAAACAGAAATCAATGGGGTGCCTTTCATTATGGATGCTAATCAAACCAATGTGCCGGCAACTAGCGTTAATGGCGATTATTCTGATGTTGCAGAGATAATTCAAGCGTAGCATATTTGGAGCATGCTATAGTTTTTATAGTATAAATAATATACTTTTACTGCATAAATAATGAGGATTTGCGAAGTAATCGTATATAATAAGATTTGTAATCAGCAGGTCGTCGGTTCGAGTCCGATCGCCAGCTCCATAAAATGCGAATACTCATCATATTCGCATTTTCTATTTGGTCTAATCTTAATTTTCATCCCTAACTTCTATTTCTATAGTTAAGGACTGTTAAGGACTTTTGTCAGGACTTTTCCCGTACTATTTCCAGGAGGAAACAGTATGTACTCTCTTATTAAAGACAAAAAATCACCCTACTACCAATTACTATATACACAGGAGTCAGGCAAAAGAACAACAATTTCTACACACTGCAAGATTAAAAGTGATGCCCTGAAGTTCCTTACACTGTTCAAGGACAAACTCATAGAGACTACCAAGCCAACTGTTATTACTCTGAAGGACTTTAATGCCCAGTATAAGGAGTTTAGCATAATGAAACACTCAAAGAATTACCTAAGATCGTATAAATCCGCCTATAAGATCTTTCTGACCGAATTCAGTGAGGACACAGTAATGAGTAAATTAAATGTCACAGACTTAGAACGATTCTTCTTACAGAGATTTAGTGAGTCTAAGTTTGGTGCTCATCTGAATTACCGAACTCTTAAAGCTGCATTAGAGAAGGCAGTGGAATGGAATTATATCAGTTATAATCCGCTGAAGAAAATTAAGATGCCCAAGCTGCCTCAGAAGAATGTTCTGATTATTAGCCAGGAAGATTTCCAGTCAATATTAGCCCATGAACCAAACTCTACATTTATTCGCATTTATGAGTTCGCCAGAGGGACAGGAATGCGTTTGTCTGAAATACTGAATCTAACCTGGGGGCAGATAGAATTTGCTAACAATGTAATTACTGTAATGAACTCAGATAGCTTTACAACTAAAAGTAAAAAGGAAAGGGTAATTCCAATTAGCAATAAAGTTAATGAGGTGCTTCAATCTGTGAGACCCAATCTTGTCTGGATAGATATTATGAACCAATATGTGTTCTCTAATAAGGGGTTAATGTTCAACCCTGAATATATAAGTAAGCGTTTTAAGAAGAGCGTTAGAAAGGCTGAGGTAAACAATTCCTATCACTTCCATCATTTACGCAGCAGCTTTGCGTCCGACTTAATAGCAAAGGGGGTGTCGATATTTCTGGTACAGAAGCTACTTGGTCATTCGTCTGTGGCTGTTACCGAAAGGAATTATGCGCATCTTCAAACTGATAGTCTTAAAGAGGCAATTTACCTGCTATAATTAATTGTTGTCGAGATCAAGGTAGTATTTCAAGCATGTTAATCGTCATCGTAATAGTTTTAATAGCCAATTAAATGATTCTACTTCAAGATAATGGTCTGTAGTCAACCGATGGATTATCCAAATTGCTAATATATTTCACTGATTGAAATTTGATTCAATCATAGGTATTTTAAGCAAGAGATAATAGATTAAATTATAAGTAAAGGTTAAATATGTTCAGTGGGTATATAGTCGTTGAATCCTTTCAAGTTGGTGACATAACAATAGAGCCTCAATATATACGAGGAGAAAAATTATCTGTGTCTCCATTTATTGTGTTCCCATGTATGTCCAACCTGAACTCTCATATTGTTTATGAATCAGAGCAAGCTTATTCAATAATCAGTTTAACGGGGGAATTATTCTTTGTTGAGAGTCAACATATGAAATTCAAAATCGCAAACTTTAATTCAGGCCCTTTGATGCATCGTTCCTCTATGCATGGTTCTAAACAATCCTTTTCTTTATCGATTCCAGTTGATTATTATGGACTGAAACGTCTGGAGGAAAAAAGGAAAGGGGATATGCATTTAGAGTTTCAATTCACGATGTTGATGGGAAAACATGCTACCTTCTTGATAAAATCTGATTCGTTTAATGATAATGTCGCAAGCTTTCATAAAATACAAAGTACGTTAATATTAACAGTACCTAAATCTAATTGGGTTGAGAATGTATTAAACAATACAGGGTTCCATGAAATCAAATTGATTGAAGTGCCAATACCCAAGAAAATTATTCCACAGGATGTCTTTCAAAAAGCTTTGTTGGAGTTAGATAGAGCTAATAAATATTATTACGATGGAGACTATAATAAAGCCTCTTTACATTGCAGGATGGCTATTGAGACGATACCTGAGTCATTGCCTTATGATACCAAGGAAGATAGGAGAGGGTATAGTAAAAGACTCGGGAAATTCATGGAGCAGTATTTAAATCAAACTATTCCTGAGGATAAACGAAAATTAATTCACGACATTCTGAATGGCATTTATTCAATTTGTAGTGAGCCTGGGCACCCCTCACAGGAAGTACCTATTACAAGAAATGAAGCTGAGTTTTATATTATTATTTGCAGCGCATTTCTTGCGTATGTTGGTAAGAGCATTGTGTCAATTGAAACTCATCTTGAGCAGAACTGATGCTGACCACTACTCTCCCCACACACTTGCAATTTTATCTTTTATCTTTTTCTCGAAGAGGATAATCAATTCTTTATTTGAATCTATTAATTCCATTTCTCTTTTTATCTTTGATACAAATGATCGTTGAATGTCTAATTTAGGTAATGGTATCCTAAATTTCCTTATCTGGTCGGTATTTAAGTTTCTGAAAACAGCACCAACAGACATACTTCCATGCATTTCTTTCATCATTAACAAGCAGAAGTAAAAGAACTCTGGTAAAATTAAATCAGCCTTTAAGTTACGGAACCCAACTAATCCGTCATGTATACAAGAATCGACTGCTAATATTGTTGGCAGACCAGGATTGCCACTAACTGTCAGAACAACATCACCCTTGTTCATCGGGCGACTTTTTTTAGCCCCTTCCTCAGTTAAGAAATCAATTTTTGGGGTTGTAAACATCCCGTCACGTGTAATGTCAGCAACCATTAATCTGGGAACACTGCCTCCATAGTATACTGGATCTCCTTGAGGTCGTGGAGAACTTCCTCTAACAATATCGCATATGGTTTCTAAGTTAACAACAGACCAAGTGGGGTCTATTATTATTTGAGGTTTGTAGTTTTCAATTACCTGACGTGCACCGTCGATTATCTTTTGCCAAACTTCTACCTCAGCTACTATTTCCCTTTGTATATCAAGGGAAGGGAGGGGAACTTGTATTTGTTTTATTTCTATTAGATGTAAATTAGTAACCGTACCTGATTTAGAATGTGCCTTTGCCTGTTGCAGTACATAATCTGAATTTAACAGAACCTCTAAATATTTAGATAAAACCAGTTCACTATGAGGTTTCAATAAGGCTAAACTTACGAATATGCTAAATTCATAGGACCAATCAATAAGTTTAGCTACCCCTATAGTCCCGTTTTTTGAGTAAAGGATATCCCCGATTTCAGGTTTACATCTCTTGATTAATTCCTGATGTTCATTTTGACTAATGTATTTCTTGCTGTCATTGCTTTGGGTTATATCAGTTACTCTAAGGAAAGGCACACCTGCTTTTACATAATTTGGAGTCTTGTGCGTACCATCAGTAATCTTTACACATAAGTCTTGTAATGAGCATAATGGGAACGTTGTTTGTCTAAATTTAGCTGTATAGTAACGATCCCCATTTAAATTCCATTCATCATTTTCACTGATTATATTCTTTTCAGCAACAACAACGCTACAGAATTCTTCTGGATTAAACTCAGTTGCATTAATTATAGATTTAACATAAGATTTAATTGCCTCAATTATGACTGGTAACTGTCCTTTATCATTGGCTCTCCTCTGTGCTCCAAGGTCAAAACCATCATTATTAATTTTAGCGAACAGTATCTTATCAGTTCTTCTGGCAAGAGTCTTGTCCATCAACAATATAGAAGTTTTAACCCCTGAATATGGGTTAAATACTCCTCCTGGCAAAGAAACTACAGCATACAAGTATTTCTCCACCAGCATTTTTCGAAGGCTCTTATAAGCTGTCCCTGATTGAAATATTATACCTTCTGGCACAATAACAGCAGCTCTACCATTGGCTGTTAGATGTTCTGCTATGTAATCCACAAACAGAACTTCACTCCTGTTACTTTCAACTGAAAACCTTTTATGCGGTTTAATCCCACCTTTAGGTGACATAAAGGGAGGATTGGCAAGGATAATATCTGCAAATTCATTCCATTTCTCTTCACTCGTTAGGGTATCGTATTCCACTATCAGAGGATTAGTGAACCCATGCAGATAAAGATTAACGAGGGACAGCCGAACCATATCAGGTGAGATATCGTAACCCTTAATGTTAATGGCAAGTTTCTTCCTTTCATCTGGTGTAAGCATATCTCCATTGAATTTTTCACCGTTCCCATTAATATTATTTTTTGCAGGATTATAAGTACTGGAGTTATTCTTTACTATGTGCTTGTAGGATGAGATAAGGAAACCAGCAGTACCACAAGCAGGGTCAAGAATGATTTCATTCTTTTTAGGGTCAATAAGCTCTACCATGAAATCAATAATGTGTCTTGGTGTTCTAAACTGTCCAGCATCGCCCTGACTCCCAAGAACTGAAAGTAGATACTCAAAAGCATCCCCTAACTTTTCCGAATGGTCATATTCAAAATCATCAATAATCTTCAGAAAGCTTTTCAGTGTTTCGGGGTCTCGATATGGCAAATAAGCATTCTTAAAAATATCCCTAAATAACTGTGGGATATTCTTGTTGATATTCATCTTCTGAATAGCCTCTGCATACAGAGTAAGAACATCAAAGCCACCAAGGTCAGGAGCTAATAGTTTTTTCCATCCATAACGAACAAATTCTCCTGAGAAGAACTTTCTTTTACCGCCAAGTTCCTCAGACTCAGCATCCATATCATCCATAAACTTATAGATGAGTGCGATGGTAATCTGTTCAACCTGGGATTTCGGATCAGGAACTTTCCCTACAAGTATATCTCTGGCTGTATCTATTCTACGTTTAGTTTCAGTATCTAACATTGTTTCCCTTATTACGTGAATTGGTTAAGAGAGATGTAATCCTTAATGTATTCTGGGATTGTTTCTCTCCAGGCGTTTGGAATAGCCTTGTAGTCCTTTATTGTGAAGTTAGGATTAACATACAGGTCGTTAAATCTTTTGTTGTCTATAATATCCCTAACTCGGCTATCTGAGGCATAAGCCTTAAAGAAATATTTCATTGCCACTATATGTGCAGGATCGTCAGGTTTACGGTCCAGTATAAATTTCTCAAATTCCTCATTTAGTTTTTCATCTTTGGACTTGAAATAGGGGATCATTCCATAGATCTTTTCAAGTATTTCCCTCAATGAAATTCTACGGTCAACACCTGCGGCTCGTCTCAGTTTTTCTATGGTATAATACTCTTCAGGTTTGTTAAGTATGTTATCGTTCATATACTCTATGACCTTCTCCCAATTTCCAATACCTATATTCTCCCTGATGAAATCATCCTTCTGCATTTTATTCTCAAACTGATCAAAGAACATACGGTCAATTTTCATCCCATTAAGGTCAATTATGGTTTCATACATTGCACTAAGTTTGTCTTCATCGGGATTAGCATATCCTGTCGGTACTGGAGGTGGCATTGGTGGTCTTGTTCCACCTCTATACCATTGAGGTAATTCTATTATCTCGTCATAATTATATTTGTCCTCAAAGTATTCGCAGTTAGCAAAGAAGTCGAATAGTTTGAACTTCTTTTTATCAGGTTCATTAATAAGAGGCTTAAGCTCATCATCAAACAGGAACTCTGTGAATTTATGTTTACGTGTTCCCCTACCTTTTATCTGAATGAAATCAGTAGGGGAGAAGATAGGTCGCATTAAGCAGATGTTTAGGAGATCTGGGCAATCATATCCAGTAGTCATCATACCAACAGTAACACATACACGAGTTTTGCTGGTCTTATATTCTGGAAGGAAGTTGCCACTGCCATGAAGATTGTTATTGGTGAAGTTGATTGTAAATTGCTGTGCTTCGGGGATACTGGATGTTACCTGAGTCGCGAAATCAAAGTTGTACTTGTTAGGATACATCTTATTAGCCATCTCGTTAAGCATCAGAACCAACTTTGAAGCATGGTTCTGGCTTACTGCGAAGATGATAGTTTTACCTATCTCCCTGCTTATGGGGTCAAGGAATGCATTCTTTATAAATGTCTCACAGAATAATCTATTGGTATCTTCAGAAAAAAACTTCTTCTCATAGTCCTTATGGAAATATTCTTCTTCCACATCTTCATTGTTATTATTGGTTACCACTACTGAGTAGCCCTTATCTGAGAGTAATTGTGTAGTTACCTCTGTTCTTGCATCTACAACTATAGGGCTGATTAAATAGCCCTCTTTTACTCCATCTACCAGGGAATAGCGGTAAGTAGGCTGTCCGCTTTCACAGCCAAAGGTTCTGTAGGTGTCTAATAGGATTCTTCTTTCCAGATCCCTTTGGTCATTAGCACGATCAATCTTCTTTAGATAGTCTTTAGGAGTGGCAGTTAATCCGAGTTTATAACCAATGAAGTACTCGAAGATTGCTCTTGCATTCCCACCTATGGAACGGTGTGCTTCATCAGATATAACCAGATCAAAGTCTGTAGGGGAGAATAACTTCAGATACTTGTTATTAAACAGAAGTGATTGGACGGTCGTTACAACTATCTCGGCTTTACGCCAGTCATCTCTATTCTCTTTATAGATGATGGACTTAAAATCATTCTTCAGGTAGTTTATGAACGCTTTATTAGCCTGGTCTTCCAGTTCCAACCTATCTACCAGAAATAATACCCGTCTTGCATTACCTGTCCTTAAGAATAATTTGATTACAGCAGCTGCAATAAGTGTTTTACCTGTGCCTGTTGCCATTTCAAATAAAAACCTATTACCACCATCTTTAACAGAAGCCTGAATTGACTGGACTGCTTTTAGCTGGTAAGGTCTTAGGAACTTTAATTTATTCTTCTCTAAAAACTCCTGTCGAGTACATTCATCTTTCCATGCAGGATCTTCAAAGTAATTTGGCTTTTGAGTGAGGGCGATATAGTCAGTATCAACCTTTTCATCGACTATCTTCTGAGGGATAGGCTGGTAGTCCTTATATCCAACGACAGATTTCGGATCTGGAAATTTAGTTATAACATAAGGATTTCCATGCTGAAGATCCCAGAAATAGTGTAGGTTTCCATTTGACAAAATAACGAAGCGACAATTCTGTCCCTTAGCATATTTACGAGCCTGTTCAACTCCAACAAGTGGATTCTTATCCTCTGATTTAGCTTCTAAGACTATTAACGGAAAACCCCTTTCATCCAGAAGTAGGAAATCTATAAACCCATTCTTAACCTTATCATAATTCTCACCAAGATCATTTATGGATTGTTCAGTGAGCTTTACATTGTTTTCGAGAATTACATTAACCTTACCTGATGCATCATCAAAGAAACGCCAACCAGACTCCTGGAGAAGGTTATTTATCTTAATCCTTGCCTGTGCTTCTTTAGGGGGCATAGAAATCCGTAATTATTAATACAAACTTAATCAAACCAGACATAGAATGAAATCAGTCAAAATGCTTTCAAATTAGTGAGGAATTTTAATATAACGATCTACAAAATTTATAAAGGCAGGCCATCCTGCGATAAGTGAAACTATAGCGGAAATAAATGTAATAATAAAAACTATTCCAGAAATAAATTTGAAGAATTTACTTTGGGACAATCTATAAATATTAGAAACTTTTCCAAGTCCTGCAATACCAAACAAATAAAATGGAATTAAGAGAATTGATTGAATACCTTCTTGAAATAAATATAACGGGTTCATAAGTTTCCTAACAAATTCATTTTTGGTATTATCTAAATCGCCGATATATCTTATCAATGTTTCTCTAATCATTTCAGCAGTTTGATTTGCTAAACGTGGTAAAACAGAATAGGTCAAGTCAGAATAATGTCCCTTTAATTCGCTAAGTGAATTTATTATTACTTCATAATCATTAATAAAATAACTTGCCCCAGCTGGTTTATATTTTAGAATGCCTAATTCTCCTATATCTCTCTGCATTTTAGTAGAGTTATAAACCATCCATACATATGAAGATTCATCACTCCCCCTGGAGTTAACGTATTTCTTTAGTTTTTCTAAATATTCATCAGCGAATTTACTCCGTGAAACAATCTTTCTAATAAAAAAGATGACCCTTATTAATCCTATAAGCATAATTAAAATAATTAAAAAAACAATGTTTGATCTTGACATATTTTCCTTTTGAAAATGGTAATTCTTGCTAAATTATTGATATAAATATAAATAATATTATAAGACAATATTTAATATTGTTCGTTAATATAAAATCCACAACCAATCTCCATTTTATAACAGCCAATAAAGAAACTTATATTGATTCCATTATACGTGGTCAGGATTACTGATATATGAAATAAGTATAGCAGGATTAATCTGAATGATCTGGTATTCTTTGTATTTGAAGTGATGATCTTAAATAGGTATTCAATTTTATTCAAATCTTCCTCCTTTATTAAAAGGCTGGTATTACCCAACCTTATGAAATAATTAAATTGATTCAGGTTTCGGTTTATTTCTCACAATCTTAAACCCTGGTGTTAGCCTGGTCTGGATTGCAGAATGGTTCTCAGGTAGATCGGTTACATTACAAGACTCATTAGCCTCTACTCCATGCTTCATAAATATATTATGAAAAGTCTCATGTTCATCATCCTGAACA
>TBL_comb47_HYPODRAFT_10001594_pt1 | contig 29251 bp, 32 predicted proteins | sample TroBogypolimnion_40_FD_10682 | JGI IMG/M metagenome (IMG submission 10682) | reverse complement strand
TAATAGTTCCACGGTGATCACTCCCATTCTCCTGCTCATAGGTTGAGCAGAATAGTATCGGTACGTGGGTCAATTTCTAGTGCAATTTATACCCCTAGGTGGGTCAATTCTGAGTGCAATTCAACACCATAAACATATCAATTTGATTCGTGCCATCTTCCATGACCCGGTCAGTGGCAATATTCACTGGCGTGAAATTGAATCTTTGCTGCATCACCTAGGCGCTAGCATCAAGCCCACGCATGGGGCAGTTTTTCATGTGAATCTGAACGGTTTCGATGAGTTCTTGCACCACCCACATCAGAGCAATGTTTATGGTAAACAGGAGATCAAGCAGCTGCGGGAATTCCTCGCCCTCGCCGGAGTTACTCCGTCGACTTACGAGAATGGCGAGTAATCCTGCTTTTGGGATAGCCCCATAAGGTTCTTCATGACGGCTTCGGGGTAGGCATTTTGCAAAAATGTAAGAGTCAATGTGTTAAATTATTCTTGTATGGGTCGTTTTTTTACTGCACCTTTCCTAACTGCGGGTTTTTTAGCCAATGACTCTTTTTACAGCACTTGGTTTGGAAATTTCTGATTAATAGCTTCCATCTTAAAATCATCAATCTCTATCGTAACTTCGTCTGCAACTCCATGCAGACTAGATTGAATGTTATTTTTGGCTTTACTAGCAGTTTCTTTAATTTCCTGCTGCAATTGTTGCAACTCTTGAAAACGTACATCACGATTCACTTCTTCTTTTATTTCAGCAACGTATCTTTGCATACGGCCAGTCAAAGCACCTAGTGTACGCGCCACTTTAGGCAGTTTTTCTGGGCCGATTACAATCAGCGCAACAACTGCGATAAGGATTATCTCAGAGAATGAAACTCCAAACATTTGTGGTTATTGCTTTGTTTTACTTGCCAGTTCACCTTCAATAATGGTGCCAACTTCGTTGGCTTTATTGTCTGTAACATGCTCATCTTGCATGGCATTTTTAAATTCCTTTACAGCGCCACCTACATCACCACCAATATTACGCAGTTTTTTTGTGCCAAATATCAACATAACTATCAATAACACTATCAACCAATGCCAAATACTAAATGAACCCATGTAAACTCTCCTTAAATATAAGTCTATGTTAATGATGGTTTTACACCACTCAATATTATGAAATATCTTTTCCCACCGTCGCGCCTATTGCTCAATTACATATGTTCATCATGAACTACGCCACCCGTCAAGTCTGCCATGTCGGGAGTAACTTTATCGAAAGGTAAAACTTTCCCACCAAATTCCCGAGCAAATTTAATTGCATCTTCTTGTCGAGAAAATGCAGCTAATGTTGGACCCATTGATCCTGTTTTTTTGCTTCCCAATACATAAAATGCCTGTTTTGCATCAATCCAATTACCTTGTGGCTTTTCCCAGTTAGCTTTACCCATATCTTGAGTAAAGATACCAGTAATATGTTTCTTTTGTTCGGGGTGTAAGTAGATCGAAAACATCTCCACAGTATCGCAGAAAAAATCTGGTTCTCCGGAGGCATAATGAATCTGACCTTTGGGTCCTGGGAATTCGGCCAAGACCATGCCATCCAGCGAACAGGAAGTTCCTGCAGTGATTTCCTGCGGGGTCACAGATGAGGTTGGCTTGTTGCATGCTGCAAGCAAAGCAACAAGAATAAGTGGTAATGCAAATAGAACAAGTGGGTTCTGTTTCATTTAAATCTCCAAAAAGCGACGGTTAGCGGCATGACAATCCAAGCAACCATCATAGAGCCCAGCAGCCATGGGCTAGATAGACTGGCTGGAAATACGGTAGCAAGACCATAAAATACTTTGAGATCCTCAGTACTAAAAATATTGAGTACACGGAAGATATCGGCAGGATTTAGCAATAAAAGTAATGGAAATAACGCTTCGCCGAAACTTCCCCCAGAAAGAACAAGTAATCCAAGCAAAATCAAATCATAAACAAGTACGAATAGGAACCATACCGAAATAGCGGCACCGCTTGCACGAGCCCGATCTTTAGACATCACCGACACCATAACCGCTAAGCTTAAAAAAACCATACCTAGCAAAATGGCGCTGATCATGAAACCAACATAGTGATATAGCGCATCAAGGTTGATCTGATATGCCAATAATATACCAACAAGCCCAAAGCCCATCAGAGTGGCGCTAGCAAGCGCGGCGGATAGCCCTAGGAATTTACCTAGCAGAAGCTCTAGGCGTGTAATAGGCATTGATAACAACAGATCCAGCGAACCACGTTCACGCTCTCCTACGATAGCGTCATACCCTAGAATAAGGGCAATCAATGGAATGAGATAAATCACCAAACTGACTAAACTGGCAATTGTAACTTCAATACCATGTAACCCTATTTCACCCTGCTGTGCCGATCCAAAATAGGTAATTGCTAAAGCGAATGCTGTAAAAATTACTGATACTGCAATCACCCAGCGGTTTCTGATACGATCACGGAACTCTTTGACAGCAATGACCTTTATCTGTGAAGTTTCAATGTTTAACATAACTGAATCCTTAACCTGCATATCCGAGAAATACATCTTCTAGCGTTGGCTCTCTAACTACAATATCTACTAAAGCATCACCTAGAGTACCTAATCGTCGCAATACTTCCATTTTCTGGTTGCGATGACAGCGAATTACACCCGTTTGGGATTCTACTGTTAATGCTTCGAGAGCAATACCTTGCAAGGATTGTTCCAATATTTCGGATGGGCAAAGATATCGTAACCGGATGAGCAAAGGTAGGTCGACAGCCTCTCGCAACTCTTGTACCGTACCTAAAGCATGAAGCTTTCCCGATTTCAACACGGCCAGTCGCTGCACGCGTTCTTGTATTTCAGATAGGATATGGGAGGTGATCACTACCGTAACACCCTGTAAATTTAGTTCATGCAAGATAAAGTAAAATTCGCGGATACCTTCAGGGTCTAGACCCGTTGTCGGCTCATCAAGAAATAAGATGTGCGGTTTACCTAGTAATGCCTGGGCAAATCCAAGACGCTGACGCATGCCATTGGAATATCCATCGACACGACGATTAGCAGCCTGTATAAGACCAACTTTTTCTAATAGTGGTAAACATTTGTCATTTTCGCAACCTTTCAGTGCAGCAAAAAATTGTAATGTTTCCAACCCAGTCAGGTTGTCGTAGAAAACAATATTTTCTGGTAGATAACCAATCGTGCGGCGCAGCTCACGAAATGCACCACCATGCACTGGAATGCCATTGATATTAATCTCTCCAGATGTTGGCAAAATCAGTCCCAGCATCATTTTGAACAATGTGCTCTTACCGGCTCCGTTGTGGCCAATTAGGCCCAGAGTTTCACCTTTGTGTACAGTTAGTGTCACACCATCAACGGCAAGCACTTCACCGTAATACTTGAAGACATTTTTGATCTCAATGACGTTGTTTTTCAAGCCAGGCACTCCAATTCTTGTTGAAAGGTGTCATTCGTGGATGTTTATCGACGATGCTTGTAGCACGCAATAATGGGAACTGTCTGGATACTAACCGAAGCGTCTGTACAGCAGGACTGTTAAGCAACAACTTAGCGGCAGGATATTTCCAGGTAAGTTGATCTACTAAGTCATTGGCCTCGTATGGCACATCGCCAACTCCATCACCATTGCGATCCCACCCAACATAGTTGCTCCAGTAGTTGCCAGTTTTTACGCCCCAATATTCATCCTTGCTGGCTACGTATTTTATCTGCTCTCTGTTATTGATGAGGTCATTACCTTCAACTTCATTGTGAATGGAACCTGCCCAAAGATGCACACCAACATGGTTGCCGATAATCAGATTGTTGCGCAAGGTATTATATTCTGCATCATAAATGAAAAATCCGCGGCCATTGCCAGCCACAATGTTGTTCTCAATCACCGAGTCTTGAATAGTGCGTAGCATGATGCCATGATCCGAGTTACCCCAGGCGCGGTTATTGCGGACAGTTTGATTACGAACTTCCATCAATGCCAATCCACCACGATTGAGGTAAGACTCATTATCTTCCCAGACGTTGTAGTTCGAGTTCATATAATGAGTACCATAGCGCAAATGATGCAAACGATTGCCTCTAAACAAGGCATGATTGGAAACATCAACATAAATACCATCGCGCGTAAAGCTAATGTGGTTGTCTATAATCTTTGCGCCACTGCTGTTATAGAGCTGAATACCATTGCCACGCTGTGCCGATGCCAGATTACGCATACCAGTGATATTGTTACCTATAACCTGTATGTCTTTTACCTTTTCTATCCACAGACCAAATAATGTGTAGTTGATAGTGTTATCACGAATGATGGCACGGTCACTGCCTGGTTCAAGATATATTCCAGCATTCTGTGCAGTAAGATCAGCGCCGCTGTTGCTGATAATAAAACCTTCAATAACTACATCTGGTGATTTAATGCGAATGACATCACCAACATTAACACCATCAATAGTTGGTCGATTTAGACCCTTGAGCCGAAGTGGCTTATTGATTATAAGGTGAGCGGGATAATGACCATGCGCAACCAACACAGTGTCGCCTGCAGCAGCATGTTCGATAACTTCTGCAATAGACTGACCTGGTGCCACCATAAATTCTGCTGTCTGCCCCTGAACGCAAAACAACATTAAGCTAAGTAAGGGAACTCTATATGCTTGGCGCATTAGTTCACCATCTGTAACAAGCCAATATTACGCAGCAAAACAAATAAAACTGCCCCGATTAACAGATTTTTGAACATAACATAGCAGATCATATCCATGCGTCCAGCGGGGCGGTAACAATGTCTCCACCATGGTCCGTCCTTGATGTATGGTTTGCATTGCAGCCGGATTATGATTTCGTAAACGCTCCAGCCGAGCCACCAGCCAATCAAGGCACTAGCGCCCAATTGTCCATTGGCCGCCAATCCCCAAGCTGTAGTGGCGGCAATAGCCAAGGCCAACCCTGCAGTCTGTATCGCCTTGTGCTGGCGCCAACCTTGCTGAGTCCATGGCCACAGATGATCAATTATCTCGTTCAGTAACCATTTGACTCCAGTAGCTTCGGCATAAGAAGGAAATTTATCATGTGTAGTGGGTTTCAATCCTTAACTCCTTTCGCAGGTACGGGTTGAATGGGAATGTAATAGCCGCTAGCGTTGATTTGTGTCAATGGCAAGCCGGCTTTTATACGCAATTTGCGCTCCTTCGAGAGCGGTGGGCAGGCATGATCGTCATAATAAAGTATCATGCAATCCAAACATAGCATACATTCGCGATGATCGATGACGCCCTTACCGTCGATTGCCAAAGATCCGCATCCAGCAGCACAGGCCGAGCAAGTGGTGCATTCCTGTTTGCGCTTGAGTCCAAACCAGCGGAAAGTAGTAGGCATAGCTAGCGCTGCACCTAATGGACATAGATATTTACAGAAAGGACGTTCGATGAAAAGAGACAGTGCAAGCAGGCTAGCCGTAAACAATGTATAGGGCCAGCTTCGGTTAAATAATCCTACTAGAAATGTCGTCTTAAAGGGCTCGACTTCAGCCAGTTTTTCTGCCAAGCCCATGGAGAAAAACGATACCAGCAGCAGCCCCCAGAATATACCATATTTGAGCCACTTCAGGCGTTCATGCAATGCCCCATTAGGCATAAACTGGAACCGTTTCAGACCAACCTTTCCAGCGATCTTGTAGAGCATCTCAGTCAACGAGCCGAATGGACACATCCAGCCGCAAAATAATCCACGTCCCCACACAAACACAGTGACTATGATAAATATCCAGAAGATGAAAATAAAGGGATCAGAGAGAAACAATTCCCATTTCCATTGGAATAGCATGGAGTGGAACCAGGTCAGCACTTGCGTAATTGATGGCTGCGCCATCATGCCAAAGCCGATGAAGCTTATGCTGGCAATCCAAACCACATATTTTGGGATTGAGACCCAGCTTTTATCTTTGCGGCTAGATCGGCGCACCAGCCAGTCACGACTAGCGTAGATTACTGAGGTAAAAATCAGGATGACTGTAAAAGCAGCAATCTGCCAGGCACGTGACTTCCATATTTTAAGCCAAGTCGGATCAGGCTTGATGACTATTGGTCGGCCGCCTTCCAAATAACGTCCCTCAAGCCAGTATTCACGGTCGAAATTGGCGAAGCTCTTAGCCCCTGTTTGCTTGTCCCTCTTGTTACCGAGAAATACGAGGTTCCATGGATAAGCCGCACTAAAGCTGGAGCTACGAATAATGAATACACCTGATTCGTGGAATTCCGGTGCGCCAGCAGCAGCAATGTTGTATAGGTTACGATAATCAGTATCACGGAAAGTAAAAGTATCCATGTCCTGCGATACTTGTATGCGATCGTAGATGCCACCGCGCACAAAGCCGGAACCCTTGAATGAGGCACTGCCATTGGCAACGATAAAAATGGCATGCTCATTTGGCTTGAGTTCTGCCATCAAGCTTGAGTAATTGCGCTCACCTAAGATGTTACGACCAACATTTGGAGCGTTGAGGTAGCCAAAATAGAGGTCGATATATGGCTGACCTGTGTCAACCATACCGACATCGGCCGGGGATACCGCCAGGTGTTGAATGCTACCTTCGGCTAGCAGTTCGTCCCAGGTGAATTGTTGAGAAACCGGTATAAAAATAGCTTGAGGTCTGGGAACTGCTTTGATGATGCTGACTTGTTTAGCAACCTCGTAGGCACAACGCATCACTACCTGATTTTCGGAAATCACTGTTACGGTTGCGCCACTGATGGCATCTATCCCAATATAGCCACCCTCAGCACGCGCCTTGCCAATCTCCACTTTATCCCAAGCATGTTTGCCAACATACTGTTTGATAAACTTGGTCAGTTCACTTTCTGGTATCCCCACCAGCAGAATTGGCTCGCTGTGTCTCAATACTTTTACGCCGACAATCTTGCCAGCGACATCCATGCCAATTAGTGTGACGACAGGCTTTCCTGAATAGGCAGGGATATCTACGATGTCAGTTGAAAGAAACACATATCCCAGTAATTTTTGCTGACCATGTTCATCGTGGTAAGCTTCAACATATGCTGGGCGGCCTTTGCGGGAAGAGAAGTGGTCTGCGTTGGGAAATACATCATTGCATGGCACATAAGCACACAGATCAGAGTCGGTAGAGAGTTGTGCGGGCAGAGGCGCTTCGTAAGAGCCAGGGTGCCCATCTGTGACATGATGTTTTTGTTGTAAGGGATTAGAGCCTGTGTCGGCATCTGCAAGTGTAGTGGAAGAAAAACTCAAGGCAAAAACAAGATAGCAACATATCAATGCCATAAATCCACTGATTTGATAAAATGCTCTATTGGCTGCTGATATTAATCGAGCATGCATAAGGATTCAGATTCAAATGGATAATTCATGATTAGATGCCAAACGTGCTCTGTGTGACTAAATATAGATAAAATTGAGGCGAGCCAATTGTTGACTCGCCCTAGTTCGAACTTTTTTATACGTTACGTTTATGCTTCAACTATAAATCTGATACGCATTTCCAGGTGTAATGCATGACAGAAGTGTGTACAGTAAATCCAGAAAACACCAACCTTGTCAGCCTTAAATGTGACAGAGTGAGTTTCCTGTGGATTTACGATGAAGTTTACATTGTATTTCTCAATACCAAAGCCATGCGTCAGGTCTTCCACTTTGTCGTGGTTGGTCAGGGTGATAGTTACTTCATCGCTGTGTTTTACCTTGATTTCCGGCAACCCGTAGTTAGGCGCCTGGGAAGTCATGTACACCATTACCTTTTTGCCATCACGCTCGATTCTGTTGTCTGACATTGACTTCACTGCATTTGGAAAATCATTCAGGTCGGAGACCTGGCGCGTTTTGACTAAATCTGCGCGAACGATTATGGCATCATGCGGCTCAGAATAGGCAGTATGGTCATGAATCAGAAGCATCTTATCACCTGTGATGTCAATTAGCTGTTCAGTCTCAACATGCAACGGACCGACCGGCAAGAAACGATCTTTGGAGAACTTGTTGCCTGAGTTATAAAACTTTCCATCCGCTTCTTTAGTTTCTCCCATAGAGGTATAACCATGACCAGGCTGGTAATGCACATCAATACGGTCTAGTACTGGTTGTGCTGACTTATCACCCTTGAACTGAGCAATGGCTTTGTCGACGTTCCATTTGACGATCTGGCTATCAAGAAATAGGGTGGTGTAAGCATTACCTCTGCCATCAAAACCGGTATGCAATGGGCCCAGTCCAATTTCCGGTTCTGCTACCACAGTGTCACGTGGATCCTTCACTTCGCCATTGAACCATTTGTGCACCAGTTCAGTCGCAATCACAGTGGCGGTTGGAGACAACTTACCTGAACATACGAAATACTTGCCGTCGGGTGAGATGTTGACGCCGTGAGGGTTTTTTGGCACTGGGACATAGCAGGTCAATGCTGTTTTCGGATCTTGGTTAGCAGCCTTAGTGCCGTCCACAACCGGAACTTTTGACGCACCGATAGTAAAGGTTTTACCAGCCTTAATCGCAGCTTCAACGCGTTCGATATTGAAGAACACGCAGGTGTCACGTTCTGCTGACATCATGTCTGCCAGTACTGCGCCCCCCTCGCTATTATACTGATTGGATGCAGCCAATTTTCCGTCATAGGAAGTCGCGACCAGATCCATATTGCCATCAACCTTGACCTGCCAACGCACTTCCATGCTTTCTGCATCGACACAGGTGAATAGGCAGAACCACTTTGTTGGATCTAGCTCATCGTGTCCGTCATTAGGTTGAGGTATGTGGAATTCAGATCCGCAGAATACACGAGTAGTATGGTTAATGCTTGCATCCACTGGGTCACGCTTGTCAGGGAAAATACCATGAAAGCCTTGCACATTAGGTATTTCAGTGATGGCATCACATTCCATCCTGTCCATACGAATACGGGCGATTCGGCAGTTAAGCTTGTCATTCGTCCATAAATACTTGCTATTATAGGTGCCATCAGTGTAAGAGCCATGCACATGGTGAGTATCTCCCGTCATGTACTTCAAACTGCCGTCCGAATTGGTGCCTATAATTTTCTTGGACTCGTTGGTTATGCCCCAGCCAACCATTGGATCAATGTTGAATACCGGTATACGCTTGAGGGTGCGACCAGACGGTAGACCGTAAATGCGCACCTCTCCAGAATGACCGCCACTAGAAAAGATATAGTATGAGTCGAGCTTGCCAGGAGGCACATCAAATTTACCGGGAGCTGCAAGATGGCTTACATCTCCGCTAGCCCCAGTCGCCTTTTCTGCTGCTGATCCTTTATCAGTCTTTTTGCAAGAAACCAATCCCATAGCAACCCCTGCGCCTGCTAGCGTAGCCGCGGCAGTGGTTCCTAAAAATTTTCTGCGACTTTCATTTCCTAGCACCTCTTGATGGATGTTTTTTTCTTGGTCGTGATTACTCATGATACTCTCCTCTTAATGATAGCTAAGTAATTTGTCAAAGCCTGCGACATTTTGTCGCACCTTAAAAGAAGACTAACAGATGATAGATGTTTAATAACTTGACCAAAATCAAGAATCGAAAATTAAATAGTGATTATGGATATGTTCAAAATATCAACTACAAAAGCCATCCGTGACTACCTGATACAGCCCCTGCTATTGTGATCAAACTCAATATAAGCAAAAACCAATGCATATGCTGGATTATGGCAAATGTTTGTGCTGGCGCTAAATAAGCTCGTTCTTTAAGCTTACGTTTTAACATCATGGGTTCTAGCACGAATAACATGATTGTAAAAATCAACCAAGTTATAGTCATCATATGCACCCACCAGAACGATGGAGTTGTATAACGATTCCAAGCATCTAATGCGTACAGCATGTAAAAACCAGAAATGCCCGTCAACAATGTAGTGAATCGTGCCTGCCTTGCAAATCTGTGTTCAATACGCTCAAAAACCTCAAGGTGATCCTCCACTCTATAAGTGTCTCTAATTGAAGGCAACAATACTGTGGTAACCATTGAAACGCCCCCGATCCAGAGCACAACACCAAATACATGTAGTATTCTTGCTACAATTAATTTATTCATCATCAATTTAAATTGGGATATTGATCAGGCAATACGTAAAAATATTACAGGCAATGAAAAATCCTATCTAAAATGTAACAAGGATGTGAATTAACACTCTTGATATGTGTCAAGTTTTGAAACTTTAATAAGTTAGTACACAATACGGCTATCGAAAATTTAAAGGAGGTTAACGGTGGATAAATCATTTATTGCCCATCGGCTATCCGAGTTTTATATGTTCTCAGAACTGCAGCCTGCCCAGATTCAAAAGTTGGCTAATGGCACAAGGCTGATAGATATATCTCGTGGTACTTACCTATTTAATCGGGGTGATAAGGCGCATGGATTTTATCTACTGTTGGATGGACAGGTAAAACTGGGGGTAATCTCACCACAAGGTGATGAAAAAATAATTGGTTTAATTCAGCCTGGTCAGAGTTTCGGTGAGGCGGTCCTGTTTTTAGAGCGCTCATTCCCAATTTATGCTCAGGCAACGCTGGACTCCAAAGTATTATTGATTACTAGAGAAGCTATTTTTGACATCCTTGATAACGACGTTACAGTAGTTCGTCGCATGCTAGCTGGTATATCTGCTCGCAATCGCCAATTGGTTAACGATATTGAATCAATATCGTTGCAGAACAGCACACAACGACTGATTGGATATCTTTTGCAAATCAGCACAGACTCCGTTAATCCGGGTCGCGTACATTTACCGGCAAACAAAGTTACCATTGCTTCTATGCTCAACATTACTCCAGAAACGCTATCTCGCATCATGCTTAGACTACATAATGCTGGGCTTATTGAAGTAAATGGCAAGGAAATCATAATCACCAATGTCGATGGGTTAAGAAATTTTGAATAAAATACATATTTAACTCCTTGAGTTTAGTAGACAAACAAGGTTTTTCTTGAAAGTCTTCAATAGGTCTCGTAGCGCCAATTCTGAATATAATTCAATATCATACAAATGATTCAGAGCCATATCTGGATATCAGTACATCATTATTAATCTGCATCTCAGATTGTTGGTGGCCATATGTATGCAAGCTTACCGATAATTTTTACCTATATACTCAAACTTGCTCTGAATCAAGGTGATGAATATATTTTGAAGTTACCATCAATCACTAAATTTTAATCGTCTCAATAAAATTTGAATTTCTTATTAAAAGGAAGATATGCAAGTTCTCATAAGAAAAGCCAATCAAGAAGCCGCTAAAAAGTTTGCGCTATTTAATCTTGGCTTTCGTCCCTTCTTCTTGGGTGCGAGTATTTTTGGGATTCTTTCTATTGCGTCTTGGATGCTGGTCTACTTTTCTTATTTACACATCCGCACTACGAATATCTCTATCAGCCAATGGCATGCGCATGAGATGCTATATGGCTATGGTATGGCAGTAGTAGCAGGATTTTTATTAACTGCCGTAAAAAACTGGACTGGAATACCTTCACTTTTTGGTAAGCCCTTAATGCTGCTATTCTTGCTTTGGTGTATGGCTAGAGTTCTATTTTTATTTGGTTCAGCATTACTACCTTGGGTAGCTATGGCTGATTTGTTATTTGGACTGATGCTGATCATTTCAATAGCCATGCCGATAATTACAGCAAAACAATGGAAGCAATTAGCAGTCATCAGCAAAGTTATTTTGTTGTGGGTTGGTAACATCGTTTTTTACCTGGGTTGTTTTGGTGTGATAACAAGCGGCATGCAGTATGCAATTAATGGGGCAGTATTGTTATTTATAAGTCTTATTTTAATGATAGGCCGACGCGTGATTCCATTTTTTATAGAACGTGGCACTGAAACCAAAGTCCAGCTTAAACAATATAAATGGCTAGACATTAGCATACTGGTGGTTTTTATCGCTCTATTTTTAAACGCAATTTTTATACAAATCCCATTTTTAATAACTTTATTTGCATGGGTCTTATTTGCCTTAAACGGCTACCGTTTATTTAATTGGCATACTGCTGGAATATGGCGCGTACCTTTGTTGTGGAGTTTGTATTTGTCAGCTTGCTTTATTAATTTGGGGTTTTTCTGTTATGGATTACAGGCGCAATATACTAGTTTATCAATTTTGACCTTACATATCTTCACTATCGGCGGTATTGGTTTAATGACGCTCAGTATGATGTCGCGTGTAGCTTTAGGACATACAGGACGTGACATTAGAAAACCCTCACGCTGGATTAGCGTAGCTTTTGCTGGCATTGTTGCAAGCGTTCTGTTCCGCTCGGTGGTGCCAATGTTCTTCACCAAGTTGTATATGAGCTGGGTACTAATAGCCGCTATTTTATGGATATTGGGCTTTGCCATTTTTGTAGTGATTTATACTCCAATATTACTAAAACCAAGAGTTGATGGGGCTTTTAGTTAGACACTCTCTTAAAATTGCATATTTCATATAGTGCAACAAACATGATGCTTATATTTTGGTCGATTGAAGAAAAGGATCATCAAAAGAACGATTATGCACTTCAAATAGGTCAGTAAGTCTTTTGTAGAATTGACGGTAGATTTCAGCAGGGTTGCTCTTATTTCTCAGAGCTAAACATTCATTGGATAGGGCATGCAATTTTTGCAAAATGTCAGCATGAGCTTGTTGATGATTGCGAAAGTATTCGTATTCTTTCGTAACGTGCTGACGGCTCAACATGATTGCTTCTTCGTGATTAAAATGCATGGCAGCCAAATCACTAATGTGAAATAAAAAGGAATGTAATCGACCTTGACACGAAGCCTGCTTTTCATGGTCACAGACCTGGCAGTTAAGTACCTTATCCAAGTTGCTGCATGCACAAGCATCCCGAAGGTCACTTAAGTACTTTTCCAATAACTTATGTTCTTTTTCAATAACGCGATAATCGGCAGGAGCCAACTCCTTGATTGCTTGGTTATGGATTACCATCGGTTACCTTTTTCATACGCAATTTATAATGATTATCCAGTAATCACAAAGTCAATGAAAGTGCCTTTGCTTTCCTCAATATCAACACGCTCCACATATGCAAGAACTGGTCCCCTATTTACCCAGGTAACCATTTTGTCTACAGAAGAATCTTTACCTTGAATTACAGCTTCCACAGAACCGTTGCTTTGATGATTTTTTACCCAACCGGTAATTCCTAGTTTATGTGCTTCTTGGTACATGGAGGAGCGGAAGTACACGCCTTGCACGCGGCCATAAATTATGAGATGTAACGTTTTCATAGAGCCCATGATGGCTGATTGCTTGCGATATTCATCAATATTTATTACTAAAGATTTAATAAAATTCTGATAGCTTCTAATTAATTAGCAGTATTCAGTTTACGCCAAAAAATAAGAAGAATATTTTCTTGCTCGTAATTGTTTTAACAGTGATGGTAAGAAATAAACTCAACTTTAATTTTAAACTCAATATCTGCTTGTTAAATGCCAAGGTTAAACGAGAGATAATCGTAGACCAACAAGTTGTCGAAGGTCTGTATATGGCCGTTTTTTGCCTGTCATTTAGACAAAATTAATTAGTTTTCAATGACTGCTTTGAAAATTAAGTGCTTACGTTCACTCCATTCAGATTTAGTACATACTAAATTACCTACCTAATGCAGGATAGGCAAGTTGCCGAGATTTGTCAGACAAACAGATAAATCTTAAGAAAACTTAATCTTGAATGCTCAAAAAGGGTCAATTTAAGTGCTGCCAAAACCAGCCATCCCATAAACACACCCCTTGCCGCAAGGCTTACCCCATCCATTGATGTGGCTGATACATCAACCACCATTTAAAAACATTTAATACCGATTTTAACAATGAAAATCGCTGGTTTCTCCCACGTCTTACCAAAGAGCAGTTGATACGACATAAAAGTACCAATTAATGTAAGCTTTTTAGAGCCAGTACCTTAGTTTATTAAAATGTAAATTTGCATAAATAAACTATGCAAAAAATAAAATATGTAAACTTGCATTTGGTTTAACTATCAGCAATAATGCATAGTATGGCTATGCAAGAAACATCCTCATCTAAACCTTTTGATACCTCTACACAAGAATTATCAAGTGAGTCTTTAGAGAAAATATTACCTGAAGGTTTGGTAATCGATAGAGCGTGGCTGAATGCACAAGGAGTTTCGCGATCAAGCATCGATTATTATTTGAGAGCTGGTCGCTTAGAAGCTGTTGCACGTGGTGCATACCGCCGCCCTGGCCCCGCACTTAAATGGGAACACTTAGTTTACTCATTACAAGAGTTAGGTTACCCAGTACATGTTGGTGGTCAAGCCGCCCTAGAGTTGCAAGGCTACACACATTATTTATCTATGAGCGGCAAACAGCAGATAGATTTATACGGAGTGCGTCACATACCCGCTTCATTACTAACAAACAGCGCTCCCATAAAACTAGTGGTGCATAGTGTTGATCTTTTTAGTGAGCTTCCTGCTGAAGCAATCATAACCAAACCTTTTGGTCATTGGGATTGGCTTATACGCTACGCGACACCTGAACTAGCCTTAATAGAATTATTGGCAGCAGTAAGTAATGAATCTGACTTTTCTGCCATGGATAAGTTTTTTGAATCTGCCGTAACCTTACGTCCTTCACTAGTAAACAAGCTTCTTGATGTTTGCACGCAAGTAAAAGCTAAACGCTTATTTTTATGGTTTGCAACTCGACATAATCACGCATGGCTAAAACAAATAGATACATCAAAGGTGAATTTAGGAAGCGGTAAGCGTGTGATAGTCACTGGTGGTGCATTAGACAAGCAGTACCAAATCACAGTACCAAGAGAGATGCAAAACAAAGGCGGCATGGCAAATGGCACTGAATCAAACTTTTTCTAATCAAGTGCAATTGCTAATCAATGTATTGCCTTCAGTTGCCACACAACCTTGCTTTGCATTGAAAGGTGGCACAGCGCTTAATTTATTTGTGCGAGATTTACCGCGCTTATCTGTGGATATTGATTTAGCCTATTTGCCCATTGCTGATAGAGAGTCCAGCCTAGTAGGTATTGATAAAGCGTTAGAAAACATTACCGCAGAAATCATACGAACAATTCCAAACGTCAAAGTAAATGCATCCCTTGTGCATGGGACTGATAAGCGCATTAAATTAGTTGTATCGCGCAACGGCGTTTCTATCAAAGTTGAAGTAACACCAGTGCTACGCGGAAGTGTGTATGAAAGTGAGTTACGGGAAACCGCGGCAAGAGTTCAAGCGGAGTTTGGTTACGTACAAATGCAATTACTCAGCTTTGAAGACTTATATGCAGGAAAAATTTGCGCAGCATTAGATCGTCAGCATCCACGCGATTTATACGATGTTAAATTTTTGCTAGAAAATGAAGGTATCTCAGAAAAGTTAAAAAATGCTTTCATTGTGTACTTACTAGGCCACCCTCGCCCAATGTCTGAGGTAATAAAACCAAGACTGAAAGATATTGAGGCCATTTACCACAGTGAATTTAAAGGCATGACTATAGATGAAGTGAGTCTTGAATCATTACTTGAAACCCGTAATGAAATGATCACCAAACTACACAGTGCATTAACTGAGAAAGATAAACAATTCCTACTGGCAGTTAAACGTGGTGAAGCTGACTGGAGTAACTTTGCAATACCTGAAGCGGAAAAATTGCCAGCTGTTAAATGGAAACTACATAACCTTGCAATCATGAAAACCAGTAAACGCGAAGATGCTACTAAATCTCTTGAACAGGCTATATTTCCGAATAAGCATGCGACTTAATTTATCAATTATTGCTTTACACTAGAACTTTCAACAGTTTTCAAAAAAAGAAAAAATTAGGGATTAAATATGAGTTTACATACCAATCTACAAGGCAGGCTTAGAAATACTTCTCTGCCTAAAAGCAATGGTCTCTTACCTGTTTTTGAGGCTGTAGTAAATTCCATCCACTCCCTCGAGGAAAAAGGAAATTTAGCAAACAATGGCGAAATAGTCATACAAGTCCTAAGAAGCACACAATCAAAGCTGAATCTCAGTGACGATAAATATCTAGGAGAGGTTACTGGTTTTATTATTACTGATAATGGTATTGGATTTAACGATGAGAATATGAACTCATTTGAAACCTTAGACTCAGATCATAAAATTGAAAAAGGGTGCCGTGGCGTTGGTAGATTGCTATGGTTGAAGGCTTTTGACCAAGTTGAGATAGAAAGTGCATTTGAAGATAAATCAGGCAATGCCTCTTTTAGAAATTTCACTTTCGATGCTAAAAATGGTGTTCAGATTTCTAAAATAAATAATATGGTTAAGCCTGAAATTAAAACCAAAGTATCCTTACTAGGTTTTGAAAACACCTACCAATCGGCTTCGCCAAAAACTGCTGAAGCAATAGCCAATGCTCTCATAGAGCATTGTCTTTGGTACTTTGTCAGAGAAGAAGGCGCTCCAACAATAAAGATTGTTGACGTTAACGACCATGTGGTAAATTTAAATACCCTATATGATTCTTACATGCATACATCAGCGCAAGCTGAAACCATTACAATCAAGAACCAGCCATTCGAACTTACTCATATTCGATTCCGTGCATCGTCCACAAGAAAACATGCTTTATCACTTTGTGCAGCAAACAGATTAGTCAAAGAAGAAAGTCTAGTAGGGAAAATCCCAGGGCTCTATGGAAAGATTTCTGATGAAACAGGCGATTTTATATATTGTTGCTACGTGTCATCAAAATACTTAGATAATCACGTACGCTATCATTGTGACTAAGCTATTGCCTCTACATTAGTAGTTTCAACATCTACTTCAAGCTGTAGTCGCGCTAACACAATATCAAATATCTTACGTACGCTTGCCCAAGTGCTTCTGGCCATGGTGTTGGTTCTAGCGAGCTGCGCGATAGGAATACCCTCTTTTTGGCATTCGCGTATCGATTGGCGCAATGGCATTAACAGAATCCTGCCCTCGTTATCGGTTAAAAAGTGCTCCCCAATTCGTTCGCCTAATTCGGTTAACGCTTCTCGGTGTTTATCGGTAGCCTCTACCATGTTAGGTAAAAAACCTAAGAAATTGAGCTTAGCGTTAAATACCGTTTTAATGTTAAGCACGCCACGCTGACCATATAGCGTCGCACTCATGCCTTCAATACTTTCTTGTGATAACTGGATTGGGCTTAATACCGCATCAGCTAGGGTGAGCGCGATGGTGACGCGTATATCCAACGAGGGTGGCCCATCTATAATACAGAGGTCGTAATGTGCATCTACACTGGTTAAGAAGTTGGCAAAGTGTTGGTGCGCGATAGATGACTTTTCTGTGAGCTCGCCTTCATGCTCAATCTTTACGCGGGCTTGCTCTACTAGCACATTGTTAAATTGCCCATCGGCTTCTAGGATGCTGAACCCGCTACTGCCAACATTAATATCAATGATGTCGGTGGTTTCAAATATGACCTCAGTCACGGTTTTGGCAAGCGGCACAGCCTCACCATTGCGTTTGAAGAACTTAGTGGTGTTCCCTTGATCATCAAAATCAATCACTAGAACACGGTAGCCTAAATTTCTGGCATATAGAGCTAACTGACAAGCATTTGTAGATTTACCTACACCACCTTTTTGTACGCCAATATAGAGTGTTTTCATTATTTTTTAGATACTGTGTATTGTTGATTTGTGGTGTATAGTTTAGATATGTCTAATATATGTGTCAAGTAAATAAATAGATATATCTAATAATAATTGTAGTTAAATCTAATTCATGAATACATGGCAAACTAGATTGAAATATGCAATTGAAATGAGGGCAGTGACTAAACTCGCGCTTGCAAAACACGTGGGTATAAAAGCACCTTCTGTGAGTGCTTGGTTATCATCAAAATCAAAAACCATGAGCGCAGAACATGGGATTGCAGTGTGTGAGTTTTTAGGCATAACACAAGAATGGCTGTTCCTCGGCAAAGGCAACATAGATGAAGTTAAAAATGATACTTACAAAAGAAAGGTGCTAACTCAGTTGGCTGCTGAGTTACCAGAGTTTGCGGTAGACGAAGCGATCAGAAGGATTGCTGATATTAAGGAATTCGTCGAAACCGTTAAGAAAAATACCGCCCAAGGTCAATAATGTCATTCAACTTTGCATTCAGCTGGAATTAGATTTTGAGAAGCCAAATCCTGATAAGTAAAGTTTTGGTGAATACAATTTAGTTAATTACCATCAGCAGCAATTCTAAAAAAGTAAGCACCCTCTTACGATATTGCACTCCGCCACCAAACCATTATTGAATAGTCCGATAAAGACCATCAACAAGATTCATACCTACCATCTAATTAAATGTATGTATATTTAATATTAAATTAGATATATCTATTGCACAATTATTAGATATATCTAATAATATAAGCTAATTTGATTAACTTAAACCATAGCTTGGTCACAGTATGCAATCACACATAGTCTATTCTTTGACACTAATGCTGCCGTAATGAGCTTATTTTTGGCGCAAACAGACTTAATTCAATTGACTGGCTATGCCCGCAAGGCAAAGCAATGCGCTCAACTATCCATCATGAATATCCCTTACCGCGTGAATGTGAGGGGCGAGCCTTTGGTAACCATCGCCTACATTAATGGATTAAAAGCTGAGCCAATTAAAACAGGCTGGCAATCCAATCTAATGGCAGCTTAAACCATGGTGCGGGGTCGTAGGCCAACAGTTCATGCGAATTTACCACCACATATGCGTGCACGCGTACGCGGCGACACTACCTATTATTACTACGACACTGGCGGCAAGCCACGCAAAGAAATTTCACTAGGTAAAGTTTATGTTGAAGCCATCCGAAGGTGGTCTGAGTTAGAAGGCAAAAAAACCACGCCACTGATTTACTTTAAAGATATTGCTGATCGCTATTTGCTCGAAATTGTACCCACTAAAGCAGCACGAACACAAATCGACAACGTACGCGAAATGCAAAATTTAATTGCATTTTTTAACAACCCACCTGCACCCATCGCAGAGATTAGGCCGATACATATTAGGCAATACCTGAATTGGCGTACAGATAACGGTAAAAAAAGTACAGTTCGCGCCAACCGTGAAAAATCTTTGCTTTCTCACCTATTTAACATTGCACGTGATTGGGGTGCATTAGATACTGTTAATCCATGTCAAGGCATAAAGGGTTATACAGAGGAAGGTCGAGATGTTTACGTCGAAGATAATATCTATGGTGCAATTTATGAAGTGGCAAGCCAGCCTCTTAAAGACGCGCTGGATTTAGCTTATTTGACTGGGCAACGTCCTGCTGACGTTATCGCGATGAGTGAGGCAGACATCCAAGATAAAATTCTGCTAGTTCAGCAAGGCAAAACCAATGCTAAGCTACGCATTAGCGTTACTGGGGAATTGAAATCACTCTTAGAGCGCATACTGAAAAGCAAGCAAGCGCACAAAGTGCGTACTTCGCAATTGATATGCACCGAAACAGGCAGACCGATTAGTCAAAATGCATTAAGACTTAGATTTGATAAAGCACGGGATAAAGCCATTAAACAAAACCCCGCAATAGCAAAAGATGTTAAACATTTTCAGTTTAGAGATTTAAGAGCCAAAGCTGCGAGCGATAAGGCAGAAAGTGAAACGATGCGTGACGCTCAACTGCAATTAGGGCATAGCTCTATGGCTATGACAGAGCAATATGTTAGGCAACGTCGCGGGCAAAAAGTAAGCCCAACCAGATAGTCTAAATTAGCTAAAAATGTCTATTTGCGGAAAAGTAAGGTATTTGCGGAAATAAATAGCGCGGCTTAACTTCCGTTAAGCCGCGCTGGTATTGGTAGGGCGTGCGGGGATCGAACCCACGACAAACGGATTAAAAGTTCTAAGGTCCTTATAGACATACGGATATACCAACCTTAATATAAGTATACACAACATACATTTAAAGCTACTATAACCTTAATGGGCTATCACTATTTTTATCTAAATTTACCAGATAATGCTAGCCCAGTGCTAGCCCGTTAAGGATGATTTAAATGGCCAATCGCTTTCGCTTCACAAAAACCTCTTTAGAAAAACTAGCCACACCAGTCGGCAATACTCGCACTACTTACTACGATCAAGATATTAGCAAGCTAGCCTTACGTGTTACTGCAGCAGGTACTAAATCTTTTTACATTGTGAAGCGCGTCGCTGGAGATATGGTTTGGTATAAGCTAGGCACTTTCCCCGAGATGACAGTTGAGCAAGCTCGAAAGGCTGCTGAAGTTACGCTAGGCAGCTTTGCTGGGCAAGATAACCCTGCAGAGGTTCGCCGGTCTGTTAAAGGCATGCCAACGTTAAATGAATTCTTTACGGAATATGGAAAACGGCATGGCGTAAAAAAGCTGGCTTGGAGTGATGATCAGCAGCGCTTCCGTGATTATTTAAAAGACCCATTAGGCTCACGTAAAATCTCCTTAATTACCAGGGAGATGATTGGGAGGATTCTTTCTGATATGGATATTCAAGGTAAAGCAGGCGCTACGGTTAACAATGTACGCGCCCTCGCCTCTGGTATATTTGGTAAAGCAATTGAATGGGGGTATGTAAACGACAATCCTGTACGTGGCATCAAAATGCGCAAGGCTATAAAACGTGATCGCTTTATGTCGGCTCATGAGCTACCGCGATTTTTTTCTTCTGTGGCTATGGAACCCAATACCATTATTAGAGATTACTTTCTCATTGCCCTTCTCACTGGCGCTCGTCGTGCAAACGTACTGGCTATGCGATGGACGGAGATTGATTTTAGTGAATGCATCTGGCGCATCCCGCTTACCAAGAATGGTGACCCACAAAATGTGACACTATCACCTGAAGCCATTGCATTAATTAAACAACTGCAAATTGAGCAAAATGCAAATCATAAGTCACAGTTTGTTTTCCCCGGCACAGGCGCATCAGGTCACTTAGTTGAACCTCATAAAGGATGGCAGCGCATATTTGACCGGGATGAAATTACACAGCTGAATCTTTTAATTACTAAGGCGGGAGGCATATTGCTGCCAGTTCCCGAAGAATCACAGGATGAAGACTTAAAGGTAGTCTCGCTAGAAAAATTGTTAATTAAAGTAAGGGTGCTTGCAGCTAATCTGGGTATTGATACTGAGAATGTGCGCATCCCAGACTTACGTCTCCATGACCTTAGAAGAACCCTTGGAAGTTGGCAGGCTAAAACAGGGGCAAGTTTAGCGATCATTGGGAAAAGCTTGAATCATAAGAATCAAGCAACAACAGCAATATATGCGAGACTCGATCTTGACCCAGTAAGGGCATCTGTTAATACAGCAACCGACGCTATGCTAGAAGCAGCAGGCTTAAAAACTCTTATGAAGGTGGAGGTAACTAAATGACTTTAGTACAGATAGAAATTCCTGATGAAGACAGTAACCCTTTTGTAAGTTTAAGAGACTTGCTGCAGAGTTCAAAAAGTATCTCTCGACAACAACCCATAGCAATTCTGGCGACAGCAATTGAATCATCTGGAATTTATACTTGGGATAAGTATGGCCGCTATAATAAATTCAGCAAGGATACCCCGGAGGGTTTATTTGCACTTCGCCTTCTTGAACGTGTTCACGCATTCGAGCAGGGGAATAGTGACGAACAACACCCTCTAGATTCTTCTGCTGATTTTGATGATCCATTTTCTTCGTTCGGTTGGGCGACAAGATGCATTCCAGATTTCAATACTATCAAAAACAATCAACCTGAGGTGTCTGCCAAAATAAAGAAGCCCAGTCCAAGAGAAAATAGTAGCAATCTAAGGATCATTGCAGCACTGCTTGAGTTCATAAGTGGCGAAACTCCTGGAGTAAAAAAGCATCCAGAATTTGTTAGTCAGGCAAAATTTATTCAATCGTTATTAAGTCCCTATGATGGTTATGAGGGGTTGTCTCAAAAAAACCTAGAGCTGAAATTTAAAGACGCAAAAGATAGCCTAAAACAATCATAATTAGCCGAAAGTATCGCACCTAATTTGCATGTGTAGTAGTTACGATGTTTAAGTAATTACGGAGTTATAAATTGTTGATCCAGCCGAGAAAACTCGGATTAATTAGGATCAAAATAATGATAACTCAAGTTACTAAAAATAATTTGCTAAGTGGTAGTCAAGCAGCAGAATTTCTAGGAGTAACCACTGGCACTCTGTCAGTGTGGCGCAGTACCGGCCGATATTCAATTCCATTTATCAAGATCGGCCGATGTGTCAGATATCGGTTGTCAGATCTTGAAGCATGGTTAATTTCCCGCACACGCGATAACGGCGCAACGGCTTAGGAGATGACCATGAATATATCAATTTTCAAAAACCTTCAGTGTTCTAGCGTACAAAGTATCAATGAGTCCTGGCCGGAACTTTTCGATCGCATTCAATTGGTAAGCGAATATAAACAGAAGAAGTTGTCCCCGCTAATTAAGTTGGCATCATTTGGCAACATTAAAACGATAAATAACTCACTCAAACACGATGAAAATATGCTTGATTTATATGGTATTGAGGGCGACTACGACGGTGAAATTATTTCAATCAATGAGGCTTGCAAATTGCTGGAGAGCTATAACGTTCGAGCTATCCTGTACACATCTTGGTCAAGTACTGATTTAAAGCCCCGCTGGCGAGTTTTAGTGCCGCTGTCTAAACCAACATCTAAGAGAGAACATGGACGGATGGTGGCTCGCTTAAATGGGGTTCTAGGAGGTGTTTTGGCTAAGGAATCCTTTACTTTATCGCAAGGATATTTTATCGGGAAAACCCCTAACAATCCCTACACCTGTATTAGTACTTTTGACGATCCAAAAGCCGGAGACTTTATCGATTTATTAGATGAGCTTGATAAAATTGCCGTCGGTAAAGAGGGGTTTGTTGTAGCTAAAAAATCTAGTAACTTTGACTTTTGGTTGGCTGATCTTTTAGATGGGAATGACCTTAATGGAAATGCTCTGAGGCTCGTAGGGCGAATGGTTGCTCAAGGCCACGATGACCAAACTATTCGGGACACCTTCGATAGTTGGGGTGATGAACTAACGATGGTGCGGGACTCATCTCGTGTTATCGAGCTGTTAGGAAGTGAACTTAATCGAATGATTAAAGGTGCACGCGCTAAAGGATATGCCCCCAAGACTTTGGATAAGGTGATAGCCGAGTTACGAAAGTATTCGCGGGAGGATTTGCTAAAGAGCTGGGTGGATTTAGTGGTGGAATTATTGCCTGTAGATAGAGCATTAGCTTTAGATGAGGTGATGCGTCTTACAGGTGTTGGGGTGCAAGCACTTAAGCGTCAACTGGCTATAAAAGATAATGAAAGAAAGCAGCAATATAAAAATAACGCTAATGCATCTAGTGTTGGCAGTAGGATTAGTATTATTTACAAGCCAGAAAATGTTGCAACCTTAGCTGACTTGGCTGAGGCTGAAACTGTGAAGATCGCGACAGATTTTGAGCTTGCTAAGTTTGCTGGTTTGTTGGTTCGTGTGGTTGTTGATAATTTACCATCAGCTCATTATGCAGACACAGACCTTCCACCGGCTCCAACAGCTCAAACCGACATCATTACTAAGGCGAAACTATTGCCTTTGGTTGAGCGTGCTGTTGTTTTTCAATCAAAAGGAAATAATGGGCAGCTTTCTAATATTGGTGTGCCAGAGAAAATCTTAGACCATATTCTGGTTAACCATAAAACGATCCCAAGCATTAGTGCTATGGTCACCCACCCGGTGGTCACTGCGCAGGGTAGGGTTATATCCAGCAGGGGGCTTGATCGGGAAACGGGGTTGTTACTTTATGGTGATAATACGTGGGGTACATTTCACCCGTACTCCAAAGAAGAAGCGGCTAAGGCAGTTGGACGGATCAAAGCTAACTTTCTTAACGGTTTTGAATTCTCCAGTAAATTAGATGAGGCAGCTGCTTTAGCATTATTGTTTACTGCTATTCAGCGGAAGTTAATGCCGGCAGCACCTGGTGGACTGGTAAGCGCTGCTCAGCAGTCGACTGGTAAAACAACGTTCGTCAAGATCATGCACGTGATCCTTACGGGCCGAGACTTGCCTGTAATGTGCTGGCCTGATAATAATGAAACAGAAGTCCAAAAGATGTTGCTCTCAACACTATTGCGTAGTCCTGAGCTGATTTGCTTTGATAATGTAGGAGATGGATTGACGTTTAGATCACCCACGTTAGCGCTCGCGATGACTTCTCCTGTTTTTGAAGGACGAGTCTTAGGCATAAGCCGTGATGCATCAGTGCCCACCAATGTGATGATGACGCTTACAGGGAACAATATAAAGCTTGCCAATGATGAGGTACATCGCTGGTTAAAAGTCAGTCTAACAACCAGTAACTCTAGTCCTCACACGCGGCAATTTAAAAATCCCGATGTACTCAAGTATGGGCTGAGTATTAGAGAACAAGTCCTGCGTGACTGCATTGGCATTATTGCAGGGTATCGTCAGCAGACAGAGCGCATTGCGCCAGCTAGCAGATTCCAAGATTGGGATGGACTAGTTAGACAGCCGTTACTGTGGGCTGGCGAGCTTGACGTGGGGTGTGTGTTCGATGCGAATATAGAGCAGTCAGAAGAGATTGGTGCACGCATGGCTTTGGTCATTGCATTATATGAACATTTCCCCAGTCGGGAGTTTAAGCTAAACGAAATTGTTAAGAACATTGGCTGGCCAGAATGCATAAATATTAAGGATGCATTGATTGCTATGCACGTTAAGAACCCTGAGAAAGAGCAATCTGTTGGATTTGGTTTGAGCAAATTAGTAGGCATTCCCGTTCCCGCTCCGGACTTGATACCACCTGTGTCTTTGACTCTGTGTTTTCGTTTAGTGTCTGGCCTTAAAAGATATAAGGTTGAAGCAAAGGCGTTATAATTTACACCCTCCGTCCCTACATGACTCTAATTGTGTAGGGGCTGTAGGGGTTTAAAGCCCTATTTCTATTAGGATCAGATTTAGAAATGTAATTTCTATATTTTGTATATTCAAATTGCTAGCGAGTTCAAAAGAGGTGAAAAGTACCTACAGCCCCTACTAACTAAGGGGGGGTAAATATTTAACCCATACCCCAATTTAGGTACCATCTGCCATGGAACGCGTGGGCCCCTTAAAGACAAAGAGTTAATTTTTATTTTTTTAAATTTAGATTTATTTAAGTACTACAGGCTACTTTTTTTTAATAGTTCTGATGGCGTGAGGCCTAATGATTCTGCTATTTTGACTAGGTTCATGAAAGATAAATTGTGCTCACCACGCTCTATTCCTCCAACGTAGGAGCGATCCAGTTCAGCCTTTAGCGCTAAGCCCTCCTGAGACACGCCCAGTTCAATTCTAATACGCCTAATAGTTTCACCCAAACAAACAAGTGATGCATTCCCAGCATGCTGTGGTGATTTTTTAGCCATTTGCCAATATCACAAATTGACGGATCTAAAACCACGGGATAAGATACCCAATATAAATTGTCAATTAGATATTAGTCATGCAGTAACGTGTATGAATTTATTTACAAAATAGTGTCTTTGCAGAAAAGGTTAGATTTTAAATGAAGAAGTTCTTCTTTATGCCGGTGTTATTTCTTGGTCTATCTAATGCTTTTGCTGCATCACCTTTAGATCCAATATCAGTAGCAATTGCTAGATTTAATAGCAATCCACAAGACCCAGTTGAATACTCTTATATAGGTATTCGCTGCGCATCTTTAAATACCATGATTGGGTACGCATATGAGTATCAAGGTGATGGGTCACCAAAAACTAAAAAGATGGCGAAAATATTTAAAGATGATGGTGAGATGTTTAATCATGTAGGTTCTGCTATGGGTTTTATGGCTAAGATAAGTGGGGATTATATGCTGAAGCAGTTTGATTCGTTCTTACACATTTATGGGGACGAATGGACTCAATCTCAGAAATTAAACGGTACCTCATGGACCCCATTTATAGATAGTGAGGTTAAATCTTGCGAAACTATTAAAGCTAGCTTTAAGGACATGAGTGAATTTATTGATAAGAATAGTCCCAAAAAATAATGAATCGACTTCATAAACCAATACTAGCTTTATTACTGTTATTTTTATCTTGGAATGTCATTGCCATGACAGGCCAATCTGACCAAAACAATTTTCAGGTTGTTCCGCCGTCTGAGCACCTTAGACTTTTGGTCACAGAAGCCTGGAATCTTATGTACCCTAAAGACGGAATTTTGCCTGACTATAAAAAAGCTTATGAGCTAAATGAAAAAGCTTATAAGCTTGGACATGCAGAAGGAGCAAGTAATATTGGGCTAATGTATGAGAAAGGCTTGGGTGTAGATGAAGATGCTTCAGTTGCCGCTAAATGGTATTTAATGGCCAAGTCCAGCGAGTTCCATAGCCCACAGGCTGAAATTGGCTTGGCTAGAATAACACTGCAAAAATCCCACACTAAAGAGAATCTAAGTATAGCGACCAGCTATATACGAGCAGCAAGAAATAATGCGATGGATTCTAAATCTCTATGGTATGAAGAAAATGATGCTTTTCTGAAGGAAGTCGAGGGTCTTCAAGAGTATTTGGAGTCATTGGAATGATATGGAAATAATCAATAATATTAGAAAGAGCTTTAGGGAACCATTTTATTTTGGATGTTGGTATTTATTTATCCTGATAATTATTGGTGGAATCGTTTCTGAAGGTGGTTTTAATAGTCTTGCAACTGGAAAGTATTGGATTGATAACTACATATCACTATTACTTTCGTTTTTATATGTATGCACATACTCATATTTCCAATATTCACTTGTAACCAGTTCTTATTCAATTTCAAAGAATTACGGAAGATTTGCAATAGCTTATTCTATTTCAGTCTTTTTATTCATCTTTCTACTTCTTTCAAGTCGGGATAATGAAATTACTGTGGGACTTCTTAAAGAATTACACCCTACAAGTATGACAATGTATGTCGCAATGATTATTTCTCCCTTCTTCATTATTTTTTACGAAGTAATTCAGAGGATAATTGTTTACATAATTGGATATTCAGTTAGAGATAAGATTGTTGATAAGTCAAAAGTCCCTAGAGTCCCGTTAAGAGTTTTGTTTGTGTTAATTGGTGGGGGTGCAATGATTCTAATATTTTATATATTTGGAATGTTCTTCGCCATGAAAACTAATGTTGATGTATTCAATCTATATACGAAAAAAATAACATTATCTTGTAAGACATTAAAAGATGGTTCTAATGAGGAGCCAACAACATTTCCATTAAAAATACAAATCATAAAAATACCATATAACGATGAGAGCTCTAAGATTAGTTCTTCTAGTGAAAGGTTTGCACTGCATTTAAATGTAATTAATGATAAAAAATCGGTTGGACATTGGAGCACCGTTGATTCTGACGATTCTAAAGTGACAGCCAAAGAGATTTATGAAAGTAGTAAATGGAAATCAGTTACTAATATTAGTTTCGATAGAATTACAAAGATTCTTGAATTTGATTCGACGTCGTATAAAGAACCTGAAAATATTGTCAGCCAATCTGAAAGTCATAGAGCAGAATGTAAATTAGTAGACCCCATTTAATTTAGCGTGTGAATTTAGATAATGAGTTTAAGTAAATCAAAAATTTCGAATTGGATTGAACAAAGATTTGCTGATGACTATTTCAGATTTGATTTGATTTGTTCTGAAGTTACGGTATTAAGTTATGAGCAAGACGGCTCTTCATTAAGGGTTGACTATAAATTTTGGGATGATGGTCATTCTATCAGCGACAACCAACAGAACTTCCTGTTTAATATTAAACTCGCTGATGAATATTTGCATACTGCAGGGTGCGACACGTCAAGAGAAAATGAATTTTCACAGATGGTAGAAGGATATGATGTTTACGTTGAAGAACGAAAAAAACTAGATTCGTTAATTACTAAATTTATTAAATTCGCACTTAATATCAGAGAAGAAAATAAATATTAACCTTTCTCATTTAATAAGAAGTCCATACTTTGAAAAAAATACTTTTAATCCTATCAATATTCCTTTCGTTTTCTGCATTAGCTAAAAGCAACCTGTCTGATGCCCAAGTGAAGCAGCAGATGATTAATGACTCAATAGCATCTTATTCAGGCAATTGCCCTTGTCCCTACAATACTGCAAGCAATGGCAGTCGTTGCGGTCGTAGGAGTGCTTATACGAAGCCTGGTGGCTATGCGCCATTGTGCTATGACACAGATATAACTTCACAGATGATTAAGCAATATAGAGGCAGGAACGGGCTATGAAAAAATATTTAATGCTATTAATTTTAATGCTGTCAGCAAATATCTCTTTTGCGGAAACATACTCATGTTCAACCTCTCTTGCAAAATACGGTCGCCCAAATGAAAGTGAAATAAAAACTTACCAAAGAATAGGTTCAACTTTTTTGAAAGTTTCAAGATTTGGAAAATCTCAATTTCAAATATTATATGAAAGTGAGGATAGTCTTATCCTACATGAGGTTACTCAGTATTCTGAGGGGGCTGGTTTATTCACCACCCTAATTCATAAACAAAAGTTAGAATTTATTGAAAATTTTTCCTCACTTAAAAATTTTGAATCCAATAATTCATCCTCCCAAATTAGCGGTAAATGTATTGTTAATTAACAATTTTCGGAGTGTGGCACTCGATTTATTGGCACGTACGATAGAAGAAAAGTTTCATAGACAATAAGGGTATCTATGTTTAACAAAGAAGATGTAATTGAAGACCCCTGCACCGATGAGGCTGGTCAATTAATGAATGCAATGCATAAGATTCAGACATGGAAGCCTATTTTATTGGGGGTCTTTAAATTCTTTGGGTATTGCCTGTTATTCCCAGCTATGATTTATTTCTTGGCAGCTGCTGCTGACCCTTATGGTGATTATCTCGTTAAGGCGGGAAACTTTATGTTGTCACTTAGTATTTTCTTATTTTATTTAGACAAACTCATCATGTCCAACGGTAATCCCCCCCAGATAAAGAGTTGCATTTATAAGTAGAATTCTATAAATGAACTTCCGCTTCTGGCCCAATGTTGCCTGACGTCCATAAAATCAGCATACCTTAAAGCAGACGTTAGCCTATTAAAGTGGGTGCCAAGGTATGTAGAGAACAGTTTTAGAGCGGTATACACGTTATGCGGCCCC
>TBL_comb47_HYPODRAFT_10001593_pt1 | contig 29258 bp, 24 predicted proteins | sample TroBogypolimnion_40_FD_10682 | JGI IMG/M metagenome (IMG submission 10682) | reverse complement strand
TTCAATACGAAAAATGATTTCTTCAATACGAAAAATGATTTTTTCAATACGAAAAATGATTTTTTCAATACGAAAAATGATTTTTTCAATACGAAAAATGATTTCTTCAATACGAAAAATGATTTTTTCATATTGAAAAATGATTTCTTCAATACGAAAAATGATTTTTTCAATACGAAAAATGATTTCTTCAATACGAAAAATGATTTCTTCAATACGAAAAATGATTTCTTCATATGAAAAAATGACCATTATATGAATGATTATTCTATTAATATTCAGATATTCAGCAATATTGCAGATACGGATGGTTGGGGAATGCCGAATTGCGGGTTTCAAATCCAGAGGGAGTGACTAATTGGAAATAAAAGGAGTTTTCATCGCTAAAAAATTTATTCAGCTAAATACAAAAAATAGAAAAGTTGGTCACTATTCAGTCGCAGACAATAGAGCGATGAATCGCACGGTTTTGTAAGGGTTTTGTTTATTTCTGATTGCAGTATCAATGACAGACCGGATAACAGCAACTTTTTCATTTCCTGCTGTGGATTTGAAAAAGTTGCTTATTTTGAGTTTGACCTTAAAAATTAAGGAATGACAAAATATCTATTTGCTTAATTCAGCAAAAGTCTTTTCGATGATACCAAGCGCAATCATGAGTTGTTCTTCATTGATTATGAGTGGAGGAGTAAACCGGATGATATGTTCGTGAGTAGGTTTCGCAAGCAGCCCATTGTTTTTTAAAGCTAAACACACATCCCATGCCGTAATTCCATTAACAGAATTAATTACTACAGCATTCAATAATCCTTTTCCCCGAACAATTTCAATTAGTTCAGAATCGATTGATTTTAATCGTTTCCTGAATATTATCCCCATTTTCTCTGCATTCTCAGCCAGATTTTCATCTTTAATAACGTCAAGTGCAGCAATGGCTACTTTTGCTGCAATAGGGTTTCCTCCATAAGTTGATCCATGTTCGCCTGGCTTGATAGTCAGCATTATTTCATCGTCAGCCAAAACGCATGAAACGGGCAACATTCCGCCTGAAATTGCTTTCCCAAGGACTAATATGTCAGGTCTTACATTTTCATGATCACAGGCCAGCATTCTACCTGTACGGGCAAGACCGGTCTGAACTTCATCGGCCACGAAAAGAACATTGTGTTTTTTGCACAGATCGAAAGCTTTCTTCAGGTATCCATCTTCAGGAACATAAACACCTGCTTCGGCCTGAATTGGTTCAACCAGTAATCCTGCCACATTCGGATCTTCTAGTGCTTTTTCAAGAGCTTTCAAATCGTTATAAGGAATATTGATGAACCCTGGAGTGTAAGGCCCATAATCACTGTATGATTCCGGATCAGATGACATTGAAATAATGGTAATTGTACGGCCATGAAAGTTTCCGTCGCAAACAATGATCTTTGCCTCGCCTTTTGGAATCCTTTTTACTTTATAGGCCCATTTGCGAATCAGTTTTAAAGCAGTTTCATCCGCTTCTGCACCTGAATTCATCGGTAACATTTTATCGTAACCAAACAATTTGGTCATATATTCTTCCCATTCACCCAAAACATCATTGTAAAAAGCTCTTGAGGTCAGTGCCAGTTTTTGGGCCTGATCTATCATTGCCTGAACAATCTTTGGATGACAATGACCTTGATTTACAGCAGAATATGCTGACAGAAAATCGAAATATTTTTTACCTTCGACATCCCATACATAAACACCTTCACCACGTTCGAGAACTACTGGCAGTGGATGGTAATTGTGTGCACCATAACGTGCTTCACGATCCATATAATCTTTAGGACTTAACTTATTCATTGATTTACTGTTTTTAATTATTAAGCCACAGAATTAGTGATATTACAAACCATATGAAATGATTTTTGTCTGCTATTCGAAATAGGTTTTCTAAAGTTTGAAATGTTTCTTTTGTTTAAAACAAAGGGTTTGAAATGTTCTAAATGTTCTAAATGTTTCTATTGTTTCTATTGTTTCTATTGTTTTGATGCATCGTGACATTCTCAATATTTCCAACAATAGCAACAAAAGCAACAAAATAAACCCTTCAAACCACAGAAACAATAGAAACATTTATACTATTTCCAAAACCGTATAATTGCAATCTCACAAAAAAGAAATAGAATTGCCAGGATAATGAAATATTTCCATAATTGTCTGCCATTACTGAGTTCTTTTAATGTTTCACTAAATGTAATGTCTGTCGCTTTGATAAGCTGAAATTGTTTGAATTTACTCGATTGAATTTTATTCTGAAGATCTTCTTCTGAATAAAATTCTGGTACAGATTCTTTTCGGGAGAAATTATATGAAATGGATTGAATTGTTTGATTTCCATCCTTTACCAGATAATGTCCTGCAAGTTTAGGCAATTCATCCAGAATGAGTTGTTTCTTGCCAGATGCTATTGTACGTATAGTGGTCAGGAATTCGTCCTTTGTCTTTAAGTTAACAACCTTTAATTCACCTGGACTTTGGTTCTGATTTAAATAAATAGGTTCTTCATTATCGATCGAATAGGCATATTTCTGTTTGTCACCGCTATTTAATACCATGTTGTAAATTGTTGGAACAAAGATGACGTGCCTGATAAAATTGAAATTCTTTTTATCGAGTGGAAAAGCGAAGGTGTAAACAGTTCCGTCTCCGAAGGAATGTGTATTTAAAGCACTTTTCCCATTGCGGAATTTTAAGAGAGTGATTTCTGATCTCTGCATTTGATCGTTGAAATTCACCGACCCTTTAATTACAGGAAGATCGGCTTCATCTTCCTTCTTTTTGAATACTTCCCGGTACAATTCATTGTCGTAATTAATCTCTGAAATACTTAGCGATAAAGTATCATATCCGGCAAACGTTTTTCCATTAAGCGCATTAAGCAAAGCATTATAGTCGTTATAGTTCGTCATTCTGTCAGGGAAAATGGCCAGGGAGCCTCCCTGTTCAACAAAGGATGTCAATTCGCTCTTTAATCCTGAACTAATCTTTTGATTATTTATCAGAAATATGCATTGGAAGTTTTTAAGTTGTGAAATCTGAACATTATTTTCCGGAAACTCATCATAACTGACCAATTCATCATTAGAAAACAAGGATTTCAGATAGTTTGAACCATTGTTCATTGGGTTTGAAATACCAAGAGCATTTAGTTTTCCCCGAACATTGTAGCTCAAATAATATGAATTATCATAGATTATCGGATAATCATCGAGTTCAACCTTACAAAGCTGAATACCTTCCGAATTATTGGTGTAATTCAGTTCTTGTGTCGATACTTCCTGTCCGCTAATATTGATATTTGTTATGGCCTTTAGTGAATCGTTAATGGTTAATCGTACAGGAATATTCTGGTAGGCCTGATCCGACAAGTTCTTTATCCTTACAAATAGCTTCTCGGGTTGTCCTATTTTCCGTATTGGCACTTCAAACCAACAGGAGTCAATCAGTAAATTGTTTGTCTTTCCAGCTTTTAAAGGAAATAAATAGGTCCAGACAGAGGAGTCGGGTTTTATCGATTCAATATCTGTACTGTTTTTCTGAAAATCAGATAACAGATAGATCGTTTTATCTGCCTTTTTTATTGATGCTGTAATTGTCCGTATAGCTTGAGAATAGACGTTTGATAGTTTGGGAGAAAGGGGGCTTTCTTTTATTTCAGCAACTTTTTGAATAAATTGTTCCTTATTGAGTAATAACTCATTTTCGGGTAAGAAATCACTTGTAATTAGAAGATACTGGGTACTGACCCTATAAGAATTAGCAATTTCAATAGCCTTTAATTTTGCCTGTTCCAACAACGGGCCTTTTTCGCTTTCAGCTTTCATACTAAAGGTATTATCAATATAGATTGCCACAACTTGTCGGGCAGCATTTGATGTTTTCCTGGTAAGGGGTATGTATGGACGGCTAAATGCAATAACAAGGGAAGTTATCGCCAATAATCGTGCAATTAGTATTAATAGTTGTTTGAGTTGTGATTTTTTTTTCGATTCCTGTTTGATACGTTTTAATAGCGAAACATTACTAAAATATAGTGTTTTATACCGTTTGAAATTAAATAAATGAATAATTACCGGTATTGCCAGCGTTAGTAGTGCAAAAAGAAAAGCAGGAAACAGAAAACTCATTATTTAAAGCGGTGTTTATTAATTTTCCACAGAAAAAAATCAGGTTATCAGAATTTGCCTATAACATCTCCTGATTACATTTATTAAGCAAAAATAAGAAAACAAGGATTGATCTGATCAAAAGACTGATTTAGTTTATAGAATAGTACACAAATATGATTTCTTTTTTCTACTAACAACAATATCCGGAGTTTACTTTCTAATTCAGAAATCATGAGAGTTTGAGAAAATGATAATAGAGTGGGGGAATGCAAATTAATCATTTCTACAATACTATGACCAAAATATGATGTTATGCAAGAAACTTAGTTTCGCTCAGGCTTTAGGAAGAATTTTCAAAATTTGTCCAACTCGTAAACCATTGCTATTGGTAGACTTAATATTATTAAGTTTCATTATATCATCATTCGAAACTCCCGGGAATTTCTTCGCTATTGACCAAAAATTATCCCCTTTACGAACGGTATAATAAACAAATTCATCGCTTCCCGTTTTTTCAGTAATCTTTATAGTACTTGAATCTTTCTTAACTGAATTAGCAATTTCCTTACCCGAATTCTTTGCCAGTTTAGTATCCAGATCTTTTGAAGATGTTTTTGTGTCAACAGGTTTTGCTTCTATCGTACTTGCCATATTTTGCCCCTGACTTACAGAAGGCTTTTTGTTCAGTGACTTTTGTTTTTCAATATAGCTAAGTTTGCCAATTTTACTATAGTATTCGCCTTGTCCTTCAGGTACATAAACGATTAATTTCTGACCTGACCGCAGGGCTGTCTTATGCATTTTATTCCAATATTTTAAATCGGATGTCCGCACTCTGAACCATGAAGCAATTAAACCAAGGTTGTCTTTGGATTTTACGGTATAAAGCAATTTGTCGCGACCTTTAATATCACTTGGCCGCTGATCTGCAAAACTGTTTTGGGGATTAATAATCTCATTGTTTGGAAAGAATTCCGAACGACGGTGATCATGAATGGTCATCTCATTTTCCAGATAAGCTGAAATCTCGTTCTGTGGCAGTACCAGACTATATGATTTACCTTTACCTGCCGGAATAATGTCGCGTCTGTACTGAGGATTAAGACAGCGGATCTGTTCGATAGGAACACCAATTACTTCTGAAATCTGGGTGAAATTTAGGTAGTCATTTACCATTAACGTGTCGGTAATGATCGGAAAATTTGGTGCTCTAGGAAAGATATTATGACTTTGATAAAAGTTCATCACATAGTTGGCTGCAATAAATGCCGGAACGTATCCACGTGTTTCTTTAGGCAGGCGATAATATATTTTCCAGTAATCCTTAACATCTCCACAGCGTTTAATCGCTTTGTTAACATTACCTGGTCCGCAATTATATGCCGCAATAACAAGATGCCAATCTTTATATATACTGTAGAGATCTCTCAGGTACCTGGCTGCTGCATCGGTTGCTTTTTGCGGATCGCGACGCTCATCAATAAAGGTACTGATTTCGAGTTTGTACATTTTCCCGGTCGAATACATAAACTGCCAAAGGCCAATTGCATTTGCAGATGAAGTGGCATTAGGATTCAATGCCGATTCAATTATTGGAAGGTATTTTAATTCCATTGGCAATCCATATTTTGCCAATGCTTCCTCGAACATAGGAAAATAATAATTACCCAAACCTAGCATTATTGCAACCAGTTTAGGTTTCCGAGCAGTATACATAGTGATGAAATTCTTTACCGTGTTGTTGTATGACAAGCTAACGGCAGATTGCATCGACTGCAGTCTTTGAATGTATATCGAATCGGGTAAGGTTTGTTTGAGTGTATCGGCTTCTGCCAGCTCTGTACTATCCAATAGAAATGCATTCTGCACGTACCAGCTTTTTACCATACTGTCCAACTTGTCTGAAAAAATTTTATTCAGATTTTCGTCAGGAATATGGTAATATTTTTCATACCCTTTCATGGTATCTAATGACGAAATATTTATGGTACAAGCTTTCCGAAGGCTTTCCTTCTTAATGCCGCTGCCAAAAGAATTTAGCCCGGCAATTGTTAGTAAGATCACTGTCAGTTGTAATATCCTCATAAGCAATACTTAAAATGTAAATTTACATAGAATTCCAATACCTTTTTTATCCATGCACATGATCGGTCCAGGTGTCCAGTTAATTGTCAGATCATCACCTATATCGAAACCAAAAAAATGGGCATCAACACTTGCGTCGATAATATTTACCGCATAAAATACGGCCGTACTAATAACCAATAAATCTCTGTTTCTTCTCCAGTAATCTTTTTGTGCTCTCAGGGCATCTGTAAACTGAGTGATCCGATCTGGTTGAAGAAAACTCGGATTTACCTTCAAATTCAAAAAAGAATTTGTGTTCGGATCATTATCAATAAGATCAGAGTATGCTTGTCTGTATATCGTATATTGGTTGTTGTTAAAGTTAATAAAATATCCTAAGGTAACAAAACCTCCGTATACAAGTGGAACTTTCCAGTATTTTCGGTTGTAAATCTGGCCTAGACCTGGCAAAATGGCGGAATAGATTGTTGCTTTCCTCGGCGAATGCAGAATTATAGTCTTCTTTACCGAAATCGAATCTTTAACTGAGGCCTTCTTTACCGAAATCGTATCTTTAATTAAAGCTTTCTTTACCGTTGTCGAATCTTTAACGGTATCCTGGCTAAGGGCAGAAAATCCTGTCGTTAAAAACAGGATTAGAAGAAAACAAACGCCAAATTGCTTTAATGGGATAATATTTTTTTTTCTATGCATCAATTTTATCTAGGATTCCTAAAATTCGTTCCAGGTCTTTAGTTGATCCAAATGGGATTGTAATCTTTCCTTTCCCGGTTTGATCCATTCTGAAATCAATCCTGGACTGAAAATATTTGCTTAGATGATTGTATAAATCCAGGTATTCAGTAGGGAATTTTTGTTTAATCTCCTTTTCTACCGGTTGAAAACTTAAGTTGTCCTCATTGTAGTTACGTACAATTTCTTCAACTCTTCGAACTGAAAATTCATTCTTGATGATCTCATCATAAATCATCAACTGCATTTCCGGGTCCTTAATATTAACCAAAGCTCGTGCATGTCCCATGGAAATGGTTTTTTCCACAATACCTTTCTGAAGCCGTGCAGGAAGTTTGAGCAATCGAAGATAATTAGTTACGGTCGAACGTTTTTTACCAACACGATCACTCAGATTTTCCTGTGTCAGTTTACATTCTTCAATCAATCGCTGATAGCTTAAGGCAATCTCAATGGCATCCAGGTCTTCTCGTTGTATATTTTCAACAAGTGCCATTTCAAGCATTCCTTCATCATCAGCAGTTCTGACATAAGCCGGAATAGTTGTTAACCCGGCAATTTTAGAGGCCCTGAATCTACGTTCACCTGCGATGATCTGATACTGACCCCCATCAATTATACGCAGGGTTATGGGTTGAATAATCCCAAATTCCTTAATCGAAGCAGCTAATTCGTTTAATGCTTCTTCATCAAACTTTGTTCTGGGTTGGAAAGGGTTTGCAACAATTTTAGAAATTTCAATTTCATTGATCGACGAACCAACTTCTCTTGCAAAGTAAGTGTCAGCCCCATCAATTAATGCGCCTAAACCTCTTCCCAATACATTTTTTTTTGCCATAGTCAATAGGTCTTATTCAATAACTTTTTCTGATTTTTTCATTTTTGTCATTCCATTGTTTTGCAACAGTTCTCGTGCAAGATTCATATAACTGGCAGCACCCTTTGAATTTGCATCGTACAAAATTGCCGGTTGCCCATAACTTGGAGCCTCACTTAGTTTAATATTCCGTTGGATGACCGACTCAAATACCATTTCCTGAAAATGCTTCTTAACTTCTTCCATGACCTGATTCGATAAATTCAATCTTGAATCAAACATGGTTAATAGAAATCCTTCAATTTCGAGTTCAGGATGTAATTTTGTCTGAATGATTTTTATGGTATTTAAAAGTTTGCCTAAACCTTCCAATGCAAAATATTCACATTGTACAGGAATGATTACTGAATCGGCTGCTGTAAGTGAATTTACAGTTATTAAACCCAGCGAAGGAGAACAATCGATGAGGATGAAATCATAATCATCTTTGATTTTTTCGATCACATGTCTCATTACCTTTTCCCTGTTTGGCAGGTTAAGCATTTCTATTTCAGCACCTACCAGATCAATATGGGATGGAATCAGATCCAGTCCGGGGATTGCCGTATTTAATATGATTTTTCGGGGATCAAGTTCATCGATAATACATTCATAAATGCTGGTCTTTACGTTTTTTACATCAAACCCAACTCCCGATGTGGCATTTGCCTGTGGATCAGCATCAATAATTAAGACCTTATATTCTAATACAGCCAGACTTGCTGCCAGATTTATCGCTGTAGTGGTTTTCCCAACTCCACCCTTTTGGTTAGCAAGAGCAATTACTTTTCCCATACAAAAACTACTAATTGGTAAGTCCCAAAGTTAATATTTAAAACAGAAACAGGTAGAATATATTTATTAATTAAACTTAATATGCATATATTAGATTGAAATACAATTTGTTATATTCTAATATTTTATGAATTAATATCTTTCCCTAACAAACGAAGTTTTATGCAATGCATTGTTATTTCTCGATAAGCCTGAATGAAATTTATTTATTCACCTGACCGTTTTAAATCAGCCAGATGACCAACAGATCAAATTATCAGAATCTTTTTTACCTCGTTTTTTAATTGCTCCAAATCAATGGTCACAACGCCAAGTTTTTCACAAACCAGTCCTCCGGCCAAATTAGAAAGCTGGGCCATAAATGGTATTGGTAAGCCGGCAGCCAAACAAAGGCTGGCAACAGCAACAACTGTATCACCTGCACCTGATACATCGGCTATGTCACGTACTTCAGCCGGATAATAATTTTGTTTAACTCCATTGGTCAGGAAAACACCTAATTCTGATAAGGTGATAAACAGCAAGCCAATCTCATTTTCTTTTTTAAAATTTTCGGAGACTATTTTTAGTTCCTCCATGTCAGTTTTTTCGATCTGCAACTTCAGCCCATCCCTAAACTCATTAAAATTTGGCTTAAACAGATCAACCTGCTGATAATTATTGAAATTTCTTCTCTTGGGGTCAGCTACAGTTAAAATATTTTTAGATTTTGCCAGTTCAATTACATTTTTAATTAACCATTGTGAAATAAGTCCTTTGTCGTAATCAACAAATATGACAATATGAATGTGTAACTGTTCAATGATTAGCTTAATTCTATCGAATATTTTCTTTTCAAATTCATGATCAATCAGGGTTGATATTTCCTGATCTACTCTTGAAATCTGTCGCCCTCCGCTGATTATCCTGGTCTTAACCGTAGTCATCCGGGATTCATCCACAAAGATACCTTCGTTATTCAAGTGATTTTCCTGCATTAATTCGGTAAATATCCGACCTTTCTCATCATCACCAATTATTGATACCAGAAATGGATTAGCTCCAAGTGCCTGAATATTAAGTGAAACGTTTCCTGCTCCGCCCAGTCTGTTTTCCTGCTTGGTGACAGTTACAATCGGAACCGGCGCTTCAGGAGAGATTCGGTCAACCTTTCCCCACAAATAGCTATCGACCATTGCATCGCCAATAATCAACACGTTTAATTCCGAGAATTTGCTAAAAATCTCTTCGATATTATCTCTTTTCACTTTCTGGTTATTTTTCGATGATACAAAAGTAGTAAAATTACCTCCGAAAATAATGTACAAACCAGTCAAATGCAGCAATCCCCTTTAAAACACGAATGGGAACAATCTTTTGAGGAAAGTTCCCATTCACCTTTAGTAAACCCGAAGGTTTTCCTAAGTGTCAGACTACGGTTATTAGAGCTGGCTGATCCATCCGGTTTCTCCAACCATTTTTCATAGCCTTAAGCTTTCCTGTGAGGCTTGTTACAGCATCACGTTCCAGCCGTTCGTTCAGCGTTTCCTAAGAATTGCCTTCCCGAACAAAGTTTCATCCAAGCCACCTTTTTATTTACCCGTCTTTGCAAACCGGTAACAGGTGAAAAACTACTTTTAATCCGAAGATCATTTCATTTCCAGACAGACAATAAAGCAACCAAAGTTACTTATTGCCTACTGCTCTTTTGAATCAACATTTTAGTGAACGTTTTCGCGATCAACCTCTTTGATGATGAACCTGACATGTAATGTTTCAGTTCGAACTTCAGCTTCTTCTGAATGCGAATCCGAAGATTCGTACGATTGGGTATGGAGTACAATTAAGTAATTTTCCCCTCTCCATCCATTCAAAGCGGCTTTTTATCGCTCATCTGATGATATAAATATAATACATTCAGATCCTTAAAGTCAAATGTTTTTTAAATTTGATTAAACTGTTTATTATAAATAGTTATTAACAATTGTTAATAACCATTGATGACTGTAAAGTTCTTTAAATACAATAGTTTGATGGTAATTCTTAAATTTTTACTTAAAGTTATGAACATTTTTAAAGATCATATTATATTGAAACAGCTTTTATCTATTTACTTGCTATTGATGTGACATTCAGTACTATACCTGTATATTATTCAAAATAATTCTCAACCCCATTTCCAGTTTGAATTCTGTTGTTTCAATGCCGATTTCCTTAAAAGCATTCCTAAATCCTTCATTCATCATCCGGCCAGCTTTTAAAGGAAAATCAATCAACGCAGGGTAATTAGTTTCATGTTCCGGATTCCGGTAAAATTCCATACAGGTTTCCAATTTAGTCGAAAGATAAATTCTGCAAGCCATTGGTCTTGAATCATAAACGGAACATGCACCATCTTTCAGTAAAGGACAAGGAGCTTTATACTTCAGAATCTCTTCTTCATTCAGTTTTGAAGTCATTAAGTATTTGACTTCAGTTCGTTCAATGATATCCGAAATTTCTTTTGCAGTAAACGTCCTTTTTATATGCCCGGCCAGATAATGCAAATCGTAAGAGTTGGCAAAAACTGCCTGATGGCAACACCAATGACAACCCTTATAACAAGAAACAGAATTATTTTGCCTTTCAGCAAATGCAATAATCGATTCATTTAGTCCGTCAATAGCTTCGTACAGTGATTCTATTGCCTTAAATAAAGAATCTTCTGAAAAGCCTTGTGCAATAGCTGATTGGGCCAGACGGTAACCATCCGAATAAAAAATCCGGTCGCTATCGGTAAAATGTTTATTTTCGGGAGTCATTCTTGTTGAGTTGTTTTGGGCAAAACTAATTGTAGTTTTTTAAATAGATTTTATTTTATCCAATTATTTCAAAACAAATAAACGAAAATCACCTAAAATTACGCGACCATTTCCAAGGTAATCATTCTGCAGGATGGGGTGGAAGTGTGTATCCTAAATTCAACAGGAAATCCCAGGATAGATATACAGCCCACCTTTCAGGAATTTACTTTCAACTTTAACTGGTTGTTTATTCTATGTTCTTCTGGCTTAATTGTTTGTCCAATCGCTCTATTTCCTTTTTCCGTGAAACCAGTACATTGATATATCGTAAGCAGTTTTCCCTATGCTCCACATTATTTTTACCCAAAATGTTATATGATTTTATAAGCCAGTCGATACCAGTCTCGGGTTTGGCTTCCATTTCGCAGGCTAAAGCCATATTGAAGCAGGCTTTTGCAGCTATTCTTGGGTTTTTATTTTTAGTTTCCATGTTCCAGATCTCAGCAGCCTTGAGCCAGTCGTTGTCAAGGGCAAATTCTTCGGCATGACGCATATCGAGGTTATATGACTTGTAATAAAGCCTATCGACCTGAATCCATGAAGGGATTGCTTTCGTTCCAAAGAATTTGCCCAGATATTGGCAAGAATTGTAAAGATTCTTTTTTGGTGGGCTGTCGTTGAAATCATTTGGGATTACCTGCATTTCATCGTAATCAAGCGAATCAAGCTGTTTATAGCCATACTGCAAACTATCATTCTTAATAGCGATTGTCCATAAGAGACTCGCATCGATATGAAGAGGAGCTGGGGAGAGTTTAAAGTATGCGGTGTTAAAATGCAGAAAGTCAAGAAATATGCAAACATCTGAATGGGTTTGTTCAAACAATTCAGACCGGCTTCCGATATAGACAGAATCTTTAAACAATGAGTTCAGACTTTTCCCGTAATTAATCACTTTCTTACAGTATCCTTCCTTCTCAAGATAACGTGCCAGTGCATTCATGCAGGTATCCGAAAGTGTTCGGTATTTGATGGTTGTATCTCTCTTTTCTTTATACCCATCGACATATGTAAACATACAGGTATCGGACTTGAAAAGATCACGATTAATAAGAGCTATGGTAAGGTCTTTCGGAATGCTGAAAATACCTGGCTTCATGATTTCAATCGGAGTAGTACGGGCACTCTCAGTGATCAGGCATGAAGTCAGACTTAAGAAAACCGCTATCGTTAAGAGAATATTTCGACAGATGTTCATAGGACATATTGAAATGGGTAATTAGTTTAACGAGTTAATTTGCGGAATTCTTCCCTTCTAATCACATCAATCAATCACCATTTTCCGCATCACTAAGATATCAATAGTTCACTTATAATTCGACTTATGTTTGTTATTATTTATAACAATATCCATGCCATCGATGACTTGACCAGCCAATCGAATGTTTATAAGGTTTACCTTCTATATTGCAGGCCAGGGCCATATTCAGAAGAGACTATGGGTAAAATCTTTAATTCAGGATTTCTATTGTATTTTAACCTGATTGGCTAGTTGCTTAATCTCTTCTTTTCGGATTGTCAAAGCATTGATATACTTTTGACAATTGTATTTATGATCTTCTGCATTATTATTATTCAGAGAAGCAAATGATTTGATCAGCCAGTCGATAGCCATATCAGGATCCCCCTCCATTTCACAGGTTAAAGCCTTATTAAAACAGGCCTTGGCAGCAATTATCTTGTTTTTATTGTTCGTTTCCATGTTCCAAAGTTCGGCTGCTTTGGGCCAATCATTGTTCAATGCATATTTTTCTGCCAGATGCATATTGCGCTGATTTGACTTGTAATAGATTCGGTCTTCCGGCACCCAAGTAGGAATTAATTTAGTTCCGAACGATTTTCCAAGGTATTCGCTTGAGATATTCATCAGCTTTCCTACTTCGGTGTTTTTAACTGATCTGTTTTTCAAAAAATAATCTTCATCAAAGAGGAGCGTGTCCATCTGATTGTATATATATGCAGTTGTATCAGCCCTAAAAGTAATTGTCCATATTAGAGATGCCTGGATCTTTGCAGATTTAGTGAAATCTCCAAGGGAGGTACGGCGGAAATGAAAGAAATCCAGAAAAACACAAACGTCGGAGTTTGTTTTATTAAATAATTCGTGGGGGTGGGCTCGACTTTCAGGTTCCATCAACAAACTCTTCAGACTGTTACTGTAATTGTTTATCTGTAGGAAGTAATCATCACTCTTTAAGTAACTGGTTAAAGCATTTGTGCATGTTTTAGCCAAATCACAATAGCTTATTTTTGAGTCGATGATCTGCTTCGCTCCTTTATAGTATTTGAAAATGCAGGTGTCTGACTGAAAGATGTCCCTGTTAAAAATAGCCACATTTATATGGTTCTCTGGAATATCAATGATACCAGGCTTCATGATTTCGATATGAGTTGTCCGCACACTATTGGTGATCTCACATGAAGTTAGACTGCAAAATAGCAGGATAAGCAGAAGGAAATTTCTAACGGTGCTCATGTTGGGCATCCAGTTTATTGATTTCAAGTTTCCTCTGATATAACAAAACTGAATACTTCCGCACTGTTTCATTTTCATTCGACCAGAATGTTCCTGTACTTAGTTTGGCTGCCCGTGCCGTTAATTCCAATGCCTGATCAATCTGTCCATTCATCTCACCTGCAAGTGCAAGGTTGTAGATGGCAATAATCTTATTACGTCTGTTTTTGCTGTCTGTGTATTTTTGCCAAATAGCTGATGCTTCTTCCCATTTACTTTTCTGAGCAAGAATTGCAGCCTGTTTTAATTCAGGTTTGCCGCAAGACATGATATCACGATAAACCTTACTCCAGGAAGGTAAGATATGTTTGGAATAATTATCACCAATTACAGCGGAAGCCAGTATGATGGCATCTTTTTTTGCAGGTATCCTGTGTTCATTATAATTACTATTGTCATCAGTTCCATCCCAGAAAAGAGTATCAACCTGAGCAAAGCGATCGATTATTTTATGGCTTTTACTGTCGTATACCGACCAGATATTTGAAGTCACTACATTTGCAACCAAAGTGTTAGTGGAGATATCCTTCTGATTGCTGTAGAAGCATGAAAACATATCAAGCACAATCAATCCATCAGCGCCGGTTTTAGCTGCTATGTTTTTATACCATTCAGCTTTTCCCGGCCCAATTGCTTTTACATGCATAGTTGGCAGTGAATTGACCGGTAGAACAAGGATGCTGTCGAAACGGTTCTGAGCCAATAATCTGGCAGTAAGGCTATCGATACAGGTAATCTGTGCTAAACTATCCGTATTCAATATGATATGATCCTTTATCAGTTGTCGGTTTTTAACCTGGTAGTGGTGCAGAGTATCATTCTCATACTTTAGGTTACGCGAGACGATAGCTACTTTTCGAATTTCGGCGGGAAGAGAAAACTTTGCTGGTTTTAGAACCTCAATGGTTAAATTCTCATAACTTACGCATGAGCTTAGGATTAATAATAGAACAATCCAGAGCAATCCAGATTTAAGTTTCATATTATTTCGATTTTAGGATGGTTTCTTTCCGAGACTGAAGCTTCTTGAGATATGCTTCAGTCTGATACCGGTAAAACGAATAAAATGATTTTAATCCCCATTCAATTGCCCCATCAATATCGCCATTTAATTCTTTAACCAGAGCAAGGTTATATTCAGCTTTACTTCTAATATTTTTATTTTTTGACTGAGCCATTTCAGCCCAGTATTTACCTGCTGCCTCGTAATTACTATCATTCATCAATTGCTGACCACGGTCATTCCCGGGTTTAAATAAGAAATAGCCTCTTTTTTCCTGAGTCCAGGTAGGAGAGAGCTTGCTATCCATATCCAGGGCAACTTTGATACCTGCATCAATCATTGCCATTTTGATGGAGGGTATTTTATTAAACATGCGGGTCTGATTATTATCAGTACTTTCCCAGGAAATGGTATCAATCAGTTCAATTTCTTTTATCAGTGTTTTCTTTCCGGGTTTATATATCCTGAAAAAGGCATCGTACTTCAAATCAAGTGAGGCATTATAAGAATAAAATGCATTCCTATTCTGATCGACATATTTCTCTTTCGAATTGTCAGCCATCAGTTTGGTGGAGAACCGATCCATAACCATCAGGGCATCGGTATTGTAATCGGTGCATATTTTACTGACTTGGTCAGGTCTTAATGTATCCGGAAGAAATTCAGATGGAAGGATTCTTTTTATATTCCGCTCAACAGGTACAACCACATCATACCGACCGGATTCAAATATAAGTGCAGCAAGTGCTTTGATCGTAGTATCAGCAGCGGTACTATCCAAAACTATTTTTGAAAGTTGATAACCATTCTTGTAAAAGAAACTTTGTAATGAATCCTCCTGGTAATTCTTAAACTGGCTATCCATGCTGCGATTCATCAAGGTTAAGCTTTGAACATCCTTAGGCAATTCATCTTTGGTAGGATTGGGATCTTCAATGGTAAGTGGTATATAATAACTTTTGCATGAAACCAGCGGAAAGCTGGTCATGAAAAAAAGTAAAACCTTTATTGAAAATATCTTATTAAAAATCCTCATCATCATTTTTGTTAATAAATTCCCCAATATTTTCTAAAAAACCACTCTGTACCCAACAATAGAATCAGCAGAAAAAACAATAACTTCAGATTAATCCATTCGGTCTGCAATGTTTGAATTTGCTTCTGAACCTTAATTTGTTTGTTATTCTTAATAGCATCAAGTAATGTGCCATAATTTTCAGAGGTGTAAAACTGTCCACCTGTTTGTTGCGATATTTGATACAAAACGCTGTAATCAGCCCTATTATTTTGAATTTCGATATCATTTTTTACAATGCTGAAACTTCCCTTTTTATTGAAACTTTGATTTCCAAGTTTAGTTTCTGCTTCATAGGTATAATCTCCCGGTTCAAGGTTCCCTGCATTCAGCGAATAAGAATCATTGGTACGGTCAAAGAGGTAATTAAACTCCTTCTGACTTTCGTTTTTGATTCGGATATTAACATCCGAGGTATTCACTAATTCATAGCTGTCATTATACAACTCTGCAGTAAACTCAATATTATCGGTTTCCTGAAAAAGTGCAGGATGATAAACATTAAAATTGTTTTCATTTTCTCTAAGTGCGAGATATTGTATTGATTTTTGAATCAATTCGTTAAAGGCATCATGATTCCCATTTACCTGATAGTTGTGTAAACGCCAGCGCCAAATTCCTTCACCATTAAAAAAACCGATTTTCCTGCCTTTATCGGTACCAAATGCCATCAGGGTTTTGTTTGTTTGAATATTTCGGATATTTTGGAATGCAAGGTTCTGCATCATTGGTGCCAGTTCAGTATTTCCGAAAGCAGATACCAAAGGTGGTGAAGATTCAATGGTTTCTTTAGTTGCATCCGAAAGCACAAAAAGCGAAAAGTTTTTATCAAAGGTAGCTTGTACTTCTTCAGTGTTTTTACTCGACGAAATCTTCAATCCCAAATTCAACGAATTCAATTGTTCGAGCAATGAATTGGGACCTACCAGAAATAAAAGGGGAATCCTGCTTTCCATTATTTTGGTTAATAATTTACTGGCTGCATTCTTTATGGATGGTAATTGATTTAGGACGATCAAGCTGTATGATGAAAGGCTGTCAGGGACTTCGCTGCCCGTAATCAGCTTAGTTTCATAATTTTGAAGCTCTGCCAAACTATTGCGAATGGCACCCATGTCAGGATGAGGAGCATCGCTGAGCAATAAGATTTTTTGTTTGTTTTCCAATATCTGAATCACAAATTCATAATCATTATTCTTGAGATTTACCTCCCCATCGAATGGCTTTATCCTGATCTTATAATGCTGAAGTCCAATTTTAGTAGCTTCAAGGTTTGCCAATTCAAGTTTGAAATCATCGTCTGAAACGATCGGGACTGTGCTTGAATAGACTTGTTTTTGATTGTTTTCAATCTCAATATAGGCAATTTTGCCTTTTAGTTTCGAAAATTTCAATTCAATCTCAACAGGAAATTTATTTTTCAGAAAAGCCACTTTATTGGTTTTAACATTCCCGATTGCAGCATCTGTTTTTCGTGTTGTATCCCCAACCCCAAGAGTATATACCGCATATTTTAATTCGGAAGCTAAGTTTTGTGGATTCTGTCCCTGATTATATATACCGTCGCCCCATAAAATCACTGCACCGACATTTTTATTGATGTAATTGTTCTTCAGTGATTTGATTATTTGTCCATAGTCAGACCTTCGATCTTTTCCAGTAAACTTTTCGGTGTTTTCAACTTTTTCACCAAAAGACCAGAATTCCAATTGATAATCATTGGCAAATCGCTCTTTGATAGTCTGTTCAAATTGATTAAAGGATGCAGAGTAAGGCAGTACAGACTGTGAATTGTCATAAGCTATAGCAAGGATTGGAAGTTGCCTGATCTTTTTTGTGCTTTCTATCATAGGAGATAGAAGAAACAGGAATATCATGAATAATGATAAAAAACGCAGCAATACAAGAAATCCTTTTTTAACTTTAGTCAGGCTCAAATTTTCAGGATTTCTGTAATAGAGCAGATAACTGATACCTGCAGCAAAAGCTATGGACAATAAAACGAAAAGTCCGGCAAAACTATGATCGAAACTAATTTCCAAGATGATTCATATATTAGAAAGATCCAAAATTAACAAACTTGGGCTAACAAGACATTCATGCAGCCTGATTTCTGTTTAATAATTCGGATTTTGGTGTTGATTGGGTAAAGAATTACAGTTATCTGCTTATTACCTCTTTCATATCTCTTTCATACCTGTTTCATACCTCTGTCTTATATAATTCGAATTTGTATCGAATTTGATACGTATTATATTCGAATTATATAAGAAAGAGGTATGAAACAGGTATGAAAGTGGTATGAAAGAGGTATGACAGAGAAGAGAATCATTCCTATCGGGAAAGCTGGGAATATGGAAAGCATTAGGCAGAAACAACGCTCAGACTATATAATTATAGAATTCAACGCTGCTTTAATTTCAAGGGCCTGGAGTGCGGAATAAAGTCAGCAAGGTGATTTCAGGAGACATTTCAATACGTCCTGGAAATCCTACTGTTCCAAGGCCTCTATTTACATAAAGCAATTGGTTGCCAGATTGATAGAGACCACCCCAGTTTTTTTGATTCAAATAAATCGGGCTGAATTCGATACCTGCAATTTTTATTCCAAACTGGCCACCATGCGTATGTCCTGAAAGCGTTAACGAAATATTAGTTTGTTGTACCACTTTAGCTTCCCAGTGTGCCGGGTCGTGTGACATCAGAATTTTAAACGAATTTTCAGGAATACCTTTCATTGCAACTTCAAGATTGGCATATTGGGGAAAAGGTGGATGTCCCCAGTTTTCAACACCAATTAATGAAATCGAAGTATCTTTTATCGAAATCTTTGCTGATTGGTTTTGCAAGAGTGTAAATCCAGCATTAACTAATCCAGTCTTGATTTCGTTAAGGTTTTCTCTTTTACTTAATGTGTCAGGCCAATTGAAATAATCGCCATAATCATGGTTACCATGAATTGCAAATTTTCCATATCTTCCGGAAAGTTGTTTTAGATAGGGTGTAAAGCCTTTATATTCATCTGAAAAGTTATTGACAATATCTCCCGTAAATAGTAAAAGGTCAGGTTGAAGTTTTTCGATTATTTGAACTGCTTGCGCTAAGACCTTAGTGTTTTTCCCAAAACTACCCAGGTGTAGATCTGAAATTTGAACAATTTTAAAACCATCAAACTCTTTGGGCAAATTAGATAAATAGAGGTTTTGTTTCTCAACACGAATATTAAAACGGCCTATAAAAATTCCATATGAGATGGATAATATCAATGCAAAACTGATAAGAAAAGATCCTGCCAGCATAATTACCTGGAATTGCTTTCTGCCAATACTTCTAAAAATTGTTGAAAGTAAAGTCATAATAGCAAAGAAAGATTTAGGCAACAAATTTAATATGGTCAACGAGATTACGATAAAGAAAAAAGTATAACTCCGGCTTTGTCTGATGAGCTCAGTATTTGAAAAGGAATAAATAAGTAAGCCTGTTATACTGACGCTAAAAAGAATATAAGAGAATGCGATATATCTCCGTTTTTTTATTTGCAGGAGTTGAATCAACTTTCTGACTCCAAAGTAGGAGATAATCTCGATCAAAAAAACAAAAGCAAAAAAATAGATTAAAAATGAAGCTGGAATACCTCTCATAATTTCAAATGTTATTCAAAGAAGAAAATTACACATTTTGGAAACGACTTACGTCACCTGAGCCAAAATATTACACTTTAATTTACGATATGGGCTATTTACCTCAGGAAACAACAATTATAAAAAATTATAATTCAATTATACTTATCTGAAAATAAATTGATTAAGTATAAAAATAACGAAATAGAACTTCATTAGATTCCAATATTTAAATTGAATCTGTAATAGGGCAGGGAATAAGCTCTTAATTATCTGTTAAGGCTATACAATTTTGAAATAGATCTCAATTTTAATAACGAATATTATTTAGAGAGAAAATCAGTAAAGAAATAGGATTCCAGATTTTCGGTTACTTCAATGGCTTTAGATTTTACACAGTAATTTTTGTATAGTAATCTCTGGTAAAAAAATAATACTATACCTAAGGAATAATATAAGTTACATTCTATTCCTATTTACAAAAGGCAACAGGTTGTAATGGCAATTTATAATTTACATGTTTACATTAAACATTAATCGGATAAATGTGAATTAGGAAAATTCAATTAATATATAAAAATATTGAGTCAATAAATGACATTAGTAACATGTAAAAAAAAGAATTTTTATTATTTTGTATTAATAATTAACGTACAATATATCAATAATATAAATGCTGTTATATCTATTAATAATTCATGAAATGGTTTACTTCTGGTAATTTGACTAATTAATATACACTTATTAGTAATTATAGTATTTATATATCAATATATTACTAGTTTTAATTGAAGTTTATATACAATTTATTAGTGCTGAATCTATAGTTCGCAAAAGACTATTGTATACAAATGTAACTCATTCAAGTTGTTATTTGTAAATCAAAATGACAAAATAGTTTATTACATTTGTGCATTAGTTAATTTACATTTCAATGGAAGAAAGAATTAAAAAATTCATGGAGTATAAGGGAATCACTTCTTCTGAGCTTGCTGATTCAATCGGTGTACAACGATCGAATGTTACGCATGTCTTAAAAGCCAGAAACAAACCTAGTTTCCAGTTTATTGAAAAGATGTTGCAGATTTACCCTGATCTAAACGCTAAATGGCTGCTATTAGGAACCGGATCAATGGTTGATATTCCACTAAAAACAAGAACCTTATTTGACCAGTTAACTATACCTGACACTCCTCCTGAGAAGAAAACTGAAAAAGCAGAGGAAAAGCCAAGCTTTGAATCTACAAGACCAATCGAAATATCGAAACCAATTGAAACCAGAATTCCTCCGGTGGAAGAAAAAACCATAAACCAGAATGAGCTTCAGAATCAATTTTTTAGTTCTGAAAAGCCAATTGAACGACTGATTGTTTTCTTTAATGACCAAACTTTTAAGGTCTATAATCCTTCCCGATAAGAATATTAGATTATATTTGCCGTCAAATTGAAGTGCATGAAAAAGACGGTAACTAACTTTCTATTGATTGAAAATAAGCAACTTAATAAAGATAATTTCCAATTATTACTACATTCCCCCCATCCTTTTACTGATATTTTCCCAGGCCAGTTTATTAATGTTGAAATCAAGGATGCTTCGGATATTTTTCTGCGACGACCATTTTCAATACTGGATGCAGATTACGACCAACAAACAATAAAATTATTGGTTAAAATTCTTGGTAGAGGTTCTAAGAAACTGACAGAGGAAATTACAGGGCAAACAATCAATGCTATATTTCCGCTTGGGAAATCATTCACTTTACCTGATAAATCAGACCGAGTTTTATTGATTGGCGGCGGCAGTGGAGTTGCACCAATGTTGTTTCTGGCTAAGTTATGTGGTTTAGATCCTTCAAATGTTAATGTACTAATTGGAGCAAGGTCGGCTTCTGATCACATAGATGTGACTGAATACCTTAATTATGGAAATTATTACTTTACGACTGAAGATGGTTCTTTGGGTGAAAAGGGGTATGTAACCAATCATTCCATTTTTATCACTCATTTAGATCAATTTGATAAAATCTATTGCTGTGGTCCGGATTTGATGATGAAGGCAATTGGGCGAAAAGCAGTTGAAAAGAATATTTTCTGTGAAGTTTCACTCGAAAATATGATGGCTTGTGGATTTGGCGTTTGTTTGTGCTGTGTTGAAGATACCAAAACAGGTCACAAATGTGTTTGTACTGATGGACCCGTATTTAATGTAAATGATCTGAAATGGTGAATCTAGAAATAAAAATACATGATCTTGTGATTAAAAATCCGGTTTTGACAGCATCCGGCACTTGTGGTTTTGGTGAAGAGATTGCGGATTTTATGGATCTGTCTCTTCTTGGTGGCCTCGTTGTAAAAGGGACTACCTTAAAACATCGCGAAGGAAATGCTTATCCCCGAATGGCTGAAACACCATCTGGAATGTTAAATGCTGTTGGTCTTCAAAATAAGGGTGTTGATAATTTCATTAGTAATATTTATCCACAAATCAAAGACCTGAATACTCATATCATTGTTAATGTAAATGGTTCAACTATTGATGAATACGTTGCACTAACTGAACGGTTGAATGAACTGGATAAAATTCCGGCGATTGAATTGAATATCAGTTGCCCGAATGTCAAAGAAGGTGGAATGGCATTTGGAATCAGTTGTGCCTCTGCAGAAGCTGTTGTAAAAGCTGTCAGGAAGGCATATAGCAAAACTCTGATTGTAAAGCTATCACCCAATGTTACCAACATTGCTGAAATTGCCAAAGCTGTTGAAGGACAAGGAGCAGATAGTGTGTCACTAATTAATACTTTATTGGCTATGGCAGTAAACGCTGAAACACGAAAACCTGTATTATCCACTATCACAGGAGGTTTGTCGGGTCCGGCAATTAAACCAATAGCCCTTCGCATGGTCTGGCAGGTTTATAATGCAGTGAAAATACCGGTTATTGGAATGGGGGGGATCATGAATGCTACTGATGCCGTTGAATTTATGATAGCCGGTGCATCAGCAGTTGAGGTTGGCACAGCTATCTTTATTGATCCAACAATACCTGTACAAATCATTGATGGCATTGCTTCGTATATGGAACGACATAAAATTCAGTCAGTTAACGAAATAATTGGGAGTTTACAATGCTGAATTTCATCAAGACACATATCTGCACCATTAATTTATTCAGGAATTCATTAATATTATTATTAATTATTTCCAAATGCACTGCTCATTTTGATCCAAGTGAACTTCATAAACATGCAGTTGAGCTTGATACCAAAGGGCTCAATTTCCGGATTACGAACGATTTGTCGGAGTTTCCAGGTAATAAGATTATAGAAAAAGAGGCAAATAAATTTCTACAGCAATGGAATTTGGCTGGCTTAACTATGTCGATTGTAAAAGATGGAAAGTTGGTTTATGCCCATGGTTTTGGCTATGCTGATATTCAAGCCAGGCAGCAGGTTACACCCGGTAATTTATTCCGAATAGCCAGTGTCAGTAAGCTTATTACAGCTGTTGCAATCATGAAACTGGTCGAAAAGAAGGCTATTTCACTTGATTCAAAAGTATTTGGACCAAATGCAATTTTAAAAGATCCTGTTTTCAATAAAGTTGCTGATAAACGTCTCTATAATATTACAGTTCGCCATCTTTTGGCTCATGCAGGAGGCTGGTCGTTGAGTTATGGTGACCCGGCTTTTAATTCCCTGGTTGTTCTTGAACGGACTGGAGAAAAAGGCACAGCAACTATGGATTCCTATTGCAGGTTTGTTGCATCCAGACGCCTGCATTTTGACCCGGGAACACGTTCATCGTATTCGAATATGGGTTATATGTTCTTAGGTAAAGTAATTTCTGCAGTTTCTGGTAAATCGTATGAAGATTTTGTGGTTAATGATGTATTAAAACCCGTAGGAATAACTGATATGCATATTGGAAGGAGTTACCTTTCTGACCGACGGTTTAATGAAGTAAAATATTACGAAGCAGAGGCAAGCCCTATGATTCCCTCATTTGATGGTTCAGGAACAATGGTTCCAAAACCTTATGGTGGTAATCCAATTGAATTGCTAAGTTCTGCTGGTGGCTGGATAGCTTCTTCGATGGAATTGGCTAAACTGATGGCGATGATTGATGGTTTCAGCAGTTTCCCTGATATGATACCTCAAAACCTTATTAATCAAATGGTAGTAAATAAGGATTTTAAAGGACCTCTTGGTTGGAAAACAGTAAAAGACAATGGAGATTGGATCCGAACAGGAAGTATGGCTGGAACTTCAGCAATTATGAAACGTCAAAGTAATGGTTATTCATGGGTTGTTATCATTAATACAAGTAGTTGGAAAGGACCAAGACTGCCTGCCTATGTCAATTATATGATGGGAAAGATCGAGAAAAGTGTTAAAAACTGGCCCAAACAAGATTTATTTAAATTTGTTCCTAAAGCAATATAATCCATAAATATACTTTCACTTCTAATGATGAATCAAATCAATGGTTCATCTTTTTTTTGTCCAAAAAATTCATTCATTGATACAAAATTTCATTCACAAAATTGATTATTTTCAATTTGAACTTTGCTGCCATTCTTATAATGCTATCCTGGTAAATTCATCACATTAATTTAAGAAATGACTTTCCCTTGTTGAACTTTTCAAGGTGTATCTTGTTAATTTGACTGGAAACTAGAATTTATTAATGTTAAATAATAGTATATAGTATGTCAGAATTTAAAATCCAGATGCCAAAATTGGGCGAAAGTGTCCAGGAAGCTACCATTACCAAATGGTTTGTTAAGGAAGGCGATCGAATTGAAGAAGATGAACCTCTTTTTGAGGTTGCAACTGATAAGGTTGATTCTGAAATTCCATCTCCGGTTGATGGCATTATTAAAAAAATATATTATCCATTAAATGCTTTGGTTCCCGTAGGCGAAATTGTTGCCCTTATTTCGATAGAAGATGAAGAAGATTCGGTGCAAAGTGGCAAAAACATAGCTGATGTTTCGGAAATTGAAAGTGCTGCAGTTAAGGAGAAGAAAGCTGTGGTTGAAACGATTCAGATAAGTACACCATTAGTAGAAGCAGAAATAAAACCAACAACACTGGTTGAATCGAAAACAACACGATTTTATTCACCCCTGGTGCTGTCCATCGCTAACTCAGAACAGGTTAGTATGACCGAACTGGATTCAATAAATGGTTCTGGCCTAAGTGGGAGAGTGCAGAAAAAGGATATTCTAACTTATGTTGAAGCTCGAGAAGCTGGAAATGTTATACCTAAAACTTTCATTTCTGAGTTGCAGAAGAAAGAAGTTACAACTCCAGGAAAAGTTTCATTATCATTGGGCACAAGTGATCAGATTATCGAAATGGATCGTGTCCGTAAAATAATTGCCGATCATATGGTGATGTCGAAACAAGTTTCTCCTCACGTAACTGCTGTTGTTGAGGCAGATGTAACCAATCTTGTGCTTTGGAGGACTAAATCTAAAGATTCATTTCAGGCAAAATATGGCGATAAGATTACGTATATGCCTGTTTTTATTGAAGCAGTTGCACGGGCAATTACAGAATTTCCAATGTTGAATTCATCGGTTGATGGAACAAAGATCATTATTCACAAAGATGTAAATATTGCTATTGCCGTAGCAAAACCTGACGGTAATCTGGTTGTTCCAGTAATCAAAAATGCTGAACAGAAAAATCTCGTTGGATTGACCAGAAGTATAAATCAGCTTGCTGAAGCTGCCCGAAAAAACAAACTAACGGTTGAAGATTATCAGGGTGGGACATTTACGATTACCAATTTCGGATCCTTTCGGAACCTGATTGGCACGCCGATCATTAATCAGCCTCAAGTAGCCATTCTTGCAACCGGTTGCATCGAGAAAAAACCGGCAGTTATGGAAACTCTAACAGGTGATGCTATAGTTGTTCGTCATAAAATGTTTCTTTCTTTATCATATGATCATCGAATTATAGATGGTTCTTTGGGCGGGGCTTTTTTGCGGCGAATAGCAGATATTCTTGAAGAATTTAGTATTGATCGCGAAGTATAAATTAAATAAATTAAAATTAGATATATGACAGAAGTTCCAAAAGTATTTTCGGTTAAGACTACACCTAAAGAAATACTTGAAAAATGGTACCGATTGATGACTTTAGGACGGGCAATTGACGAAAAAGCCCCGAATTACCTGAAACAAGCCATTGGCTGGTCGTATCATGCTCCCTATGCCGGACATGATGGAATTCAACTTGCAATTGGCCAAATATTTGAGAAAGAAATAGACCATATCTTTTTATACTACCGTGATTTACTGACTGCTTTATCATGTGGAATGACTGCTGAAGAAATCATTCTGAACGGGATTTCGAAGGCAACAGATCCAACAAGCGGTGGACGTCATATGTCCAACCATTTTGCCAAACCAGCATGGCATATTCACAATGTATCTTCCCTGACGGGAAATCATACGTTACATGCCGTTGGAGTTGCCCGTGCAATAAAATATTATGGAGAAAAAGCCGTTGCAATAAGTGTTCAAGGTGAATCGTCTTTGTCTGAAGGTTATGTTTATGAGGCAATTAATGGAGCTTCAAAAGAAAAATTACCGGTTATATTTTGTATTCAGGATAATGGGTTTGGAATTTCTGTTCCAAAGAAAGATCAGACTGCTAACCGAAAAGTTGCCAATAATTTTACAGGATTTAAGAATCTACTCATCATTCATTGCAATGGAAAGGATGTTTTTGATTCGATGAACGCTATGCATGAGGCTAAACGCCATGCATTAGAAACCGGAATGCCAGTTATGGTTCAGGCCAACTGCATTCGAATTCATTCACACTCCAATTCTGACAGACATGAATTATACCGATCTGAAGAAGAAAGGAACTATGTTCAGGATTATGACCCTTTATTTAAGTTTAAACGAATGCTGATTCGTTACGAACGGTTTACTTCTGAAGAACTGGAGAAGATCGAAAACGAGGCAAAAATTGAGCTGAAAGAGGCACATAAGCTGGCATTAAAAGCACCTGATCCAGATCTGAATACTTTTATGAATTTTGTTCTTCCAGAACCGTATAAACCAATAAAATACATTGATGGAACTCATCAAGAAACCGGTGAAAAGAAAAAGCTGATTACAGCTTTGAATGAAACAATAAAAGCTGAATTCAGAATTAACCCTGATACCTTCATGTGGGGTCAGGATATGGCAAATAAAGATAAAGGAGGTATATTTAACGTTTCGAAAGGATTGCAGCAGGAATTCGGCCCCAAAAGGGTGTTTAACGCACCAATTGCTGAAGACTTTATTGTTGGAACAGCAAATGGTATGTCAAGGTATAGTGAAAAAATCAGGATCGTAATTGAGGGAGCTGAATTTGCTGATTATTTCTGGCCTGCAATGGAACAATATGTCGACTCTAGTCACGATTACTGGCGTTCGAATGGTCAGTTTACACCGAATGTAACTATACGGCTTGCATCAGGCGGCTATATTGGGGGAGGATTATACCATTCACAGAATATCGAAGGCTCATTGACATCTATTCCAGGAGTACGCATAGTGTACCCATCGTTTGCAGATGATGCTGCCGGACTATTAAGAACTGCAATAAGGTCAAGGGGTTTGACAATGTTTATGGAACCTAAAGCTCTATATAATGATCCAAAGGCAGCAACAGTTATTCCTGATGATTTTGAAGTACCATTTGGTAAGGCAAGAATTCGACGGAATGGAGAAGATTTAGTGATGATTACATATGGAAATACTACACATATGTGTCTTGAAGCCGCTGAAAGACTTTCAAAAGAAGGAATTTCTGTCGAAGTAATTGATTTAAGATCATTGATTCCACTGGATAAAGAAACAATTCTGAATTCAGTAAAGAGAATAGGAAAAGTAATGGTAGTTCATGAAGATAAAGTGCATGCAGGTTTTGGTGCTGAGATTACATCTATGATCATGGAAGAAGCATTTGAATATCTTGACGGACCTGTGAAACGTATTGGTTCAACTTTCACACCAGTTGGATTTCACCGTTTGTTTGAACGAATGATTTTACCAAATACTGAAAAAATTTACAATGCAGCCATTGCAGTTATGGCTTATTAAAAACCAATAAATCATGAGTAAAACAGGTATATTTTATAGTTTTAATTCAACTAAAACATCCAAAGCCGCAGATAAAATTAAGGAAGCTTTTGGACCAGAATACAATATTATATCGGTTAATGCAGAAGAATTAACTGATGAGTTATTTCTTTCATTTACTAATATGATTCTTGGTGTGCCAACTTGGTTCGATGGTGAATTGCCAAATTATTGGGATGAGTTTGTTCCTGCAATGGAAGACTTAAATTTAAAGGGTAAAACTATTGCAATTTTTGGATTAGGTAATCAGGTTGAATACCCAGAGAATTTTGGTGATGCTGTTGGTATTATGGCCGAATTGGTTCAGAAAAGAGGAGCTAATCTCATTGGTCATACTTCTGAAGAAGGATATCATTATGAATCATCAAAAGCGTTGGTTGACGGTAAATTTTGTGGATTAATTCTTGATCAGGAAACTCAACCACGCCAATCGAAAGAAAGAATTGAACATTGGGTAAAAGAACTAAAATTGGAATTTAGTTAGTCATGCGAATTAAGAGTTGAAAATAAGGGCTATGTAAGCTGCAGCAAGTCTACCAAAGACATATACCATAAGTCCCTTTGTTGACCTAACCTTTGATGCTCTTTGGATATCTGTCTTTTCAATCAGCCAATTGAACAATGATTCAATAGGTTGTCTAATTTTTGAAACGGCAGTAGAGAACATTTCATTTGCAGCCTTATCCCTATTCTTTAGGTCAGCATCCTGCCCTTTGACGGCCTTGATTGGCGTTAACATCAATGAGTTTTGGCTATTTTCAACATTCTGAAAATATTGTGAATCATGATATATCTTATCGCCGAAGAAAGTACGGTTTTCAATATCACCCCATGCCTGTTTAAAGAGGTTAAGGTCGTTTTCTGAAGCAGGAGTGAGTTGGAATTGTTCTGGAAAGGGCAAATGATGTGGGCGGTGAAAGGCCAATGCGTGTAGTTTTACCCCATAATAATAGATGCCTTTTGTAGAACAAAAACCTTTGTCTGTGATTTCCCTGGCCACTTTTCCTGAGCGTTTGCCAGAGCATGTGATAATTGGCATTGAATCCAGCAAACTTTTGTCTTCAATGCAATCAGAAGGCACAAACATACTTATTAGATTAGAAGACAACATTTTGAAGGCTTCTCCCAAACGGTTGAGTCTCATATTGAAAGCTTCATAAGAAGGCAGTAGCGGAAACCACGAACGAAGGTGATCACTGGCATATTGATAGATTTGTTTAACTTTAAAACGTTGTTCAATGTGCATAGAATAAAGATAAATTGTCATAACTTCCTCGTCCGTAAATTCAGGTTTTGAATTGTTACTGAAACGTTGGCAGGAATAAATCAATTCGTATTTGTATATATCACTAATATAGAGATACATAGCTATTAATTTAAGTTCTTTTACCTTAGGAATCATACAGAAAGACATAGTTTGGTAGCTTGTCTTAAAGTACTGGTTTCTAAGGTTTTAAA